>Ga0335085_10016388_pt1 | contig 10712 bp, 13 predicted proteins | sample Lox_Sample_45_FD_206712 | JGI IMG/M metagenome (GOLD analysis project Ga0335085, IMG submission 206712) | Soil microbial communities from Loxahatchee National Wildlife Refuge, Florida, United States - Lox_Sample_4.5 | ecosystem: Environmental > Terrestrial > Soil > Wetlands | place: USA... | reverse complement strand
CGGGCGGGAAGTCATTCTCTCCGTGCTGGGTGAGGGGCAGTTCTTCGGCGAGATGGCGCTGTTGGACGACGAGCCCCGTTCCGCCCACGTCATCGCGATGGAAGACTCGACGCTCGTGGTGCTGCGGCGGGAGGAGTTTCAGGGCATCCTGGCGCAGAGCCCCGCCCTGGCGCTCGCCCTGCTGCGGGAGCTCACGCGGCGGCTGCGCCGCGCCGACGAGAAAGTCGGCAGCCTCGTGTTGTTGGATGTGAACGGCCGGGTGGCGCGATTGCTCCTCGACATGGCGGAGGAAGCCGGCGGGGACCGCATCACCAAACGGCTGACCCATCACACCATCGCGCAGATGATCGGGTCGTCCCGCGAAACGGTGAGCCGCACCATGCGGGAGCTGTCGGAGAAGGGGTTCATCGACGTCACACGCAAGGACATTCTGCTGCGGGACCGGCCGGGGCTCGAGGCAGCGGCCGGCCGCTCGTGACCCCAGTCACACTCCCGTCGTGAGGCGGCGTCTGGTGGTAGGTGCCGATCGCGGCATAACTTAGCCAGGACACGGCGTGCCCGAACGGATGGCCTACACGGTGACCTTCTGGGGGAGTCGGGGGTCGATCCCGACACCCGGAGCCCACACCGCGCGCTACGGCGGGAACACGCCGTGTGTCGCAGTGGAGGGCGCCGGGCAGCTGGTCATTCTGGACGCCGGTACGGGGATTCGCGGTCTCGGTCTGCGACTCGCGGAGCGGCAGAACGGCGCGGTGAACGCCGAGATCCTGCTGTCGCACACGCACTGGGATCACATCCAGGGCCTGCCGTACTTCAAGCCTTTCTTCACCAAGGGCAACGTGGTGCGGATCTGGGGCGCCAAGCAGGGGCGGACGTCGCTCGAGACGATCCTGCATCTGCAGATGGATCCGGCGGTGTTTCCGGTGCCGCTCTCGGCGGTGGCCGCCGAGCTGTCGGTGCGCGAAGTGTCGAGCGACCGGGTCCGCTCGATGCAGCTGCGCCATCCCGGCACGACGCTGGCCTACCGGCTGACCCCGGTGGGCGGCGGCGCCAGCATGGCGTATGTGACGGACAACGAGCTCGGCTCCGGGGGCAACTACGAGGTCCCGCCGGACTGGCGGCACCGTCTGGTGCGGTTTCTGTCGGGCGTGGACCTCTTGATCCACGACGCGATGTATACCGGCCAGGAGCTGGAGACGCACCGGGGCTGGGGCCATTCTTCGATCGACGAGGCCGTGGCCCTTGCCGCCGAGGCCCAGGTGCAGCGGCTCGTGCTGTTCCACCACGAGCCGGAGCATGACGATGGGATGATGGACGGGCTGGTGGCGGAGGCGTGCGCGCTGGCGCAGCGTCGCCGCGGCCCGAAGAACGTGCTGGCCGCCCAGGACGGGCTGCAGCTGACTCTCTGACAGGAGTACCCTATGCGCGCGCGTATCCCCCTCGCTCTCACCAGCCTCCTGGTCGCGGCCGGCGTCACCGCTGTCGCGGCCCAGGGCGGCGGCGCGGACACCCGGCCGGGTCTGGCCGTCTTCGCGTTCGACAACGGCGGCTCCTACGGCGCCGACAAGGAGGACTATGACGCGTTGCAGCGCGGCTTTGCCGGGATGCTGATCGCGGAGCTCGCCGCGAATCCGGCGTTGCGCCTCGTGGAGCGCGACAACGTGCAGAAGCTCCTGGACGAACAGAACCTCGCCGCGTCGGGTCGGGTGGATGCGCAGACGGCGGCCAAGGTCGGCAAGCTCGTCGGCGCGCGCTACGCCATCGTCGGCGACTTCGTCGAGCTGTCGGGCCAGTTCAACGTGTCGGCGCGCGTCGTCAACGTCGAAACGAGCGAGATCATGAAGGTCGCGAGCGAGCGCAACACGCGCGATCACCTCTTCGACATCGTGCGGGCCCTGGCGGCGGACCTGAACAAGCAGATGAACTTCCCGGCCCTGCCCAAGCAGGTGTCGGAGCAGCGGATGAGCCGCGAGGTCCCGACCGAGGCCCTGACCTACTACAGCCGCGCGCTGCTCTACCAGGATCGCGGCCAGAAGGACAAGGCCATCGAGTACTACAACAAGGCGCTCACGGCCTTCCCGCAGTACACGGAGGCGTCGGAGGGCTTGAAGCGCCTGCAGGGTTGACGGCGCGGCGGTGAACGTCGTCACCCGGCTCGGCGCAGCGACGGCGCGCCGGCTCTCCCGGTTGGGGGCGCTGGCGCGCTTCGGCTTTGGTGCGGGCCGGGCGGCCCTCACCCTGCCGCGCGCCGGGCGCGCCGTCGCCCTGCGCGTGGCCATCAACCAGGTGCGATTCACCGCCGTGCACGCCGTCGGGCTGATCCTGCTGCTGTCGAGCATTCTGTCGTTTCTCGTCATCTCGCAGGCGGTCCGTCAGCTCGGCCAGCTGGGCGTGACCGACCTGATCGGTACCCTGATGGTCGTCGCCATCGTCCGCGAGCTCGGCCCCCTCATCACCGCCCTGGCGGTCGTAGGGCGGTCCGGGACGGCGATCGCCGCCGAGCTCGCCACGAACAAGGTGATGGGGGAGGTGCGCGCGCTCGAAGCGATGGGGATCGACCCGCAGCAGTACCTGGTCGTGCCGCGCTTCCTCGGTGCGCTGGTCAGCCTGTTCGCGCTGCTCGTGCTGTTCGACGTCGTGGCCATCACCGCCGGGTTCGCCGCCGCGAGCCTGAACGGCATGACGGGGGCGCGGTATTCCGAGATCGTGCTGCAGCAGCTGTCGTTCCTCGACGTGTGGCTCACCGTGGCCAAGGCCGTGGCCTTCGGTGTGATCGTCGGGCTCGTCCCCAGCTACTTCGGGCTCTCGGTGCGCCGCGCGCCCACCGAGGTCCCGATCGCGGTGAGCCGCGCGACGGTGGTCCAGATCGTGGGCATCTTCGTGGCGTCAGCCCTGTTCGCCGTCGTCACCCGGTAATCCCGTGGCCGCGGCTCCCCCCTTCGCTCCGCCGCCCCTCGTGTTCGAAGACGTCCCGCTCTCGCTGCGCCACGAGCGCCCCCTCTCCCTCGAGGTCCCGGAGCACGAGACGGTCGCCGTTCTGGGCGACGAGGACTCGGGGGTGAACGCGCTGGGCGGCTACGCCCTCGGGCTCGAGGCGCCCCGCGGCGGCCGCATCCGCGTCTTCGGCACGAGCCTCGAAGAGCTCCCCGAGCGGGAGCGCTTGGCCTTCCGGCGCCGCGTGGGCTACCTTCCCGCGAACGCCGCCCTGCTGCAGAACCTTTCGCTGCGCGACAACGTGGCGTTGCCGCTGCGGTTCGGCAGCGGCCTGCCGGGACGGGAGATCGACGGCCGGGTGAACGTGATGCTGGCGGCCGTCCGGCTCACGGAGCAGGCCAAGCTGCGGCCCGCCCAGGTGAACGAAGAGGGGCGGCGCCGGGCCGGATTCGCCCGGGCCATGGCGTTCGATCCGGCGCTCCTGATCCTGGAACAGCCGTTCGACGGCATCACCACGCGGGCGGCGGCGGAGCTGCTGGAGATCGCCCGGGGCGGCGAGACGGCCGCCGGCGCCCGCCGGACGATTCTCATGACCGGGCAGGAGCTGCCCCCGCTGCTGCTGCGCCGCGCGGATCGGGTATTCCGGCTCTCGCGCACGGGCGTGCTGGAACGGGAAACGGCCTGACTCGAGGCAGCGTGGATACCACTCGCCAGGATTTCGCCGTCGGACTGCTGATCATCACCGCCATCGCCGTGGTGGTGGGCGCGCTCCTCGCCACGAGCGGCTGGGGCGAGCGGCGCTACGATCTCTATCTGCGCGCCGCCAACGCCGAAGGCCTGACCATCGATTCCCGGGTCATGCTCGAGGGGCTCGAGGTGGGCCGGGTCGTCAGCGTGGCCCCGCGGGTCGATTCCCTCACGCGGCGCGTGTCCTTCGTGGCGCGGCTCAAGGTGATCGAGCGGTTCAGCGGCGGCGCGAACCTGCGGCTCCCCGTCGGCACGTCCGCCGAGCTCGAAGCGGTCAATCAGATTTCACCCGCGGTGCTGGTCCGGCTCGTGCTCCCGGACACGTTGCGCCGTTCGGGGGGCCGGGCGATGCTCGCCGCGGGCGATACCATCGATTCCGAGCGGAAGCCTCCCATCCTGAACGAGGTCGCGGACGTGGCGCAGCGCCTCTCCACCGAGGTGACCAACGTCCTGCACTCGGCCCACCAGACGCTGGTCGCTCTGCAGGGCACGCTGCGGGAGGCGAATACCACCATCGTCGACCTGCGCCCCGACGTCCGGCGCACCCTCGCCAACGTGGCTGCGACGATGGACCGGATCAACTCGCTCGTGGGACGCCTCGATCCCGGCCTCGCCGACACCGTCTCCCGCGCCGTCATGCTGTCGACCCGCACGCTCGCCCGGCTCGATTCGCTGGTGGCCTCGGCGAACGCGATGACGACGGAAAACCGCCAGGACATCCGGGAGACCATGCGCAACGTCGATCATCTCACCCTGCAGCTGAATCACCTGGCGGAGGAGATGTCCCGGCGGCCCTACCGGTTCATCACGGGCGTCAAACCCATCACCTTCGACACCGCGCCTCCCCCCGGCGACTCCGTGCGTGCCGTGGCCAAGGACAGCACGCATCGATGACCTACCGCCTGCTGCACCCGCAGAGCTGGTCGCCGCAGGATCTGGCGCCCGCCCTCGAGGCGGCCCGCGTCGAAACCCGCGTGGTGGGCCGCCCGGAGGAGCTCGCCCCGGGCGACCAGCCCACTGTGCTCCTCCTCGACGTCCCGGGACGGGAGCTGATCCCGGTCGAGCGGCTCCGGGCGTTCGTCGATGCCGGCGGCGCCGTCGTCGCGCTGGCGAAACCGGCGGAGCGGGACGTCCCCGACGCCCTCCCCACCGAGCTGCTCACGGGGTTCGTCCCGGCCGATACCGGCACGCGGCAGCTGCTCGTGGCACTGCGCGCCGGATACCGCGAGGCCGCCGCCCGCCAGGAAACCGCCCGCGCCCGCAACGAAGCCGCCCAGCGCAGCCGGGAGATCGGGGAGCTGACGCGGATCGGCGTCGCGCTCGGCACCGAGCGCGACCTGACGCGCCTGCTCGACCTGATCCTAGAGCTGGCCCGCCGGGTCACGCAATCGGACGCGGGAAGCCTGTACCTCGTGGAGCCCCCCGAGGTCGGGGGGACCACCAAGCGTCTGGCGTTCCTGCGGGCCCAGAATCATTCCAAGCCGGACGTGCCGTTCGTCACGTTCACGATCCCCATGGATCGCACCAGCCTGGCCGGCTACGCGGCGACCGAAGGCAAGGAGCTCGTGCTCGACGACGCCTACTTCCTGCCGCCCGACGTGGAGTACACGATCAACCGCTCGTTCGACGAGCGGTACGGCTACCGGACCAAGTCGATGCTCGTCATTCCGATGAAGGATCACAAGGAAGACGTCATCGGGGTGCTCCAGCTGATCAACCGCAAGCGCGACCCCGAAGCGGTCCTCGCGACCCCGGCGGACGTCGAGACCCAGGTCGTGCCCTACTCCAAGCGGACCGTGGACCTGGTCACCGCCCTCGCTGGGCAGGCGGGCGTGGCGATCGAGAACAGCAAGCTCTACGCCCAGATCGAGAACATGTTCGAGACGTTCGTGAATGCCGCGGTCCTGGCGATCGAGCAGCGTGACCCGACCACCGAGGGGCACAGCCGCCGCGTGGCGGACTACACGACGGGCCTCGCCAAGCAGGTGAACACGATCAAGACCGGGCCGCTGCGGGGCGCCAAGTTCAGCGATGAGCAGATCCGCGAGATCAAATACGCCGGGCTGCTGCACGACTTCGGCAAGGTCGGCGTACGGGAGCAGGTGCTCGTCAAGGCGAAGAAGCTTTATCCCGCCGCCATGGAGCTGATCCGGCAGCGGCACGCCTTCGTGCACCGGACCCTGGAGCGGGACTTCTGGCGCCAATGCGCGGAGTTTCTCGAGCGCGAGGGCCGGGAGGGGTACGGGGCGTTCGTCCAGGGCCTCGAAGCGAGTCAGCGGCAGGAGCTCGCCGAGCTCGACCGTTTTCTGGAGCTCGTGCTGCAGTCGAACGAGCCCAGCCTCCTTCCCGCCGAGCACGCCCGCGGCCTGACCGACTTCGCGCAGAAGAGCTATGTGAATCTCGCCGGCGAGACCGAGCCCCTCCTCCATCCCGACGAGGTACGGTTCCTCTCGATCCCCAAAGGCAGTCTCGACGAGTCCGAGCGCCTGGAGATCGAAAGCCACGTGACCCACACGTACAATTTCCTCCAGAAGATTCCCTGGACCCCGGAGCTGTCGAACATCCCGACGATCGCCTTCGGGCACCACGAAAAGCTCGACGGCAGCGGGTATCCCAAGCACCGGCGCGGCGGAGAGATTCCCGCCCAGACACGGATGATGACGATTTCCGACATCTACGACGCGCTGACCGCGCAGGATCGTCCCTACAAGCGGGCCGTCCCGGCTCCGCGCGCGCTCGACATCATGAGCGACGAAGTCAAACGGGGACAGCTCGACGGTGAGCTGTTCAAAGTCTTTGTGGAAGCGAAAGTGTACGAGACCGCGGTGAAACGCGACGCGTCATGAACCGCCGCTCGTTCATCCTGACCATGGCGGCGGCGGCCGCGCTGCCGCATCGACGGGGATCATTCCTGGGCCCGAACGTCACTCTGGTGCCCTTCCACCGGCTGTTCGACGAGCGCTACGCGGTCTACTGGAAGGTGACGATCTAGGGCCAGAAGCGCGCGGCAAGGGAAGCGGTGCGCGCGTCGCGCGGCACCGCTTCGCCGTTCAAAGTCGCGATCTCGATCACCCCCCGGACGGCATTGGTCGCGAACAGGCTGCGCCCGGAGAGTGCGTCCACCCGCACCGCCCGCTCGGTCGCCGGAACGATCTCCCCGATCCGTTCACGCCCGATCCCCGGCAGGATGCCGAGGCTCAGCGCGGGCGTCGCCAGGCCCTCCGGTTCCCACCAGAAGAGGCTCCAGACCGTCCCTTCGGCTACGGTCCCTTCGGCCGTCAAGAGCAGCGCATCATCGGCGCCGGCGGCGCGCGCCTCGGCGGCCGCCGCGGCAAACGCCGACCGCGATGTGGTCTTGTGGGGATAGGGAAGGTGCGGGGTCGTCGCCACGACCACCTGGAGCGGTCCGCCAGGCGGCACCGCCCGTGTGGTCACCGCGAGTCCGCCGGCATCCGCCTCGACGCGAACCACGAGGTCCTCACCGCCGCGGTACGGCGCCAGAATCGCGGCCAGGTCGCCGGGATCGGCGCCAGCTCGCCGCAGCCGGGCCGCGTGACGCGCGAGGAACGGAGTCCGGCCGCCGCGGACCCGTATCGTCTCGAACGGGGGGGTCACCCGCCCTGCCCTGGGGTCTCGAAGCCGAATGCGGCCCGCACCGCCGCCGCCTTGCGCAAGCTCTCGCGCCATTCACGCTCGGGGATCGAATCGGCGACGACGCCGGCTCCCGCCTGGATCGCCACCTCCCCTCCCGACACGACCGCGCTCCGGATTACGATGTTGAGCTGCAACGCATCGGGCGCGACCCACCCCAGGGCGCCGGTGTAGGCGCCGCGCGCGACCGGCTCCAGCTCATGGATGATCTCCATGGCGCGAATCTTGGGGCAGCCGGTGATAGTGCCTCCCGGGAAGTAGCTCGCGATCACGTCGGCCGCCCCGAAGCCGGCCCGCAGGTCCCCCTGAACCTCCGAGACCAGGTGAAAGACGTGCGAGTACTCTTCCACGGCCTCCCGTTCGGCCACGACGACGGACCCGAACTCGGCCACGCGCCCCGTGTCGTTCCGGGCGAGGTCGAGCAGCATCACGTGCTCGGCCCGTTCCTTCTCGTCGAGACGGAGCTCCGCGCGCATCCGGACGTCCCGGTCGGGGTCGCCGGTCTTCTTCCTGGTCCCCGCGATCGGGCGTGTGCGCAGCCGCCCGGCGCCGCCCAGCGCGCCGTTTGCCGGCTCGAGCTCGACCAGGAGCTCAGGCGATCCGCAGACGAGCTGCCAGTCGCCGAAGTCGGCGTACCCCATCCAGGGCGAGGGATTGAGCGCGCGCAGGCGCAGGTAGGCCTCCCAAGGGCGCGTCGCGAGCGGCCACCGCTCCGCCACCGACAGGTTGACCTGGTAGATGTCTCCGGCCGCAATCAGCTCTTGCGCCCGCAGCACGGCGCTGGTGAAGCTGCCCGCGTCGAAGGATCGCCACGGCTCACCCGGCGCGATGGTCTGGTCCGCGAGGTCGATCGCCGACGGCATCTCGAGCTCGTCCGCCGAGCGCCAGCGCGCCGCGGCCTCCGGTCCCTCGCACGCGGGCGGCGTCCCATCGGATCGGAGGACGATGTGATTCGCCGGCTCGAAACAATCGCAGCCTGGTTGAGCGACGACCGGCGCGGCGGGCCGGAGGAGACCGGGAAGGCCCTGCTCGTAGGCGATCGAGCCGTACCAGCGCCCGGCGGGAAGCTCCAACGGCGCCGGCGCCCGCTCCGGCCACGGGCGGCGCCACCGCCGCCGCGCCCCCCAGACCAGATGCGTCGTCCCAGAGGCGCGCCCATCCTCGAGCAGCACGAAGGGTGAAGGCAGCGTGGCCGCGAGACCGAGCAGCCGGTCGACGCTCACACGCCTCCCTTGCGTTCCTTTACAGATAGCGGGCGAGTGCCATCGCCGCCGCGGCAACCACCAGGAGCCCGGCGACAACGCGCCCCGCTTGGGCGGAGCGGGAGCGCAGGACCTGCGCCTCGGCCTGGCGCTGCGGGTCCGGACCGATCGCCATCGCCCGCTTCACGGCGGGCCGCATCACGAACACCCCGGTCCCGAACGCGACGAGCGCCGCGGCGGCGCCGAGCGCATATGCCTGACCGGCCCCCGAGCGCAGCCAGTCCCCGTTGAAGCCGTTCGAATCGAGGGCGAGCAGGCGCAGGCCTGACAGCATGTTCAGCAGCGCGACGCTCGGCATCACCTCGAGGACATGGCGCCGGGCGAGCTGTTGCATGACCTGGCCGCCCGCCGGCCCGGCCCCACGGACGCTCGGCTCGAGAAAGACGGCGAGGAACACGACGCTCCCCATCCAGAATGCTCCAAGCAGCACATGGACGAGGCGCAGCACGATCTGCTCCAGATGCATCGGGACCCCTGCGGAGGTGGACCGGCGGAAGCTACGACCCACCCTCGGATTCAGCCATCGTAAAATGGTCGTGCAGCGCCGGGTCGATCCGCCGGGGACGCCCCGAGACGGCATCGATCGGGCACCAGATGCTGCGGGCGCTGGCGAGGCGCTGGCGGTCGCTCGCCCGCAGGATCTCGGTCAGGCGCTCGAACCGCGTGCCCGTCGCCTCCCCGACCCAGGTGGCGGCGATGACCACGTCCCCGGGTTTCGCGGGCCGGTGATAGTCGATCTCGTGACGCAGCACGACCCACACAAGGCTGCGCTGCAAGTCCGCGGGGGCCGCGCTGCGCCAGTGCGCCCCGGCGATCTCCTGCACCCAGCGGAGGTACACGACGTTGTTGACGTGTCCCAGCACGTCGATGTCCCCCGGCTCGACGGGAAACGTCCGCTCGAACCGGACGGGACGTCGCGCGGGCGTGGTCATTGCAGCGTGACCGTGTCGGGGCCGGCGACCTTGCGCACGTGGCAGCCGTCCGGGGCATCGATGTAGAACATGGCGGAGAACCGCTTCGGCGCGTGCACGCCCGTCACCAGCACCGAGTCTCCGGTGTGCCGGATTGCGCTCAGGCGATTGTCGTCGAAGATGTCGTAGGTCCCCGTGCCGACCAGCGCGGAATCCTGGGCCATCGCGAAGTTCACGCCGGTCCGCGGGATCGTGTCGTAGATGACGGCGTCGGTCGCCGGCGTCCCGTTCGGGTTCACAACGGCCAGCGAGATATAGGTGAACACCGCCGTACAGACGCTCGGCGGACCCTGGGTGCTACCGGCGGCGCACGCGCCCAGGGCCAGCGCGGCCAGGAGCGGACCGGTCACTCGTGCCGCCGCGCGTAGCCTCATTCGCCCTCGAGGCCCAGCGCTCGGAGCGGGGCGGCTCTCGAGTCCTTTCGCTCGATGCGGAGCTCCGTCCAGGCGACCCGCCCCGCCTGGATCGCCTCGCGCACCTGACGCTCCCGGGGTGACAGGCTACCGCCGGCGGTCTTGACCTCCACGAACATCACCTGGCGCACGTTCCCGTCGGCCAGCCCGTCGAACACCAGAAAATCGACCGGACTGCCCAGGAACCGGGCATCCTTGGGATTCCACTCGAAGTCAGGGAAGTACGGGATGAGCTGCTCGGTCACCTTGCCCACGGTGACCGCCTGACTGCGCTGCACGGCATCGAGCCGCAAGGTGCGGGTGAAGCGGGATTTCCAGATCTGGAAGTAGACCAGGGCGAGGAGCGCCGCGATGACGAGACCGATCGCGATGCCGAGGCCGAGCGCTACCAGGGCGGGAGCGTTCACCGCCGGTCAGGTGAAGAGCAGCCGCGCGGCGACGAGCAGCAGGAACCCGCCGAACGCCCGGCGCAGTGTCGTATCGGCGACGTGCCCCGCGAGCTTGGCCCCGACCAGCGCGCCGAAGAACAGCCCGATCGCGACGATCGCGGCGTACGCCAGGTTCACCTGGCCGCGTCGGTAGTATTGCAGGAATCCGAGTAACCCGACGGGGAGGAGCAGCGCCCCGAGCGAGGTGCCGTTCGCCGTATGTTGACTCTGTTTCGCGAGCAGGACGAGCCCGGGGATGATGACCACGGCTCCGCCGACTCCGAACAGACCGGACACGACCCCACT
>Ga0335085_10016387_pt1 | contig 10712 bp, 9 predicted proteins | sample Lox_Sample_45_FD_206712 | JGI IMG/M metagenome (GOLD analysis project Ga0335085, IMG submission 206712) | Soil microbial communities from Loxahatchee National Wildlife Refuge, Florida, United States - Lox_Sample_4.5 | ecosystem: Environmental > Terrestrial > Soil > Wetlands | place: USA: Florida... | reverse complement strand
CGATCTCCAGGATTTCCGCGACCTCCTTGTCGAGCAGCCCGCAATGCCCGACCAGCCGCCCGCTCGCCTTCTCGATCGTCGGCCACAGGTCGAAGGTCGGCTGCTGCGGCAGGGCCAGATCCTCCTGCAGCGACCGCCGGACCCCTTCGGAGGTCCGCGGCCCGCCCAGGTAGGCGGTGGCGGCCGGATCGCTCCACAGGGCCGCCAGCGCCTCCACGTCGCCGGATTCGAGGTGGCGGACGATCAGCCGTTCCGTCTCGACGATCGTCCGTCCGCTCACTGCATGAACCAGCCGTGGCTCACCACTACGGACTGACCGGTCAGGGCGCTGGTCTGGAAGCCCGCGAACAGCACCGCCAGCTCCGCGACGTCGGCGACCGTGGTGAACTCGCCGTCGACGGTCTCCTTCAGCATCACCTTCTTGACCACGTCCTCCTCGCTGATGCCGAGCTCCTTGGCCTGCTCGGGAATCTGCTTGTCGACCAGCGGCGTCCGCACGAAGCCCGGGCAGATCACGTTGGCCCGCACGCCGTACTTGGCGCCCTCCTTAGCCACCGTCTTGCACAGGCCGATGAGGCCGTGCTTGGCCGTGACATAGGGCGCCTTCAGCGGCGACGCCTCCTTCGAGTGCACGGAGCCCATGTATATGATGCTGCCGCCGCGCCCCGATTTGTACATGTGCTTCAGGCAGGCGCGCGTGGTGAGGAAGGCGCCGTCGAGATGGATGGCCAGCATCTTGCGCCAGTCGGCGAGCGAGAGGTCGACCACCGGCGAGATGATCTGGATGCCGGCATTGCTGACCAGCACGTCGACGCCGCCGAAGGCCTTGATGACCGCGGCGACGCCCGCCTCCACCTGCTCCTCGTTGGCGACGTCCATGGCGACGCCGGTCGCTTGGCCGCCGCCGGCCGTGAGTTCCTTCGCCGTCGCCGTCGCGGCGTCGAGCTTGAGGTCGGCGATCGCGACCTTGGCGCCCTCCGCGAGATAGGCGCGGGCGATCTCCTTGCCGATGCCGCTGGCGGCGCCGGTGACGATGGCGACTTTGTCCTTCATGCGCATGGCGTTTGCCTCCGCCGAAATGGATTGGGGGATGAATGCGATGGCGATCACATACACGCTGCGCCCGGCGGTATCCAGCCGCGCGGCGACGACAAACCGTCGCGTCGATCGATTTCAAAGTGGAGGAGTCGCCGTGCGGCGATATGCCGCTGACTGCGCCGGCTCAGCGGCCGGTCGCGGTGCCCGCGGCCATGCTGGCGTCCGCCGTCAGCTCGGCCTCGGCCGCCGGCAGCGACACGCGTACGATCGTCCCCTCGCCGAGCTTGCTGTCGATCGTCAGGTGCCCGCCATGCAGGGCGGTCAGCATCTTGGCGAGCGGCAGCCCGAGGCCGGTGCCGCCCCGCGTCTGCGTGAAGATGTTCTCGACCTGGCCGAACGGCTCCAGCACGCGCGGCAGGTCGTCGGCGGCGATGCCGATGCCGGTGTCGCTCACGCCCAGCACGACATAAGGCCCGCCGGTGTCGGAGGCGAACAAGGTCACGCGCCCGCCCTGCGGCGTGAACTTGACCGCGTTGGTCAGCAGGTTGAGCAGGATCTGCTTCACCGCCCGCACGTCGACCTCGAGCAGCCGCATGCCGGGCGCGACCGAGAGCGACAGGCGGACGCCGGCCTGGTCGGCGCGGTCCTTCACCAGCCGAATGCAGGCGCGGCAGATGTCCTCGGCAGTGCAGGTCTGCGTATGCAGCTCCTGCTTGCCGGCCTCGATCTTCGACAGGTCGAGGATGTCGTTGATGATCGACAGCAGCAGCCGGCCGCTGTCGTGGATGTCCTTCAGGTACTCGAGATATTTGGGCGAGCCGATCGCGCCATGCACCTGGCGCTGCATCAGCTCGGCGAAGCCGATCACCGCGTTGAGCGGCGTGCGCAGCTCATGGCTCATATGGGCGAGGAAGTCGCTCTTGGAGCGGTTGGCCACCTCCGCCTGCTCCTTGGCGAGGCGCAGTTCGCGCGTGCGCTCGGCCACCAGGCGCTCCAGATCCTGGCGCGAGCTCTCCAGGGTCTGCATGCGCGTCTCGTCGACCTTCAGCTGCAGTTGCATCTGGCCGATGCGATGCTCGACGCCCGCCATATGCAGCTTGCTGTCGAACGCATAGAACGCCTTGAAGTGATAGAGCGCCGTGCGATGGTCGCCCATCGCCTCGTAGATCTCCGAGAGCGTCGCGTGGCAATCCGCCACCAGTCCGGTGAGGCCGACGGCCTGGCCGGTCGCGGAGGCCCGCTGAACGTAGTCGAGCGCCTTCTCGTGCTGGCCGGCGACGACCAGGGCGCGCCCGCAGTTGAGCCAGCCGATGACGCGATTGTAGGGATCGTTGCAGGTGTCCGCTGCCGCCAGGAACGAGGCCAGCCAGCGCTCCATCTCGACGAACCGCTGCTGCTTGGCATGGGCGACGGCCAGGATGCCGAAGCAGCCGGTCTCGATGTCGCGACAGCGGAAGTTGCCCGCCGCCTCCAGGGCCTCCTCGGCGGCCGTCACCGCCTCGCAGTTGCGGCCCGCCTCGAGCAGAAGCAGCGCCCGCGTGTATTTGAGCTGCAGCCACTGCACGTCGTCGGGCTCGTCGCCTGCCAGCTTGGTCAGGCGCATGCGGGCATTGTCGAGCGTGGCCAGCGCCTCGTCGAACTGCTTGCGCTTCTTCAGGACCTCGGCGCACTCCATGAGCGCCATGCAGTAGTAGCGCTGGTTGCCGACCTCATCGAAGATGACGAGCGCCTGCCGGTTGAGGTCGAGCGCCTGCTCGAGCAGTCCGATGTCGAGATAGATCGCCGACAAGGTCCGCATCGCGAGGCCGGCCGCCTCGCGGTCGCCGAGCGCGAAGAACGTCTCGCGCAGCGGCAACAGCATGCGCTCGGCATCGCCGTAGCGGCACAGCAGCCGAAGAGCGCGCCCGGCATCCAGGCTGCAGCGCGCCTCCTCGAGCTTGAGGTCGTGCTCCCGCGCCAAGGCCATGCCTTCTTCCGCATAGGAGAGGGCGAGCGACAGATCGTAGACCCAGACGCGGCGCACGAGGTCGCACAGGATCCGGCACCGCTCCGCCGGATCTCCGGTCATCGCGAGATCCTGGAGGAGTTGACCAACGTCGGGATCGTCAGCCGACATGCCCGTACTCAGCCCTCAAACCATCGGCGCACGCGCCCCAGCAGAGGCCGCGAGCCGCTTTCTTCGCCAGCCTATCCGTGTAGCACCGGAAGCTTAAAAAAAGCGAAAATTCACAACGCTTTGGCCGAACTTGCCGCGGTCGCGCGCAAGCCCGTCGCCATGCCGCCGTGAAGGCACCCAAGAGGGACCTGGCCCGCCAGCCGGACAGCCATCCCCGCCCCACCTATCAATTCCTATAGGTCCTTAAGAGGTATTAACAGATAAGGTTAAGTTTCCATTGATATTCTTAGTAAAATTTTCCTTGCCAAATGCGGTAAATTTGGGCACGGTTTCCTTGTGCCACCGGTTTCCGGCGGGTGCGTTGTTAACCTGGGAATGGGGAGAAGTCAGTCATGAGTGTGTCGAAGAAGGCGTGGGACGACGTTCTGTCCGCCGCGTTCGATGAGAACACGGCCGTGTCCGCCAGAGCGTTGAGTTCACGCGCACTATCGGCTCGGGCTCTTGAGCGGTCGTCCCGGGCGCTCTCGGCGAGAGCGCTTGAGCGGTCGTCACGTGCGTTGTCTTCGCGGGCCCTCTCTGCCCGCGCGCTATCGGCTCGCGCTCTGTCGGCGCGCGCCCTCACGCTGTCTGCTTAAGTCCCGGATCTGTACCAGTTGACCCGCACCCAGATCTGTTACGACGGGAACGTTTAGGCCCGTGAGTTTGATGATTGGGCCTCGGCCGTCGGGCTGAGGCCCAATCTGTTTTTTCGGCGCTTGTCCCAGGTCACGGCGCCGAAACCATTGTGCGGCAAGATGACAGGCTCGATGCAGAAGGCCGCCTTGCCGTTATGAGGGTCGGGGGTTGGGGTTGGGGTGGTTTACGACGCTTGAACAGAGCCTTGATCGGCCCGTTGCCAAGGCTCATCGCGGAGGGACACATCGCACGGTCGTGCCGGGGCAGACCGTGGAGCGGCTGCGTCCGCTGTTGCCGGCGATGGGCATTACCCGAATCGCAAATGTCACGGGCCTCGACTATCTCGGCATCCCCGTCGTCATGGTGGCGCGTCCCAACGCGCGAACGCTGGCGGTCACGCAGGGCAAGGGACTCGACCTCGATCACGCGAAGGCCTCCGGAGTCATGGAGGCCGTCGAATCGTTCCACGGCGAGCGAATCGACCAGCCCCTGAAACTGCTGACCTACAACGAGATCGCTCGGCGGCACGCGGTCGTTGATCCGATGCGGCTGCCGTCGGTCCCCGACAGCATTTACCATCCCAATCTTCCGATCCTGTGGGTCGAGGGCTTCGATCTGGTGTCGCGCCGGCGCATCTGGCTGCCCTATGAGTCCGTGCATGTGAACTATGCGCTTCCGTTGCCCCAGGGCAGCGGTTGCGTTGCGTCCAGCACCAACGGACTGGCCTCCGGCAACCACATTCTGGAGGCGATCAGCTCCGGGATCTGTGAGGTCGTCGAGCGCGATGCCGACGCGCTTTGGCTGCATGCGGACGAGGCCACGCTGCAGGCGCGCCGAGTCGATCTCGACTCGATCGACGATGAGCGCGCGCGCTCGATTCTCGAAAAATATCACCGCGCGCAGATGGCCGTTGAAGTCTGGGACACGACATCGGACATCGGCATCCCGTCGTTCCGCTGCCACATCTACGAGGCGGAAGACAACCCCAACGACGCGCAGGGCACGTTCTTCGGTGCCGGCTGCCACCCCTCGCGGGCCATCGCGCTCCTGCGCGCGCTCACCGAGGCCGCCCAGTCCCGTCTCACCTATATCTCCGGCTCGCGCGACGACATCGAGCGGCGTGACTACCGCCGTCCTGAGGACGAGACGCCGGCTGCGCGCCGTCGCCGCGAGGGCCTGGGCGGGCCACCCTCGCGCCGGCTCGACGCGACGACGACTCAGGATTCCGAGTCGCTGAACGACGATGTGCAGTGGGAACTGGCCCACCTGCAGTCCGCCGGATTGGATCAGGTCATCGTCGTCGACCTCACGGTGCCGGAATTCAACCTCCCCGTCGTCAAGGTGGTCATCCCCGGCCTCGAAGGCGTGCCCGACGGTCCCGACTACGTGGCGGGCGCGCGCGCCCAGGCCGTGATGGCGAGGCAGGCATGACGATCAGCATCTTCACGGGGCCGACGCTGTCGCCGGTCGAGGCGGCCCAGGTCCTCGACGCGGAGTACCTCCCGCCGGCCGCCATCGGTGACGTCTACAAGGCAGCGCAGAAGCGGCCGTGGGCGATCGGCATCATCGACGGTTTCTTCGAAAGCACGCCGTCGGTCTGGCACAAAGAGGTGCTGTGGGCCATAGATCAGGGCATCCACGTCTTCGGCGCCTCCAGCATGGGCGCGTTGCGCGCCGCCGAGCTGGCCGCCTTCGGCATGGTCGGAGTCGGCGAGATCTTCGAGGCCTACCGCGACGGCGTGATCGAAGACGACGACGAGGTTGCCGTCGTGCACGGCCCGCCGGAACTCGGGCATATGCAGATTTCCGAGGCGATGGTGAATATCCGGGCGACGGTGAGGAAAGCGACGGCGGCCGGCGTGCTATCGCCAACCACCGCCGCTGCCCTGCTCGAGATCGCCAAGTCGCTCTTTTACAAAAACCGCAGCTACGACCAGCTCCTGGCCACCGCGAGCGCGCGTCAACTGCCGGCTGATGAATTGGCCCGCCTGAAGGCATGGCTGCCGAAGAATCAGGTCAACCAGAAGCGCCTGGACGCGCTCGCCATGCTGCGCGCGATCAAGGAGGCCCGCGCCGCCGCCCTTCCGCCCGCGCCCCCCTCCTATCTGTTCGAACATACGATCCTGTGGGACGCCGTCGAGCGCCAGTTCGGCGTCAATGGCGTCGATGACCACGCGGTCGCCGCCGTTGCGCCGCGCAACGGCATCTTCGACGAGCTCCGCCTCGATGCGGCGCTCTACGAGCAGCTCCGGCGCAAGGCCACCGTACGAGCGCTCTCGCGGCGCGCGGCCGCCGATCAGGGGGGCGACCCCACCGCCGCCGAGTTGAAGGAGGCCGTGCGCAGTTTCCGCAAACGTATGGGCTTCCAATCCCCGGACGAGCTCGAAGCGTGGCTGCGCACGCGCGACCTCAGCCGTGACGATTTCATGCGCCTGATGGGAGACGACGTCCGACGTCTTCGGCTCGATCTTGCGCATGCCGCTGCGATTGACGACGCGCTCGCCGACGAGTTGGCGCTCGCCGAAGCCCGCGCCCGCCTGCAGGCACGGGCCGACGACAAGCATGCCGTGCTCGGCGCGCGCGGCGTCGAGCAACCGACGCCGGCGGACATCGGTCTGTCTGAGGACGAACTGATCGCGTGGTTCGTGGCCCAATGCGGGCGGGAGCCCGGCGATGCCGATCCTGCCGAAATAGCCCGGCAATTAGGCTTTCTCGACAAAGACGATCTCCTGCGCGCTGCCGCGCGAGAGTACTGCTTCCGGGCCTGGAAAGATTCGTGATAGAACCCGGGGCGATCGCCGCAGCCCCGGACCCAGCCCATGGCTCCTGCCGCTTCCAGCGCCGCCGTTCCGGCCAACGAGCCTGTGCTCTTGCGCCACGACGATCACGGCATCGTCACGCTGACGCTCAACCGGCCGCGCCAATACAACGCCCTCAGCGACGCCCTGCTCGGGGATCTGCAGGCGCAGCTGGACGCCATCGCCGCCGATCCCGCCATCCGCGTAGTCGTCATCGCTGGCGCCGGTCCGGCGTTCTGCGCGGGCCATGACCTCAAGGAGATGCGGGCGCGACCGGAAAAGGCATATTACCGCGACCTGTTCCAGCGCTGCAGCCGCATGATGCTCACCATCACGCAGATGCCGCAGCCCGTGATCGCGCGCGTCCAGGGCATCGCCACCGCCGCGGGTTGTCAACTCGTCGCCACCTGCGACCTCGCCGTCGCGGCGCCGGAGGCGCGCTTCGCGACCTCCGGCATCAATGTGGGGCTGTTCTGCTCCACGCCGGCAGTTGCGCTCAGCAGGAACGTGTCGGAGAAGCGCGCCTTCGAGATGCTGATGACCGGCGATTTCATCGATGCCGACACCGCCTTGCGCTATGGGCTTATCAACCGCGTCGCACCGGCGGCGGAGATCGACAAGCTCGTGGTCGATCTGGCCACGCGCATCGCCGGGAAGTCGGCGGCGGCCGTCGCCGCAGGCAAGCGCCTGTTCTATCGCCAGCGCGACCTCGACTTAAGCGCCGCCTACGATCTTGCAGCCGAGACGATGGCCTGCAACATGATGGCCGAGGACGTAGGCGAAGGCATCGACGCCTTCATGCAGAAGCGCGCGCCGGTTTGGAAAGGACGCTGACGCGCTCATGCCCGAGCACGACCAATACTCCGACGGCCATCTGCGCAAGGTGCTGGGCAGCGTGCGCACCATCGCCATGGTCGGCGCCAGCCCCGACTGGCACAAGGCCAGTTCATTCGCCATGAAGTACCTGCAGAGCAAGGGCTATCGGGTCATTCCCGTGAACCCGCGCGCGGCCGGCAAGACCATTCTCGGCGAAACCTGCTACGCGCGCCTGTCCGACATACCCGAAAGCGATGCCCGCCGCGTCGACATGGTCGACATCTTCCGCAACTCGGAGGCCGCCGGCGGTATCACCGACGAGGCGATCGCGTTCGGCGCGAAGGTCGTGTGGATGCAGCTCGGCGTGCGCAACGACGCGGCGGCCGCGCGCGCCGAGAAGGCCGGGCTCACCGTCATCATGAACCGCTGTCCGAAGATCGAGTACGGGCGGCTCAACGGCGAGCTCAGCTGGGGCGGCTTCAACTCGCGCATCATCTCCAGCAGGCGGCGCAGGCCGGCGACGCGATGAACGACAAGCCCAGGACCCGACGCCGGGAAGCACGGGAGGATACAGCCGGCGGCAAACCGATGCCGCCGCGCGCCGACTGGCGTTCCGATCCCGGCTTCGAGACGCGCGCCATCCATGCGGGCACGCCGCCGGACCCGACCACGGGCGCGCGCATCACGCCGATCTATCACACGACGGCCTATGTCTTCGACGATGCCGATCACGCGGCCTCGCTGTTCGACCTCTCGACCTTCGGCTACATCTATTCGCGTCTGACGAATCCGACTGTCTCGGCCCTCGAGGAGAAGGTTGCCAGCCTCGAAAACGCGCGCGGCGCAACAGCCTGCGCATCCGGCCACGCCGCGCAGATGCTGGCCTTCTTCTCGTTCATGGAGGCGGGCGATCAGTTCCTGGCCTCGAAGAAGCTCTACGGCGGGTCCGTCACGCAGTTCGGCAAGACCTTCAAGAAGCTCGGCTGGGAGGTGATCTTCGTCGATGCCGACGATCCCCAGAACTTCGCGCGCGCGCTGACGCCGAAATGCAAGGCGATCTTCGTCGAGAGCCCGGCCAATCCCGGCGGCGTCATCATCGACATCGAGCCGATCGCAACGATCGCCCACAAGGCCGGCATCCCCCTCCTGGTCGACAACACCCTGGCCAGCCCGTTCCTCTGCCAGCCGATCGCCTGGGGGGCCGACATCGTCATCCACTCCATGACCAAGTTCCTCGGCGGGCACGGCAACTCCATGGGCGGCGTGGTCGTGGATTCCGGAAAATTCGATTGGGGGCAGAACGACAAGTTCGGCGGCCTCACGGCGCCCGAGCCGGCCTATCACGGCCTGCGCTTCTACGAGACCTTCGGCGATATGGCGCTGGTCATGCACATGAAGGCGGTGGGTCTGCGCGATCTCGGTCCGACCTTGTCGCCGATGAATGCGTTCCTGATCCTCACGGGCATCGAGACGCTGGCGTTGCGCATGCAGCGCCACTGCGAGAATGCGCTCGCGGTGGCGGAGTTTCTCGAACGCCACCCGCAGGTCAGCTGGGTTTCCTACGCCGGCCTCAAATCAAGCCGCTACCACGCGCTTGCCCGCAAGTATCTGGGAGGCCGCGGCGGCAGCGTCTTCACGTTCGGCGTCAAGGGCGGCTACGAGGCCGGCACCAAGGTCGTGCAGTCCTGTGAACTGCTCTCGCACCTCGCCAACCTCGGCGATACCCGCAGCCTGATCCTGCATCCCGCCTCCACCACCCACCGGCAGCTGACCGAGCACCAGCGCATAGCGGCCGGCGCCGGTCCCGACGTCGTGCGACTGTCGATCGGCCTGGAGACCGTCGACGACATCATCTCTGATCTTGATCAGGCGTTGCGCGCGGCCGCCGGATAGGCCGCGCCGGCAGCGCTACTGCAGTGTGCCGAAGAGGTCCTGCAGGCTGTCGCGCAGCTGGACGGTCTGGAACGGTTTCACCAGGTAGTGGTTCACGCCCTCGGCCTTGGCCATCTCCATCTGATCGCGGCCGGGCCAGGTCGACGCCATGATGATCGGCATCTTCTTCAGCACGGGGTGGCCGCGCACGGCCTTCACCAGGTCGAGCCCGGTCATGTCCGGCATGATCCAGTCGGAGATGATGAGGTCGAACTTCTCTTCGTGAAGCTGCTTCAGGGCCTCGGTCGCGCTGGCGGCCAGCGCGACCTGGTTGATGCCGAGCTCGCGCAGGCGGGCGGCGATGAAGTCGCGCATCATCTGCTGGTCGTCGACGACGAGCACATTGAGGTTGGTCACGGCCGCCATAGGCAACTCCCTGGAGCGCTGACGTGCATCGCGTGTTCGCGCCGCCGTCTCGCCGCTATCTTCGGTCCCATCATCTAAGTTCTGGTTAAGAGGGCGCTCAAATCCTTCTGGCATCGCTATAAATTCCTAGGTTTGCAGCCATCATCTGCATCGCTCAGCCGACGCACCGTTCGAGGATCATCCTGGCGATCCGGCCGATGGGGGCTTCGACCTCGGTCGCGCCCAGCGCATTTGCCGCCTTCGGCATGCCATAGACAACACAGGACGCCTCGTTCTGGCCGATGGTCCGTGCCCCGACCTCGCGCATGGCTCGCCGCGGCCGACGCCAGGGCCTGTGCGCAGGGGGTCGACAGGTCTTCCACCGCCGCGGCGTCGACGACCACCGGCGCCTGGCGCGCGAGGGCGTCGCGCAACGCCATCGTGAGGTCGCACGCCACCGCCATGTCCGCGACCGGCGCCAAAGCAACGGCGCCGTCTACGACGGTGAGATCTCCTTGCGATTCGGCAGAACTGCTCGAGTTGCGAGACTTGCGGCCAGAACCCTTCGGCACGTTCCTTAATATCCCCCTAACAATAGCCTGCGGTAGCCAATGCAAAGCGGGAAAAACGAAAGCGTGGCGTAACCTACGGGCAAAGAATTAAAACTTATTGAAAATGATCCTATTAACCCTGACGAAAGGTAAATGTGAAGGTGCGCGGCGGCATGGTGCGTCGCCCGCTGCGTCGCAGGCCGAGTTATGGGCTTGTATTCCCAGAGGGCTCCTAACTGCCGCTCGCGGCGAGCCCTCGCAGTTCTTCACCGTCGAGGCGGTAGTAGACCTTTTCCGCGACCCGCGGCGCGCGACAGCGCCGCGGCGCCCCAGTAGTGGACGTCCATCGCGTGAAAAAGATCGACGAGCGCCTCGCCGTCCGCCGGCGTGGCCAGCTTGACGTCAACCGCCACCGGGCGCCCCGCGGCCGCTAAGCTCGCT
>Ga0335085_10016386_pt1 | contig 10714 bp, 7 predicted proteins | sample Lox_Sample_45_FD_206712 | JGI IMG/M metagenome (GOLD analysis project Ga0335085, IMG submission 206712) | Soil microbial communities from Loxahatchee National Wildlife Refuge, Florida, United States - Lox_Sample_4.5 | ecosystem: Environmental > Terrestrial > Soil > Wetlands | place: USA: Florida... | reverse complement strand
TACCGAACAGGAGCGTTCGGTCGGCGAACTGGCGGAGCTGTTGAACATCCGCGATTCGACCGTGTCGCAACATCTCGCGCTGCTGCGCCGCGACGGCTGGGTGACGGCGCGGCGCGACGGGCAGACCATCTGGTATTCGATCGGCAGGCCGCAGGCGCGCGAATTGGTGCGCACGCTTTATCGCGTCTATTGCGCGCCGGGCGCGGCCTGCGCGCCGATCGCGCGGCGCAAAAAGGCGCCGCGCCGCGCCGCATGAACTTGAGGTGAGTCGTGATGCCCCGCAGAATTCTCATGGCGACCGTGCTGGCTTTGGCGGCCCAGGCCGCGGCCGCGCAGCAGACCTTCACCGTCGCGCCGAAGACCGTGGCCGACGAAAAAGCGGTGTTTGCCACCGTCGAAAGCGCCAATGTGGTGCCGGCGCGCGCGCGTATCGGCGGCACCGTGGCCGAGCTTGCCGTCGAGATCGGCGATGCGGTCAAGCAGGGCCAGGTCCTCGCCACCGTCGCCGACGAGAAGCTGCTGCTGCAGATCAAATCGCTCGACGCGCAGATCGCCGGCCTGCAGGCGCAATTCACGCAGACGCAGACCGACCTTGCGCGAGACGAGGAATTGTTCGGCAAGGGCACGATCCCGAAGACGACGCTCGACCAGGCGCGCACGGCCTTCAACGTCGCCTCCAATGTGCTGAAGGCGCGCACCGCCGAACGCTCGGTGACGCAGCAGCAGATCGACGAAGGCAAGGTGCTGGCGCCGACCGCCGGCCGCGTGCTCACCGTGCCGCTGACCGTCGGCACCGTGGTGCTGCCGGGCGAGGCGATCGCCAGCATCGCCGAGCAGAACTTCCTGCTGCGCCTGCGCGTGCCGGAACGGCATGCGCGTTTCCTCAAGGCCGGCGATACGGTGCGCATCGACAGCGAGGGGCTCGGCGCCAACGGCGCGAAATTCGGCACCATCAAGCTGGTCTATCCGCAAATCCAGGATGGCCGCGTCGTTGCCGACGCGACGGTCGGCGGCATCGGCGACTATTTCGTCGGCGAGCGCATTCTGGTGTGGGTGTCGGCCGGCGAGCGCGAGAGCGTGATCGTCCCAGGCGCCTTCATCGTCACGCGCTTCGGCATCGACTACGCGCGCGTACGCAAGGGCAACGACATCATCGACGTGCCGGTGCAGCGCGGGCGCGAATTGCCGCGGCCCGACATGCCCGACGCGCTGGAAATCCTCTCCGGCCTCGATCGCGGCGACGTTCTGGTGCGCCCGTGAAACTCGGACTGTCGGGGCGTCTCACCCAGGCGACGATTCGTTCGCCGCTGACGCCTTTATTCCTCTTGGCGGCGCTCGCCGTCGGCTTGGTCGCGCTCATGACCATCGCGCGCGAGGAGGAGCCGCAGATCAGCGTGCCCATGGTCGACATCCGGGTGAACGCCGACGGGCTCAAGGCGCCGGATGCGGTCGAATTGGTGACCAAGCCGCTCGAAGCCATCATCAAGGGCATCGACGGCGTCGAGCACGTCTACAGCCAGACCGTCGACGACCGCGTCATGGTAACGGCGCGCTTCCTGGTCGGCACCAAGGCCGACGATGCCATCCTGCGCGTGCACGAGAAAATCCGCGCCAATATCGACCGCATTCCAGTCGGCATCCCGGAGCCGCTGATCGTCGGTCGCGGCATCAACGACGTGGCCGTGGTGGTGCTGACGCTGTCGCCCAAGCCCGAGGCGGCGGCGCGCTACACCGACAAGGACCTCTACGAAATCGCCGATCAATTGCGCTCGGAACTGGTGAAAACCGACAATGTCGGGCTCACTTATATCTCCGGCGGCAATGCCGAGCAGATCCGCGTCGAGCCGGACCCCGATAAGCTCGCGCTGTTCGGCGTCACGCTGCAGCAACTGGTCGCCAAAGTGCGCGACGCCAACCGCTCGTTCCAGGCGGGCAGCGTGCGCGACAACGGGCTGATGCGCGACGTCGCCGCCGGGCAGACGCTCGCCGGCATTCCCGATATCGGACTGTTGCTGGTCGGCACGCGCGACAACCGGCCGGTCTATGTGCGCGACGTTGCCTCGGTGGTCATCGGCCCGAGCCCGCTCGAGCACCGCGTGTGGATGGAGGCGCCGGAAAAGGGCGGCCATTGGGACCGCGTGCCGGCGGTCAGCGTGGCGTTTGCCAAGCGCGCCGGCGCCAATGCCGTGGTGGTCGCCGAGGAATTGCTCAAGCGGTTGCAAAGTGTCGAAGGCCGGCTGGTGCCGGCCGACGTCAAGGTGACGGTGACGCGCGACTATGGCGAGACTGCCAACGACAAGGCGAACGAGCTTTTGTTCCATCTCGGTCTCGCCACCGTGTCGATCGTGGTGCTCATCGCCTTTGCCATCGGCTGGCGCGAGGCGCTGGTCACCTTGGTGGTCATCCCGACCACCATCCTGCTCACGCTGTTTGCTTCGAAGGTGATGGGCTACACCATCAATCGCGTCAGCCTGTTCGCGCTCATCTTCGCCATCGGCATCCTGGTCGACGACGCCATCGTGGTGATCGAGAACATCGCGCGGCACTGGGCGATGCGCGACGGCCGCTCGCGCCTGCAGGCCTCGGTCGAGGCCGTGGCGGAAGTCGGCAACCCGACGGTGGTGGCGACGCTGACCGTGGTGGCGGCGCTGCTGCCGATGTTGTTCGTCTCCGGGCTGATGGGGCCCTATATGGCACCGATCCCGGCCAACGCCTCGGCGGCGATGCTGTTCTCCTTTGTCGTCGCCATGGTGATCGCGCCCTGGCTGATGCTGCGCCTGCATCCGCAAGGGCGCGCGCTGCACGAGCGCGAGACGGCGCACGGCGAAGGTTTCCTCGGCCGGCTCTATCGCCGCATTGCCACACCGGTGGTGCGCTCGCGCCGCTCGGCCTGGATTTTCCTCGGTGCGGTCGGCGTTGCGACGGTGCTGGTCTGTTTCCTGTTTGCCACGCGCAGCGTCACGGTGAAGCTGCTGCCCTTCGACAACAAGTCGGAAATGTCGGTGGTGGTCGACCTGCCGGAAGGGGCGACGCTGGAAGATACCGAACGCACGCTGTTCTCGATCGCCGGCGTGGCGCGCGAGTTGCCCGAGATCCGCTCGATCGAGACCTATGCCGGCACGCCGGCGCCGTTCAATTTCAACGGGTTGGTGCGGCATTATTATATCCGCGAAGCGCCCGAGCTCGGCGAATTGCATCTCAATCTTGCGGGCAAGGACGAACGCGAGCGCAGCAGCCACGCCATCGCGCTCGACCTGCGCGCGCGGCTGAAGGCGGTAACGCTGCCGGCCGGCACCGTCGCCCGCGTCGTCGAAGTGCCGCCCGGGCCGCCGGTGCTGGCGACGTTGCTCGCCGAGGTTTACGGGCCCTCGTCGAGCGAGCGGCGCGCGGTGGCGCACGAACTGAAGACGATCTTCGCCTCGGTGCCCTATATCGTCGACATCGACGACTCGATCGGCCAGCCGCGTCCGCGGCTGCGCATTTCGATCGACCAGGATCGTCTGGAATTCTTCGGCGTCGAGCAGCGCGACGTCTACGACACCATCCAGGCGCTGTTCGGCGGCACCACGGTCGGCTATTCGCATCGCGGCGAGGGTCGCAACCCGATCGCGATCACGGTGCGGCTGCCCAAGCGCGACCTGTCGTGGAGCGAATTGCTCGCTTCGACGCCGGTGCCGGCCAACAGCGTGCCCGGCAACAAGACCGTGGTCGAACTCGGCGACGTGGTGCGCGTCACCAAGGAGGTCGGTTCGCCGACCATCTTCCGCCGCGACGGGCGCTTCGCCGACATGGTGATGGCGGAGCTCGCCGGCGCCTACGAGGCGCCGATCTACGGCATGCTCGACGTCGACGCAAAAGTCGCCGCACACGACTGGGGCAAGCTCGGCACGCCGAGCATCCGCTTCCACGGCCAGCCCGACGACGAAAGCAAGCCGGCGATCCTCTGGGACGGCGAATGGGAGATCACCTACGTCACCTTCCGCGACATGGGCGCCGCCTTCATGGTGGCGATCGTCGGCATCTACATTCTCGTGGTTGCGCAATTCGGCAGTTTCAAGCTGCCGCTGGTCGTGCTCACGCCCATCCCGCTCACCTTGATCGGCATCGTGCTCGGGCATTGGCTGTTCGGCGCGCCGTTCACCGCCACTTCGATGATCGGCTTCATCGCGCTGGCCGGCATCATCGTGCGTAATTCGATCCTGCTGGTCGATTTCATCCGCCACGGCGCCGGCCAGGGGAAGACCTTGCGCGAGGTGCTTTTGGAAGCCGGCAGCGTACGCTTCAAGCCGATTCTATTGACGGCGCTCGCCGCCATGATCGGCGCGGCGACGATCCTGCTCGACCCGATTTTCCAGGGACTGGCGATCTCGCTGCTGTTCGGTCTGGCCTCGTCGACCTTGCTCACCGTGCTGGTCATTCCGGCGATCTATGTCGTGCTGCGCGATGCCGACGGCGTATTGCGATAAGGGCGGTGGTAAGCGGAAACTCCGGGCAGGGAACCCTGAGGCGACACAAAAACCGGTTTGATCTTCTCGACAGAATTTCTGTTTGCTAATCTTAGACTCGTTCCAGGTTTCATCCGGGCGTGCCGGGTAAATCGATGGGATACTCAGGAGAGATCGACTATGCGCAATGTCAAAACGGTCGCAGCGATGGTGTCGGCATTCCTGCTCGCGGGCGCGATGATCATGATCGCCGCGGGCCAGTCCATGGCAACCCCGGCCATCGCGTCGAAAGAGCACAAGCCCTGTACGGCTTGCCACACGACGCCGCCCACGCTCAACGACGCGGGCAAAAAGTACAAGGCAAGCCACTAAGCGCTCGCCGTTCGCCGGATTTCGGGGCGACGCTGATTTCACCGAACGGGGCGCCGGAATTGGCCGGCGCCTTTTTCTTTGCGCGGCGCAGAAACATTTTGCGCTGCGGCCGGGCGGCTGGATCCGGCCCATAACGCCGGGCTCGGCGGGCGGAATAAAGCGCAAATCACCGTTTGATGCGTATCAAAGGGCCTTCAGGCCCTGACGGCTAATATTCTTTCGCGGGGAGTGAGGCGCTAACTCCCGCAGACGACGGCCTGATGTTGAATTTGCGATGCGTGCACTCGAGCGCCGGACGCACGCGGCAGTGGCCATGCAACCGCGGACCCTGAAATTCAAGGTCGTGCTCTACCTGACCGTCGCGCTGTCGGCGGCCATGCTGTTTTTCACCGGCATGGTGGCCTGGTACCTTTATACCGAAATCGTCGGCAAGGTCTCCGACCAGCTCATTCAGGTGTCGGAGGTGGTTTCGCGCAGCACGCGCTTTGCCATGCTGCAGAACCAGCCGGCCTATGTCGACCGGATCATCCATGACGTGGCGACGCAAGGGAAAATCGACCGGGTTCGCATCATCAGCAACGACGGGCGCGTCATCTTCGCGACCCATGCACCCGAACTCGGCCAGAAGGTCGATCCCAATGTCGCGCCCTGCCTGCAATGCGATCAGGCCAAGCCGTTCAGCGAGCAGCTCGCGCGCGGCGAAAAGACCTGGACGTTCAAGAACGCCGATGGCCAGCCGTTCCTCGGCAGCATGGAGGTCATTCGCAACGAGCCGTCCTGCTACAATGCCGCCTGCCATCACCATTCGCAGGACACAGCCGTCCTCGGCGTGCTCGCCATCGATTACTCGCTGGCCGACGTCAACCGCAAGCTGCGCACCAGCATGCTCGGTATCGCCGGGTTTTCCGTCGGCTTCATCGGGCTTGCCGCCCTTTTGGTCGGGTTTTTCGTGCACCGCCTGGTCTATCTGCCGCTGCGCGATCTCGAAGGCGGAGCCCAGCAGCTGGCGTCCGGCAATCTCGACCAGCGCATCCCGGTGCGCAGCGGCGACGAGTTCGGCAATCTCGCCGCCTCGTTCAACAGCATGACCGACGCCTTGCGCGCCTCGCGCGCCGAGCTGCAGGAATGGGGGCACAAACTCGAAGACAAGGTCGAGGAGCGCACGCGGGAGCTTCACCGCGCGCAGGCGGAAACGATGCGCGGCGAAAAGCTCGCATCCGTCGGGCTGCTCGCCTCGGGCGTCGCCCACGAATTGAACAACCCGCTCACCGGCATCCTCACCTTCTCGCATCTGCTGCGGCAGAAGATGCCCGACAAGAGCCCGGACGCCGAGGACATGGACCTCGTCATCCGCGAAACCAAGCGCTGCGCGGCGATCATCAAGCGGCTGCTCGATTTCGCCCGCGAAAAGCACCCCGAAAAGAAGTTTACCGACCTCAATCAGGTGATCGGCGATACCGTGCGCATCGTCGAGCAGCCCGCCCATTTGCGCGACATCGACATCGCGCTCGACCTCGACCGCACGCTGCCGCCGATCTGGATCGACGCCGATCAGGTCAAGCAGGTGGTCATGAACATGGTGGTCAATGCCCAGCATGCCGTCGAGGAAAAGGGCAACATCACCATCCGCACCCGCCGCGCGCTCGACCCGCGGGCGTCCGCGGCGGAAGCCAAGCCGATGGTCGTCATATCGATCATCGATACCGGCTGTGGCATCCCCGACAAGAACCTCAAGCGCATCTTCGACCCGTTTTTCACCTCCAAGGACGTCGGCCGCGGCACCGGGCTCGGCCTTTCGGTCAGCCACGGCATCATCGAGGCGCATGGCGGGTTGATCGAGGTCGAAAGCAGGGTTGGCGAAGGAACCACATTCCGGGTATTTCTGCCGCTCACGCCGCCGTCCGCCGAAGCCAAGGATAAGGTCAGCGAGGCCGTTTCATGAGCGCACGAATTCTGATCGTGGACGATGAGGAGATCGTCATCAGAAGCTGCTTGCGCATTCTCACCGGCGACGAGTTTCAGGTCGAGTCGGTGCAGGACGGGCGGGAGGCGCTGCGCAAGATCGAGGAGAACGCTTACGACGTCGTCATCCTCGACATCATGATGCCCAATATCGACGGCCTCGAAGTGCTGCGCCGGGTCAAGGAGACGCATCCCAATATCGACGTCATCATGATCACCGGCCTGTCGCAGATCGACACCGCCGTGCAGGCGATGAAGCTCGGCGCCTTCGACTACATCTCGAAGCCGTTCGAGCCGGATGAGTTGAAGCTCGTGGTGCAGCGCGCGCTCGAGCGACGGCGGCTGTTGCAGGAAAACCTCAGCCTCAAGAGCGAGGTGTCGTCGAAATACCGGTTCGAGAACATCGTCGGCATGAGCCCGCAGATGCAGGCGGTCTACCGCCTGATCGCGCAATGCGCGCCCACCAGTTCGACCGTGCTGATCACCGGCGAAAGCGGCACCGGCAAGGAGTTGATCGCGCGCGCCATCCATTACAACAGCCTGCGCAAGGACAAGCCTTTCGTCGCGGTCGACTGCAACGCCCTGAGCGAGAATCTCCTGGAGAGCGAGCTGTTCGGCCACGTCAAAGGCGCCTTCACCAGCGCCGTCGTGAACAAGAAAGGCATGTTCGAGGTGGCGGGCAGCGGCACGCTGTTCCTCGACGAGATCGGCAATATCTCGATGTCGATCCAGGCCAAGCTGCTGCGCGTCCTGCAGGAGCGCGAGTTCCGCGCCGTCGGCGACACGCGGGTGCAGACGGCGAATTTCCGGCTGATCACCGCCACCAACAAGGACCTCAAGGCGATGGTCGCGGCCGGCACCTTCCGCGACGATCTCTACTACCGCATCAACATCTTTCCGATCCATGCGCCGGCGCTGCGCGAGCGCAAGAGCGACATCCCCGCGCTCGCCTATCATTTCCTCAAAGCGTTCAGCAGCGAGCTCGGCAAGACGATCACCGACATTTCCGACGGCGCGCTGTCGATGCTGAGCAATTACGCCTGGCCCGGCAATGTGCGCGAGTTGGAAAACGTCATGCACCGGGCGGCGATCCTGACCACCGATCACATCATCCGCCAGGCGCATTTGGTCACGCTCATCGACGCCGAGCAGCAGGGCGCCGATCTCGCCGTGCCGCGCACCGGCGACGAGCTCAAGCGCGTCAAGAAGGCCGCGCGCGAGAAGTCGGTCGAGGAGATCGAGAAGCAGTTCGTGCTCGAGGCGCTCAAGCGCAACGATTGGAACGTGACCAAGAGCGCGGAAGAGACCGGCATGCAGCGGCCGAATTTCCAGGCGCTGATGAAGAAATACGCGATCCGCGTGCGCGACACCGAGCACAATGGCGATCGCGCCGAAAGTCCGGACGCTTCGTAACGGCCGGCCGGCTGCCTATTGCGCCGGCGTCTCGTCCTCCAGGTCTTCGTAGCCGGTCATCATCGCCTTGAAGTGCGCCGTGCGCGTGTGGCCGAGCGTGCCGAGATAGGCGTGCACCAGGATGTAGAAGACGAAGGCGATAAAGACGAGTACATGCACGGTATCGATGACGCGCACGCCGCCGAAGAAATTGACCTGCGCGGCGAAGCGGTGCACATCCCACAGCAGGATGCCGGTGTAAATCTGCACCGGGAACAGCAGCATCATGATGATCTGATAGATCATGCTCTGCAGCGGATTGAACTTGCGGTAAATCGTCGGCGTAAACGGATTGGGGTCGCCGCGGAAGATACCGAAGGCGTAAAAGTAGAATTGGCGGAAGCTGCCGATGAAATGCTTTTTGAGATTGAGCTCGGAGTGATAGGCGCGGATACGATCCGACGTGATGTAGAACAAGAGCCACAGGCAAAAGTTCGCGATCAGCACGAAGCCGATGAAATTGTGCACCATGACCGCGGTGCGGAACGACACGACATCGACCAGGCCGACATAGCGGATTTGCATGCCGGTGAGGATCATGGTGACGAAGCCCAGCGCATTGGTCCAATGCCAAATGCGAACCGGCAGCGGATGAATATAAAGTCGCATGGCTTTACGTCCTTGTTCCCTCGCGGTCAGGCGGCCGGCTTGTGGGCATCGTCGCCGCCCGCGGGCGTCCCTCCGTGCCCGTTGTGCGGATGATAAAGGCCGAAGCGCTTGAACATCCAGCCGATGAAGACGTGGCCGACGGCGATGCTGACGCCGCCGAAGATGGCGAGCGCGAGTAGGATGTCGAGCAGCTTAATGCGCGTGCCGCCGATGGCGTAGAAGCCGCTCACCGCGCCGACCGAGAAGGCGGAGTTGAGCACGTCGGCAGTGGCGCCGTAGCCGACGCGGCGGCCGTCCGGCCCGACCAGCGAGACGGTCACGCTCTGGAAGGTCTTGGAGCTTGCGTCGTGGCAGGTGCGGCAGTCGCTGATCGCCTGGCTCTTGGGAGCGAGCCCGTGCATCTGCGGGCCGTTCGCCACTTCCAGGCGGCCGCGCACGGTCGTCTTGCCGGCAAGCCCGGAGCGGTCGAGCGTCTGCAGCAGGGTGTAGAGCGTCTGCGCGTCGATGCCCTTGCTGCCGGAATTGGTGCTGGCTTCGAACAAGGGCACGCCGATCTGCTCGGTGCCGCGCGCCTTGGCGTTGCTGGCATTGATGAGCATGAGGTCGACCCTGCGCTGCGCATTCGGCACATGGCAGGCCGGGCAGGACACCACCTGGAAATGCAGGGCCGCATTGGGCAGCCATTTCTCGTGCGCCTGCAGCACCTCGGCATGACAGCCAAGGCAGGCGCCTTCCGGTCCCTGCGCCAGCGTCCCGACGGAGACCGGCTGCACTGAGTGAGCGGTGTGGCAGCCGGAGCAAAGCGGCGCGTAGCTGTCTTTCTGGTGCAGCCTGTTTTGCCCGTGCACGCTGCCGAGCCAGGCGGTGTAGATGTCGCTGTGGCATTGCTTGCAGGGAATCTGATCGACGGTTGCCGCCACGCCTTTGATCACGGCATGCGGATTGTGACAATCGGTGCAGACCGGCGCCCCGGGATTGCCGCTCTTCACCAGCGCGGCATGGATGCTGTTCTGCCACTGATCGAACTTGTCGGCATGGCAGGAGCGGCAGACCTGCGTCATGGTCAGCCTGAAGCTGCGCTTGCTGGCGATGTCGTTTTTCTCGGGCGGATGCTTGGCGATGTCGACGTCGGCATGGCAACTGGTGCAGCCATTTCCGCCGTGCACCGACTTCAGATAGGGGGCGGGCGGCACCAGCAGTTTCAAGGTATCGCCGTCGGTGAGCTTCTTCTCCATGCCTTCGACACCGTGGCAGCCAAGGCAGGCCTGATCGGCGGCCGAGGGCGCCGGGTCCGCGGCGAGTATCGGCGACGCTGGTAACAGCGTAAGCGGCGCCGCCAGGGCCGCGATGGCAAAGCCGTTTTTCAGGAGTGCAGTCAGCGTTTTGCGTGAGCGATTATCGCTGTCGGTATTCGGCGCCATGACACTCTCGCCTTCAACGTCATTCGGGGGGTCGCGAACCCCCCGCATGACCGAAACTTTCGTAGGATGATGTGCGGCAGATCGGCCGACGATTCATTGATCTATCTCATCACCGCGCGAAGGCTGCACGACCACCCATCCACGCCAAGGCGGCGAGGCCGATGAAGGGGAACAGCACGACGTAGGCGAGGCCGCACAGCGGCGCCGCAGCCGCGAGCCCGACAGTCTTCGCAACCGCCGCGACGTTGCGCACCGCTTCGTACCGGGCAGCGAAACGGCCGGCGAGCACTGCGAGCACCGCGAGGCCGACGAAGGGCAGGGCAATGATGTAGGCCAGGCCGATGAAGGGGGCGGCGAAGAACAGCGCGATGTTCTTGAGCGCGCCTGCGGCACCTTCGCGGGCGGGCGTTGTGTTGGTGGTGACGACGTAGAGCTTGGGGGTCCGCGCGACGT
>Ga0335085_10016385_pt1 | contig 10714 bp, 15 predicted proteins | sample Lox_Sample_45_FD_206712 | JGI IMG/M metagenome (GOLD analysis project Ga0335085, IMG submission 206712) | Soil microbial communities from Loxahatchee National Wildlife Refuge, Florida, United States - Lox_Sample_4.5 | ecosystem: Environmental > Terrestrial > Soil > Wetlands | place: USA... | reverse complement strand
TTGATTCAGTGGGGTTTACCACCTCCGCCGGAGCATTTTGACTACCGTATCAACCTGTTTTATCACTGGTTGCATTCTCGTAGCTCGATGTGGTTGGAGCGTGGCGTATTTGGTAGTCTAGCGTTGTTGGGCGGAGAAGTCTTGGAGCTTTCTTGCGGAGACGGGTTTAACGCCCGCAACTTCTACTCTTTGCGGTCGAAACGAGTGGTGGCTTGTGATTTTGACCCGAACGCCATCCGAACTGCGAGGCGAGAGAACGCAGCGCCGAATGTTGAATACGTGCTTTGTGACATCCGTAAGGAAATGCCGCAAGGACGGTTCAATAACGTGGTTTGGGATGCTGCGATAGAACATTTCACGCTTGATGAGATACACGGCATCCTCAGCCGAGTGAAGGAACGTCTCTTGCCGGGAGGGGTTTTCTCCGGGTATACGATCGCAGCGCGTTCTGAACTGAGATCTTTGATCCACCATGAACACGAGTTCCGCAACAAGGAGGAACTGTTAGCGGTTCTTCGACCATTTTTCTACAATGTCACAGTATTCGAAACCCAATTCCCAGAACGAGATAACCTATATTGGTGGGCATCAGATAAGACTTTACCGTTCCGAGATGGGTGGCAACGCGCCGTTTTTGCTGGAGAGTAGCCGCTGCTTACGAATTCGTTTACATAGCAAGACTAGTCGGGGGCATAGGATTGATGGAACGTCTTCCTGCTACCGTCCCAACGCCAACATGCGCTCGATGGGGACGAGGGCGCGACGGCGCGTGTCTTCGTCGAGCATGATTTCGGGTGATAGGTTTTCGAGCGCGGCGACGGCTTTCTCCAGCGTGTTCTTCTTCATGAAACTGCATTCGTTGCAGTGACAAGAGTCGGTCGGGCCGGGGATGAAGGTTTTGTCGGGCAATTCCTTCTTCATGCGATGCAGCATCCCGGCTTCGGTGACGATAATGAATTCACGCGCGGACGAGTCCCTGCAGTAGCTCACCATCTTCTCGGTCGAGCACACTTCGTCGGCCATCATGCGCACGGCGGGCAGGCATTCGGGATGGGCGACAATCTTCGCCTCGGGATGCTGCTGTTTCAATTTGAAGATCGCCTTGTGCGTGAACAGCACGTGGGTCGAACACGCGCCGGGCCAGAGAATCATCTGGCGGCCGGTCTGCGCCATGACCCATTGACCGAGGTTCTGGTCAGGCACGAACAGAATCTTCCTGTCGGACGGGATGGAGTTGACGACTTTGACGGCGTTGCTCGACGTGCAGATGATGTCCACGAGCGCTTTGACGGCCGCTGTGCAATTGATGTAGGCAACGATGACGACGTCGGGATGCTCGGCCTTCCATTTGGCCAACGACCTCGCGTCGCAAGAATCGGCGAGCGAGCAGCCTGCTTCGAGGTCGGGCAACAGCACGGTCTTCGTCGGGTTGACGATCTTCGCGGTCTCGGCCATGAAATGCACACCGCAGAACAGGATCACTACGGCGTCCGTCTCCTTTGCCGTGAACGACAAGCCCAGCGAGTCGCCGACGAAGTCCGCCGCATCCTGCAATTCGGGCACCTGATAATTGTGCGCGAGGATGACGGCGTTGCGCAGCGTCTTCAATTCGCGGATGCGCTCCTGCAACGATTGTTTTTCGGTCGTCGCAATCATTCTCCAGCAAGGGTAACGGAAACACAGAGTTTGTCAACGCGCCGTCCCTCTGCTAGGTTTGCACGGGTGGCAGCGTCCCAATTGAACAGAGAAATGTCAGCACGGTCTAAGCAAACAAGTCTATGAATACATCACGAGTCACAACCTGTTTCAGTACCGCAATCATCGTCTTCAGTCTCATCGCGACTACGCCTGCGTGGGCCAAACAGTCCGCGCCGCTCGCGGACGGAGACCTGGATCTGGCGCGCAAGCTCGAAAACGCCTTCGTCAAGGTCGCCGATCAGGCAAGCGAATCGGTCGTCGTCATCACGTGCACCAGCCACGTCGGCGGCGACGTGGCCGATGACGACAATGACAACAACGACGACGAGCAATTCCGGCAGTTCGACGGCACGCCGTTCGAGTTCTTTTTCCGCAACCACCGCATGCCGATTCCGCAACCGCGCGACGTTGACAAGGAAGGCTCGGGTATCATTTACCGCAAGAACGGCTACATCGTGACAAACAATCATGTGGTCGATGGCGCCGACAAGATCACGGTGCGCATGAAGGACGGAAGCGAATACGATGCGAAGCTTATTGGCGCCGATGATCGCACGGACATTGCGGTGATCAAGGTCGACGCTAAGGACCTGAGTGTCGCGCGATTGGGTGACAGCGACAAGGTGCGCGTTGGTCAATGGGCGATTGCGATCGGCTCGCCATTCGAGCTGGAATACAGTTTCACCGTCGGCTTCGTCAGCGCGAAGGGTCGCTCGGCTGTGTTTAGCCGCGCGGGAAGCGCCTACGAGGATTACATCCAGACCGACGCGTCGATCAACCCCGGCAACTCGGGCGGGCCGCTGTGCAACATCGAGGGGCAGGTGATCGGCATGAATACACTGATTCGCGGTCTGAACCGCGGGATCGGGTTCGCAATCCCCAGCAACATGGTGCGCGACATCGCCGATCAACTCATTGGCACCGGCCGCATCGTGCGCCCGTGGATTGGCATTGGTATCGAACCGCTCGCCGACAACAAGGAGTTGTCCGACACAGTCAAGGACGGCGTTGTCGTCAAGGAGATCCGGCCCAACACGCCGGCCGCCAAGAGCGATTTGAAGCAAGCGGACATCATTGTCGGCGTCGACGGGACAACCGTAAAATCGCCGAAGGATTTGCAGCTCCAGATCCTGCACAAGAAAGTTGGCCAGACTGTGACGCTCGATGTAGTCCGCGACGGCAAGCCCATCAAGGTCGCGATTCAGACGGCTGAGATGAATGACGAATTGCGCACGGCATCGCATCGCGGCGGCAGCAAGCCGAAATCGGAGAGCGCGTTCGGGTTGACCGTGCAGACGCTGACCAAGGACCTCGCCAAGCAGTTCGACATCGGCGAGACTGAGGGCGTCGTCGTTACCGATGTGGCCGACGGCAGCCTCGCCGCAGAGAAGGGATTGCAGCACGGAGATGTCATCACCGAAGTCGATCGTGTACCGGTGCGCAACGCCGAGGAGTTTAAGGCCGCGATGGACAAGGCCGATGCGAAAAAGGGTGTTCTGATCTTTCTGAAGCACAACGGAGGCTCGACCTTCGTGGTGTTGAAAGAAAAGTAACCCGCGGGTTCAGGGAGGGAAGGGGCGAAGGACTGTTGAATCCTTCGCCCCTTTCAGTTTGCGAGCGACCGCAGGACGCGCAGATTTTCCACATCCTCATGTAGATCGTCGCTTTTCGGCGTCTCCAACACCATCGGCACGTCGCGCCAGCGTGGATCGCGCAGCACATAGCGAAAACCGTCCAACCCAATCCGTCCTTTGCCGATGTGCTCGTGGCGGTCGACGCGCGAGCCGAGCGGCTTTTTCGAATCGTTCAGATGAAACGCGACGACGCGCTCGCAACCAATCGTCGCGTCCAGTTGTTTCATCGTGGTCGCGTAACCTTTCGGCGTGCGAATGTCGTAGCCGGCGGCGAACAGGTGGCAGGTGTCAACACATACCGCGAGCCTGTTCGGAAACGGCGACCGCTCGAGAATCTCCGCAAGATGCTCGAATCGATAACCGAGATTCGTACCTTGTCCTGCTGTCGTTTCCAGCGCGATCATTACCGGGCTGCGTCGCGTGGCGCGAAACGCTTCGTCGAGACTGCCTGCGATCGTCTCGAGCCCCACGTTTTCGCCAATTCCCATGTGCGCCCCCGGATGCATGACGATGAACGGAATGCCGATGGCGGTCGCACGCCCGATCTCGTCAATAACGGCGCGAACGGATTTCCTGCGAATACGCGCGTTGGCGGCCGCGAGGTTGATCAGGTAACAGCTGTGCGCGAAGACGGGCATCATGCCGAACTGCGTCTGCGCTGTGCGGAAACGGCGGGCCTCGGCGTCGGTCAGTTTCTTGCCAGTCCACTGCATGTTGTTTTTGAGGAAGATCTGGATGGTGTCGCAGCCGATCGACGCGCCGCGTTCGATCGCGCGGTCAACGCCGCCCGCGATGGACATGTGGGCGCCAAGCCGGATCATGGCTTGATTGTGCGTGTTTGAAACGGTAGAAGCAAAGCATGAAAAAGATTTTACTCTGGCTGGGCATCGGGGTCCTCGGTCTGCTCGTGGTATTGGTGCTCGCGCGAAACTTCATCGCCCGCAAAGCCGTCGAGGTGGGCACGCAGAAGATGACGGGCTTTCCGCTGGAAATCGGCGCCGTCAACGTGGGCCTGCTGAACGGGCGGCTCGATGTGGACAATCTCAAGTTGATGAACCCGCCGGAGTTTGAGGAAAAACTGTTTGTGGATCTGCCGAAACTGCACGTCGATTATCGACTCGGCTCGATGATTGCCGGCGCGCCGCACATCAACGACATGGTCATCAACCTCAACGAACTGGTGATTGTGAAAAACGCCAAAGGCGAATCCAACGTGCAGAAACTCAAGGGTGTCGCCTCGTCCGGTTCCGGCAGCGGTTCGAGCAAGCCCGCGGGTTCGAGCGGGGGGAAGACCGAGAGCAGGACGAAATACCGCGTCGACCGGCTGCACATTCACGTCGGGACGGTGAAATACATGGACTACAGCCGCGGCAAGCTTTCCGAGCGCAACACGCCCCTCAACATCGATGCGACATACAACAACATCACGGATTCGACCGACATCAGCCGACTCGTGTTGCTCACCGTCCTGACTCAGGTGCACCTGCCTGATATCGGCATCAAGACGGACGACTTGAAGAAAGACCTCGGTAACATCGGCACGTCCGTCACTGAGGCGCTCTCAGGTGCAACCAACGCACTCGATCAAGTGGGCAAGGACCTCGGTAACGTATTCAAGAACCTCGGCAAACAGAAGTAGAACCCGTCAGAAGCCTTTCGCTTGGCGCACCGCTTCGTAGAGCACGATTGCGACGGCCGTCGCGAGGTTGATACTGCGTGCGTGGGGATTGAACATCGGGATGCTGATGATGGAGTCCGCGTTCTTCGCGAGCAGATCTTTCGGCAGTCCCACGGTCTCGCGGCCGAAGACGAGATAATCGCCCCATTGGTAACGCGGCTGTGTATACGGGCGCATCGCGGTGGTTTCAACGAAATAAAAGTTTGGAGGGCGAGGCTCCCGCCGAGCTGCGGTTCGAAGCTCGTCAAATGAGTCCCAATACTTCCACGTCACATGCTCCCAGTAATCCATTCCCGCGCGCCTGAGCTCGCGGTCATCAAGCCGAAAACCCAGTGGACCGACCAGATGCAACATCGCGCCCGTCGCTACGCAGAGGCGGGCGACGTTGCCGGTGTTCGGCGGAATTTCCGGCTCGACCAGGACGACGTTCAACCGCTATTTCGCCTTCGCGAACCGAGCGGCGACTTCGTCCCAGTTGACTGTGTTCCACCACGCGTCGAGGTAGCTCTTGCGCATGTTCTGATACTTGAGGTAATACGCGTGCTCCCACACGTCGACGCCGAGAATCGGCACGTCGCCCTGCATCAACGGGCTGTCCTGGTTGGCAGTCGAATACGCCTTCAGTTTCTTATCCTTGCCGACGACCAGCCAACTCCAGCCGCTTCCGAAACGCGTCATGCCGTTGGTGGTGATTGTTTCCTTAAACTTGGCGAAGTCGCCGAACGTGGCCTTGATCGCGTCGCCGAGCGCGCCCTTTGGCTCGCCGCCCCCGCCTTTTTTCATGATCGTCCAGAACAGGCTGTGGTTGTGGTGTCCGCCGCCATTGTTGCGCACCGCGCCGCTGATCGCTTCGGGAACGCTGCTGATACCGCGCAGCAAATCCTCCAAACCTTTCTCGTATAGCTCGGCGTGTTTGTCCAGCGCCGCGTTCAGGTTTGTGACGTACGCCTGATGATGCTTCGTGTAGTGAATCTCCATCGTACGTGCGTCAATGTGCGGCTCCAACGCATCGTAGCCATAGGACAGTTTGGGCAGTTCATGCTTTGTCACAGAGATGCTCCTTTCATTCTTAAGGGTTCCAACGCCTCAAAAGATCGCCACCTGGTTTCACCCTAACGCGGCTCGCTGACCGTGTCAATTCGCTTCCGCGGGCGAGCGACAAACTGTTTGCAAACTGAGGGGCGCAGCTTAATCTCTGGTCGTGGCAATTCGCAGAATCGCGCTGGCCCGCGTCGACGAGTTGAAGCCGGGGATGACCAGAAGGTTTGCGTTCGAACGCGACGGGCAAAGGACGGAAGCGTTTGTGGCGAATTTCCGGGGTCAGTATGTGGCGTTCGTCAATCAGTGCGTGCACCTGGCGATATCCCTGGACCTTGACGACAACGATTTCTTTACGGGCGACGGTGATTTTTTTGTATGCAAGACCCACGGCTCGGTGTATGAACCGCGCGGCGGCAAGTGCATCGGTGGGCCGGGGCAGGGTAAGGCACTGGAGCCATTACCCGTGGTCGTGGAGGGGAACGCAGTTTATTTGGAACTGACGGAATGAAGGCGATCTCCAATCAAGTCAAGCGGACCATTCGCATCCTGACGGGTGTCTTGATCGTGATCGCCGGACTGGTTCTGGCGATTCCGGGCGTGCCGGGGCCTGGGTTGTTGGTGGTTTTCGCGGGCTTGAGCATTCTGGCAGTGGATTTCGTGTGGGCGCATCGCCTGAAAACAAAGTTGAAGGACACCGCCGTCAAAGCCGTGGACAAGATTCGCGGCAAGCCGTCATCGACGGACGTGCCGGTGTCGAAGCCCTAGCGCGCCGCCTTTTCGTACCAATGCTCGCAGTATTCCTTGCTGCGAATCTTCCTCTGCAAGCCGAAGCCGAACCCAACGAGCTTGGCGAACATTGTCAGTAACGGGGTCTGGTCAATCTTTCGCGTCGATGTGATGACCCAGCCTTTGCGAATGAGATTGAACTTCTGCCCGCGCGGTTTGCCGATCTTCTTCAGGTCGTACGCCAGTTGTACGTCCTCCGCGGCGTAGATGGTTTCATCGAAGCCACCGAACGCCTCGAAATCCTCTTTGCGACAGTGCATCATGCCGACGCCGACCCGGCTGCAGCGCACGTACATGTGCCAGAGGAGATAGAAGAAGTCGATCTTAAGATTGTGGTTGGCCGGTTCAATCCACGTGCCGCCGCCGGCAATCCGCGGGTCTTCGAGATGATCGTGAATGAGAACCAGCAGATTGTCGGTGACTGCGTTGTCCGCATCGCAAAACGCGACGTATTTGCCGCGTGCCGCCCGCGCGCCGGCATTGCGGGCTTTGCCGATGTTGTTAACCGGCTCGTGAACGACTAGGACGCCGTGTTGCCGGGCGACGTTCCCAGTCTTGTCAGAGCTGTTATTGTCAACGACGATGATCTCGGCTGTGCAGCCGCGCTCGCGTTCGTACACCGATGCGGCGTGCTTGAGTGATTCGATGGTGCGGCCAATCCACTTCTCTTCGTTCCAGGCCGGGATGATGACCGAGAGCGTCGGTTCGCTCATTTGCCGGTGGGTTTCTCAGCCTCGTCGATGAGCATGACGGGGATGCCGTCACGGATGGGATAGCGCAGACCGCACTTTGGATTCGTGCAGATAATCTTCTCGCCCTCAAACTTCACGTCCGCCTTACATTGCGGGCACGCCAGGATTTGGAGCAGTTCTTTGTCGATCATCGAATGTCCTCCGCCGCCCGAGCGGCTTCGTTGTACACTTCCTTCACCGCCACGCCAGCCTTGGCTGCGGCTTGCTTGCACGATTCGTATTCGGGCGACCGCGACACAATCTTACCGGCCAGTCGCCCGACTTTCACCTCAATTTCGCCAAACTTCGTCGCCACCTTCACAATCTCCCGTGACAATTTTCGCCGTTGCGCCTCGTGGACACGCAGACCAAAGCTCGTCGTGTGCGTCAAAAGCAATTCGGCCATCCGGTCCACATCGTTACGCTCGCACAACACGGTCAGCAACGTGCCCGGTCGGTTTTTCTTCATCTGGATCGACGTGAAGAACACATCCAGCGCCCCGGCTTTCAGTAGCCGCTCCATCACATCACCGAACAACTGCGGATTCATGTCGTCGATGTTCGTCTCGATGACCGCCACCGCATCGCCCTCGCTCTCGCGCGCCGCGCTGGCTTCGCCCAACACCGCCCGCAACACATTCGGCGTCTTCTCCAAATCTCGCGTCCCGGCGCCGTAACCGATCTTCTCGATGCTCATCGCCGGCATCGGTCCGAACTTTGTGCAAAACTCCGCCAGCAACGCCGCCCCGGTCGGAGTCACAAGCTCGACCGGTTCATTTGACGGCTGCACCGGCACGCCGTTGAGCAACTCGAGCGTGGCCGGAGCCGGCACCGGAAGCTTCCCGTGCGCCGTCTCGATAAAGCCTGAACCCAATCGCGGCGGCAACGCCTGCACTTGATCCACGCCGAGTTGTTCCAACGCGATGCAGGCACCCACAATGTCCACAATCGAATCCACCGCGCCGACTTCGTGGAAATGAATCTGTTCCAGCGGCACGCCATGAATCTTCGCCTCCGCCTCGCCGATTCTCTTGAAAACGCTCAACGCCCGCCCCTTCACGTTCTCCGACAACCCGCTGCCGGTAATCATCCCGGCAATCTCGGTGTAGCCCCGGTGATCATGTCCGTGCCTTATCACAGCGTGTGAAGCCTCGATACAATCAAACTTCGTCGCCGAAATGTTCTGCTTCACCACGCGCCGCGTCGAGATCGTGTAACCCGGCAATTTGAGCTTGCCGAGTTCCGCCCGCAACGCGTCCTCCGACACGCCAAGATCAATCAGCGCGCCGAGAAACATGTCGCCGCTGATGCCGGCAAAGCAGTCGAGGTAGAGAAGTTTCATATCGCGAGCCGTATGCTATCAAATGTATCGATGCGACGGCAATCCGTTAGAGTTTGTTGTAGTCTTCGTGCGTGCCAATCCACGTCCAGACGAACGTGGAGTCGTCCCGGAAATAACCGACAGCCCGGTAATGATCACCGACGCGGACCGACCACTGTCCGCCCTTGAGCGGTTTGAAGCGGAGAGACGGATGGTGCGGGTTCTTGCGCCAAAGTTGGTAATTCTTGTACGCGAGTCGCTGGATTTTGTCCGGTAAGGCTTCGTAGCACCGCCAGAACGAGGCAGTCGCCTTCGAGGTCATCGCTGGCCGGGCTTGGGAAACTCCCGCAGCTTGCCGGCCTTGGCTTCGGACTCGGCTTCTTGCCGGAGCTTATCCAGCTTGCCGCCGGCGGTGGAATCAGCCGCCATCTGCCGATCCCAATCGTCCTCCGTCCAATTCTGGAGCAAGGCGTTCAACTCCGCGCGCTCGTGCGGCGTCAGCTTCGCAATCGTCTGCCGAAGTTCCTCGACCTTGCTCATGGCGTGAACCTAGCCGAAATCCTCCAGCGCGTCAATTGCAGCAGTGCGCCGAGAAACATATCGCCGCTGATGCCAGCAAAGCAGTCGAGGTAGAGAAGTTTCATACAGTCTCCGTCGACGATACCAGACAAGTTGCAGCGCAAGCGACACCGATTCCAGCTCCCGGATTTGAACTGCAAACGGCGGGAGGATTTGGCAAACAGCGCACTATGCTAAACCACAGAGTTGTGTTAGGGGCTTTACTCCTGTTCAACTTGACTGGCTGTGCGTTCTCGTCCGGTGTGGTCAAACTGGATTATCAGGCTCCGGTTGATCTTCCACATGGACAGGGAGACGTCACTGTAGGAAAGATTGTGGATGAGCGTGGGCAAGAACCGGACTTGCTCATGCACAAGATCAACGGCTACGGACAAAAGACCAGTGGCGCTTATCTGGCTGAGAAACCCGTGGCGGAGATCATCGAGGATTCGGTACGCGAGGCGCTTTCATCCGCTGGCTACCGAGTAGACGACCAGAACGCTCCAAGGTTAATCAAGGGGCGACTGATGAGCTTGGACTTTGAGCCTATCACAAGCGTGTTCACGGCCACATTGAACGCCAAGCTCATGGTCGAATTCACGGTAACCGATCAGCAGACGCAGCAGAACATCTGGAAAGAAATCGTCACTGGCCTAGGTAGCCAGAAGTCGGGCAGCGCGTTTGGCGAGGACTACATCCGTCCAGCTTTCAAGCAGGCGATGGACGACTTACTCCGGAAGCTGGTCAGCTCCGATTCGTTCAAAGCGGCGCTGAAATAACCTCAAGCCGGATCGTTGCGGCCGGATTCCTCAGCGCGAGGAAAGCTGGTTGATTAGACTCGCGGCGTAGCCGGCGCCGAAGCCGTTGTTGATGTTGACGACAGTGACACCGCTGGCGCAGGAGTTGAGTATCAGACTTACTTGTAGATCAACGGATAGGCGCGCGGGTTCTCGATCATGTCGAGCGTCAAATCCACGTCGAGTGCCGGCCAGTGCAGGTGCCGGTCGCCGTGGCGCTCGATGTTCAGGATGTCGGCGACCTTCGCGTTCTTGAACCACGGGAAATCTGCGAACGGCAGGAAATACTCCTTGCCGGCCAACCACAGCCAGAAGCCGTGTGCGCTAATGTTGGTCACTTCCACGCTGGAAGTGCTCGCGCCATTTGCTGCTGATTTCATCTTTGCGCTCCTTCAACACCTTTACAATCTCGCTGATTTGGACGGCTGACAAGCCGTAATTCTTGGCCAGTTCCACATCCGGCTCCAACC
>Ga0335085_10016384_pt1 | contig 10714 bp, 12 predicted proteins | sample Lox_Sample_45_FD_206712 | JGI IMG/M metagenome (GOLD analysis project Ga0335085, IMG submission 206712) | Soil microbial communities from Loxahatchee National Wildlife Refuge, Florida, United States - Lox_Sample_4.5 | ecosystem: Environmental > Terrestrial > Soil > Wetlands | place: USA... | reverse complement strand
TTTTATTTTGGTACACGTGGTGCTCAACCCATTCTTTCCGCAAACCGCTGAATCCGTGCACCGCGAAAATATCCAGTACTTGGGCCAGGTGCCGCAATATGCATGCTAGCGCATGGTTGCGCTCCGGGACTAGGCCGGTAACCGAATATAAGTCTGTTGTCGGCTGTCCAATAACAGCCTTTGTTCGTTCCGAGAGCTTGAGATTCATTCCGATGCCGATGACCGCAAGGCTCGGCCCCAGCACATCTCCCTGTACTTCGATCAGGATGCCCGCAAGTTTGCAATTATGATGCACGACGTCATTCGGCCATTTCAATGCTGCGCCGCTTACGCCGAGTGACTTTAGCGCGCGCAGTAGCGCCACCCCTACTGCCAGACTTAAGCCGGTCAGAAAACCGACGCCCTGGTCAATGCGCCACAGCAACGAAAAAGTCAGCGCTCCACCCAAATTCGCGTGCCAGTGTCGTCCGCGTCTGCCACGCCCGCGCGTTTGCAGTTCCGCCGCCAGCACGCTGCCATCTACTGCGCCAGAAGCCTTTTGCATTAGCAAAGTATTTGTCGAATCGATGCAATCAATAAGTTCAAGTTTAAACCGGTTTGCATGCGCGCCCAGCGCTGAAATAATCCTGGACTTATCCAACCATTGCAGGGGTTCGGCCAAACGGTAGCCGCGCCCGGGGATTCTGTACAGCGTCAAACCCATTGCATCCGCCTCTTTTAACGCGTTCCAAATGCTGGCGCGAGAGACACCGAGCATGTTTGCCAGATCTTCCCCGGAGTGGAACTCGCCATCCGCGAGTAGCCGCAATACCGCGAAGGTCAAGGGTTTCATGGGTTGATTAGAATAGCATCCACAACGGGGATGTAAAGGTGTCAAACATGAGCTTGTGTGCGGACTTAACGCTTGATTCAGATTAGCTTGATTCTCGCGAATTTCCGTTTGCCGACCTGCAAGATAATGGTTTTCCCCTTAGGCAGATTAAGTGATTTATTGCTTACTTTGGCACCGTCCAGCCTTACTCCACCCTGTTCGAGCATGCGCAAGGCTGCGGACGTGCTTGCGGTCAATCCTGCCTGCTTCATCATCTGTGCAATTCCAATGCCTGATTCGCCGGCTTGCAATGTATATTGCGGAAGCACGTCGGGAAGCGCACCGTTTTTGAAACGCGCTTCAAAATCGACGGCAGCCTTGTCTGCCGCCTTCTTACCGTGAAACCGCGTCACGATTTCCTGCGCAAAGATGACCTTAATTTCGCGTGGGTTGCGGCCCTCCTGCACCTGCTCTTTCCAGCGTGCAATCGAAACGAGCGGCTCGAAAGAAAGCAAGTCTACGTAACGCCACATTAGCTCGTCTGAAATCGACATCAATTTGCCGAAGATCTCCTGGGGTGATTCGGTGATTCCCACATAGTTGCCAAGTGACTTGGACATTTTGTTGACGCCGTCCAATCCTTCCAGCAGCGGCATGGTTAGTACGCACTGCGGTACCTGCCCAAACTGCTTCTGCATTTCGCGACCCATCAGCAAATTGAATTTCTGGTCCGTGCCGCCCAGTTCCAGGTCGGCTTTAAGCGCCACTGAGTCATAGCCCTGCACCAGCGGATAAAGGAATTCGTGAATCGCAATAGGCAGATTGCTTTTATAGCGCTTGCCAAAATCGTCTCGCTCCAACATTCGCGCTACAGTATAAGTCGCGGCCAGTCTTATCATGTCGGCTGCGCTGAATTTGTCCATCCAAGTGGAGTTAAATACGACCTCCGTTTGTTCCTTTCTCAGGATTTTGAAAACCTGGCCGGCATAGGTCTGCGCGTTTTCGGCGATCTCCTTGCGCGAAAGCGGTGGCCGAGTGGCATTTTTCCCGCTCGGATCACCGATCATGCCGGTGAAATCGCCAATTAAAAACAACGCCTGATGACCGAGGTCCTGCAACTGGCGCATTTTGTTGAGCAGCACAGTATGACCGAGATGCAAATCAGGCGCGGTCGGATCAAAACCGGCTTTAACGCGCAATGGTTTGGCCGATTTTAATTTTTCTATCAATTCGCTTTCGACCAGCAGCTCATCGCAGCCGCGTTTGATGATCTGCATGGCTTGTGCAATTAGGTCCATTCCGGTTACAAATTCGTGGTGAAGTCTGGGCTGGGAGGAGTTCGTTTTGCCGTTGCTTTGTTTTTTGCTAAACTTGCCTACCATGCAATCCCCAAAAAGCCGATGACCGGCAATAAAATAATAATTCTAGCGCAAAAGGTAATACGGCTCACACCGAAAATCAGGCGGCGCTGGGTGTTGGCGTTGCTCACGATTCCATTGTTCAGCATGGTGGCCGCTTTTGGCATTGCCGCCTACGCCCCGACCCGCTCGGTTCCCATGGAAACAGTCGTTGAAGAACTGGATTTGCCGCCGCACACGGTCGATGGCGCAATGCCTGGCGAATTCTGGCGTGAAGAACGCATCCAGCGCGGGGATACCATTATCAGCCTGCTGGCAAGACTGGGAGTAAGACGGTCAGAGGTAATTTTTCTAACGCGCAATGTCAAGCAACTCAAGCCGCTGCGTCAACTCGTGCCGGGCAAGACCGTGCAGATCGTTACCGGGAATTCGGGCGAGTTGCTGTCGCTGCGTTATATAGAAAGTAATGGGAGTATATTCGTCGCGGAAAAAAAAGTAGGCGGCTTCATGTTCAGTGAGCAGCCGTTGGCGTTAGAGCGGCTAATCGTGATGAAATCGGCAAAAATCAGCAGCTCGCTGTTTGCCGCGACCGATGCGGTGAATCTACCTGACAGCGTCTCCTTGCAAATTGCCGATATCTTTTCTTCGGACATAGATTTCCACCGTGACATCCGGGAAGGCGACAGCTTCAGCGTAGTCTACGAAATGTTTTTTGCGGCTGGAAAACCGGTCAAAAGCGGACGCGTGTTAGCTGCTGAGTTTGTCAACCAGGGCAAACGCTACCAGGCGCTGTACTTCAACGATGGCCGCGGGTATGGTGGCTATTACACACCCGATGGGAAAAATATGCGCAAGACGTTCCTGCGCTCACCACTGGAATTTTCGCGCGTGACGTCCGGTTTCAGCAATATGCGCTATCATCCCCTGCTCAAGGAATGGCGCGCTCATAAGGGCATAGATTACGCGGCGCCTATTGGAACGCGAGTCAAAGCCACCGCTGACGGGACCGTCAGCTTTGTCGGCGAGCAGAACGGATACGGGAATGTGGTAATACTTAAACACCAGCGGATATACGACACGGTTTACGGTCATCTTTCGCGTTTTGCAGTCGGATTGCATCGCGGTCAGAAAGTAAAGCAGGGTGATGTCATCGGCTATGTCGGGATGACGGGACTTGCCACCGGTCCGCATTTGCATTACGAATTCCGCATCAACGGCGTACAGCGGAATCCGGCGCAGGTTGCGATACCGGAAGGGCGGCCAATCACGCCGCAGCTTATGCCGGCTTTTTACGCTGCCGTCAGCCCGTTGATCACACGACTTGCGTTGGCGCGTGGCACTCACTTCGCCAAGCTCGATTAAGCACCGTCACACCATTCCTTGAAAGCGTCAGAACTACTTGTCGGGATTATGTCCGGCACCAGTCTCGATGGGGTAGACGCGGTGCTCGCCGACTTCAGCCGTCACCCATGGCGGCTACTTCACCATTTCTACCAGCCTTATAGCAACACACTGCGCGGCCAAATGTTGTCGTTGCAGCACCCGAACGAGAATGAATTGCATCGTGCCATGCTCGCTGCAAACGAAGTTGCGCGTTGCTATGCCACGACCGTCAACGAATTGCTCGCGCAGACGCGCCGCAAGGCCGAACAAATCCGCGCCATCGGCTGCCATGGGCAGACGGTGCGCCACAATCCGCAACAAGGTTACAGCGTGCAGCTATGCAATGCCGCCCTACTCGCTGAATTGTGCAAAATCAGCGTAGTGTCTGATTTCCGCAGCCGTGATATTGCAGCAGGAGGAAGTGGCGCGCCGCTGGTACCGGCTTTTCACCGCGCGCTTTTTCCCAGCCGGACTGCTCACCGGGTAATCGTGAATGTTGGGGGCATCAGTAATCTCACCACGCTGCCGCGCAAAGGTGCGTATTTCGGCTTCGACTGCGGCCCCGGCAACATGCTCTTGGATGCCTGGTGCGAAGTCCAAACCGGCCAGCGCTTTGACGCGGACGGCGCGTGGGCGGCAAGCGGAAACATCATTCCTGATTTATTGAAGCAGTTGCTTGGCCACCCTTTTTTCAGGCAGCAGCCGCCGAAAAGCTGCGGTCGCGAACAATTCAACCTGCAATGGTTGAACGGTTTTTTGTCAGGAAAGGAAGCAGCTCGGGACGTCCAAGCAACGTTGCTGGATCTGACTGTGCAAAGTATCGCTCAAGCCGTTTCAGAGCACTGTCCAGGCGCAGAGGAAATTTATTTGTGTGGAGGTGGAGCACGCAACCGGGTACTGGTTGAGAAATTGCGGCAAGCTCTGCCGGCTATTAAGACCGGTGTTACAGACGCATTGGGAATTAATCCGCAGGCGCTTGAAGCCTATGCATTCGCATGGCTTGCCTGGCAGACTTTGCAAGGAAAGCCTGGAAATCTTCCGCAAACTACCGGCGCTAAAGGCGAGCGTGTACTGGGAGCAATTTACAAAAAATAACGTGAGCCTAGTGCGGGCATGCGCCCTTCCATGCACGCCGCGATTGATTTAAGCCGAGAAAGAAGAGCCGCACCCGCACGTGGACGTAGCATTTGGATTCTTGATCACAAATTGCGCTCCTTCCACTCCTTCCTGGTAATCAATTTCCGCTCCCGCTAGGTACTGAAAGCTCATAGGATCGATCAACAGCGTCACACCGTTTTTTTCCATTGACGTGTCGTCCTCGTTCCTAACTTCGTCAAACGTAAAGCCGTACTGGAAACCGGAGCAACCGCCCCCAGTCACGAATACGCGCAACTTCAAATCCGGGTTGCCTTCTTCGTCAATTAACTGCTTGACCTTGCTCGCCGCGCTCTCGGTAAAAATAAGGGGCGTCGGGATTTCAGTCATCGTGTTCATTTTAAGCTCCTAATGCGCCAAATAAAAAAACATAAGAGTTCTATTATGCGTCGTGGTTTCCGTCCCGGTCAATCGCTAGTTGCCGGCTTGAACACCAGAACTTTGTCCGCGGCCTCACCGTCCTGATAGACCAACCGGCCTTGTACCACCGCCCCCAGCTGGATTTCCATGGTTTTATAGTATATATCGCCCGTGACATTCGATTTTGCCTGCAACTCGATGTAATCGCTTGCGTGTATTGGACCAACCACGCTGCCGTTGATCACTACGTGCGAGACGCGGATTTCGCCTTCGATCCGCGCCTGCTCGCTCAGTACCAACGTGCTTGCAGTATCACTATTCGATACCACATTACCGCGGATATGCCCATCCACGCGCAATCCACCGGTGAAATTTACGTTGCCTTCAATGCTGGTCCCCGCGCCTATCAGGCAATCTATTCGATTCTGCGGTTTGCTCGGTCTTTTACCAAACATGTGGCATTCTCCATTCAAGACAGGTTTACGGTTTGCGTGAGTTTCGCGTCGCCCGTACCATTCTCAAACACCCGCACCTGTACACTTGTTGCTACTGCACCCGGTTCAACCCGGAAACTGCCTTCAACTCGTTGGTAATACTTGAAGTTAACATTATACGCCTTAAGATCCGAATCATTTTGTTCCGGGATCGTCATCACGCTTTTTTGGCCGTTTTGGAGTACATCGACGATGAATTGCAATTTACCCTGAAACTCCTTTTGTCTGGGTCCCATCTGCAGCAGCAACAGGCGGTAGCGATATTCGCCCGGTAAAGAGTCAGGCTCGACGTTAAAGCGGTAAATGCTCACGGCTTCCCTGCTGCCTGTGGAAAGCAGGCTTTGAAAAAAAGCCAGGTCTTCCTTGAGACTGGTGTTCTCGTCGCTCAGGTCTTTAACCTGTTTTGCCAAATCCCCATAGGTCGAGCGCTCGATCTGAAGTTGGCGCTCGCTAGCAGCAACTTCTTGCCTCAGAGCCGCGTTTTCAGTTTGCAGGCGCGCATTGAGTTCAGCTTGGCGCGCCATTTCATGCGCCGCTTGATCGCTATCAAACCCGGCGAATTTTCTGCCGTTATCGTACATCCACCATGCCAGAGCAATAACCATGGTGATTACGGCAATGATCGCAAGCCAGCGCCAATACCAGGCGACTTGCGTGCGCACCGCCACTCTGCGCGTGGCGATGCCCGACCTAGTTCTCAGCGTTTTGATCATAATTAGGGTAGCAACGCCACATGATGCAAACCTGCGGATTCAGGAAATTCAAACATGATGTTCATGTTCTGCACCGCCTGTCCGGCCGCTCCTTTAACGAGATTATCGATTACCGACAGTACAACCACGGTATCTCCGTTTTGCGGTCGATGTATGGCAATTCGGCAATAATTTGCTCCACGCACCGAACGCGTATCCGGATAGCTTCCGGGAGGAAGCACATCCACAAACTCTTCCGCCGCGTAACGTTTCTCATACAGCGCTTGCACGTCGGCTTCGCGCGTGAGACGTGCGTAAAGAGACGCGTGGATACCGCGGATCATTGGCGCCAGGTGCGGAACAAATGTCAATCCCACTTCCTTCCCGGCAACTTCAGTCAACACCTGGCGTATTTCAGGCCAATGACGGTGGGCACCCGCACCGTAGGCCTTGAAATTATCCGATGCTTCGCTAAACAACGTTTCAATTTCAGCTTTGCGCCCCGCACCAGAAACCCCCGATTTGGCATCGGCGATCAGATGCCCAGCATCGGTCACACCCGACTCGACAAATGGCAGAAAACCAAGCAGCACTGCGGTCGGGTAACAACCAGGGTTTGCGACCAACTGTGCCTGTCTAATTTTATCGCGGTTGATTTCCGGCAATCCATATACCGCTTCACTCAGCAGTTGCGGGCATGCATGCGGCATACCATACCATTTTTCCCATGTCGCAGCATCTTTGAGGCGGAAATCCGCTGCTAAATCTATCACCCGCACCCCGGCATTCAGCAAAGCCTGTACCTGTTGCATGGCGACGCCATGCGGCGTGGCGAAAAATACCACATCACAGGAATCGAGTTCCGATTCCGAAGGATTCACAAATTTCAGATCGATCGTCCCGCGCAGGCTGGGGAACAGTTCACTTACTTCCATGCCGGCTTCGCTACGCGAAGTGATTGAGCTCAAGCTGACCTTGGGATGATGCGCAAGCAAGCGCAGCAGCTCAACTCCGGTATATCCGGTGCCCCCGACAACCCCGACTTTCAACATAATTTCCTTTGCGACCCGCGGCAGACCTAATGATGGTAAACAGGCCTGCCAGATTAGGCAATGAAAAAAGCCGCTCGCAGCGGCTTTTTATCAATCGAGAGATTCTATCTATCAGCGTTTGGAATACTGCTTGCGCCGCCGGGCCTTGTGCAGTCCCACTTTTTTGCGCTCCACTTCGCGGGCATCGCGCGTAACCAATCCTGCTTTGCTTAAGACGGGCTTCAGGGTACCGTCGAAATCAATCAATGCTCGCGTAATTCCATGTCTCACCGCTCCCGCCTGACCCGACTCACCGCCACCCTGCACGTTCACCATTATGTCAAAAGTAGACATATGACCCGTCACCTGCAGCGGCTGCCGTACAATCATGCGTCCCGTCTCACGAGAAAAAAACTCGTCCGCCAGTTTATCGTTGACAGTAATGATACCCTTGCCCGGTTTCAGGAATACCCTGGCGACCGCGCTTTTGCGCCTGCCTGTGCCGTAATTATAGTTTGCCACTGAGTGCATCCTTGGTATCAATTATACTTCCAGTTTTTGCGGCTGCTGCGGGCCGTGCGGGTGGCTCGTTCCACTGTACACCTTGAGTTTGCGCAACATAGCGTAGCCCAGCCGTCCTTTGGGTAGCATCCCCTTTACCGCTTGCTCGAGGACTCTGCGCGGGAAACGCGCATGAAGCTTCGCAAAATTAATGCTGTACATCCCGCTCGGATATCCGCTATAGCGGTAATACACCTTGGCTTCAGCCTTGTTACCCGTAACGCGCAACTTGTCGGCATTAATGACGACAATATAATCGCCGGTATCTACATTGGGCGTGTACTCGGGTTTGTGTTTGCCACGTAAACGGCGCGCAATTTCACTCGCGAGTCGACCCAACACTTTGCCGTTTGCATCTACCAGGTACCAACCGCGTTTGACTTCAAGCGGTTTGGCCGAAAATGTATTCATGATGCAAGCCCGGTTGATTGATAAGCCAGAGAAAGTCGCGCATTTTATGCTAGATTGAGGACCGCGTCAAACAGCGAAAAGGATCGAGCTGATAATACCAAGCGGGCAAATCAGCCATTCAAAGCTCAGCAGCAAGAAAGCATTATCAGGAAGGCTCTATTGCGCCGCACCAACACAGCTTCCGCTCGACCTTGTCCATTCGTAGGACAACGAAGCTTCACCGATAAAGGGCAAAAAAAAGCGCAATCACGAGGACTGCGCTTTAGTTCCATCAAAGGAGGAGGATGGAAGAGACAACACGTAAGTGCCTAGGAAGACGACTTACGTATAAGCATTTTCCTCTTTTTTTGCGATTTCCACAAGTTTTTTTGTGCAACGCAATTAAACTTCGTCATAAATCAATTATTACAGCTTATAAACATATGGTTACGCTATCGTGGACTGGTCTGGCTCCAAATTATTAGCTATTTTCTTGCTGCCTCCATTGAACGCATTGCTGCTCGGCACAGCAGGCTTGCTATTGCTAAAAAATTCGCCGCGAGTCGGCAAGCTACTCATGGCATTGTCGTTGCTATTGCTTTATTTGCTATCCACGCCTTTTTTTACAGCTCGGGGGTTAAATGTGCTCGAAACTCCCCCGTTGCACCCGTCTGGTACGCGGGATATGGCGCAGGCCATCGTTGTACTTGGAGCCGGAACCTATTTTCATGCGCCGGATTACGGATCGGATACGGTAAATCGTCTGGCGCTGGAACGCTTGCGTTACGCCGCACGCCTGTATCGGGTGACCGCAAAACCCGTCCTTGTTTCCGGTGGCAAAGCGCAAGGCAGTATCGTTTCCGAGGCGGCTCAAATGAAATCTGTGCTGGAAAATGAATTCGGCGTTCCGGTTACGTGGGAAGAGCCAGCGTCCGAAACCACGTTCGAAAGCGCATTAGATTGCCGCAGCATTCTCAAGCCTGCCGGAATCAGCCGTATTTATCTGGTGACTCACGCATGGCATATGCGCCGCGCCGAACTTGTCTTTAAAGCCGCCGGGTTCGACGTCGTACCTGCGGCCACTGGCTACACCACGCTGGGTCCGGATCCGCTGCAACTTTACGTGCCTAACCCGCAAGGGCTGTTTGAGGGCTATCTGTTCATCCATGAAGTCGTTGGATTGCTTTGGTACCAAATCAGGATCTCTGTTAAAAAGTTCATGAGATAATCGCGAGACAGGCATTTGAGGGGAGCCGCATGAAAGCGCGAATCAAATGGGTTGAGCAAGTGAGTTTCCTCGGGGAGTCGGAAAGCGGCCATGCCATCCTAATGGACGGAGCGCCAGAAGGAGGGGGGCGCAATCTGGGTCCGCGCCCCATGGAAACAGTATTGCTAGGAACCGGCGGCTGTACCGCCTACGATGTGGTATTCATACTGAAAAAGAGCGGCCAGTCAGTCAGCGACTGCGTAGTCGAAATAGATGCCGAGCGTGCGGCGCAGGACCCGAAGGTATTTACCCGAATCCAATTTCATTTCATCGTAAGCGGCAAGAGCCTTAACCCGCAGCGGGTGCAACAGGCCATTCACCTCTCGGCGGAAAAATATTGCTCGGCCTCGATCATGCTGGGGAAAACGGCCAAAATCACTCACGATTATGAAATCGTGGAAACCGGCTGATAGACAAAATTCATTCTTTGGACGCCGCGCGTTCTGGTTAAGCAATGATGTCATCGATTCTGGCATCTTCGTCGTTTTTCATCTTTGCCGTTGTTCTCGGGGCGCTCGGCGCAATTTCGATCATTGCTGCGCTGGTCGCGTTGTCCAGGGCTCGCCCGCTGCGGTTCGCTTTGCGCACACTGAGCGGCTTGCTTTTCCTAGCGCTCGGCGCACTCATCGGCACGATCGCGCTCGGCATGCAGGGCTATCGCGCGCTTACACGCGAGGAGCTTGCTGCGCAAATATCGGTGCGCCCCACAGGCCCGCAGCGGTTTGAGGCGGCCTTTCGTTTCCCCGATGGCCGCAAAGCGGTTTTTTCGCTCGCCGGCGACGAGATCTACGTCGACGCGCATATACTCAAGTGGAAACCACTAGGTAATCTGCTGGGCTTGCATACCGTTTTTGAACTTGACCGCGTGGCGGGGCGCTACCGCGCCATTGAGCAGGAACGCGCGGCCGTTCGGACCGTTTACTCGTTGAGCGAGGAAAAGCCGGTGGATCTTTTTGGCTTGAGGCAACGTTACGCGTTTCTTGCACGGCTTTTCGACGCAGAGTACGGCTCGGCGACTTTCGTGCCCGTAACACAGCCCGCCAAGCTGCAATTACTTGTTTCCACCACGGGCTTGCTTATCCGCGAAGCAAACCCCGGCCCGAAATAGCCTCGAACGAAGAATAAATTCAAAACCGGAACGCAGTTTTGGTCATTACCCTGGACACGAGACGCATCGCCAACTTCAGAGGCCGGGGCAGTTCAGCAGCGCCG
>Ga0335085_10016381_pt1 | contig 10716 bp, 9 predicted proteins | sample Lox_Sample_45_FD_206712 | JGI IMG/M metagenome (GOLD analysis project Ga0335085, IMG submission 206712) | Soil microbial communities from Loxahatchee National Wildlife Refuge, Florida, United States - Lox_Sample_4.5 | ecosystem: Environmental > Terrestrial > Soil > Wetlands | place: USA: Florida... | reverse complement strand
GTGTCCTTGGCGCAGTGTCGGCTGATCGCCGTCCAGGAGCCCACGTCATCCCAGTCGAACGTCGCCGGGAAGACGACGACGTTGTCCGCCTTCTCCAGGATCGCGTAATCCACCGCGATCTTGGGCAGGAGCGGATAGGCTTCGCGCAGGATCCCGGCCAGCGGCCGCCGCCGCGCGAGGGCCGCGCCGATCTTCGCCAGGCCCGCCGCGACCGCGGGGGAGTGGCGGGCGAAGGCGTCGAGCACCACGCCCGCCCGCCAGACAAAAATGCCCGGATTCCAGTAGTAATCCCCCGCGGCGAGATACCCCTGGGCGACCTCCAGCGTGGGCTTCTCGACGAAGCGCCGGGCCTGGTAGATGACCCGGCCTTTGAGGGTGCGCCACGGCTCCCCGCGCTGAATGTACCCGTAGGCTGTGGCGGGCTCGGTGGGCGGTACGCCAATCAGGACGATGACGGGCGCCGCCTCCGCGGCGGCAAAGGCCGCCCGCAGATCCCGTTGAAAGGCGCGCACGTCGTGGATCGCCGCATCCGAGTGCAGCGAGGCGAAAACCGCGGCCGGATCGCGTGCCGCCACCAGGTGCGCCGCGAGCCCCACGGCCGGGCCGGAATCGCGCCCCACCGGCTCGGCGACGACATTATCGCGCGGAACTTCCGGGCACAGGCGGCGCACCGCCGCCGCCTGCTCCGCATTCGTCAGGATCAGCACGTTGGCCGGCGGCAACACCGGCAGCACCCGCTCCAGCGTCTGCCGCAACATGGGTCGATCGCCGACGATGGGCAGCAATTGCTTGGGCCGGCGCAGGCGGCTCTGCGGCCAGAAGCGCTCGCCTTTGCCCCCCGCCAGAATCACGACATAGCGACGAACCATAACAAAGAGAGGAAACCGCCGTCGGGGCGGCCGTCGAGGCGCAAATGCAGTTGCGAATTCGGGGGATTCGACGCACTTAACTCCGTTTCCCGATGCCCGACGCGCCGCCCACCTTGTCGCCCGCCGACCTCAGCCGCTACAGCCGCCACGTCTTGCTCGACGAGGTGGGGGTCGAGGGCCAGCGCAAACTGGCCGCGGCGCGGGTGCTGGTGGTCGGGGCGGGCGGGCTCGGCAGCCCCGCGGCGCTCTACCTCGCCGCCGCCGGCGTGGGCACCCTCGGCCTGGCCGATTTCGATCAGGTGGAGGAACACAACCTGCAGCGGCAGATCCTCCACGACACCCCGGCTGTCGGCCGCCCCAAGGTCGACTCGGCCGCGCAGCGCCTCGCCGCGCTCAACCCGGGCGTGCAACTCCGCCTCCATCGCGAGGGGGTCACGCCCGCCAACGCCATCGCCCTCTTCGCTGGCTACGACCTCATCGTGGACGGCGCGGACAATTTCCCCACGCGCTACCTCAACAACGACGCGGCCGTTCTGGCCCGCCGCCCCCTGGTCTACGGCAGCATTTTCAAATTCGAGGGACAGGTGACGGTGTTTGATCCGGCGCAAGGGGCGCCGTGCTACCGCTGCCTTTTCCCCGCGCCGCCGCCGCCCGGTAGCGTGCCCACCTGCGGGGAAGCCGGGGTCTTTGGCGCGCTGTGCGGCGTGATCGGCAGTCTCCAGGCCATGGAGGCGATCAAATGCCTCCTGGGCATTGGGCAGTCCCTGCGGGGCCGCCTGCTGATCTACGACGCGCTCGCCCAGCACTTCCGCCTCCTCAATCTCAAGCGCGATCCCGGTTGCCCGTTGTGCGGTCGCGAGCCGCGCATCCGGGCCATCGAGGCCGCCGCCTATGACCTCTCGTGCGCCGCGCCCGCCCCGGATGCCAGCGGCGGCGAACCCGGCAGCGTTCCCGCCGAGATCCCGGTGGAGGAAGCCCGCCGTCTGCTCGGCGCCAGGGAGGACCGGCCCATCCTGCTCGATGTGCGCGAGCCCTACGAGGTGCAGATCTGTCGGATCGAAGGCAGCGAGCACGTGCCCATGCGGTCGGTGCCCGGCCGGCTCGACTCCCTGCCGCGCGGCCGGCGCATCCTGGTCTTGTGCCATCATGGCGACCGCAGCCGCCGCGTCACGGAGTTCCTGCGCGCGCGCGGGTTTCCCGCCGCCAGCAATGTCCAGGGGGGCATCGCGGCGTGGGCCGAGCGCATCGACCCGTCCCTGCGGCGTTATTGATGCCCGCGGCCGGGCGGGCTACCGCACCCGCAGTTCGGAGTGCGCCGCGGCGTACGTCCGGGCGTAGTCGGCAAACGCCGCCTTCAACCGCAACGCCACGGACGCCGGCCCGACGCGGAAGCGCTGCTCGTCGATCGCCGCCACCGGCGTCACATCCTTGGTCGTCGAGGTCAGGAAGCACTCCTCCATCGTGGCCAGATCGGAGGTCTTCAACCGCGCCTCACGCACCGTCACGCCGGCAGCGGGGGCCACTCGCTCGATAAGGATCCGCCGCGTGACGCCGGCCAGCAGGCCGCTCGCCAACGCCGGGGTGAGCACCCTGCCGTCGCGCACGAAGTAGATGTTGGACACCGCCGCTTCCGTGATTTCCTCCGCCAGGTTCGCCATCACAACCTCGTCCGCCCCCCGCGTCCGGGCCTCGTGCAGGCACAGCAGGTTGTTAAGGTAATTGCCCGTCTTCCACGCCGGATCGAGGGTGCGCCGGTCGTTGCGGCGCAGTTCTCGCGCGACGGAGAGTCGCAGCCCGGCGTGCAGCTTCTCGGGCGGAAAATCCTTGTTGGTCTGGACCAACAGCACGTAGTCGGGGCGGTCAGCCAGACCCGGGTCGAGACCGATCGGCCCGCCGCCGCGGGTGATCTGCATGCGAACGTAGAGTTCACCCGGCCCGCCGCCCTGCGCGTCAAACGCGGTCACCGTGCGGCGCATTTCGCCCAGGAACTCCGCCGGCGCGAGCGGCAGCGCCAGCGCCAGTGCGCGCGCCGATGCCTGCAGCCGCTCCCAGTGCTCCTCCCAGGCAAAGACGACCCCGTGATAGGTGCGCCAGACCTCATAAATCGCATCGCCGTAGAGAAAGCCGCGGTTGAGCGGGGAGATCGACGGCTCCTGCGCCGGATGCAGGCGGCCGTTGGTGTTGGCTTGGATGTAACTGTGCGTCATGCCGGGCGTGAGCATCACACGGCGTGCCCGCCGCGACAAGCCGGCAAACCCGCAAAAGCTCGCGCCCGCGGCGGCCTGGCGCCTCGCTCCGCCTCCCGCCCTACTTCTTCTTCCGCGCCTTCACCAAGCCAAACGCCTTCTTGATGTTGTAGACGCTGGGCAGGGAAATGCCGTACTCCTCGGCGATGATCGCGCCGGTCTTGCCCGCCTGCAGCGCGCCCTTGATCTGACTTTTCAGCTCCGCCGTGATCCGGGCATGCTTCCGGTGACGCCGGGACTGGCGGCCGCGCCGCCGCCCGCCCGGGCCCGCCGCGGCCCGGATTGCCTTGATCAATTCCTGCGCGCTGCTGAATCCATATTTCTCATGAAGATGCGCCAATACTTTGGTCCGCTCCTTCTCGATTTCGTTCTTCAACGCGGCGATCTTTCCTTGGTAATCAGCCAATTGTTTGATTTTATCGGTGACCATGGGCGATTATTAAGGGCCCGATTGACCTCCAGACAAGCTGTTATTTGTGAAACGCCGCCATCTAGAGATCGTGACCTGCTGGCCGGCTTTATAGATCCCCGTCAGAGGTTCCGCCCTCTGCTGAGTTAGCGGTGGCATGCTGGGCGCGCGGTTCGTCGGCACGCTGATTGATTATCAATTTCATCTTCCGCCGGCCGCCGCCAGAATAACATCTGGCCTTCCGCAACCGCGCGGCCGCGCCGACACGGGATTATATTCCCGCGCCCGCGGTTTCGCGGTAAACGCGTCTATAGATATCGATAGGGCTCCCGCGGGACGTCGCGGCGGGGCTCTAGATCGTCATGGCATGGTAGCCGCCATCGACGACGATCTCCGCCCCGGTGATGAACGCGCCGGCATCGCTGGCCAGCAGGAGCGTCGCGCCGATGAGTTCGCGCGCCTCGCCGAACCGCTTCATCGGCGTGTGGCCCATGATGCTGCTCACGCGATCGGGCGTGAGCACCGCCCGGTTCTGCTCCGCGGGGAAGAAACCGGGCACCAGCGCGTTGACGCGGACGTTCCGGGGGGCCCACTCCCGCGCCAGATTCTTGGTCAAATTGTGCACAGCCGACTTCGTCGCCGAGTACGTGAACACCCGCGACAACGGGATGATCCCTGACATCGAACCGAGATTGATGATCGAACCGCCCGCGCCGCGCTCAACGAGATGCCGCCCGAACACCTGACAGCCCAGGAACACCCCCTTGAGATTCACCCGCACGATGCGGTCGAATTCCTCCTCGGTGATGTCGAGAAACGGCGTGGGTGAATTGATCCCGGCCCCGTTGACCACGATGTCGACGCGACCCGACCGCTCGAGCACGGCAGCCAGCAGCGCCTGCAACTGCCCCCGGTCCGTCGCCTCGGCGACGTGAAACCAGGCCCGGCCCCCCACGGCGGCGATTTTGGCCAGGCGCGCCTTCGCCTTCGCCTCGTTCCGGCCCACCAGGATGACCTCCGCCCCGGCGCCCGCGAGGCCCTCGGCCATCGCACCGCACAATTCGCCGGTGCCGCCGACGACGACCGCCACGCGTCCAGCCAGGGAGAATAACTTGTCGAGATAGCTCTGCGTGCTCATGGATATCGATTGGGCTGTCACCAAGCCGGTTTCAGCGGGCAAAGGCAACGTCAATCATCGGAGGACTGCCGCTGCCGTGGCCGGCGCGCCGACCACCCCAACGGCTGGCGGGGCGGGCGCCCCGCCTCTAGGATCGCGCCAGCTTCGCCTCCAGCCCTGCCTTCACCGCCGGCCACTCGTTGGAGACGATGGCGTACATCGCGGTGTTCCGCACGAAGCCGTCCCAGCGCGTCTGGTAGCGGCGCAGAATCCCCTCGAACTGCGCCCCGAGCCGCTCGATCGCCCGGCGCGAACGCTCGTTCCGTTCGTCGGTCTTCAGCTGCACGCGCGCCGCGCCCAGTTCCTCAAAGGCGTGGCAAAGCAGAAGGTATTTCGCCTCCGTGTTCACGGCCGTGCGCTGGAACGCGCGGCCGAGCCAGGTGTGGCCAATCTCGAGCACGCGATCCTTGCGCCGGATATCAAAATAGCGGGTCGTTCCGGCCACCCGCCCGGTGGCCAGATGAACGATGGCAAAAGGCACCTCCACGCCCGTGGCCGCGGCGGCGAGCGCCTTGGCCACGGTCGCTTCGACGTCCGCCAGCGAAGCGGGCGCCGGGCCAAGGAGATAGCGGTGGATCTCGGGATCCTGTCCGACGGCGTACAACCCCGCGGCATGCGCCGCCTGGAGAGGCTCGAGCCGCACCACGCGGCCGGCCAGCACCACCGGTCTGGGATCAAACCTCGACATGCGCCCACTCTATTCACATTAGCGCGTTTTGCGAAACGCCCCGCCCGCGGCGCGCCCCGTTCCGGCGATGCCCCGCCGGCGCCGGCCAAATCGCGTCCCGGGGCTTGCGGCCGCCCCTGGGGGCGTTTTGATTCCAGCGGCATGCCCCGAATCCCGCTGGAAGACAATTTCGATGACGTCATCAACAAGGCGCAGCGCGGTCTTCATTTGGGGGACGCCGAGCTGGCCGCACGGGCCGGGATCAGCCGCGGCGCGCTGCAGGCCGTCAAGGGCGGAACCTTCGACGAGGCGGCGGTGCGCGCCCTCGCGCCCGTCCTGAGGCTGGGCGCCGACCCGTTGGTGGTGCTCGGACGCAAAGCGTGGTATCCCGAACAGGTGATCCCGCCGCGCGGTTTCGCCATGTTCAACACGCCGTTCGAAGACATGACGGTGAACAGCTATCTGGTTTGGGACCCGCGCACGCGCCTCGCGGCGGGTTTCGACACCGGTTCCACCTGCGAGCCGATGCTCGGCGCCGTCGCCACGGAAAAGCTCACCGTGCGCTATCTCTTCCTCACGCACACCCACGACGACCACGTCGCCGATGCCGCGCGTTTTCTGGCGGCGACGGGCGCCGAACTCTACTCCTCCGAACGCGAGCCGTTCCCCGGGGGCAAGACGTTCCGCGAGAACCAGACGTTTCATCTGGACGGGATCGCCGTCAAGACCCTCCTCACGTGGGGCCACTCGCCGGGGCAGACGACTTTTTTCGTGACCGGGCTCGCGTGGCCCCTGGCGATCTGCGGCGACTCGATGTTCGCGAGTTCGATGGGTGGCGGACTGGTTTCCTACGAGGACCAGTACCGGAACAACGTGGAGAAGATCTTCACGCTGGCACGCGACACCGTGATCGCGCCGGGGCACGGTCCGCTCACGACCCTCGGGCAGGAGAAGAAGCACAATCCCTTCTTCGCGCGGTGACGCCCGCGCCGGCGGCGGCCCGCCGCGCAGGCGCATCCCTCCGATCTGACTGTCAGGTTATTTTCCGATTAAAATCTGACAGTAAGACTGCCGCTGCGTTGCCATGCAAATCTTTGCGTCAACTCATGCCGGCGCGGAGTGCTTACGCACCGTCCCGATTCGCCCCGCCCATGACCCCATCATTGGCGGCGCGGATTCCAGCTCAAAAGCAAACCCAAAATCCCCCATGACTGCTTCAAGTCCAAACAGTCGTTCGCAGTTATTGTTTCGCGCGACGGTGGCCGCCCTCTCCTTGGGCGCCGGCCGTTTCGCTTTCGCACAGCCGAGTTCGACCGCTTCCGCCGCCGGCGGCGAAGTGATCGAACTGCCCAAGTTCGTCATTACCGAAACCCCGGTCAACCCCTACCAGTCGCAGCAGGCGCTGTCGGCGACGCGCGTCGCGATGTCCATCCAAGACGTCCCGCAGACCCTCTCGGTGGTCACCAGCGATTTCATCGCCGATTCGATGAGCCTCAGAATGCTCGATGCCGCCAAGTTTGTGACGCCGGTGGTCGAGTCGACGCTGCCTTTCGGCGGTGACCGCTACATGATTCGCGGCTTCCAAGTCTCGCAGGAATTCATTGACGGCTGTGTCATTTCGGGCGGATCGGGCTACAGCATGTCCATTCCGCAGTACAACCTCGAGCGCATCGAGGTGATCAAAGGCCCCAACGCGATCCTGGTCCCGGGCGGCAGCCCGGGCGGCGCCATGAATCCCATCACGAAGGCGCCGGCGCCCCGGAACGCGCAGTCGGTGACCTTGAACCTGGCTCAATACCAGGGCAACGATGTGGGTTTCGACATCAACCGCGTGATCAATGAAAAGAACCACATGGCGGTCCGTCTCGCCGGCGGCTACTGGCGGAACACGCACATGTACATCGACCGTATGTTCCGCATCGGCTATGAAATCTCGCCGTCGTTCTCGGTGGAGCTCACGCCAACCCAGAAGCTGGTCCTCAAGGCTGACTTTCTGCAAAACCGCGAGACCAACCTGGGCGGTCTGCCGATTGATCCCACGGTGGGCAGCACGCAAACCGCCTTCATCGCGCGCGGCCTGCCCCATGACTGGTCATTCGGCAATCAGGATGACTGCCGCCACCGTTCCACCGAGCGCCTGAGCGCGGAGTTGCTCTCGACCTTGGGTGAGCACGTCACGTCACGGCTCTATGTCATGGGAGATCACGTCCGCCGCATCGACGTCGGCGGCACGAACGACGCCATTGCCGGCACCGGTGGTGGCAGCCGCAACCCTTCGACGGGCCTGTACGAACCAGGCGTGACCTGGACGACCACGAACAACGCCGACGGCACCGTCACGCCCGTGTCGACCAGCGTTCCCGTCACCGACCCCTCCCTCTGGTACTACACCCACAACGTGACGCGGGTCGACTTGGAATACGCGGAAGCGCATCTCAAGAACGACTATGCCGCCAAGTTTGAGGGCTCCTGGTTCAAATCGACCACTTTGGGCGGCATCACTGCGGATTTCTCCAAGGTCCATTTCAAGAGCTGGGCGGCCGCGGTCACCAACTTCGGCGCCTACAGCGCGTCGCGCCCGGGCGTGGCCAACAACCCCAACGGGCTGACCGTCGGCAGCGCAACCTACGTGGGTCTTCAGAACATCACGTTTCCGCCCTACCAGTTCCCGGCCATCGTGCCAGCGGATTTCACTCTCGCGTCGCCGACCAGCGTGCAGAGCGGAGGTGACATTGTGTCCAAGCAGACCACTTTTCAGGGCTACATCTTGGAGACATTGAACCTGCTCAGTGACCATGTGGAGCTTTCCGGCGGCTTCTCCCGTTTCTATGGAGTCTTGACTCGTGCGGACAGCACGCTGACCAGCCTCAACGCCAACATCCTGCTGGCCGCTCCGACCTATAATCTGGTCACCAACGCCAAATCGATCGGCATCGTGGTGAAACCGATCAAGGAACTCTCGCTGTTTGCCGGCCGGAATACAACGGGCGGAACGATGCCTGGCGAACTCGGGCCCGGCACCTATCTCGAGAACACCACGACCTTCTCGGGGCCCTACTATCCGAGCGGCCCCGTGACCGTCCAGCGATTCCGGCCCACCTCGGGCAGCCAGGATGAGTTCGGCGTGAAGACTGCGCTGCTGGACGGGCGGTTCACCGCCTCGTTCGCTTATTTCAAGATTTCGCAACAGAACTACGGCGTTCCCAACAGCGAGTATTATACGCTTGTTGCCCAGGGCCGGCAGGCGGAAGCGAACGCGTTGGAGAACCCGATCTATCTGAACCTCAATTCGAAAGGATGGGAGATCGAAGGAACGTATGCGCTCAGCAAGAACCTGACGATCCTTGCCAATTATACTTCGTTCAAGGAACGCCAGCCGGTCACGAATGTCCGGGTGCGCGCCGTGCCCGATCACGCCGGCGCACTCTACATCGACTATCGGTTCACCGAAGGGGCACTCAAGGGATTCGGCGTCAACGTCGGCGTTGACTACAAGAGCGACGTCGCGGGTGAAAACGTCAATAGCTACACGACGACTCGACCCATCACCGGCGGCGTCGGACTGGTGCCGCAGCAACCGACGTTTCTGGTGGCCGGACGGACCCTCATCAACGTCGGCCTCACCTACCGGATGCCGTCGTGGACGGTGCGCCTGCAGCTCTCGAACGCAACCAACAAGGATTATATCCTCGCCGCGGGCAGCCGTACGTCGGCGGTCGTCGGCGAACCGCGGTCCTGGCGGGTCTCCACGACCTACAACTTCTAGACGGTTGGGGTTACTGTCGGTTAGGTATCATCCGCCGGCCGGCCTCAGCGCCGGCCGGCGTCATTTTGGCGGCCGGAAGGGCGTCGCTCCCGCCCGGAGGAAGATTTCCACACTTGCGCGGCCGCGCCAATTCGCGCAACGTGCACGCTCTGCGTTTCGGGCGCGGTAGCCAAGTGGTAAGGCCGGGCTCTGCAAAAGCCCTATGCGCCGGTTCGATTCCGGCCCGCGCCTCCAGCCTTCGCTGCAGTGCAGCGGAGGTTAAGGGGTCTACACCAAAGATTGGGCCTTCACCAGGGATTGGGGAGGGGACAGCTTCGCTGATCTCCCCGTTGGGGTTAGTAGCTGGGAGACTACCTTGTACGTCGCTGTTTGGGGCGGGCCGATGCCATTCAATGCCCTACAACACCCGCGACGACTCGGCAGGCGCCAAGCTGACAGCCGGTTTTTCGGCAGACACCTTGCCCCGTTCCGCAATCACTTCGCGCCGGCAAACAGCCGCGCGAGGCCGGGATACGGCACCAGGGGAATCACTTCGAACGCAATCAGAGCGGCACGCACCAGCGGAAGCGTGCCCAGCACGCGCCGCGCCTCCTCCGCATCGACGCACTCCAGGACCAGCACCGCCTCCCGCCGATCCTGACGGAAATAGATCTCCCGCAGGACGCCCGCCTGCTGCAGCTCCCACACCCGGGCCGCCTCCGCCTGCAGATGCGGCTTGAAGGCGCCGGCGGCGACCCCGGGCACTTCCTTTTCGAGAGCGAGGATCTTCATAGAAGAATGGCGGCGCGCCGGCAACTTCCCGCGCGGCGCGAGTAACGCTGGCGACTCACCCGGTCAATCTCGCGTAGTCTCCCGCCGACAGCAGCGCGCCGGCCTCGGCGGGATTGGCGACCTTAATCTTGGCCAGCCACCCGTCGTCAAACGGCGACCGGTTGACCGTCTCCGGGGCGCGGTCAAGCTCAGCGTTGACCGCCAGGACCGTGCCGCCCACCGGCAGGTAGAGATCGGAGGCGGCCTTGACGGATTCGACCACGCCAAAGACCTCGCCGGCCTTGAGCACGGCGCCAGTCTTCGGGAGTTGGACGAACGTGATGTCCCCCAGGCTGTTTTGGGCGTAGTCGGTGATGCCGACCGTCGCGGTGCCGTCGGCCTCCAGTTTGAGCCACTCGTGCGATTTGGTGTACTTCCGGTCGGATGGAACATTGCTCATCGGAAAATGGGTAGGAGCCTGCTTGCAGGCGATTTGAACACGCGGCGTTTCGCGTGCAAGCACGCTCCTACAGTTTCTTCAACGAAACGAACGGGGGCTTGACGAGCTGCAGGTTGATGCTCGCGCCGCGGATCTCGACCGCGAGCGGCAGGGCGGCGGCCCCGGTGGCCACCAGCGCCGACCCGATCGCCTCGTTCAAGACGGGCGAAAGCGTGCCGGACACCACCGTGCCCACCTCCCCTGCCGGTCCCAGCACGGCAGCGCCCGCGCGCACGATCCGGCGGTCGCCCGTCTTGAAGAAGACGATCTTCCTCGCCGATCCCCCGCTCTTCTCCGCGGCCAGGGCCGCGCGGCCGATGAAATCGCCGTGCT
>Ga0335085_10016380_pt1 | contig 10716 bp, 6 predicted proteins | sample Lox_Sample_45_FD_206712 | JGI IMG/M metagenome (GOLD analysis project Ga0335085, IMG submission 206712) | Soil microbial communities from Loxahatchee National Wildlife Refuge, Florida, United States - Lox_Sample_4.5 | ecosystem: Environmental > Terrestrial > Soil > Wetlands | place: USA: Florida... | reverse complement strand
TCAATTTCAGCCAGGTCTTCGCCGGCCAGGCCGTCGGCATCAAGGAAATTCACGACGAGATCTGGCTCGTCAGTTTTATGCAGTATGATCTGGGTTATTTCGATTTGGAGACCAGAGTCTTGGAACCGCTCGAAAATCCATTCGGCCCAAAAGTGTTACCCATGTGACCGGTACATTCTGTAACCCATGTCTCCGGGCTGGACCCAAAGATAGATGGTAGGCCCGAATGGATTCGAACCATCGACCTCTTCCGTGTCAAGGAAAAGAATTGTGCGTCTGTGAACGCCGCCGTACTCCGATAAACACCTCGCCGGATATCCACATTTTACTACAAACAAAAGACTTGTATGCGAAATAACGCCGGTGTACAGTCGTGTTCAGCAAGGTAGGATGAGCTGCTTTTCACCATCGAATTGTAGGAACTTTGGAGGAAATGCCCTGGAGTACCTTAAACGGGCGCAGCAGCGTAGCGGAGGCATGAATGGCACGTAGAGCGAATCAACCAAAGCTCGACACTCCGACTGCACGAGCGAGACTTGTCGCCCGTCACGCCGCGTACTGGAACAACCTTTCACCTGGCTTTTCTCTCGGATACCGTCGATCAGTAAACACAAAAGCAGGGATGTGGTACTTCAAGTTTGTGCCGTCGAAAGAGGTGGGGACAGGGCGTGTGGAGGAAGCGGTTGGTGCCGCCGATGACAAACTTCCTGCTGACGGTGTCACGATCTTCAGTTATGAGCAAGCGCGCAAGCGCTCCGCTGAATGGCTGCCCACAGCACTACAGAAGTCAACCGGTGTGGTCCCGCGACACCGCAATTACACGGTACTGGATGCGTGCGAGGATTACCTGAATGCGCTCGACGGCCGCAAGCCGACATACATCCCGCGGAAGATCATCAATGCGGTGATCACTCCTGCGCTTGGCGCGGTGTCCGTTGAAAAGCTCACCCGCGCCCGCATCGAACAATGGTTGAAACAGACTGCCGAAACGCCGCGCCGCAAACCGCGCAACGGGCTGAAAGCGGATGATGCTGAGGCGTTGCGGCGGCGTAAGGATAGCGCGAATCGTTATCTCACGATTCTCCGGGCCGCGCTCACCCGAGCCATGGCTGACGGCAAGGTCGCGTGCTCCGAGCTCGCATGGAGAAGCGTTAAACCGTTCGTGCAAGTTGATCAGCGGCGAACTCGCTTCATGAGCGATGACGAGGCACGGAAGATCGTCGAAAAGTGTGGGCCTGATTTCGGATTGCTTGTGCGGGCCGCGCTATTCAGCGGTTGCCGTTATGGTGAGCTGGCTCGATTGCTGATCTCCGACTTTGATGCCGAATCGGGAACTCTGTTCGTCAGTCATAGCAAGAGCGGCAAACCGCGCCAGGTATACCTTGATCCCGAGGCAACCCAATTCGTCGCTGCTGTGAGTGATAAGCGCCGCCGAAACGAGTTCATATTTACGGACGATGGCAAGCAATGGAAAAAGGACAGCGCCAAGGGCTTGATGGAAACGGCGTGTAAGGCCGCTGGAATTGAGCCGCTCACCTTCCACGAACTGCGGCATTCCGCCGCGAGCCGATGGGCGCGGCAAGGGCTATCCCTCGCAGAAATTGCACAGCAACTCGGCCACGCGGACATTCGCATGACGCAGCGATACGCGCATCTGTGCCAGCAAACTCTCGCCAATAAAATTCGTCAGATGCCGGCGATGGGAATTTATGCTGTCGTGTCACAACCTGGTCCGCGACCTGCACCAAAGTCGCAGACAGACAAGATCCAATGATCCCTTCACATAGGACGTGGCCTTTACGCATTTCAGCGACTCAAGGAACCGAGGAACCTTGGTTGGGAGGAAAGGAACGTCCTTTCACAACTGCCCAAAAAACTGATTGATGCCCAGAATTTGAACCACCGACCTTTGGGTTATGAGTCCAATAAGTGCCGGTTGGTCAATACATTACAAGACGCGGGTGGCTACCCAAGGCCTTGTCAGGAACACTCAGGTACTGTTACTGGACAGCTAATGGACAGGCAGCTGTGCTGGTTGTGCGGCTGATGAAACGGACTTTTAAATCGGTAGGCTGCACCACGAATAAGGTTGGAAGGCTGCATATACGACCGATGATGTTTCTAGCGGAGTCCAGGGTTTTGGGGTTTTGGCCTGCCATTGTCAAGCGCGTTACAATTGCGCTATGCAGAACTGGCGCCAACGGATCAGTATCGACCCCGCTGTGTTGCACGGCAAAGCGTGTATTCGGGACACCCGCGTATTGGTTTCTGTGGTCATTGACAACATCGCAGTAGGCGTGCCTCGTGACGAAATCCTGCGAAGCTATCCGGTACTGACCGAAGCGGACATCGACGCCGCCATCGCCTACGCCGCGGAGTTGGCACGCGAGGGGACTGCCGACCTTCCTTTGGAAACCAAGGCTTGAATTTCAAAATTGACGAGAACTTGCCAGCGGAGTTCGGCCCCGTAGTTAGAAATTCTGGGTTCGAGGCGGATACGGTTGGAGAGGAAGGCCTATCAGGTAGCAAGGACTCTGTGGTGTTGGAACGGTGTTACGCCGAGGACCGTGTGTTGCTGACTTTGGACTTGGATTTTGCAAACCTCCGAGCCTATCCTCCTAAGTCGCATTCGGGCATCATAGTTTTTCGCACCAAATCACAGGACAAGGAAACTCTAATCGCTCTGTTGAAGCGACTCGTCCCGGTATTAAAGCAACAATCGCCCCGGCAGCAGCTCTGGATTGTCGAGCACGATCGAATTCGATATCGCGAGGACTGAAGTCCCACTCTCAAGGATGGTTAGTGGGTGCCTTTCCCAGACACGCGTACAAGAGTGGTTTTTCGCTGGCTTTTGCTTTCACCCTTTGACTGAACAGTGACAAAGACCGCGCAGTGTCCGGAAAATCGATCTGCATAGGTCTGCAAGGGATCGCCGACAGGGCCGTGCAAATCAACAAACGCGTAAATGGACGTGATGTATGGCTGTATCGCTGGTGGGCATAACTTCCGACGGACGGCGAAGGCGAAGGGGTTCACTGTCGGTACGGTCGAGGAGTACACAACTGAGACCCATGCTTTTGAAGGGCCGCCAACTCAATTCAAAACAACAATTTGCACGTCCAGCTTACTCCATGCACGACACAACAGAATCAGCGAGATCCAAACAAGACATCGTCTTGGGTGCCCAGAGCGTGCCCAGAATTCGGTGTCACAAATAATTCATTTTCGCTCTGTTAGATGCAGCATGAACGTATCATTTCGTTTCGTCAAAGCACTGCGCACGCGACCTCTCCAGCGCTGGTATATTGCGGTGTAAGCGACTCTCGTGACTTGAGTGGGCACCCGTCGCTGATAAGTCGTCGAAAGCTTGGGATTGTAGGTTGAGAGTGTGGGCTCAAGAAACCGGGATGGCATTCGTTTTCTCGATCTCATTTGACTCGCAGGTTATCTAGGTTCGACTCGCAGCTTTGCGGGCAAATTTCCTTTGGGGACGAATTTTAACGCCCAGCGTCACCCTCGGGATGCCCTCCGGTATTGAATCAATGGGGCGAAACAGCCCTGATGCTTCAAGGGGCACGTTTTCTTATCACCTGTGGCGGAAAGCAAGAAGAGGCGAACTCCTTTCAGCCCGTTCGACTATTACGACGATTTGCAGTTACTTACAGTCAACGGTGACTGTCTTACCTCTCTTCTGCCCAAGAGCCAAACGAAGCCAGAGCAAGGGAAAACAAGCGACAGTGGAATTGACACAAAAACGGGCGGGGCAGACTGCTCGCTGATCACAACGATCCAGAAGATGAAGTGGATCGTAAAGACCAATCCACCGCACCAAACCGGTTGCTTTCTCAGCAAGTAAAGTACGCAAACAACGATTCCTACTTCCGAGGAGGACAGTGTTCCGTAGGTGTTCCAAAAGCCCTGAGGTCCACCAGAACCAACACCGGTCGCATTTATAACGTATAGCCAGCAAACTGGTACGGCAACAAGCGAGGTCACGCCGCTCAGAAGATGCAACACTCCCTCCCCAAGTCTGAATCTCTCGGAAACACGCCAAAGTGAGACTAAGACAATACTTGTCGAAAGCATTACGGCCAAGAATGCAAGCTCCCAAGAGAGCCAACTCTGGATGATGGAGGAGCGTGGTCGGCTAGCATTCAGTGGAGCAAGCCGAATCAGAAGGGCCTGAAATGCAACTAATCCTTTTCGTGCCAAGTTGGATGCATAAATAGGGTGATAGGACCCCGCAGCATAGCTGAAGAGAGCGAATGTTATCGCGAAGGCGACGTTAAGGGCAAAAACGATCTCACGCCACCGTTGATTTCCCACCCGCTGTTGGATTCGATTCAAATTCATAACATTTCATGCCTCTTAATTTACTTATTAAAGAGCTGCTGATTGAGACGAGTAAGATCGGTGCTATCCCATTGGAGTGGCTTCCCCGCGTTTAAGAATTTCGGACCGGCTACAGCTTCCCAATATTCGTAGAAGAATGCAGGGTCAGACGGCGGTGGTCCCGGACAGCTCGGGTAAGCTGAAGTTTTGTCACAATCCATGTCTGGCAGTTGAAATTGGTGGCCAAGCTCGTGGGCCGCAATATTGCCTATGCCTCTACCGATAGCGGAAAGTAGTTGCACGAATGCTGTTTGTTGCGGACTTGTTGTGGGCGGGTACACCGGAGAGTAGAGATTTTGACTCGCATATTGCGCTTGAAACATGGCTATGGAGTAGTAGACAACGCTATTCCAGCCCAAAACCGGACTGCCCTCAGTTACTCCTCCATCTTGATCGTTATTTGGATCCGGTGCGATGTGGTCTCCAACGATGTTCACGATGTGGTCTGGAGTCCCTCCGAGCCATGCGGGATGACCTAATCGTGACGGACCCGGCGAGAGCATCACAGGCACATTTGCGAATGCTGTCCTCAGAGCTGAAAATGCCTGGCTTAGAATAGTGCCGGTCCATCCCGTATTTGCCGTGAAATCCTGACTCCAGTTCACGCTAGGAAGGCCAGAGGCAGGAGAGTAAGTGAAACCAAGGTCTTGCTCTGCTAAATTATTCGCGTCAAATATTTGAGGTGACTGACACGTACCGCTGAGACTTCCTCCACACCAAAACAGGCCAATGCTGTGAACAGCCACGGCAGTTCCCTTTCCGGTAGGGCTTCCCCCGGCGAATGCGCCAAAGACCGGAGCGACGCTAGGAAATGCGACCGGTATCGCGTAAACACTGGAACCACCCGTGTAGGCTTCCTTCCACGAATAAGTCGGCAAATTGGTGACTTGGCCGTTGGCGTTACCGCTCTGATCGTACGTGATTCCGGAAGAGCCAATCACTCCTCCATCTGAAGTGGCAATCTGCGGTGTGTCGTTCGGTTGGCTCCAGAGCTGTTGGCCGGATGCCGTGAAGGCCATCATGAGACTTGCTGTATTCGTGTTGACCGTGCCGATGTACGAGCCGTCCGGGCGTTGTACGACAGGTTGAATCGGCCCAGTCTGGCCCGGAATGTTCAAACCTGTTGTCGAGGCTGAGCCGTCAGTGTTGATGGACGTAAGTTCATTCTGAAACGTCGTCTGGCCTCCGGGGACTCCGGGGATCGTTTCGAGCTGCCACGAATACAAAACGCCCTGATCCGCCGTCGTTATGAGTGTCCCCGTGAATGGTATGCTGAATGACCCGCATGTCGTAGCACAATTGGTTATCCAGTCGCCAATCGAAATGTCACTCACGGAGCCATCGGTTCCGACGCGAAGGACGCCCATATGATATATGACGAGTTCCGTGCTCGTGGAAACGCATTCAGTGAAGTACTGATAGGGAACATAAAGGTACCCATCTCCAGCGATTATTGCCCGGCCAGGTGCAGCCGAACCTCCTAAACCGTCTCCGCCGGAACATGGTGGAGCCGCACCGACCGGGAGCGTGAGGCTTGCTTTTTGCGAACCCGTGATCGGATCGAAAAGCAGGATTTGATCTGCTGGCGCTGCCAAAAAAAGTGTTCCGTCGGGGTGTACCAAGACTTGGCCGCCGGTATAAGGGATCGACGGGTCTGCAATACCGGTGAGCCCCTCATACTTTCGGACGGATTGGGTGTTAGTTGGATCGGCCACGATCAATCCGCCTTGGAAGTCCGGTATCAAAGTGCTTCCATTTGCAACAGGTACCTGCCACGCCATGATTCCGTCGCTCGTGACGGCCTGAACTAAGCCAGAGTTTTGAAGAGCAAAAACATCGGCCACGCCAGTAGCGCTTGGAACTGCAGGCACAATACTAGAGACACCGGAGCCGTCTCCGGGGTTGGACCAAATCACCGTTCCAACAAGTAACGATGGTCCTGCATAGACGGTTACGTCTGCGGAAGCACTCCCCGCAGTAATCGTTACGTTCCCGGTGGCGACAGCGGTAATGATCGGTGGATCGTCAGTCGAAAGCGTAGCGACTGTAGTATCGCTCGAAGTCCAGATCAGTCCAGTGACGGCATTGCCGCTGGAATCAACGGCTTCGATCGTGCGACTATCGCCGACGACCATGCTGATGACATTCGGTACCAGCGTCAGTTGAGTTCCACCTTGCCCGAATGTCACAGGAACGGTGAACGAGACAGCATTGCTCCAGGCTCCATTCTGCTGGACCTTTACGACTCCGCTCAAGGCGTTCGCACCAACGCTGGCCACGATACTCGTGTCGCTCCAACCGCTCACCACGCCTGCCATGTTACCGATCCAGACAATTCCATTGCCTTGGGGACTACCGAAACCATTGCCACTGATGGTAACGGGGGTGCCCGGGCTACCAGACGCGGTGCTGATGGATGCGATGTGTGGCGTATTGATGGTGAATGGAACAGAATTGCTCCAAGTTCCATTCTGTAGAACCTGAGCAGTCCCGGACGCTGAACCGGCACCTACGTTGGCGAGGATTACGCCATCGCCCCAGCTTGTCACCACGGCGGGAGTATTGCCGAGCCACGCAATGCCGCTGCCTTGAGTAGCCCCGAAGCCGGATCCCGTGATTGTCACGGGTGTTCCAGCGATACCATTATTCGGCGAGACGCTCGTAATGGTCGCAGTGCTGACAGTAAAGGGTACTGAGTTTGAGGAATAGCCTGATTGCTGAACTTGTACGCTTCCAGACGTGGACCCTGTACTCACGTTGGCGTGAATAACGGTGTCACTCCAGTCCACAACTGTTCCGAGGGTACTGCCGATTGTGATGCTGCCGGTTGTTTGGTTTCCAAAGCCTGAGCCTTGGATCGTGACTGGCGTTCCCGCACCCCCACTGGTAGGCGACACGCTGGTAATGCTCGGAATTATTGGAGACGGAGCCGTCGTTACGGTAAAGCTTGGCCCGGTGGTCGGGATGCCGCCGATGGTCAAGACTACATTCCCAGTTGTTGCACCTGTCGGAACTAGTGCTGTGATTGATGTTGGCCCCCAAGTTAAGACAGGCGAAGACAAGCCATTGAACGTGACAGTGTTTTGCCCCTGCGATGCTCCGAATCCGCTCCCGCTGATCTGATACGACGACAACACTGGCCCGCTACTGGGGCTAATGCCGCTAATGGTTATGTTTATTGTGAAAATTACATTCTGGTTGCTCTGCAGACCATTCACAACAAGACTCACGGGTCCAGTGGCAGCACCTGTTGGAACAACCGCCGTGATTTGCGTATCGCTCCAGGGCCCGACTGTCGTTGCCTGCACTCCGCCAAAACTTACGGTGTTGTTCCCTTGCGTGGAACCGAAGTTTGATCCGGAAATAATCACCGAGTCACCCTCTGACCCTGAACTCGGTTGCAGGCTCCCCACCGTTGGACTCTGAAGCGAGGAGACAACGGAGACGTTGTCAAAGGTTGCAGTGGCTAAGGACGAACTACTCCCGCTTTCCACCGCCAAGCCCACGTACACGTTCTGGGCCATGTTGATCGTCTGAGTCGATCCGATTTGGGTCCAGGTTGCTCCGTCAGCAGACGTGTAGCCGCTGAAATTGTTCCCGCTTCGTGTCAACTTGACCCAATACGGGGGCGTCACGCTGACCCATCCAGACTGGCTGCTGTAGCCGTTCGTCGTAGTTCTTGCCTCAAAGCCAAAGTTGTTCGGCTGAGGTGATTCGACTAGAGCCACATTGGTTGCACCGGGATTCATCGTTTCGCGAATCATCACACCAGCCGCAGCCCACCAGCCCGCTGCTCCCTGCATGCTTACGACTCTCGCCGTAATGCTTCCATCTCCAGCGAGAGGTTGATAAGCAAAGTGGAATGCGTCTGCAGAACTGTAGATCTGATAACCGGAACCACTGACGGTGAAGGTTCCGTTGGCGTAGCTGGCCGCGCCGACAACATTTGTTGTACCAACGTCTCGATCCAGCCATCCGGTTGGCAACGGTTGCGAAGTTACAGTGAACCAAACTGCATTGCTGTCATTCATGCTCGGCGCTACGGAAACGACTAGGTCACCACTGTTAGCTCCTGATGGAATGGTCAAGCTGATAAGTGTATTACTCCAGAAGTTGATGCTGACCGGCACGGTGTTTAACGTTACTTGGCTGTTGCCCTGCGCGTTACCGAAACCAGAACCACTAATCAGCACTTGGCTCCCAGCCGCTCCCGTCGTCGCAGAAATCGTGTTGATCAAGGGAGCAGAGCCGACATTTGCGCTTACGGATACGTTGTCGAAGGTTGCGGTGGCCAGTGTTGAGTTGCTGGCGCTCGTTACACACAAGCCGACATACACATTTTGGGCCATGCTGATGGTTTGAGTCGTTCCGAGCTGCGCCCAGTTGATCCCATCTGGAGAGGTGAAGGCGCTGAAATTGTTGCCGCTGCGTGATAGTTTCATCCAATACGCTGGGGCTACACTCATCGCGCCAACTTGATTAGTACTCCCGTTCGTGGTCGCTCTGACCTGAAAGCCGAATGTTCCCGGTGAAGGGGAATCAACAAGAGAAACGCTTGTAGCACTACTTGAGAGCGTCTCGCGGATCATCAGACCCGCCGCCGCCCACCAGCCTGATACTCCTTGCACGCTCACCAGTCGGGCCACGATACTGCCATCACCGGAGAGCTGTTGATAGAGGTAGTGCGAACTGTCCGAACTTCCGTAAACTTGCAGGCCCGAACCGTTGACCACGAAACTCTCGTTTGCGTAGCTGGAGTTTCCGTAGATCATTTTCTCTTGACCGCTTCCACCTCCCGAGCCCGCACTGCTGGTCAGGACGAACTTCTCTGACCCGAGGTCGTAGTCCATCCACCCCCAGACAACCGGCTGAGAACTAACCGTGAACATCACGCTGTTGCTGTCGCTGGAGGAGGATGCCAGACCAGGTTCGTGAGCCCACAGGCTCCCTGTCGTCGCTCCGCTGGGAATCGTCGCGCTTATCGTAGTGTTGTTCCAGAAATTGATCGTGACCGGCGTTCCGTTTAGGAGCACTTGATTATTGCCCTGAGAGTTCCCAAAACCTGTGCCGATGATGACTACCTGGCTGCCCACGTTCCCGGAAGTCGACGAGACGCTGCTGATACACGGCAAAGGATTACCGGACGATGTGATGGAAACGTGATCGAATGTTGCAGTTGCTGGAGCCGAAGTACTTCCGCCGGTTACCGCCAAGCCGACGTAAACGTTGGCTATCATATTCACTGTTTGGGCTGTTCCGACCAGCGTCCACGTGACTCCATCTGGAGATGAAAAACTGCTGAACGTGCTGCCACTTCGGACGAGTTTCAGCCAGACTGGGAGAGATCCGTCAGCTGAACCGGCTTGCGTTGTACTTCCTCCCGTAGTTGCGCGAACGTCGAAATATGTAGTTCCACGCGCGCTCCAATTTACTGTCGTGGCATTCGTTGAACCAGCGTTCAGCGTTTCGCGAATCATCACTCCTGCCAGTGACCCTCCCTGCATACCGACTAGCCTTGCTACAATGCTGCCGTCACCAGAAAGGCGCTCGTAGGCAAAGCCAAAACTGTCGGCAGTACCATTAATTTGGGAGCCAATTCCGCTCACTGTGAATATCCCACTCGCGTAGTTTGCCGCATTCCACATTCCTGACGACCCAACGGGCACACTCTGCCATCCGGGTTGTTGCGTGCAAAAAGTGCCTGAGGCAACCACAGGACCCTGAGCCCGCAATGGGCCAGAACCGACAAAGGTACAAAAGAGAAGGAGAACAGCAATAGACCTGCCAGCAGACAGGGAACGGAGTAAGGCATAGATTGACATGTAAAGCTCCAATAAGAACCTGCTTTAAGCTCTTCGGAAAAAGGTTCTAACGAGGGAGGAAGACTGGGACCTATCCTGGAATCATTCCTCCCCTTAAGAGACTGGCCAGATTGCGATCACGTTCAACTTACGGTACACAAGACTTCCCGCAACGGACCGCACCGTTGCACTCGGCCAAGGGCCGCCAGATGTTCTAAGGGGAAGCGATGAGCCAATCGAAGCTGCGAATCGGCAGCCGATGTTAGTTCACCGTTTGCGTCGGACGATAAATGGGACAGGTTGTGGAATTCAACATAAAACCGCAAGATGTGCCGCAGATCACAAAGTAGCGTGACAATCCTCACGCACTTAGACAATTCCTCTTTTCTCGTTTGCCGCTCCCGGTTTGAGTTCTCCGAGACACTCCTACACTATCTTTGGCATGCCCGAAAGACATCAGAACTAAACCGAAAGAGAATTGCTTCCTTAGAGAACTTTCTTGAGGCTCAGAGCAAACACTAAA
>Ga0335085_10016379_pt1 | contig 10716 bp, 8 predicted proteins | sample Lox_Sample_45_FD_206712 | JGI IMG/M metagenome (GOLD analysis project Ga0335085, IMG submission 206712) | Soil microbial communities from Loxahatchee National Wildlife Refuge, Florida, United States - Lox_Sample_4.5 | ecosystem: Environmental > Terrestrial > Soil > Wetlands | place: USA: Florida... | reverse complement strand
TGTCGCCAGGCACGTTGTTGTACCGGTACCGGGTGAGCCGGCGCAGGCGGGCGTCCCGGTGCCAGGAGTAGCCCCCGGCCGTGTTCGAAACGATGCCGAAGTACTCATCCGTGCCGAGATAGTTGATCCACGGCACCGGAGTGTCCGGGCGGGTGATCACGTACTCGCGGCGATCGTCGTCGAAGTGGCCATAGCGCATGGCCGTTACTTTACCGGTTTAGTTCCGGTTAGGCCATGGGTGATTTTCCGTGATTTGCGCCCGTTGCCTGGCGGTTGTCACCTGTTGGCTACCAGACCGTGTTGGCGACCTCCGCGACCAGTTCCAGTTTCTGCTCCTGAACATCCTCCGTCGTCAGGTTAGCGCCGGGCAGCGTCGATGAGAACCCGCACTGGGTAGAGATCCCGAGCCGTTCCAGACCGGTGTACCTGGCCGCCTCGTGAACGCTATTGAAAATGTCCAGGCCCTTCCGGCCCACCGTCACGCTCGGCACGCTTCGACGACGGCGAAGGAGGCCGGCGGCATGGTGATCACGCCCGGCTTGACGGAAATGCCGGGATCGCTGCCTAGCACCAGGACGTCATCCCGTCCCGCTTCGCCCTGGCCCGCCGGTACCGCGACCGGGTCGCCGGCCAGGCTGGCGACGATGCGCAGCGAACCGCGGTGCAGGACCAGCCAGCGGGCATCCTCGTCGAACTCGGCGCGCACCAGGTCGAGGCGCGGGTCGGTCAGCTCGGGGCGCGAGCGGCGCAGCGCGATCAGCGAGCGGTGCCAGTCGAGCAGCCCGCTATGCGGCTCGCGGGCGGGCTGGGTCCAGTCAAGCCTGGAGCGCAGGAACGTCTCCCTGTCCTGCGGGTCGGGCACGTCGGAGAACCCCCAGCCGTGCGCGGCGAACTCCGACCTGCGGCCCTTGCTGACCGCCTCGGCGAAGTACGGGTCGGTGTGGTCGGTGAAGAACTGCCAGGGCGTGTCCGCGCCCCACTCCTCGCCCATGAACAGCATCGGGGTGAACGGCGCGGTGAGCACGAGCCCCGCCGTGACCCGCAGCAGCCCGTCCCGGTTTGGGTGCCTGGCGATGGTGACCGGGAGCCTGTCGCCCGTCGCCCGGTTGCCGACCTGGTCGTGGTCCTGGGCGAAGACGACGAACCGGTGGGCGGGGGTGCGCCGGGTGTCCACCGGCCTGCCGTGGCTGCGGCGGCGGAACGAGGACCAGGTGCCGTCGTGGAAGTACGCGCCCGTCATGACCTTGGCCAGGCCCGCGGTCGTGCCGAAGTCGCCGTAGTAGCCCTGCCGCTCGCCGGTCACCAGGGCGTGCACAGCGTGGTGGAAGTCGTCGTCCCACTGCGCGTCGAGGCCGTAGCCCCCAGCCTCCCGCGCGGTGATCAGCCTGGGGTTATTCATGTCCGACTCGGCGACCAGCACCAGCGACCGCCCGGTCGCGGCGGACAGCGCGTCCACCGCGACGGCGAGCTCCTCGAGAAGGTGCACCGCGCGCTGGTCCTCGAAGGCGTGCACCGCGTCAAGCCGGAGCCCGTCGAGATGATAGTCACGCAGCCACATCAGCGCGTTGCCCACGATGAAGGAGCGCACCTCGTCGGAGCCCGGCTGGTCCAGGTTGACGGCCGGCCCCCAGGGCGTGGCGTAGACCTGGGTGAAGTACGGCCCGAAAGAGGCGAGCCGGTTGCCGGGCCCGAGGTGGTTGTAGACGACGTCGAGGTAGACGGCTAGTCCCCGGGCATGGCAGGTGTCGACGAACCGCTTCAGCGCGTCGGGACCGCCGTAGGGCTCGTGCACGGCCCACAGGCCGATGCCGTCGTATCCCCAGCCGTGCTCGCCAGGGAACGCCGCAAGCGGCATCAGCTCCACGACCGTGATACCGAGCGCGATCAGGTGGTCGAGGCGGCCGATCGCCGCGTCAAGCGTTCCCTCGGGGGTGAACGTGCCGACGTGCAACTCGTAGATGACCGCCCCGCCGGCCGGCGTCCCGCGCCACTGGCCGTCGGTCCAGGAGAAGGCGTCGTGGTCGTAGGTCCTGCTCGCCCCGGCGGGTCCGTACGGCTGGCGCGGGGAGCGCGGGTCGGGCAGCGGCTCGCCGCCGTCGACACGGAACGAGTAGTCGGTTCCCGCGGGGGCGTCCGCCTCCGCCGCCCACCAGCCAGGCCTGCCGGGCAGCTTCACCATGCCAAGCGGCCCGCCCGCCACCTCGACCTCGACCCGCTCGGCCTTCGGCGCCCACACGCTGATCGTCACTCAGCCTCCTTACTCGGGTTGCTCGGGTGCCGGAACAAGAAGCGCAACGGGCAGGCCGGCCGTCAGTTCAGTCATCGGCACGGCACCGCCCCGGTGGACCGTACCGCTCAGCGCGTCCGCCCACGCCGTGCCGGCGGGCAGCGCCAGGGTCGTGTCCTGCCAGCCGCCGCGGCCGCGCAGCCCGACAGGCAGCCTGGTGACCACCGTGACCGGCCCGGCACCCCGCTGGAAGGCCACCACGTGTGCGGACGCTGCGCCGGATGCGGCCAGCGGCAGGTAGCCGCCGGCGAACCACTCGGGCCTCGCGCGCCGCAGCCGCAGCGCCCTCGATGTGACGAGCAGTTTGGCCCGGCTGAAGGCGGTGACGTCGCCGCCTTCCAGGTCGCCCGGCCTGATCGCGCCGCTGCCGGTGTCCAGGTCCATCAGGTCGCGGCGAATGCGGAGGTAATCGATCGCCCGCCTGTTGTCCGGATCGACAAGGGAAAGCGCCGGCTCCTCGCAGCCCTGGTAGACGTCGGGCACGCCGGGCATGGTGAGCTGCACCAGCTTGGCGCCGAGCGAGTTGACCGCGGCGTCGGGGGCGATCTCCGTGACGAAGCCGGCGATGGACTCGGCCACGCGGGGGTCGTCGAGCGCCCTGGCCGCCAGGCCCAGGACCGCGGCCTCGTACTCCTGGTCAGGCGACGTCCACGAGGTGCGGCGCTTCGCCTCGCGGATGGCCTTGGTGAGGTAGGCGGCAAGCCGCTCGGCGCCGATCGGCCACGCACCGACCAGGGTCTGCCAGATCAGGTATTCGGTATCCGGGTCCACGGCGGCCGCGACGGCGCCGAAGCAGCGGAGCGTCACCGCCCGCTCGTGCCACTGCCTGGCCCGGCGGCCCCATTCCTCCGGCATCTCGGCGAGCACCGCGAGCCGGGACCGCACGTCCTCCTGGCGCTTGGTGTCGTGGGTGGACAGCGTTGTCATCGTGACCGGCCAGTCGGCAGCCAGCCGGGCCGCCGTGGCGTGAAATTCCGCTGGCTCGGTGCCGAGCCAGTCGGGGTCGCAGCCGACCTCGTTCAGCGAGACCAGCCGGGACCAGCGGTAGCCGGCGGTGTCCTCGACGCCCTTGGCCTGCACCGGCCCGGTCGTCTGCTGGAACCGCACGGCGAACTCGCCTGCCCAGCCCGCCGCCCCGCTCACCGGCGGCTGCTGACCGAGTGCCGCCGCGCCGAGGTCGGCGGCGAGGCCGCGCAGCCGGCGCGGCAGTTGCCGCCGGGCGCCATCCACGGCCTGCCTGACCGCGGCCGCCGCGGCCGCAGGCGCAGGCTCGCCCGGATGCACGTACGCACGGTAGACGGGGAACGCGGCGAGCACCTCGGTGAGCACCGTGTGCGCGTCCTCGGCCGGCGTCTCCGGGGCGACGGAGCAGAGAATGCGGGCGACGCGAGCCACCTCCGCCGCCAGCGGGCCGTCCGCGATCTCCCGCTTGGCCTGGGCCGCGACGTCCGCGAACCTCCTGGCCGACCAGTCGTCACCGGATATCCGGCAGAACCGGGTGTACTCGGCGCCGAGCACATCGCCCGCGGCCGGATCGAGGAAGAGCCCGTCGACCACGCGGAGCGCGTCGTACCCGGTGGTGCCCGCGCAGGCCCAGTCGGCGGGCAGCGTCTCGGCAGGCGCGAGAATCTTCTCGGCCACCACCCAGGCGCCGCCCGTCGCGTCCGCCAGCCGGCTCAGGTACCCGCGCGGGTCGGCAAGGCCGTCGGGATGGTCCACCCGCAGGCCGTCGACCAGGCCCTCGTTCACCAGCCTGACGATTACCTCGTGCGTCGCCTGGAACACGGCCGGGTCTTCCACCCGCACCGCGATGAGCGTGTCGATGTCGAAGAACCGCCGCCAGTTGAGCTCGGTCGCGGCGTCCCGCCACCAGGTGACGCGGTAGTGCTGCGCCTCGAGCAGGCCGCGCAGGGGCAGCCGCGCCGTCCCCGGCCGCAGCGGCAGCACGTGGTCGAAGTACCTGAGCACCGGCTCGCCGTCGGGACCGCCGGCCGGCTCGGCCTGCAGGTCGCCAAGGCACGACTCGAGCGATGCGCCGAGTATGGGCAGCACCATCCGGTCGTCCTGCGCGGCCCAGTCGATGTCGAACCAGGTGGCGCAGGGCGAGCCGCGGCCGTCCCTGAGCACCGACCAGAGCTGCCTGTTCAGGGTGAGGTTGGCGGGAACGGCCATGTGGTTGGGCACGATGTCAATGACGATGCCGAGGCCGCTTGCGTGCAGCCGCTCGGCCATCGCGCGAAATCCCTCCGCCCCGCCGAGCTCGCCGCGAATCCGCGCGTGATCCGTGACGTCGTACCCGTGCGGAGACCCGGGGACCGCCTCGAGCACCGGCGACAGGTACGCGTGAGTGATGCCCAGATCCGCGAGGTAGTCCGCAACCTCGGCGGCCGCGGCGAACCCGAATTCCGGGGTCAGCTGCAACCGGTATGTCGACCCCGGCACGCTGCCAGCCGCCACATCGCCCCCGATGGTTGCCTCTTCTTGAGAAAGTTCCCCGCTGTGGGACTTTCTCAACGTGCTTAACGGCTCCCCAGAAGCACGCGTCGTAGTCACCCATGACCTGCCGTTCGTGCACATTACGACGCCGTGTAGTCTCAATGAGGTGCCCGGCCTCCGCGCGGGCCAGGAAAGGCGGTCTTATCCCAGGTGAGCGCGGTCAATGTCCGTCAGCCAGTCAGCACTGCAGCCGTCGACGGCCCGGGGCAGCTGTCCGGCGTTCGCGCCAGGATCGGCGCGTACGTGGCACTCTGCAAGCCCAGGATCGTGGAGCTGCTGCTTATCACCGCGGTTCCCACGCTGTTCCTGGCCTACGGCGGGCTTCCGTCGCTGCTCGTCACCGTGGTTGTGGTACTCGGCGGCGCCCTCGCCGCGGGCAGCGCGAACGCGCTTAACTGCTACATCGATCGCGACATCGACGAGATCATGCGGCGGACGAGCAGCAGGCCGCTGGTGCGGCACGAGGTCTCGCCCAGGGCGGCGCTGATCTTCGGGCTCGTACTCGCGGTGGTCTCCGTCGCGCTGTTCGCCGTCACGACCAACCTGCTCGCGGCTGGGCTCACCCTCGCGGCGATCTTCTACTACGTCGTGATCTACACCATGCTGCTCAAGCGGCACACGTCCCAGTCGACGCTGTGGGGCGGCGCCTGCGGCGCGGCACCGGTGGTGATCGCCTGGGCGGCTGCCACCGGCTCACTGTCCTGGCCCGCCTGGCTGCTGTTCGGCGTGGTGTTCTTCTGGCAGCCGCCGCACTTCTGGGCGCTCGCGATCAAGTACCGCGACGACTACCGGCGGGCTGGCATCCCGATGCTCCCGGTGGTCGCCTCCGTGCGCCGGGTGCTCGCCGAGTCCGTGGTGTACAGCTGGCTGATGGTGGCGGTATCGCTTGCGGTGTGGCCATGGGCGGGCCCGCTCTACGGCGCGGTCGCCTTGCTTGCCGGCGCCGCCTTCCTGTACGAGGTGCACCGGCTGTACCGCTCCGCCGGCCGGACCGAGGCCCAGGGCACAGACGGCGCGGAAGTGCTTGCCACGATGCGCCTGTTCCACCTGTCGATCCTGTACCTGACCTTGGTTTTCGCGGCCGTGGCGGCCGGCGTTTTCATCCGCTAGCCGCTCCTGCGCAAAATCCTTGAACCGGACCGGGGCCCGGTACGTGCTCCTGTATGGGGAAGGCCCGCGGGCGGACCAGATGACGCCCCAACGTTGTAAACCCGCGGGTCTTCTCCAGTCGGTTCCCAGTGCCGGACGCGAGGAGGACGACCCCAGGTCCCCCGGTGCCCTCGACGGCAAGAGCGCCGTCGTACCGGGCGCGCGGCGACTGGTCCCCTCAGGATCAGCGCCACGTGAACGCGTATCGTTACATCCGTGATCCTGATCGTGGCCGGCACGGCCGGGAGCGGCAAGACGACTGTCGGAGCCTTGATCGCGGGACGGCTCCGGTGGCGTTTCGCCGATGCGGACCCCTTGCACCCGAAGGCGAACGTCGCCAAGATGAAGGCAGGCATCCCGCTCACTGACGAGGACCGTCAGCCGTGGCTGCGCGCGGTCGGTGAATGGATCGACGAGCGGATCGCCGCTGATCAGCAGGGTGTGGTCACCTGTTCGGCGCTCAAGCGCGCCTACCGGGACATGCTGCTTGACGGGCGCCCGGAGGCGGCCATGGCCTTTCTCACGGTGAGCAGGCAGGTGCTTGAGGAACGGCTGCTTGACCGGCCCGACCACTTCTTCCCGAAGAAGCTGCTCGAGAGCCAGCTCGCGGACCTGGAGCTGCCGGAACCCGATGAACGAGTCCTGTCGGTGGCCTCCCAGGGAGACCCCGGGCAGACCGCGGCGAAGGTGATCGCGGCGCTGTGGCCGTACGGCGCGCCGAACCCCGAGGGTCCCAGCGTGCCCGGCGTTCTCTAGCGGCGCGTGCCGGCGGCACATAACCTGGGCGAATGAAGCTCACCCTCGACCTGCATGACATCTACAACCAGGGCTCGGAAATCGAAAAGGCATTGCAACGGATCTTCGATGAGGCCGTCGCGAAGAAGGCCCCGATGATCGAGATCATCCCTGGAAAAGGGTCGGGCCAGCTCAAGAAGCATGTCTTGCGGTTCCTCGAAAAGAAGCGCCCGTCCACCAAGAACATGCGCATCGAGAAGCCGTCCAAGAACTTCGGCACCATCAAGGTCCATTTCAACTGGAACGAGGCGGGCAGGCGCTAGCCGATCACAGCGCGTTATCGCGCGGGCCCTTCGCGCCGCCGAGTCGAGGCACTCGCCTGTTACCTGTTACCTGTTACCTGTTCCCTGCTGCCGGGTTACGAATTTCACACTTGCTAACGAACCGTCCCCATAGGGTCACGGATCTGCAACGTACCCCTATCCCCCCTTTTCAGAACGTTTACAAATATTTCAGAGGTGGAATCAATAGGTCCTGACAAACTGGGACTTTCTGGATGCCAAGCTCCCGTCAACCCGCAGTCGGCTGCTTGCGTTCCGTGTCGGATTAAACCTTGATGCCTAGTTGCGCGTCTTAGGTTAAACACTTGGGGCAGGAGGACCACCAATTGAGTGGGCTCGGGGAAGTCATCGACGCCATCGTGCGCGCGGTTCCAGCACATCAGCCAAGCCTTAGCAGCGGGGAAACCGACCGGTTGCGCGAGCTGACGGCGGAACTGGTCAGAGTGAAACCGGATGCGACCGCGGAGTACGCGCGCTTTCTCAGCATCAGGCAGCGGGGACTTTGCCTGCCAGAGGCGCTGCTCACCGAGCGGCTTGCGGGAGCCACGATCATGGTCACCGGGGGCACCGGATGCATCGGCTCGTCGCTGATGACCCAGCTTGCGGGCCGGAACCCGGGCCGCCTGGTCAGCGTGACCCGCGGCGTCACCACCCCGTGGGCCCAGCCGCAAGGCGCGGAGTACCTGACGGGCGATGTCAGGGACAGGGCACGGCTTGACGAGCTCATCGCGCAGCTGCGCCCCGACGTCATCTTCCACGTGGCCGCGCAGCGCTCGCCGGCGCTTGCCGAGATCGAGGTGCACCGGACGGTCACCACCAACGTGCTCGGCTCCCGCAACGTGCTCTCCGCGGCCGCCGCCGCGGGGGTGCCCCAGGTTGTCTGCGCGTCCACGGGCAAGGCGCTGCGTCCCTACTCACCCGAGACGTACACGGCATCCAAGCGCGCCGCGGAGTGGATCGGCGCATCGGCCGCCGCCTCCGGGAACATGCTGGTGTCCGCATGCCGGTTCACCCACGTGCTCGACAACTCGATCGTCTACGAGCGCCTGCTGGACTGGGCCGCGGACAAGGATGCTGTGGTCCGGCTGCACAGCGCCTCGATCGCCTTCTACGTGCAGTCGGCACTCGAGTCCGCGCAACTGCTGCTGCTCGCGTTCGCCGGCGCCACGCGCGGCGAGTTCCGGGTGCACGCCATCACCGACCTCGGCTGGCCGCTGAACCTGATCGACGTGGCGCTCGGCGTGCTCGAATCCAAGAGGTCCCGCACGCCGATCTACATCAGCGGCTACGACCCGGGCTACGAGGAGGTCCCGTTCCCAGGCCTGTACGACCCGGCGACGGCGGGAGACGTGTCTCCGCTGCTCAACGCCTTCGAGACCGCCGCGCTCACCTCGTCACCCTGTCCGATGATCGACGCGTTCCGGCTCGAAATGACCCAGGACAAGGTCGGACAGAAGCTGCTCGCCGCGCTTGAGGCGGTGTGCGAGCGCACCGAGAACCCGGTCCCGGTGAAGGCCGCGCTCGATGAGCTGAGCTGGTCGCTCCTCGACGCCACGCTGAGCGCCGCGCCACAGCCAGTGCTGGACCGGTCCGCCAAGCTGATCTGCAAGCATGAGGAGTCCATGACCCCGGTGCACCGCCGGGTGACCGAGGCGATCAAGGCCCACGCCACCCCAAGGCCCTAGTCGCGTCCACCTCTACCGGGGCAAATCACACTAGCCTCACGTTTCACGTGAATCACCGCAAGGTCATAGTCCGCAGCCCTTGCCGCAGCGCGGTGGATCGATGGCGATCTTTGCCATCGATCCACCGCGCGAGGACCTCGGGGGGTACGGGGGGTCGTCCCCCGGGGAGATATTCGTGTGCTGGGCGCCCGATACGATGGCGCCCTTTGCCATCGGGCGCCCGGCACACGAAGACTGACGCGTGCGTCGGCGATCTTCGGCAGGGTCGGGGCAAGCGATGGACAATATCGCTAAGGAATCATTCAGGCATTGCCTGGCGAGTCCCCCGCTAATCCGACGCCGACCAAGGAAGGCGTAACGATGCGCTTTGAACTCAAGGAAGGCCGGGCCTACCTAGTCCCCGTGCTCGGCCTGTTGCTCGCTTCCGCTCTCGCTGCCTGCTCAAGCGGCGGCTCAAGCTCTTCCGCTCCGGCTACCGCGCCGTCCTCGTCCTCCGCGGCGTCGTCCGCAACGGCGACACCCGCGAGCGGCGGGAACGCCGCCGCGATCGCGGCGATCAAGACGAACTGGGAGGCGTTCTTCAACTCATCCACCCCGAATGCGAAGCGGCTGACGCTGCTGCAGAACGGCGACAAGTTCTCCGCCGCGGTGACCGCGTTCGCGGCGAGCCCGCTCGCGTCCGCGGTCACGTCCAAGGTCGACTCCGTGACGCTCACCTCCGCCACCCAGGCCAACGTGAAGTACGACCTCACCGCGGCGGGCACGTCGGTGGCGAGCGGCCAGACCGGCACCGCGGTGCTCCAGGACGGCACGTGGAAGGTCGGCGACGACGTCTTCTGCGGCCTGCTCAAGGAGGGTGCCTCCCTGATGAACATCAAGGTGCCCGCGGCATGCAACTCAGCCGGCTGACCCAGGCGGGCGCGACAGCGGCAAGCGGCGGGCGCAGCCGGACGAATTCGATCGCGCTCGCCGCGCTGTGCACGCTGCTCTTCCTGACATTCCTCGACAACACGATCGTCTCCGTCGGGCTCGGCGCTCTGCAGACGGACCTCAAGGCCTCCGTCGCCGACCTGCAATGGGTGGTCGGCGGCTACGCCCTGGCGTTCGCGTCGATCATGCTGGCCTGCGGCATGATCGGGGACGAGCTCGGCCGCAAGGCCGTCATGCTCACCGGCGCCAGCGTCTTCTGCGCCGGCTCTGTGCTGTGCGCGCTCGCGCCGAACGCGCAGACCCTCATCGCGGGGCGGGCCATCATGGGCCTCGGCGCGGCGGCGAGCGAGCCGGGCACCCTCTCGGTGCTGCGGCACATCTACACCGATGACCGCGCGCGGGCACGGGCGGTCGGTGTGTGGGCCGCGGTCGCGGGGCTCGCGCTCGCGCTCGGCCCGGTGATCGGCGGGGCGCTCGTCGGCGCGTGGAGCTGGCGCGGCATCTTCTGGTTCAACCTCTTCTTCGGCCTGGCCGCGCTGCTTGTCGCGGCCGTCACCGTGCCGGAGAGCGCCGACCCGACGGCCGCCAGGGTGGACACCCTTGGCACCCTCCTCGGGGCGGGCACGCTCGCCGCCCTGATGTTCGCGATCATCGACGCGGAGACGTCCAGCTTCGCCGCCACCGAGGTGGTGGCCCTGCTCTGCACGTCCGCGGCGCTCGCCGTCGCGTTCGTCTTCTGGGAGCGGCGGGCCGGCCATCCGGTGCTCGACGTCAGGCTGTTCCGGCTGCCTAATTTCACCGTGTCGAACATCGTCGCCTTCTGCACCTACCTGGCCACCTTCGCGATCTTCTTCTTCACCGCGCTGTACCTGGTGGAGGTGCCGAGCGTCTCCGGCTACCGGATCGCGCTCGTCTTCGCGCCCATGACAGTGCTGATGATCGTCGCCTCGGTGCTCGCGGGCCGCTGGACGGGCCGGGCGGGACCGCGCTGGCCGATCACCGTCGGCTGCGCCGCGTTCGCCGCAGGACTGCTCCTCGCCAACCCGCTGATCAGCCCCCACCCCAACTACTTCGCGCTGTCCCTGGCGCTCGC
>Ga0335085_10016378_pt1 | contig 10716 bp, 4 predicted proteins | sample Lox_Sample_45_FD_206712 | JGI IMG/M metagenome (GOLD analysis project Ga0335085, IMG submission 206712) | Soil microbial communities from Loxahatchee National Wildlife Refuge, Florida, United States - Lox_Sample_4.5 | ecosystem: Environmental > Terrestrial > Soil > Wetlands | place: USA: Florida... | reverse complement strand
CGACTCCGTAATAACAGGGCGATGTTGTCGGAGGGCAGCTGATCCGCAGATGGACTTCTTTCGCCCCTGCAGCGCGAACCATGCGGACAATTTTGCGACTGGTGGTGCCGCGGATAATCGAGTCGTCGATGAGAATGATTCGCCGGCCTTCAAGGAGATTGCGCACCGGGTTCAGCTTGAGCTTTACACCGAAGTCGCGCACGCGCTGTTCAGGCTCGATGAAGGTGCGGCCTACGTAATGATTGCGGATCAGCCCAAATCGAAAGGGAATGCCGCTTTCCGCAGCGTATCCGATCGCTGCTGTTACGCCGGAATCGGGGACCGGAACCACCAGGTCTGCAGGGACACCTGACTCGCGGGCGAGTTGGCGGCCCATCTGCTCGCGGCTCTCCTGCACCCAGCGGTTGTAGATCTTGCTATCGGGGCGCGCAAAGTAAACGTGCTCGAAGATGCAGCTTGATTGGGGAATGCCTGTCGAGTATCGCCGCGAGGTCACGCCGTCACTCGTGACCATGACCAACTCGCCAGGTTCGACGTCGCGCTCGAACTTGGCGCGCAGCAGGTCGAAGGCGCAGGTCTCGGAAGCGAAGACGATAGTGTCCGGCCCGTCGGGATTGTGGACGCGGCCCATAGATAGGGGCCGGAAGCCGCGCGGATCGCGTGCCGCAAAGACGCGGTCGCGGGTCATCATGACGATCGAGAAGGCTCCATCGACCTGACTCAGCGAGTCGGCGATGGCGTCGACCAGGGTTCCAGCACGCGAATGCGCGATGAGCTGAACGATGATTTCCGAATCGCTGGTCGTCTGGAAGAAGGCGCCGTCACGCTCGAGCTTGTCGCGTAGATTACCGAGATTAACCAGGTTGCCGTTATGGGCGATTGCGATGAGTCCCTTAGTTGATTCGACGCGGATGGGCTGCGCGTTGAGCAGCGCCGAATCACCGGTCGTCGAGTAGCGCGTGTGGCCGATGGCCATGTCGCCTTTCAGCTTATCGAGGACCTCGTCGGTAAAGATTTCCGAGACGAGACCCATGCCCTTGATGTTCGACAGAGCCGTTCCATTCGCGGTGGCAATGCCTGCGGACTCCTGTCCGCGGTGTTGGAGAGCATAGAGGCCGAGATAAGCCTGACGGGCGGCGTCGGGATGTCCGTGGATGGCGACTACGCCGCAGTGTTCACGGAGCTTGGGGTCTTCATCTTTCGTCCCACCTCCCAGAACCGGGACATAGGGCACCCGGGTTTCTTCTCCGGGGATACCTTCGATGAGCAGATCCGGCCTCACGCGAAGACCTCATTGGCGGAGTTGTCGTGGAGGTTGGATTCGAGGGCGGAGGACCAGGGCTGTTTGAGATCGGCGATTTTGCTATCGATGACCGTGCCGCCGCCACCCGTTGCAATCCCCGCTGGAAGCACGATGGTCACTCGGTCACGCACAGTCTCCCCAAGGAAGTTCGAACTTAGATCAGGGTAATTGAAGACTATCTCTTCAACTCTGGCTCGGCTTTCCTTCGAACATGTAACAACGACCCGCGATGCCGATTCGCCAAAGAGTGCGGTGATTCCTGGTGCATCAGCGATCGGCGGGATTTCGACATTTGCGCCGAGGTTATTCGCAAAGGACGATTCCGCGAGTGTGACTGCAATACCTCCGTCACCGACGTCTGCAGCAGAGCTGATAAGGCCTGCTTGGGCAAGCTCCGCGAGACACCGATGGAGTTGCGCCTCGCCTTCTAGATCAAGGTGACAGGGCGGTTGTCCCCAGATCTTGTCGAGCACTACACTCGCGAATTCTGAAGACCCAAGATCTTTTAGCGCAATTGGGGCAATGTCTGCATTGAGACCGGCACCGATAAGCAGGATGGAATCTCCAGCCCGCTGAAAATCCGCAGGCACCGCCTTGGTTACATCGTCGAGAATGCCCACAATCCCGATGACCGGCGTCGGATAAATCCCTTCGCCCTTCGTCTCGTTATATAAGGAGACATTTCCGCCGGTAATGGGCGTTCCCAACGCATTGCATGCTTCGGCGATGCCGTCGATCGCGGCGGAGAGTTGCGCCATGATCTCAGGCTTCTCCGGATTGCCAAAGTTCAGGCAGTTCGTCGCGGCAACCGGAGTCGCTCCCGTGCACGCGACTTTCCGTGCGGCTTCGGCAACGGCATGCATTGCTCCGAGCTTTGGATCGAGATAGCACCAGTGGCTATTTCCAGCCAGAGCCATGGCCAAGCCGCGACTGGTTCCTTTGATCCTCATCACGCCGGCCTCGCCGCCCGGACCCTCAACGGTGTTGGTCTGCACCATCGAGTCGTACTGCTCGTAGACCCAGCGCTTGCTGCAGATGTTCGCTGATGCCAGGAGCTTTTTGAGGTCGGCCGTATAGTCGCGGGGCTTCTTCAATTCTTCGAGCACATCAGCCGGTGGATCGAGCGGGACCGGCGCTTTCCAGACGCCGACCGGCCGGTGATAAACGGGTGCATCATCGGTCAGAGACTGGTTAGGAATGTCCGCCATGACGATGCCGTGGTGCAAAACCCGCATGCGCGGTTCAGCAATCACAGTTCCGACGATGCTCGCGTCGAGTCCCCATTTGTCGAAGATGCGGAGCACCTCTTGCTCGCGGCCCTCTTGTGCGACCAGCAGCATGCGCTCCTGTGACTCGGAGAGCATGACCTCGTACGCGGTCATGCCGGTTTCGCGTTGCGGCACGCGATTCAGTTCGATCTCGAGGCCAACGCCGCCACGCGCGCCCATCTCACAGGTCGAGCAGGTAAGCCCCGCGGCACCCATGTCTTGAATGCCCAGCACCGCTCCGGTTTGCATGGCTTCGAGGCAGGCCTCGAGCAGCAGCTTTTCCATGAACGGGTCGCCGACTTGGACATTTGGCCGCTTCTGCTCCGAGCCTTCTTTGAATTCTTCGCTGGCCATTGTCGCGCCGTGGATACCGTCACGCCCCGTCTTGGCTCCTACATAGATGACCGGATTGCCGACACCCGAAGCCTTCGCATAGAAGATCTCGTCGCGGCGGACCAGTCCCAGCGCAAAGGCGTTGACCAGCGGATTGCCCGAATAGCATGGCTCGAAGCGCGTTTCACCGCCGAGGTTTGGTACGCCGAAACAGTTGCCGTAAGCGGCGATGCCGTGGACGACTCCCTCGAGGATCGAGTGATTCTTTCTGACAATGCTTTCTTCCGCGGCACCGGACTCGATTGGCCCGAAGCGCAAGGAATCCATGACGGCCAGGGGACGCGCGCCCATGGTAAAGATGTCGCGCAGGATGCCGCCAACTCCGGTTGCCGCTCCCTGAAAGGGCTCAATGTAGGAGGGGTGATTATGCGATTCGATCTTAAAGGCACACGCCCAACCGTCGCCTACGTCGATGATTCCGGCATTCTCTCCCGGCCCCTGGACCACGCGCTCGCTCTTCGTGGGCAGCCGTTTGAGGTGCACGCGCGATGACTTGTAGGAGCAGTGCTCGCTCCACATCACGCTGTAAATCCCTAATTCTGTGAGGCTTGGGGTGCGCCCGAGCGCCTGGAGGATGCGGGAATACTCGTCGGCGGTGATGCCGTGCTGAGCCAGAAGCTCGGAGGTTACGGTGGCCGGTTGCGGGGCCACAGCAGATTCTGAATTCATGGCGTTGAAACTTTATTGTCGCACGGTTGAGAGGGCACAGTTCCAATTACATCGACGTCGGCTGCGCCTCGACCCTCGCATCGAAGACGGCGCGTACAGCCCGGATATGGGCTGGCGTTGTCCGGCAGCATCCACCTACAGCCTGTGCACCGGCCGCATACCAACGCTCGGCCATCGCGGCAAACTCGGTGACGTTCGAAGTGCCGTACCATCGCCGAGTTGCTGCGTCCCACATTTCTCCGGAGTTCGGATAGACGAAGATGGGCTTCGACGTCCCGGCTCGGGCTTCACCTATCAATGATGAGATCAGGTGAGGAGCCGTGCAATTGACGCCCAAGGCTACCGCTTGGGGAAGGGCGTCCAGCAGGCTGGCGCAATCGGCCAAACGCTCGCCGTGTGCCACGTGCAGGGCGTCCTTGCATGTGAAGGAGACCCATGCACGCAGGTCTCGAAATTGACTGAGAGCCGCAGCAATTGCGCGTCCCTCTTCGAGCGAAGGTAGGGTCTCAAGCGCAATCAGATCGGCGTTGGTATCAGCGATCACGGCCAGCCGCTCAGCGTGGTAGGCAACAAGATTGTCGAAGCTGATGTCGTAACGCCCGTGAAACTCGGCTCCATTATGGAGCGCGGCCCCGTAGGGTCCGATTGATGCTGCAATGAAAACCGGCCGGTCAGATTCGCGGCCGTATTCCTCGCGGGCTGCCTCTGCAATCGCGACGGATTCCCGCATGGCTCGCTCGGCGTCTGTCGTAGCCCGTCCCATCTCGGCGTATCCCATTGCGGAGACCTGATAGCTCACCGTCGAGATGCAGTCCGCGCCGGCGCGAAGATAGTCGAGGTGTACGGCAGCGATCTTTTCGGGGGCCGTGTCCAGTACATGCGCCGACCACAATGGGCCGGAGATATCAGAGCCGCGACCCTCCAGTTCGGTGGCCATGCCTCCGTCGAGCACGCGAATCGCGCTAACGTTGAATTCCGAAGAGCTTCTCATGGCCTCATGGTCGTTAGGTGACTCATGTTTTCTGATATAGTCAGGATAGCTCGCGGCAAGCGTGGGAGCGACCAGGACCCGCGTGGCGAGCATCCCTCAAACAACGATCGGGGAGTGGCTCAGCCTGGTAGAGCACCTGGTTCGGGACCAGGGGGTCGGAGGTTCGAATCCTCTCTCCCCGACCATCTAAGGCTAAAAGCTTCAGTAGTTTACGGCGGTTTTCGGTGGTTTGGGATAACCAAAGATAACATCCGCTTTTGCTGCTGGCTCCGAGGCGGCTGCTTTTTGCGTCCGTCCGATGATTTGAGCGGTGGCGTCATCCCAAAGCTCTGCTGCCGTCAGCTCATCGTTCTTCATGGCATGAGCGTAAACGTCGAGAGTGATTTGGCTGTTTGCGTGGCCGAGTCGTTTGCTGACGACCGTGATAGGCACATGCTTACTCAGTAGCAGGGAAGCGTGAAGATGTCGAAGGGAGTGAAGACTGGCCTGGATGCCAGCCTCTCTCATGAAGGAGCTTATTCGACCTGTGACCTGATCCGGCTCGTAGTAGTCTCCGCCTGGCGTCGGAAAGACCAAATTATGGGATCGGTAATCAGCGCCGAAAAGCGACTCCTCTTGTTTGAGCCGTTCCTTGTGCCCGATCAGTATCTGAATCGTAGCTTGCGAAACGCGAACGTATCGCGTCTTCCGCGATTTGGTGACCTTGATCTCCAATCCCGATTGCGTTCTTGACACGGATTTGGAGACAGAGACGACGCCGCTCTTTAAATCGATATCTGACCACTTCAAGGCGAGCAGTTCACCACGCCGACAGCCGGAAGCTGCTGCGAACACACTGAACGCGTAATAGCGGGTGCCTTGCACGCGATCGAGGAATTTCTCGTATTCATCAGGCTCGGGTGAAGAATGCCCTGCAACAGCTGCTCGTGACTCCCGGCCAGAAATTCTTTCCCCATCCAAGTCAGCTCGCTGAAGCCTTACAGCAGATGGTGTCGAACGAGTACCGACAGTTTTTGAAAGAGAATCCTTACGTTCCCTGTGGAACATGTGATGAGGGGTCCGTCATATTGAACCGCGATGGAACGCCGTGGGATCACCGTTCAAGAGAACCGCGCTACGTGGCGGATTGCGTCTGCCGGATCAAATGGCACGAGTTGGCTAGGAGATTTAAGGAGGCAACTAGCTAACCGTTGTTCTTTTGTTGGTTTTATTGATTGAGCATTGGTTCAAGTATCTGCTTAGGCTTTCCCTGATGGGGTTGGTTTCTTTGGGCCTATCGCTAAAACTGGTCTCACATGGTCACGCGTGACATATTTCCGCATCGGAGCGGTTGGCAATGATCAAAACGTCGCGTTCAAGTCGGAGCAAATGGAATGCTGACTGAGTATGCTGATCCGGCGCTGGAGACACCCCCTCAAATCTCTGGAGGCCTCGCGCCATAGACCGCCGCGCTCGAGGAGGGCGGCTTCGGCCGATAAATGCAGGGCCTATCACAGCCAGGCGACCGAGGGGGGACGGGGTCAAATCCCTGGGGCGTTTCAAACTTAGACCGTTATGGCGTGAAATTTCTGCTTCCCCAAAATCGGGGAACTTTTGGAGAACCATTAGGAAGTCGCAAGGTTCGGACGGACGCGTAGACCCGGGGCCACGAGCCCGCAAATGCCCGCTGAGCGCACGGAAGCAGGGGCAGATCCGAAATGACCATCAGTTAACGCAAGGCCGTTTTTCGGTACCAATCCGAAAGGCGCGTGGATTACTTCCGGATCGCCCGTGATCCGACCAAAGCGCGGTTCGATGCTCCCCAGAGGAGGGCGGCGACTGCTGACTCCCGGGACCCCAATGAGTGCTTCAACCCCAATGAGTGTGTCAACTCTGAGCAATCACCTCAGCAATAGTCCATTGAGATCGAGGGTATCTAAGTGCTGTACTTCTCTATTAAGGGGAAGGTCTGGCACAGGTATCTTCAACGCTAGGAGGTGCTTTTTGGCCCGCGCCAAACCCCATCGATAGGCAAACGGCGGCCCATCGCACCACGCTAGCTCGTAGGCCTTCGCCGACGAAACGGCGGCGGCGGTAAGGTTCCGGCTGAAGTCCTCGATTTCCGCCAAAAGGTTATAGGTGTCTACGAGTTCCAGCCTGTATCCTCCGCTCTGCGCAAGGTGGAGCGCCTGCGTTGCCCAGTTCTTAGCAGGCGCTGTTTCGCGTTGCTGCCAGATTAGCGCGGCCATAGCTACCAGCGCGCGAACTTCTCCTGATCCGTAACGCAACTCGCGGCTCACTTCCAACGCCTCAACCGCAGGAGTTTCAGCCTCCGAAATCCGGCCAAGCCCGCACAAAGCGCTCGATTGACAGATTAGCGCGTGAATATAATCGCGTTTTCGTCCCATGGCTGCCGCAATCGAACATGCTTGTTGAGAAAGGGTCAAGCCCAGTTCAGGATGCTCCTCCCATATCGCAAGTCTCGCCCGTAGGCAGACCGCCACTAGTTTGTATTCTTCAGCCTCATGGACAGTTGCCAGCGCGGTCGAGCGCTCTAGCGACTCATTAGCATCTCCCACCAGTCCTCGTACAGCAAGCACCAAACCGTGCCACAACGGCGTCTCGGCTACGCTCTTATTGTTGAACTCTCGATAGCTGCGCGCTTTTTCAGAAGACAGCGCCGTTTCCATTCGCCGATAACACTCGTCTGCGGCATACAAGCGCCCAATGGTCACATAGCCGATCCCAAGATGGCCTAGGCTGGCGAGGAGTGGACCCAAGTCGCGAATAGCTCTGGCGGCCGATGTTGCTTTCTCCAAAAGGGCGACGGCCCTGCAAGGCTGACCCGAGACAATATGCGCGGCGGCTAGCTGGCGCCATATCGCAGGGCGGTAATAGGGTTCAAGGGTGTCAAGCGGAGAATCCAGCCCTGTTGGCAAGAACTCTCGAAGGAGTTGGATAGACTGCTCGGCGGCCACTAGCTTTGTCAGCGCATCTCGCAATCGCCGCTTGTACACGCTATATGCCTCGTTGTACATGCGGCGCCGAACCAACGCGTTGAAGAGCTCTATTGCAGGCGATAACTCCTCAAAGGTTGGCGTTGGTGACAAGGACGGGGCGGGTGCTGCTGCGAATAAGCGCGCGATCCGATCGTAATACCCGTTGTGGTCCGCGTCGACCAGCGATGTCCATACTATGCCACGGACTAGTGGATGTTCGTCATAGGTATTACGCGACCGGTCCCAGCCGACAAGGGCGCGGTCTTCAAGTTCAGTTAAGGAATCGACAAGTTCTCTTTCGCTCGTATAAGTTAGTTTGTCGCCCACGAGCAGCTCGAGCAGGACTTGGTAACCCACCGGCATTCGGAAGTGAGCGATCGTTCGTAGAACTTGCTCCTGTCGCCGACTCAGCCCAGCCATCGAATAATGGAGGATATGCGATCTGCGTTGTGCCAGGGGCATCGCAAACGGGTTGAATCCAGGATTGCTTTCACGCCACCGAACGAAATCGCCCGGGCTTCGACGATCGCGGGCTATTTCCCGGGCCAGTGCCTGAAGAAGCAACGGGTGACAGTCAATACTCCTAGCTAAATCTGCTATCTCTTCTTCCGTGCCGGATACCCCGATTTCTCTCCACAGCTGTAGGGCATCGTCGACCGTAAGACCACCAAGTTGAAAATGATACGAACCCGGGGCCGGTCGTCCCGTAACCGTTTCAAGCTCGGCCGGGATTAATCTCGACGTCAGGAGTATTTTCGAGCGTTTCACGACGGCCATCCTCTTCAGAAATAGGCTCGCGCGATCACTGGAGCAAAGTCGCAAACGGCGTGGTATTGCACCACCTTTGTCCTCAATTCTTGATACTCGAAAATCGCCAAGAAGGCTCGCACTGAATCCCGCATAAGCGTTCTGAATACGCTCGAATCCGTCGAGTACTATCAGAACCGGCGTTTGATCTAGAATTAGTGCAATTTGTTCGAGTTGTTCGGCCAGAGACGATCGCCGAACATCCTCATGTCTTGCATTCGTCAGATAGGCAAGTGTTTGCTCCGCGAAGTTGCCGATCCGAGGTTCGGACTCGTAAAAACTCCACCAAATTGACGCGCGGCACTCTGGAAAAGCCTTTGGCATCTCGCGCTGGAACCACTCCCAAGCGAGTGAGCTCTTGCCAGTCCCCCCGAGACCGATGAGAGAAAAGACCGTAGCTCCACTAGAAGGGTGGCCGCCCGAAATCCAGTCGGTTAGTGCCTTTAGCTCTTCCCTGCGACCGATAAGACGGTGCGTCTGGAGCAGAGCATATGGATGGGGTATGTACGGGTTCGGCGGCTCAGGAATTGATCGCAGTAAAGCGGGCGAATGATTTGTTGCAGTTTGGGTCTTAAGTTTGGAGAGACTGTCGATGATACCGGCGCGGAGCTCATCTGGTGACCTGAAGAGAAGCGCAATATTCTCGGTTTGGACCTTTGCCTTGAATTCCTCGAGCTTCGTCGCGCCGGCACCGGTTTCGACGTCTCCCGCGCGTAACGGATGATCTGCGTCCATTATCAGCACGATTCGAGGCAGATTACGTGCTACGGCCCGGAGGTACTCAAGATGCGTCACGGACTTTTGGTGGCCGTGCGGCACGTAGCCATACCTGAAGCCATAGACTCCGATATAGATATCAGCTTCGTCGACCATGCGCAGCGAAACAGAGATCGCAGTGTCTGCGCTGGCGCCGAGATGCTCCATCATTATCGGCATTATCCCTTGGCGGAGACAAGCGTCCATGGCACGATCGCGGTGTTCCGGGAGATCTAAGATCGTCGAGCTGATGAACGCTTTCAGCAAGGCTTATCCCTATGCGTGGCGGAAATTGTGCTCGTGTACCGTCGATCCGTTATTGTAGCGTTCTCACCGCAAAGCGGGTGGCGGAATGCGTAGAGGCAACTCGAACTCCAAGCTCGACCCTGAGATTCGGCGTTGGGGAGCGTGGTGTGTCCTCCGTCCGTTCGTCGCCAACCCGGAAGTAATTTGTCTCATGGGCACCCCAGATCGGTAACGATAAGTCGGCTTCTCGTCAGTAATCGGACGAGACACTGGGGCTGGCCCTTCGCGAGCTCGTCGTATCCTCGATGCTTCGCCAACATTTGATTTCGGACGGTGACGCTGGACGCTGCGGCCTCTCTCCCTACGAGCCTTATGACGACCAGCATCGTAGATGATCATGGGCTATCCGCCGAGTCGTCAGTCTCTACTCTCAAATCAATCGAGCATTCGCGTGTGTTCATGACTTCACTTCTAAAGCGACTCGCCCGAACCGATTACGCGCGTTCCGTGCCTTGGTACAAACCGGGACCGATCTTACGAGGCGCGAAACAAGAAGAGGATGATCAGCAAAAAGCCGAGCACATAGGCTACATAGGCGTTCAGACGACCATGATGCATGCCAGCCAGAAACCTGGCTATCCCGCTCATTGCCTGGCCGATCGGCCGGAGAAACAGCCGGTCGACCACGGGGGTTTCATCGCGTCGGCGGCGAATGGCGGTGCGGAAATGGACCGCCACGGTCTGCCGTGTATCCTCGGTAATGTTGGGTCGAAAGACAGCCTGGAAAACAACGCGCACGGGATTGGAAAAGCCCGTCGCGGTGTAGGTCATCTCCGGAAAGAGCCGAGGGATGCCACCTGCCCAGAGTTCGCGGCGCGCGGTCGCCCGTTGTCGGGTCAGACGTGTGATGACAAACCACACGATGAACAGCATGATGGCGAGCGCGGCAAAACTGTAGGACGGCGACATGGCAAAGACGACGGGGTTTTCTGCCGAACCGCGCAGCAAGATTACCAGGCCGCGGCCCGGCAAGATATTCCTCCCGGATTGGGCACCCAAATTGTGAAAGTCCTGAAGAAAAGCCGGAGGGAGTTCCTGGTTGGATGAGTTCGCTGTAAAAAACGGCGGCACCAGAGAAGAGGTTGCGCTGGTTTCTGCCAGGGGCTCAACGGCTCGGTTGAGTACCGAGATAACATAGGCCGGAAGAATTCCCATCAGCAAACAGACGACGGCCAGAAATACCAAGGGAAAACGAGTACCCGCTTTTGCGCGCAGTTGCGGCTCCCACGCGCCTCTTCGGAGGCC
>Ga0335085_10016377_pt1 | contig 10717 bp, 6 predicted proteins | sample Lox_Sample_45_FD_206712 | JGI IMG/M metagenome (GOLD analysis project Ga0335085, IMG submission 206712) | Soil microbial communities from Loxahatchee National Wildlife Refuge, Florida, United States - Lox_Sample_4.5 | ecosystem: Environmental > Terrestrial > Soil > Wetlands | place: USA: Florida... | reverse complement strand
CGAGCGCGGGCGTCGGGTCCCAGGGGTCGTAGCGATAGGAGTCGGGCTCGGACTCGAGCGGCGGGTTCGGCGCGAAGGCGCCCTCGCCATGCAGGTGCCAGCGCTCCGCACGAACGCCGGGAGGTGGCCAGTCGGGGAGATCGCGCCACTCCTCCGCGCCCGTCACGTACACGCGCACCGGCGCCTCCGGGGGCATGCCGGCGCCCAGCAGCCGGCCTCGGAGCACTGCGATCGCCCGCCGGGTCGTCTCCGCCACGAGCCCCGGCGCCAGGTGGATCCAGGGGCCGATGGTGAGGTGAACGTCGCGGCCGGCGTCGCGAAGCCGGCGGAAGTCCTGCACCTGACCGGGCAGGAAGTGGTCGTACCAGCCCGCCACCAGATCGACAGGCGCCTCCACCCTCCCGACATCGGCGCTGAACACCCGCGGCGCCCAGTACGGGTCGCCAGGCGCCGAGCGGGTCAGCCACTCTTGGAAGAAGGGGACCGCCTCTCCGAGCAGTCGGCGGTCGGCGTCCCTCAGCGGCCATGTGTCCAGCGTCCGCACGACGCGCCGGCGCCCGACGAGCTGCCGCACCGCGCCGAGCGGCTCTTCCTGAACCGAGACGATATGTGCCCACCCGAGCGTCAGTTCAAGGGCGAAACCGTCGCCCGGATAGGTCCGGCTGCGCGGGTCCGAAGACGTGACCGCCGCGACGACCGCCGCGAGGTCGGGCCCGGCGTCGGCCGCGAGCGCCCACTGCGTGATGCCGAGGTAGCTGGCGCCCGCGGTGGCGAGCTGCCCCGCGTGCCAGGGCTGATCGCGGATCCAGTCGAGCGTCGCCAGGCCATCGTCGCGTTCGCGAAACGGATCGAGCGTGCCGCCGGAGCCGAACGTGCCGCGGCAGCTCTGCAGCAGCACCTGCAGCCCGCGCTGCGCGAGTGGCCAGCTGCTGACCAACGCGACGGGCCCCTTTCTCCCGTACGGCGTGCGCACGAGCACAGTCGGCATCGGCTCGGGCCGGCGCGGCCGGTAGAGATCCGCCAGTAGAGTCACCCCGTCGGGCATCAGGACGGGGAGGTTGCGAACGACCGCGACGTCAGGCGTCGTGGCCTTCGGCAGCCGCAGGCCTCTCGTCAGGGCCTGCGCCCGGACGTGCGCACCTAACAGATGCGCACGTCTACGGGGCAAGGGCGGCGAGCTCTTTCTGGCTCTCCTTGTACAGCTCGGCCAGCCGCCATGGATCGGCGGGCGTGTCACGGTCGGTGATGATCCCCAGATCCAGGCCGCCGCAGTAGCTGAAGACGATCGATGCGAAGCCGCCGAGACCCTCGACCACCCCGCCGACCGGGTACAGCGCCTCGACACGGGAGCCTGCGACGTACACCGCCTCCGGAGGCCCGGGAACGTTCGAGACCACCGTGTTGGCGCTTGCGCCGGCGAGACCGCTCAAGCGCGCCGCGGCACGCGAGGCGGGGAGGAACAGGGCGGGCATCAGCAGATGAGAGGCTCCGTCCATCGCGCTCGCCGGGACCGTCCGGTGGCGCTCCTTGGCCGAGTGCAGCGCATCGTGGGTCAGCAAGAGCCTGCGCTCGGCGCTCTCCTCGTTCGTCGGCAGCGGCACGCGCATGACCTGCACGAGGTTGCCCCCGGACTCCGCTTCCTCAGGGCGCACCGAGATCGGGACCGTGGCGACCAGCGGCTCGTCGGGGAGTGCCTCGATCTCCTGCATCCAGCGCCGTACGGCGCCGGCCATCGTGGCCACGACGACATCGTTGAGCGTCACGCCGAAACGCCGCTTGATGCTCTTGGCCTCATCGAGCGGCACCCGCACGAACGCCCAGCGGCGGTGCGGCGTGATCGGCTGATCGAAGATCGTCCGAGGGACCCGTAGGTCCTCACCCTCGAGCAGCATGCCCTCACCGCCGATGCGCAGCCGCCGAGCGAGGCGCCGTATGGCCCGCGAGACGGCGCCGACGCCTGGCGTCACGCGGAACGGCATCAGCTCGTCGAGATACGGCAGCGACCGCAGCCCGCCGTACACCGCCCGCCCCACCTGACCCGGGAGGCTCGCGAGCCCGCGCCCCAGCATCGCCCACTTCGACGGCACCCGCTCCCCGGAGGCCGCGATCGACGGGAGCACCTCACGGCCCTCGGGCCCTCGGTCGAACAGCATCTCGTGCAACTCGAGCCCGGAAATGCCGTCGACCGACGCGTGGTGGAGCTTGAACAGGACCGCCGATCGGCCGCCCTCCAGCCCATGGATGAGGTGCAGCTCCCAGAGCGGGCGCGAGTGGTCCAGCGGCTGGGCGACGATCTGCGCGACCCTCTCGGCGAGCTGGCGATCGCCGCCCGGCGCCGTCAACGCCACGTCGCGCACGTGGTAATCGATGTCCAGGTCGATGTCGTCGACCCAGTACGGATGGTCGAGGCCGAGCGGCACATGCACCAGCTTCCGGGCGAGCGCCGGCGCCAGGTGGATGCGCTCGGCGACGAGATCGCGCAGGACCTCGCGGGTCAGCTCGCGCTGGCCCGCGCCGGGCGCGGCGAGAATCGAAACCGACGCCATCTGAAGCGTCTGGCGCTTGTTCTCCGCCGCGAGCATGAACGCATCGGTCATAGAAAGCTGGCGCATCAGAACGGCCCGGACGGTTCGGTGACAGGAGGCTTCGTGAGACCGTGGGCGACAGCCCACGTCGTGCGACGCGCGGCATCGACCAGGTACGAGGTCAGAGCGGTCCGCCGCGGCAACCGCACCGAGGCCTTGTTCTTCTCGACTGCTCGCAGCACTGCGGGCGTGACTTCGGCGGTCGCGCTCATGCGGTTCACGCGCCACCGGTACATGCGGTCCATCAGCGCCGAGAACTCGGGGTTCGTCCGGCCTTTCTGCACCAATCCGGTGCCGGCCACCTCGCCAATCTCGACCTTGGTGACGCCGACGGGTGTGTCCTTGAGCTCAAAGCGCAGGTTCACGCTGTGATGCGTGAGGAACGCCTTGGTCGCGGCGTAGGTGGCCAGGTGCGGCAGGATCACCACGCCCGCATAGGACGAAACGTTGACGATGTGCCCGCGTCCGCGGGCGAGCATTCCGGGAAGCGTCTGGCGTGAGAGCTCTGCGGCAGCGAGAACATTGAGGTGGATCAGGAACTCGAGCGTGGCGGCGTCCATCTGCGTGAAGCGCCCGATGCACTCGTCCCCGGCGTTGTTGACCAGGATGTCGATCGGTCCATCGGCTTCGATTCGGTCCACCAGCCCGCGCAGCTCGTCAGGATCGGTCAGGTCGGCAGCGTAGGCCCGACCGTCGAGCTCCTCCGCGAGCGCCTCGAGCGCAGCAGCGGTGCGGGCCACCAGCGCCACGTCGGCGCCGGCTGCCGCGAATCCCCGAGCGAGCTCCCGCCCGATGCCGCGGCTGGCACCGGTGATCAGCACACGGCTTCCGGAGATCTCCATGCTCGTCACGCCTCCGATCCGGGCCAGGCGCCGTCACGTGCGAGGATCGTGATCGTTGCCACCGCCGGCCCTTTGCCGCCGAGCCAGCCGCCGCCGTTCTCGGCGAGCGCGATCTTGGCATCCTCGACCTGCCGCGCGCCGCAACGTCCGCGGAGCTGATCGACGAGCTCGGTCAGCTGCGCGCAGCCGGTCGCGCCGATCGGATGCCCGCGGCTGAGCAGACCGCCGCCGGGATTGATCGGGATGCGGCCGCCGATCCGGGTCTCGCCCGAGCGGAACAGCGCGGGGCCCTCGCCGGGTCCGGCCAGACCGAGCTCCTCGGTGACCATCAGCTCTGCCGGGGCTGCGGCGTCATGCACCTCGATCACGTCCAAGTCCTCGGCGCTGATGCCAGCCTGCTCGTACGCCGCCCGGGCGGCGACCACGACGGGAGACTCCCGGGCATCGCGGCTACCCGAGCGCAGCGCAGCGGCGAGCACACGCACCGGCTCGGCGTTCAGCCGCCTCAACCCGCGCGCGTTGGCGACCACGACGGCGGCGGCGCCGTCGCCGATCGGCGAGCACATCAACATCCGCAGCGGGTCGTCGATCACGCGGCTGGCGAGCACCTCCTCGATCGTGACCGGGTCGCGGTACTGGGCGTTCGGGTTCAGCGCGCCGTTGTCGTGGCTCTTGACCGAGATGGCCGCAAAATCCGCGACGGTCGCCCCGGAGGCGGCCATGTATTCGCGGGACATCTGGGCGTATACGCTCATGAACGCGGACTGGTCGCTCGAGTCGTCCGGGCCCCCGAAGCGCTCCACGTCCCACCCGGACTTGAAGACCGAGAAGGTCCTGGCCCGGTCGGGATTGGTCAGCTTTTCGGCTCCCAACGCCAGCGCCACGTCGGCGGAACCCGACCGGACCGCCATGATCGCGAGATGGGCAGCGGTCGAGCCGGAGGCACAGGCGTTCTCGCAGTTGACGACGGACTTTCCCAGCAGCCCGGTTCCGTCGAGCGCGACTTCCCCGCGGATCGACTCCTGTCCGGTCAGCAGGCCTTCGGCCGCGTTTGCGAAGAACACCATGTCGATCTCGTCCGGGCCGCAACCTGCGTCAGCGAGCACGCCGGCCACCGCGTCGGCGGCGAGCATCCGCAGGCTCATGTCGGGAAACTTGCCGAACCGCGTCACGTACGCGCCGGCGATGAACACGTCTTCCATTGCCATCGTCCTCAGTGGACCGCTCGCTCGCGACCGGCCCAGTAACGGGCACGCAACGCCTGCTTGTCGTACTTGCCCACCGACGTCAGCGGGATCTCCTCGACGACGTCAACGGACTTCGGCGCCATGACGCTGCCCTTGCGCTCCTTGACGAACGCGATCAGATCCTCCGGGGTCGGGTCAGTCCCCTCTCTGCCGACGACGACGGCCTTGACGGCTTCGCCCCACTTCTCGTCCGGGACCCCGATCACGCACGCCGCGGCGACAAACGGATGGGTGCTGAGAGCCTTCTCCACCTCGCCGGGGTAGACGTTGAACCCGCCGGAGATGATCATGTCCTTCTTGCGGTCGACGATGTATATGTACCCGTCGTCGTCGCGGCGGCCGAGGTCCCCGGTGCACAACCAGCCGTCGCGGATCGCCTCGGCGGTCTCCTCGGGCTTGTTCACGTAGCCGAGCGTCACGTGCGGTCCGCGGACGACGATCTCGCCCACATCGCCGTCAGGGACCAAGCTGAGATCATCGCCGGCAATCCGGACCTCGGAGATGGTCACCGGACGCCCGCAGGAGCTGAGGAGCTCCGGGCGCTCCGCGGCGAGGAGGTGATCGCGCTTGTTCAACACGGTTATCTGCATCGGGGCCTCGGTCTGGCCGTACCCCTGCAGGAAGATCGGGCCGAACACATCGAGCGCCTGCTCGAGCCGCTCGCGGCTCATCGGCGCCGCTCCGTAGGAGAGCGTGCGCAGGCTCGAGAGGTCGCGATCGCCAATGCTGGCCTCGTCAAGGAGGACGTAGAGCATCGTCGGCACCATCAGCGTGCTCGTCGCCTGCTCGCGTGCGATCGTGTCGAGCAGGAGGGCGGGGTCGAAGCCGTGAAGCAGGATGTTCGTCCCGCCGCGCATCCACACCGGCAAGAAGTACGCCATACCGCTGTGCGTCAGCGGAGCGCAGTGAACGTGGCGCTCACCCGGCTGCACGTCGAGCTCGAACGCACACGACAACATCGCCGTCAGGAACGTCCGGTGGCTGTGGAGCGCGCCCTTCGGAAATCCGGTGGTGCCGCCCGTGTACTGGATCCAGCACTCGAACTCGGGGTCGACCTCCGGCGCACCGGGCCCGCCGTCCTGTCCGGCCATGACATCCGAGAGCAGCGTCCCTCTCGAGGGCACGTCGGCGGACTCGGTCGCGATCGCGAACTCGATGTCCGCCCGCTCGAGGATCCCGTGACCGCGCTCGGCGGTGTACGCATTGAAGGCCAGAGCCCGGGCGCCCGCGTCCTTGGCCATGTAGACCTGGTCGTCGAGCTGCAGACGAGCGTTCAGCGGCACGATCGTCAGACCTGCCCACAGCGCGCCGTACATGATGTTGACCAGGTCGAGCGAGTCGCTCATCACGAACGCGACGCGGTCGCCCGGCTCCAGGCCGAGTCCGCGCAGCGCGCGGCCGGTGCGCCGGATGCCGTCCATCACCTCCGTGTAGGTAAGTCTTAGGTCGCCGCGGACGAGCGCCTCTTGGCGACCGTAGTTCGCAGCGCACGCGTCGAGCACGCTTCCGAAGGACCGTCCGTTCATCGTCATTTCTCCTTTGGTTAGCGGCTGGTCACGTTGCCGCGGCAGCTAGGGTCACGAGGGCTTCCGGCGGGGTGTCCGCGGGGACCGGGCCGTCGGTGATCACGAGGGAATCCGAGCCGGCTTCGAGCAGCGCGGTTCGCCACGCCGCGGGGTCCGCCGCGGTGGCGGCGACGACCGACACGATCCCGGCGCCGACCGTCCGCGTATAACCCTCGAGCTGAGCTGACGCGACGAGCGCCAACCGCACGCCGACCAGGGCGGCCCGGCGCGTGACGGCGCGGTGCGGTGCCGGAGCGTCTCCGCACTCCGTTTCCCACACGAGGACCTCGCGGGCGCCCGCCTCGGCGTAAGCGGCAACGAGGGCGGCCGTGACGTCTCCGCAGGCCTCCTGCAGCTCGTCCAGGCCTTCCGCTTCGACGTTCCAGCGCTCAGCCAGCGCCCGCGCCATCCGTACCGGCCCCGTGACGCTGGCCGCGACCGTCCAGGTGGCGTCGATGTTCGCGAGCGTCCGGACAAGCACGATGCCGGGCGCGAACGGACCGTCGGCCGTCACCTCGACGTCCCACACCTCGTCCGGCTCGCTCGCGAGCTCGGCAATCGCGCGGGACTCGAACTCCAGGTCGAAGTGCGATACGACCCACGTCGGCTTGACCATGCTGACCGCCTCGCGTACCGCGTAGGCCCAGCGCATGGCGTCCCCGGACCAGTCACTCGGGTCCTGTCCGGTCAGCGTGCCGGCCAGCTCATGGAGTACGGGCGCGACGATCACGACCACTCCCACGAGCCGTGGAACTCGATGCCCTCCGGCGGGGTGTCCCGCCGCCAGGTGGCGACGAACTCGTGGTAGGGGCGACCGCGCTGCAGCCGAGCTTGGCGGGCCTGGCGGCGAGCGTCCTCCGTGGCCGCCGGATCCACTACCTCGTCGTCGAGGACGACTGCGTAGACGTCCCTGACGACGGAGTCGCTGATCAGGCCCTGGCGGCGATCGGCGGCGACTGCCTCCGGGTCGCGTTCGAGCGGATCGCCGTAGCCGCCGCCGCCGCCGAGACGGCCGATCCAGATCTCTCCCTGCGGCACGGGCTCGGCGTATTTCATCGGCTCGCGGACCTCGTAGCTGCCCGAGATCGGCTGCTCGGCGACGAGCGCCGCTGCGTCCCTCGGCAACGTCGTGGCGCCCGCGGCGAGGAGTTCCCGGACCGCGGCGATCCCCCCCTCGGGTCGGACGATCGTCAGCGGTAGGCACGGCGAGGCATAGCCCCCGAACAGGCCGCTGTTGATCGGGAAGCGCGCCGAGGAGGAGACCATCAGCAGCATGAAGAAGTCGCTGCCGTAGCACATGTGTGCCCACTCGGGGCCGGCGCCTCCGCGCTGACGGCCGAAGCCGTGGTTGTCAACCGCCAGTTTGCGCCAGAGCGTCAGGAGTGGGACCTCGGTCTCGATGTTCTCGAGTTCACCCCAGTCGGACATCGGCGCGAACCAGGCGCCGGCCGCGTGCTCGCCGTCGCGGTCCGGGTGCGCGCCCGAGCCCATCGAGTTCCCGGTCGGGTCGATGTTCGCGACGCGCAGGAGATGCTGGGTCAGGCCGGCGTAGACCGGTGCCGTCGGGAACGCTCCCGATGGTGCCATCACGCGGCTGCCCTCAGCGAACACGAGCTTGGGCAGCAGGACGCTGATCTCTGCGTAGATGTAGAACAGCGGCAGGACCGAGAGCGAGGTGGCGTTGTGGCGCCCGGCGGTGAGCATCGTGCCGGGCTCGAACTCGAACTCGAGGCCAGACACGAAGCCACCGTTGCGCGGCAGCTCGGGGAGCACGCGGTTCATGAACGCCGAGCCGACCGTCGCCTTGGAGATGTGGTCCATCGAGTTGATCGCGCGCTGCAGCGCCGGCGGGGCGCCCGGAGCCCGCACTGTCAGCCTGCCGCCCCGCTTCTCGATCTCGAAGGGGAGGCGCACTAGGCCCGTTTCCTGGCCGGTGTGGTCGATGAACGAGACCTGCCGGTAGACGCCGTCAGGCCATGCTTCGATCCGGCGGCGGACCTCCGCCTCGGTCCGCTCGAGCAGGTGGCGCATCGTCGCGATCACGAGGTCTGCGCCGCGATCGCGCATCACGTCGTGCAGGCGCTCCTCGACGCGTCGGGTGGCTGCGAGCTTCGAGCGGATGTCGATCAGCCACAGCAGCGGGTCGCGGACCTGGTTCTGGAACAGGTTGACGATGTCGCGCCGCAGCGTGTAGTTCTCGCCGATCCGCATCGGCGGGATCCGTACGCCCTCGCCGTAGGGGTCGGTCGCGCGTGGCGCGAAGCCGCCCGGATCAAGCGCCGCCCCGTTCTCGCCCTCGTGGATGATCGCGCCGACCCACGCGACGTGCTCGCCCTCCCAGAACAGCGGCAGCAGCAGCGTGTGGTCGGGGACATGGACCCCGCCGTATGCCGGGTCGTTGTGGTAGAAGACGTCGCCCTCGCGGATCCCGACGGTGGGCTCGTCGGCCCAATGCTTGAGTATCCACTTTGGGACCGGCGCGGCCGTGGTCGCGAACACGTCGACGCCGCTCGAGGTGCAGATCGCCAGATCGCCGCGAAGCGTGTAGACGCCGACGATCAGGTCGCCGTACTTCGCTGCCGGCGCCGCCGCGATCTGCTGCAGCATGTCCTTGGCGCTGTCCATGATCGCCTCGATCTGGCTGTGCGTGATCACGAAGTCGAGCGGGTCCTCGATGGCCGCGAGTGCGCGCTCCTCGCGCTCGGTGCGCGGGGCGATCCGGTGGTCGCCCATGATCTGCGGATCCGGCTCGTGCATCACCGGACGCGTCGCCAGCAGGTGCTGCAGGAATTCGCGGCCAGAGGTGATGGGTTCAGTTGTGACGGTCATGCTTGCCTCTCGTTCTCGAGGGTGAGGAACCCGTAGGCGTCCATCCGGCCGACCCATCGGGATGCGATCAGGATCGTGGTGTCCCGCGACTCGACGACCGCGGGGCCGGGAATCACGTGGCCCGGTTCGAGCGCGGCGTAGTCGAATACGGGCGTCTCCGCGAAGCCGTCCGGCTCCCACCAGCAGATGCGCGTGCCCTTGCGCGCCGCGTCCACTCCGCGGCTCGCGGCGGGGAGCTCGGACAGGCGCCAGCGCTCGCGTGGGATCCAGGCACGCAGCCGGACGGCGTCGATCGATACGCCGATCTCCTGGGTGAGCGCCAGATCGCCGAAACGGTCACCGTACTCGTCGAAATAAGCACGCACGACTGTCGCGAGGTCGTCCTCGTCGCGGATCCGGTCGACCGGACTTGCGACGGTAATGACGTACAGCTGCCCGCTCGACCGCATGTCCAGCTCGAGCGAGAAGACCAGCTCGTCCGGCGGGTAGCCCTCCTCGGCAAAATCGGCGCGCGCCCGTTCCTCGAAGCCCTCGACGATCCCGTTGAACGCGTCGAAGTCCGAAAACAGCTGCTTGGTGATCGGGTTGAACAGCACCAGCCACGCCGACTGCTCGTAGATCCGCAGCAGCTGCAGCCCGGCGGCGCCCGAGGCGGAGAACACCTGGCTGTTCGGCGGCACGACGACGCGATCTACCTGAAGCGCCTCTGCGTAGCCGCACGCGTGCAGCGGGCCCCCGCCGCCGTAGGAGAAGATCGTGAACTCCCGCGGGTCGTAGCCCTTGAGCGTGATCTCCTTGAAGATCTCATCACCCATCCGCTTGTCGACGACCTGGCGGATCGCGCGCGCGGCGGCGACGGCATCGGTTCCGAGCGGCTTGGCGACCTTGCGCTCGATCGCCCGCTCGGCCCGGCGCTTGTCGAGCGGCAGCTCGCCGCCGTGGTAGGAGGCGGCGTCGAGGTATCCGAGCACCAGGTTCGCGTCGGTCACCGTCGGCTCGTTGCCGCCCTGCCCGTAACACGCCGGCCCTGGCGTCGAGCCCGCGCTCCGTGGCCCGACCGTGACCCCGGCGACCGGGTCGACTCCGGCGATCGAGCCGCCGCCGGCACCGATCGCCTTGATGTCCATCATCGGGATCTGAACGCGCCAGCGGTCGATCACCGGGTTGAAGTCGTAGAACCGGACCGAGCCCTGCACGAGGACCCCGACATCGAACGAGGTCCCGCCCATGTCAGTCGCGACGATCTTGTCGTAGCCGAAGCTCTCAGCCAGATGGCCGGCCCCGAACAGCCCCGACACCGGTCCCGCATGGACCGTCTTCAGCGGCGTCGACCGCGACAGCGACCCCATCCCGCCGGTGTTGTGCACGAGCAGCAACTGGCCCGCGTAACCGCGTGAGCGCAGATCGTCGCGCAGCCGCGAGAGGCGGTCGGCCGTGAAGCGGTGCAGGTAGGCGTCGATCACCGAGGTCATCGAGCGCAGGTACTCGCCGGAGCGCCCCGACACGTCGCTCGACAGCACGACCGGAAAGCGGCCAAGGTACGACGGCGGGTACTCCTGCGCGATCACCTCGCGGATGCGGCGCTCGTGCTCGGGGTTGTGGTTGGCGTGAAGCAGGCAGACGACGAAGCCGCGAACGCCGAGGTCGAC
>Ga0335085_10016376_pt1 | contig 10717 bp, 11 predicted proteins | sample Lox_Sample_45_FD_206712 | JGI IMG/M metagenome (GOLD analysis project Ga0335085, IMG submission 206712) | Soil microbial communities from Loxahatchee National Wildlife Refuge, Florida, United States - Lox_Sample_4.5 | ecosystem: Environmental > Terrestrial > Soil > Wetlands | place: USA... | reverse complement strand
CACACCCAGCAGGTGCGGCGGCCGGGCTTCGGCGCCGACACGGAGCGCGGCTGGGGCGCGCGGCAGAGTGTCGCCCGCGACTACGTCTATGAGCCGCGCGTGCTCCTGGGCGCCCTGCGCACCGGACCCGACCTGCGCAACATTGGGGCGCGCCAGACCTCGGCCGACTGGCACCTCCTGCACCTCTACGATCCCCAGCTGACCTCGCCGGGCACGATCATGCCGTCCTTCCGGTTCCTGTTCCACTATCGGAAGACGGAGGCCGGCCAGACCTCGCCGCGGGCGTTGAAACTCCCCGCCGACTACGCCCGCCAGCACGGGCTGGACCGGCCCGGCTACGAGCTCGTGCCCACGCCGCGGGCCGAGGCGCTCGTCGCCTACCTCCTGAGCCTGCAGGACACCTACGTGTATCCCGAGGCCCGGCCCTACACCCCGCCGAAGGCGGCGGCCGAAGCCAAATGAGCGCCCCGCCCCCATCCCCATCGCGGCTGGAGCCGGCTGGCGCCTCCGACGAGCAGATTCAGCAGGTGCATGCCATCCTGCGCCGGGAAAAACCCGAGCCCACCGAGGGCTACTCGCCGCTGCCACTCGCCCTCCTGGGCCTGATGAGCGCCTGCGTCCTGTTCTCGGCGATCTACCTCGGGCGCTATTCCGGCGGGTTCGCCTCCACCGTTTACGACGAGCGCATGGCGCCCGGCGCGGAGACCGCCGCGGCGCCCGTGGTCCTCGACCCCCGGGTGCTGGGCAAGCGCGTCTTCACCACCAACTGCATCGCCTGCCACCAGACCACCGGCCTCGGCCTGCCCGGCATCTACCCGCCGCTCGCCGGCTCGGAGTGGGCGCAGGGCCCCGAGGACCGCATCATCCGCATTGTGCTGGACGGGGCCACCGGTCCGATCACGGTCGAGGAAAAGCAGTTCAACAACACGATGCCGGCGTTCGGCCCGATGCTGAAGGATGACCAGATCGCCGCCGCCCTGACCTACGTGCGCTCGGAGTGGGGCAACAAGGCGGCGCCGGTGACGGCGGACAAGGTGAAGGAAATCCGCGCCGCGGTGGCCGACCATTCCGGCCCGTGGTCGCCGGCGGACCTGCTGAAGATCCCCTGAGGCGCGCGCCGCGCGGCTATTCGCCGAGGCGCTTCCCCGGCACGAGATAGTGGCGCACGTAGTCATCGACCGCCGCCGCCAGCGGGGTGACCGGCCGCGCATAGCCCGTGGCGCGCAGCTTGGTGATGTCCGCCTGGGTGAAGTACTGGTAGCGGTCGCGCAGCGCCGGCGGCATGTCGATGAATTCGATCCGGGGCGGGCGGCCGAGGGCGGCGAAGATCGGCGCCACCAGCTCCAGCCAGGTGTGCGCCTCGCCCGAGCCGATGTTGTAGAGGCCGGCGGCGGCCGGCGCCCCCTCGGCGAAATGCAGCGTCATCTCGACCGCGTCCTTCACGTAGAGGAAGTCGCGCCGCTGCTCGCCGTCGCGGTAGTCGGGCCGGTGGCTCTTGAACAGCCGCACGCGGCCGGTGGCGGTGATCTGCTGGTGCGCCTTGTGCACGAGGGAGCGCATCTCCCCCTTGTGATCCTCGTTCGGGCCGAAGACGTTGAAATACTTCAGCCCGACGACGCGGCGCAGCAGGCCGGTGCGCTGGGCGTGGAGGTCGAACGCGTGCTTCGACCGGCCGTAGGGATTCAGCGGCCGCAGGCGGGCGAGATCGTCGGACCGGTCGTCCATGCCGGCCGCGCCGTCGCCATAGGTCGCCGCCGACGAGGCGTAGATGAAGCGCGCCCCCTGCGCCAGGGCCCAGGCCGCGAGGTCCGCGGTGTAGGCGACGTTGTTGTCGGCGAGGTAGGCCTCGTTGCTCTCGGTGGTCGACGAGCACGCCCCGAGGTGGAAGACCGTCTGGAACCGCCCGAAGGCCGCGGGCTGCGCCGCGATCCGCGCCCGGAAGGCGTCGGCCTCGACGTAGTCGGCGAATTTCAGGGCCTGCAGGTTCCGCTGCCTGGCCTCGCGCCCCGCCGCCAGCGGCACCTGACCGCGCCACGACTTGTCCGCCTCGAGGAAATCGGTGACGACGATATCGGTGCAGCCGCGCCCGTTGAGCGCCCACACCAGCGCGCTGCCGATGAAGCCCGCCCCGCCGGTGACGAGGACCCGGCGCTGGCCGGCCGTCTGGGATTCCTTGGGCATCCAGATCAGGACTCGCCGGACAGCTCCTCGGAGCGCGCCTTGGCGGCGAGGACGGTTTCCTTGATGGCGTCGCGGAAGCCGCGGGCGGCGAGGACTTGCAGCCCGGCGTAGGTCGTGCCGTGCGGCGAGGTCACCTGATCGCGCAGCGCCTCCGGCTCGGTCCCGGTCTCCGCCAGCAGTCGCGCCGCGCCGAGCACGGTGGCCTGGGCGAGCCGGGCCGCGACCTCGCGGGGGAGGCCCGCGGCGACGCCGCCGTCGCGCAGCGCGGCGGTGAATTCGAAGAGGAACGCCGGCCCGCTGCCGCTGACGGCGGTGACCGCGTCGAGGAACGGCTCCTCGAGCTCGACCACCTGGCCGAGGGCGCCGAGCACCGTGTCGACCCGCTGGCGGTCGGCGGGGGCGAGCGGCTGCCGGGCGCACCAGCCGGTGATCCCGGCGCCGATCTGGCCGGGGGTGTTCGGCATGGCGCGCACCAGGTTGCGGGCGCGGGGAAAGACGGCGGCCAGGCGGGCGAGGCGGGTGCCGGCCAGGATGGAGAGGACGAGGCGGCCGGCGGTGAGCTCCGCCACGCGCGGGTCGAGGCCGGCCAGCTGCTGCGGCTTGCAGGCGACCACCACCGTGTCGGCGCCGGCGAGCAGCGCGGCCGCGTCGGCGTGGGCGCGGATGCCCGTGCGCTGCGCGAGCTTCGCGGCGGTGTCGTCCGCGCCGCCGAGGCAGGCGATGTCGGCGGGGGCCGCCGCCTTCCGGGCGAGCAGCCCTCCGACCATGGCCGAGGCCATGCGGCCGGCGCCGATGAAGGCGAATTGGGACATGCGCGTCGGCCCGCGGGGCGCTCAGCTTTCCGCCCGGCGCCGGCGCGGCTGCTCCACCGGGTGCAGCAGGACCGCGACCGTGCCGCCGCCGGGGCGGTCCTCCATGGTCACGTCGCCGCCCATGTTGCGCATCGAGTGGCGCGCCACCGTCAGGCCCATGCCCACGCCGACGGTGTGCTTCGTGCTGATGAACGGCTCGAACATCTGGTCGCGCACCTCGGGATCGATGCCGTGGCCCTGGTCCTCGATCCGCATGCGGATGAACTGGCCCTCCTCCTTCCGATCGACCGGCTCCGTGGTGATCGTGAGCGTCCGCTTCTCCGGCGGGATCTCGTCGCCGAAGGCCTCCCAGCCGTTGATCAGGAGCCTGGACACCACCTCCTCAAACACCTCGACGTGGGTCTCGATCATGAGCGCCCCGAGCGGATTCACGATCGTGACCGGCTGGGTGATCTTGTACTCGGTCGCGTACCGCTGCAGCGCGCCCTGCAGCGCCTGGTCCAGGCCGATCTTCGTGACCGGCAGCCGCGTCTTGACCACCAGTGAGCTGAGCTGGCGGATGATCGAGACGATGCGGTTCACCGCGTCCTCGACGTTCTGCACGTTCTTCTTCACCAGCTCCGGCTTGTCGTGGTAGGTCTTGATCAGGTCGAGGTAGCCGATGACCACCCCGAGCAGGTTGTTGAGATTGTGGGCGATGCCCTGGGTGACGGCGCCGATGGTGGCGGCGCGGCGGGCCTCCGTGAGCCGGCGCTGCAGGTCGATGATCTCACGGTTGATGGCGGCGAACCGCAGCTGCGTCTGGACGCGGGCCAGCGTCTCGTCGAGGTCGATGGGCTTGGTGATGTAGTCGACCGCGCCGACGCCGAGGCCCTCGAGCTTGCCCTCCTTCGAGCTGCGGGCGGTGACGAAGATGATCGGGATCGAGCGGGTGTCCTCGCTGGCCTGGAGCCGCTGACACACCTGGATGCCGTCCATCTCCGGCATCATGACGTCAAGCAGGATGAGGTCGGGCTTGTCCTGGGCGACGAGGTCCAGCGCCTCCTGCCCGGAATACGCCGCGGACACCTGCATGCCCTCGCGCTCCAGCTTGCGCTTGAGGAGCTGGACGTTGATCGGCTGGTCGTCCACCACCAGAATCTTGGACGCAGGCATCGCGGGCGGATTGGAACGGAAGTTGGCGCCGGTGGCAAGTTTGGCCTGCAGACGGTCAGGCCGGATGCTGCTGGTGGAACGCTTTTAAGGTGTTTTTCATCAGCATCGCCACTGTCATCGGGCCGACCCCGCCCGGCACCGGCGTGAGCCTGCCGGCGACGGCGGACACGGATGGGAAGTGCACGTCGCCCACCAGCCGGTAGCCGGATTTCCGGCCGGGATCGGGCACGCGGTTCATGCCGACGTCGATCACGACGGCGCCGGGCTTGACCATGTCGCCGGTGACGAACTCGGGCCGGCCGATGGCCGCGATCAGCACGTCGGCCTGCCGGGTGAGCGCGGGCAGGCCCTTGGTCTGCGAGTGGCACACGGTCACGGTGGCGTTGGCGCCGGCGTGCTTCTGCAGCGCGAGCAGGGCGACGGGCTTGCCCACGAGCAGGCTGCGCCCGAGCACCACGACGTGCTTGCCCGGCAGCTTCACGCCGCTGCGGTCGAGCAGTTCGAGAATGCCGGCGGGGGTGCAGGAGACGAAGCCGGTCAGGTCGTCCTGCGCGACCTTGCCGAGATTCATCGTCCCGAGGCCGTCGACGTCCTTGGCGGGCGCGATGCGCCGGAACGCCGCCAGCTCGTCGAGCGGCTCCGGCAGCGGCGACTGCACGAGGATGCCGTCGACCGCGGGGTCGGCGTTGAGGCGGTCGATGAGGGCGAACAACTCCGCCTGCGTCATCGCCGCCGGGGGCAGGATGACGCGTCCCTCGATGCCGATCTCGGCGGCGGTCTGCTCCTTTTTGCGGACATAGGAGACCGATGCGGGATCGTCCCCGACGCGCACGAGCGCGAGGCAGGGTTTCCGACCCGGCAGCGCGGCGACCTCGGTCTTGAGCGCGGCGACGATGTCCGCGGCGATCCGGTTGCCGTCGATCAGTTCCATGGCGGAAGCCGGGGCGGCGGCGCCCCCGGGTTACTTGAGGCTGATGCTTTCGGCCACGATCACGAGGTTCCTGCCGTCATCGGTCTGCCGGATGATGCCGCGGACCGACACCGGGCTGTCCACGAGTGTCTCCAGCTTGACCGTGGCGCTGACCTTGGCGACGTCGAGGAAGGCGATGCGTTTGCCTTCCAGGCTTTCGAGCTGGTAGTCGTAGTCGGGCCGGGGCCCCACAAACAGCAGGCGGTGGGTGGCGGTGAGCATGCCCTCATACGTGTGGGGGAGGGCGGCAGGCGCGGCGCCGCCCGCGGGCGGGGCGAAGCCGGGTGCGGGCACCGACGGCATGGCGGCGGCCGGGGACGGCGGCGGGACGGCGGGTGCCGCGGTGGCGGCCCCGCCGAGCTTGATGTAGCCGATGACATCGCGGGAGAGCTTGACCTGCGTCCAGCCGGGACGGAGCCCGATCACCTCGATCGCATCACCGTCCTGGGCCGTGGTGAGCACGGGGCCGTCGGCCGCGGGCTGCAGCCGGAGCGGGGCGCCGGGGTGGACGTTGAGATCCTTGCTGAGATCGCGGTTGGCCACGAAGGCCTCGTGCGGGCCGGGCAGGGTGACGGCCATCCAGCCGTCGGGGGCGGTGACGTTGGGCGCCGCCGCCGGCTCGGTGCCGGCCTTGAGATAGCCGATGGCGGGCGAGCCGGCGTCGGCCTGGGAATGGATCGCCGTCGTCTCCATGAGCGGTGCGGCGGCCAGCGTGGCGGCCCACAGGAGGGCGGCGGGGCAAAGGCAGGAGTGAATCTTCATGGCGGACGGACGTGGTGATGGCGGCAAGTGCTCCGCCAACGCAGGTGGCGGTGGCGGTAATCGATCCCTTGGATAGAAAGTTGTTTCGCGCCGCGCAAAGGAAATCCTCGCGGCGCGGACCCCCGGGGGCCCGGCCGCCGGAGGGAGGCCCGCGAAAATTCGGCTCGCCCCGCAACGCCCAATCCGTGCTACTGGCGCCATGACCTTCAACCATCGGAGCGCTCTCGTCACCGGCGCCGGCCGGGGCATCGGCAAGGCCATCGCCGCGGAACTCGCCCGGGGCGGCGTCAACGTCATCTGCGCCAGCAAGAACCCGGCGAACTGCGGCGCGGTCGCCGCCGAGATCCAGGCCGCCGGCGGCAAGGCGCGCGCCCTCCCGATCGACGTCACCGACGGCGCCGCCATCGCCAAGGCCGCGGCGGAGCTGCTGGCCGAGTTCGAGACCATCGACATCCTCGTCAACAACGCCGGCATCACCCGCGACGGCCTGCTGTTCCGGATGTCGGAGGAGGACTGGAACGCGGTGCTCGCCACCAACCTCACCAGCGCGTTCCACTGGACCAAGCTGCTCGGCCGGGCGATGACCCAGAAGCGGTGGGGCCGCATCGTCAATATCGCCTCGGTCGTCGGCCTGAGCGGCAACGCCGGTCAGGCCAATTACGCCGCCGCCAAGGCCGGACTGATCGGCTTCAGCAAAAGCGTCGCCCGGGAATTCGCCCGCCGCAGCGTGACCTGCAACGTGGTCGCCCCCGGCTTCATCCGGACCGACATGACGGCCGGATTGGGCCAGGAAGTCACAGCCGCCGCCCTCCAGCATATCCCGCTGCAGCGCTTCGGCGAACCCGCCGACATCGCCGCCCTCGCCGCCTTCCTCTGCTCCGAGGAAGCCGGATATATTACGGGACAAGTTTTTACCGTTGACGGCGGGATGGTGATGTGATGCCAAAGAACAGCCCGAACCCTTGCCCACACAAACATGGCCGACCAGAAAACCATCGAACAACGCGTCAAAGAGATCATCGTTAACCAATTGAATGTTAACGAAGAGCAGATCACCCCGGAAGCGTCTTTCCTTGACGATCTGGGCGCCGATTCGCTCGACACGGTCGAGCTGATCATGGCTTTTGAAGAGGAGTTCAAGGACGAGATCAAAGGTGAGATTCCGGAGTCCGATGCCGAAAAACTTCAGACGGTGGGCGACGTGATCGCTTACATCGAGGAGAAGTCGGCCGCGAAATAATCCCATCCTTGAGTCGCCCTTGCGGCGTTCTACCGTGATTCCTCCGGGAACGAGCCGGTAGGGCGCCTTTTTTGTGCTGATGGAAGCTTCCTCACCACCGCGGGTCGTCATCACCGGACTGGGCGTCGTGTCGGCGCTCGGCTTCGACCTTGACACGTTCTGGGCCAACCTCGTGGCCGGCAAGAACGGCGTCTCCCGCGTCACGCAGTTCGACACCGCCGGCTTTCCCTGCCAGATCGGCGCCGAGATCCGCGGCTTCGAGGCGACGAAGTTCATGGACCCGAAGGACGCGCGGCACAACGACCGCTACACGCACTTCGGCTTTGCCGCCGCGAAGATGGCGCGCGACGACGCCCGGATCGACCTCGCGGCGGAGGACGGCGACCGCGTCGGCGTGATCATCGGCTCGGGCATCGGCGGCATGCACACCTACGAGCAGCAGCTCAAGATCCTCTGGGAGCGCGGGCCGCGCAAGGTGTCGCCCTTCACCATCACGTCCCTGATCAGCAACATGTGCAGCGGGCTGGTCGCGATCGAGTTCGGCGCCCGCGGCCCGAATTTCTGCGTGGTCAGCGCCTGCGCCTCGTCCGCCCACGCGATCGGCGAGGCGTTCCATGCCATGCACCGCGGCGAGGCCGACGTCATGATCGCGGGCGGCAGCGAGGCGGGCATCACCTCGTTCTCCTACGCGGCGTTCTGTTCGATGAAGGCCATGAGCACGCGCAACGACGCCCCGGACAAGGCCTGCCGGCCCTTCGACCGCCAGCGCGACGGCTTCGTCATGGGCGAGGGCGCGGGCGTGCTGGTGCTGGAGACGCTGGCGCACGCGCGGGCCCGCGGCGCCCGCATCTACTGCGAACTGGTGGGCTACGGCGCCACCAGCGACGCGTTCCACATCACGCAGCCCGACCCCGACGGCCGCGGCCTGTCGCTCGCGATGACACGCGCGCTCGGCTCGGCGCGGCTGCGGCCGGAGCAGATCGACTACATCAACGCCCACGGCACCTCCACGCCCTACAACGACAAGTTCGAGACGCTCGCCATCAAGAAGGTCTTCGGCGGGCACGCGCGGAAGCTCATGATCAGCTCCACCAAGTCCATGACCGGCCACCTGCTCGGCGCGGCGGGCGGCCTCGAGTCGATCATCAGCGCGAAGACGATCCAGACCGGGATCGTGCCGCCGACCATCAACTACGAGGAGCCCGACCCGGATTGCGACCTCGACTACGTGCCGAACATCCACCGGACCGCGCCGGTGCGGACGGTGCTGAGCAACAACCTCGGCTTCGGCGGCCAGAACGCCGCCCTCGTCTTTCGCCGGCTGGAGTGAGGGGCCGGCGGCGTCCGCCCCGTTTTGGGTTTTGTGTTTTGCGTCCGTTGGCGCGAGGGTCCCGGCGCGTGAAGGCCCTGCTCGCGGCGCTCCTCGTCCTGCTGCTCCTCGCCGGCTGCGCCCGGCGGCGCGACGCGGTGGACCGGGCGGCGGTGTGGCGCGCGCTGCAGGACCCGGCGGCCCGCTACCGCCAGGACGCCGCCTTTCTCTACGCGCTGGTCGCGGCCGAATCGGACTTCGACGCCCGCGCGCGCCAGGGCGAGGCCCGCGGCCTGTACCAACTCAAGCCCGCGGCGTGGGCCGCGGTGTCGTCCCGGCCCTACGAACCGACCGTGTGGGACTGGCAGGCCAACCTCGAGACCGGCGTCGACTACCTGATGTGGTGCCGCCACGCGCTGCATGCCCGCGGCCATTACTCGGAGCGCCTGCTGCTCGCCACCTTCCATTACGGCTTCGACTATGTCGCGGCCCGCGGCTTCGACGAGTCGCGGATCGCCTGTCCGCCCGGCCCGATCTACCGCGAGCTGTGGGAGGGCCGCCTCCGGCCCGTGCCGGTGCCGCAGCCGTCGGATCGCGGAGACCGGAGACCGGATACCGGAAAGTCAGAAGGCGCCTCCGGCAGTCCGCCATGACCCCCTCCGCCGAAACCGCCGCCGGGGTGGGGGCCCCGAACATCCTCTGGATCGTCACCACCCAGTGGCGCGCCGCGGCGGCAGGCTACGCCGGCGATGCCAACGCCCGCACGCCCCGGCTCGACGCCCTCGCGGCGTCCGCGGTCAATTTCGCGCAGGCCGTGACACCGCATCCGTTCGGGCCGTTCGCCCGCGCGGCGCTCCTCACCGGCGTGCCGTCGCCGGAAAACGGCGTGCGCGACTATTTCGACCCGCTGCCGTCCGGGGCGCGGACCATCGCGCACGACCTGGCCGCACGCGGCTACGCGACCGCCTTTTTTGGCAAATGGCACCTCTACCGCCGTGATCCGGCCGCGCCGATGGTGGGGCCGGCGCACGCGAAGATCGTCGTCCCCCCGGACTGTCGCGGCGGCTTCAGCCACTGGACGGGTTTCGAGAGCGGATTCCTGCTCAATGACCCCTGGCTGCACGGAACCTCGCTGCCCGAGCCGGTGCAATTTCCCGGCTATCAATCCGATGTTGTCTGCGACCGGGCGGGCGAGTGGATCGGGGATTTCGGATCGGGGATTTCGGATCGGGGATTGGGGAGGACCGCCAGCCATCCGGCAATCCGCGATTCGCAATCCCCAATCCCCAATATCAGCCGTCCTTGGTTCGTCATCGTGAGTCTGGAGCCGCCGCATCCGCCCTACGACGCCCCGGCCGCCGGCGTGGCGCCGCGCCCGTCCGCGGCGATCGAGCTGGCGCCCAACGTGCCCCGCGGCGGAGCGGCGGAGGCCCGGGCGCGGCGCGAGCTCGCCGGCTATTACGCGCATCTCGAGGCCACCGACCGGGCGATCGGCCGGCTGCTCGACCGCCTGCCCGCCGCCGGCACGGTGGTGGTCTTCACCTCCGTCCACGGCGACATGCACGGGGCGCATGGACGCTTCCGCAAGGGCTGGCCGCACGAGGAGAGCGTGCGCGTGCCGCTGCTGGTGCGCGGCGCGTCGCGGGGCGAAGGTTCTGGATTGGGGACGCGGAGCGACGAACCAGTGTCGTTGATGGATCTTCACCGCTGGACCCTGGACTGGGCCGGCGCGGCCCAACCCAGAAACCCGAACTCTGAACCCAGAACCGAAATGCAACGCATTTCGATGCCCAGCGTCGTCCGGCTGCCGCACCAGTGCGACCGGGTGTGGCGCGGCGTCCGCTCGCCGGGGCGCAAGCTCGTGGTCAACGCCGACGGCACGCCCTGGCTGTACTTCCGCCTCGATCGCGATCCCGGGGAGCAGCGCAATCTCGCGGACGACCCGGCGCAGGCGGCCGAAATCGCGGCGCTGCGCCGCTGGTTGTGAGACCCGGGGCCGGCGGGCCGGTCAGGCGGCGCCGTTCCCGGGGAAGTTGCGCCGGATCGCGCTCGCGAGCTGGTCGAGCTTCAGCGGCTTGGTGAGATAGTCGTTCATCCCGGCGGCCAGGCAGAGCTCGCGGTCGCCGACGAGCGCGTTGGCCGTGACGGCGACGATGCAGGGTTGCCGTTCGGCCGGGAACCGTTTCCGGATCTCCCGGGTGCAGTCGAGGCCGTTCATCTCCGGCATCTGCACGTCCATCAACACGAGCTGGCAGGGGCGCAGTTCCAGCGCCTGCAGGGCCTCGGCG
>Ga0335085_10016375_pt1 | contig 10718 bp, 6 predicted proteins | sample Lox_Sample_45_FD_206712 | JGI IMG/M metagenome (GOLD analysis project Ga0335085, IMG submission 206712) | Soil microbial communities from Loxahatchee National Wildlife Refuge, Florida, United States - Lox_Sample_4.5 | ecosystem: Environmental > Terrestrial > Soil > Wetlands | place: USA: Florida... | reverse complement strand
CGGGCGTCAAACATCGTGAATAAAATCCCCTCGATTTTCAGTTCCGGATTGTAACTTTCCCGAACCCTCTGGACCGTCCGCAGCAGTTGCTGTAATCCCTCCATGGCATAATACTCGCACTGGACCGGTATCAGGACGGAATGGGCAGCGGTCAGTGCGTTCAGCGTCAGCAATCCCAACGACGGCGGGCAGTCCAAGAGGAGATATTCATACCGCTCGACTACATTCTGAACTGCCTTTTTCAAAAGGGATTCTCGTTGTGGAATCTGGATTAATTCCAGTTCCGCCCCAACCAAGTCGACCCGCGCCGGGACAAGATCCAAGTCCGGCAGTTCTGTTTTCAAGACAACATCCTCTAGGGTCTTGTGCCCCATTAGGACGTCATAGAGGCTGGCCGAAAGGTTTTCACGATCGATTTGCAGACCGCTCGTCGTGTTCCCCTGTGGATCAACGTCGATCAGCAAGACTTTTTTTTCAGCCACCGCAAGGGAAGCCGCCAGGTTGATGGCCGTGGTCGTCTTTCCGACCCCTCCCTTTTGATTGGCAACCGCAATAATGATTCCCATTTCCTTATAAGTATTCCGCTAATCCGGCAGATATTATCACAACAGAAAACAAAACAAAAGAATTTTTTACACTTTTTGTTTGCGGACAGCCGGCGATACATTTTAGATGAATCTTGAAGGTGGAGTTTTAAGAATGTTCCACGTGGAACATAAAGCGGCCCAAGGGGACCTCAGTCCTGGGACGATCGACTGAATATTTCTAAGCTTCTACGGATTTTCGAGAATGGAAGCTCGTATGGGATCGTAGCTTTCCATCCCTTCATGTCATGAATCTGTGATTGCCTGTGGCCCTGATACAGAATCAATTTTCCGCTCGGTGACAACAAGGGCAGTGCACTTGCCAATGCAATCTGAATTTTTGCGAAGGCCCGTATCACAATCAGATCGTAGGGGCGTTCAATGCCTAACAAACTCTCGACGCGCTGGTTCAAAATACTGACCTCGGACAACTTTAGCTTCCCGGCAAGATGGTGAAGAAAAGCCGCTTTTTTCTGAGAGGATTCAATGAGGCTAAGTCGTAACGTAGGAAACGCGATTTTTAGTGGAACACCGGGGAATCCGGCTCCAGTTCCAATGTCCAACAATATCTGGCCAGGATGTTTCTCGATCGCCTTTAGTCCGGCAAGGGAGTCCAAGAAATGTTTTTCGATGATTTCCTCATCTGCAATAATCGCGGTCAGATTGATTCGGCGGTTCCATTCTTTTAGATCTTCAAGATAGCTTACGAATTGATTAATTTGAAAATCGGACAATGTAACATCGAGCGCTTTTGCACCGGTGAAAAGAAGGATGGCAAGATCAGATCGGTTCAGGCGGGGCATCGTTCGTATTCCTTGGGTATTCCTTTTTGTCCGATTTTATACTCATCCGACCACGTTCCAGAGCAACTAAAATAAGGGAAATCGCGGCAGGAGTTATTCCAGAAATCCGGGATGCCTGACCAATAGAAACAGGGCAAATTGTTTCCATTTTCTCCCGCACTTCTTTTGAAAGCCCGATCACACTATCATAATCAAACTCTCTAGGAATTTTAAGATGTTCCATCCTTTTAAATCGGTCAACTTCCTTTAATTGTCTCTGAATGTACCCATCGTACTTAACTTCGATCTCCACCCTTTTCTTGATTTCCTCGGAGAGTGCTGCTTCACTACTGGAAAGTGACTCGATCATATCGTAATTATGCTCTGGACGCTTGAGCAACTGCTCAAGTGTCGGATCTACATTTTCTTCGTTATTCATAAGGCTCATTTTCTGTAGGGTCCCTGCCTTAATCCGTGTCTTTTTTAATCGATCAATCTCCTCGTTGATATCTCTTTGCTTTTCTAAAAACGCCTCATAGACGGCCCCGGGGAGGAGTCCAATATGCTTTCCTTTTTCCATTAAACGGGTATCTGCATTGTCGTGGCGAAGCAAGAGGCGATACTCCGCTCTTGAGGTAAACATCCGATAAGGCTCCCTCGTACCTTTTGTAACAAGATCATCAATTAAAACACCTATATATGCCTCTGACCGATCTAGAATAAGCGAAGACTTGCCCGAAATTTTCAAGGCCGCATTAATACCGGCCATGAGCCCTTGGGCTGCTGCTTCTTCATAGCCGGATGTGCCATTAATTTGGCCTGCATGATAAAGTCCATCAAGAATTTTGGTTTCGAGCGTAGGACTCAATTGCGTAGGAGGAAAGTAGTCATACTCAACCGCGTAGCCAGGCTTCAGTATAACTGCCCTTTGAAGCCCTGGAATCGTTTTTAAAATTTCGGCCTGAACATCTACGGGGAGACTCGTGGAAATTCCGTTAGGATAGAATTCATCTGAATGAAGGCCTTCTGGTTCTATAAACAGTTGATGGCGGTCTCGGGCCGAAAACCGGACCACCTTATCTTCAATAGATGGACAGTATCGCGGCCCTGTTCCTTCAATAACACCACTGTACATCGGTGAGCGGTTGAGATTGTCCATGATGATCTTGTGTGTCTCTTTATTCGTATAGGTAATATGGCATGGAACCTGTTTTGTTACAATTCGTTCCGTTGAATAGGAAAAAGGCGGTGCAGGTTCATCGCCATGCTGTGGAATCATGATGGAGAAATCGATCGTCTTGCGGTCCAAGCGAGGCGGCGTTCCTGTTTTAAGCCGGCCTAACAGGAACCCAAATCCTAGAAGTTCCTCTGAAAGGCTTTCTGCCGCTGCTTCGCCCGCCCTGCCGGCGGGAAAGTGGGTCATTCCAATATGGATCAATCCTCTTAAGAAAGTTCCGGCTGTCAAGACAACGGCTTTGGCCTTGAGTCGACCGCCGCTGTCCGTTACGATGCCGGACACCTTTTGACCATTCGTGATGATTCTGGCAGCGGTTCCTCGAAGGATTTCAAGTCTTTTCGTCTCATCCAATGTCGCCTTCATCACCTGACGGTACGCTGCTTTATCGGCTTGTGCACGAACCGCTTGAACGGCTGGCCCTTTACGGGTATTGAGCATGCGAAACTGAATGCCTGCCCTGTCCGTGTTTCGGGCCATTTCTCCACCAAGGGCATCGATCTCCCGGACAAGATGTCCCTTGGCAATACCCCCTATCGCTGGATTGCATGACATCTGGGCTATTTTATCAGGCTCCATGGTCAGCAGTAAGGCAGAATAACCCATGCGAGCGACTGCGAGTGCCGCTTCACATCCCGCATGCCCGCCTCCAACAACGATGACATCGTAGGACTGGTCAAATGTCTGAATCAGCATGGCGCATGTTCCACGTGGAACACTTCTGGTTTAATTGTCACAGTGACCGGAGCTGTTTCACTTGCCGATGCAAAAACCTTTAAAGATTTTTTCGAGAAGGTCCTCGGTGGTTGTTTCTCCAGTAATCTCTCCGAATCGGTCAATTGCGGTTCGGATGTCCACGGCGATTAATTCAGGCGGGGCTTCCTCATCTAAGGACCGGATGGCATTTTGCATTTCATGTTTTACCTGTATTAATAAATTCTTATGCCTTGTATTAATCATCGCTTCGCGCTCTCCACAGGTCACAATGCCGCTGCGAACCTTTTTTACTATACTTTCTCTAAGATTATCAATGCCTTCTCGTGTTTTTGTCGAAATATGGACTGGGCTATCTGTATTATTTTGCCCCACAAGACCATTCGGTTGTTTCCAACTATTGTCCAACGGGAGATCAATCTTTGTATATACGATTAGCCGTCTTTTTCCGGCCGTCTCCTCGATTAGCCGGCGCTCTTCCAGGCCGAGTTTTTGACTTACGTCCAAAACCAATAGGATCAGGTCCGCCTGTTCGATCGCTTGGCGGCTCCGTAAAATTCCCTCTCGCTCCACCAAGTCCTCCGTGTCTCTTAGACCTGCCGTGTCCATGATTCGCAGTGGGATTCCGTCCAGGTTTAGGTACTCTTCAATGATGTCGCGAGTTGTTCCCGGGATCGGGGTTACGATTGCGCGATTTTGCAAAAGCAATGCGTTGAGTAAACTGGATTTTCCGGCATTTGGAGGTCCAACGATCGCCGTTGCAATCCCCTCTCTTAAGGCTTTGCCGCTCGTCGCTGTTTTAATGAGAGACTCTGTGCGGTTAATGAGTTCGAGAAGCTGGGTTCGTATCTGGTCTTGGTTTAAAAACCGGATATCCTCTTCTGTAAAATCGATGCCGGCCTCCATCTCGGCCAAAAGTTGAACGGCCGATTCCCGTAGATGTGCTATCCGGCGATGCAACTCCCCGCCCAGTTGTGCCAGCGCGGCCCGGTGTCCGGCTTCTGTCTTGGAACGGATCAGATCCATTACAGCCTCGGCTTGTGTTAGGTCGATCCGACCGTTCAGAAAAGCCCATTTCGTAAACTCCCCCGGCTCCGCCAGCCGTGCGCCTTCGCGGATTAAAAGATCCAAAATCCGGTGGAGGAGAAGCGCCCCTCCGTGACTATAAATCTCCACTGTATCCAGGCGCGTATAGGACTTTGGGGCCTTCATGACCGCGAGCATTACCTCATCCAGGTTTTCTCCGATGCTCGGATCGCGCACCGCCCCGAGGTGCATCTTGCGGCTGGCAAGGTCTTTGACGGTCACTCCCTTTTTTGTTTTAAAGACTTCCGAGGCGATCTCGATCGCTCGTCCACCGCTCAGCCGGATGACCCCGATCCCTCCTTCCCCCACGGGCGTCGCGATCGCGCAAATGGTGTCGCTGGGGACGGGGCTAAGATTTTTCTCGACCGGTCGCGGGTGCTTTGCCGGGTTCTTTTTTTCCTGACCCCTCTTCATGCCGTGTCTCAAAATACTTCATTGTGAAATACTGCTGGCTAATGGTCAAGACATTATTCGTGATCATGTAAAGGACCAACCCCGAAGGAAAACTTACAAACAAGAAAGTCATGAGGACGGGCATCATCAGGAAGATCTTGGCCTGCGTGGGATCCATGGTGGTGGGCTGCATCTTCTGCTGGATCAACATGGAAAGGCCCATAATGACCGGAAGCACATAATAGGGATCCTTGTCGGAAAGGTCGTGAATCCAGAGAATGAAGGGGGCTTGACGAATTTCGATCGTCGTGTATAGCACGTTGAACAGGGCCACGAAGACAGGGATTTGGAGGATCATCGGGAGACATCCTCCGACGGGATTCACCTTGTTTTTCTGGTATAACTCCATCATCTCACGCTGGAGGCGTTGCCGGTCGTCCTTAAATTTCTTCTGGAGGGCTTGCAGCTGGGGTTGAAGGGCCTGCATATCTTTCATCGACCGATAACTCTTGTGTGTGAGGGGGATGAATAAGACGCGGACGCCGACGGTCAAGAGGATGATCGCGACCCCATAATTACCGGTGAAGCTGTGAAGGAACTGGAGAATGTGGAAAAGAGGCTTAGCAATCCACCGAACGATCGCCCAGCTGCCATAAATAAACCAGCCGAAATCCACCGTCTCTTCGAGACCGACCCCGAGAGACCTCAACCGCTGGTGCTCCTTCGGCCCCGCGTAAAGAACGAGATGGCGGACCACGGAACCGGGTCCGGCTGAACTAAATTCCACAGAGGTATTTATTGTTGTGTCGGACGTCCGTCTTATTACGGCGGCGCTGGCCCCTGTCGGGACCGCCGCGGCGATAAAGTATTTGTCCTGCAGCGCCGTCCAGACAATCGGCCCCTCGTGCCGAACTTCCCCCTCGATTTTGGCTGGGCTGTCCTTCATCAGTTCGCCGCCCAGGTCCGTGATCGGCCCGATGAAACCGACGAACCCCCTTTTTTGTCCCCAGTCGGTGATCCCGAAATCGGTGCCCATCGAAAAGAGGTAGTGGTCCGACATGCCCTCCGTTTCGATATCTAAGGCCATCCGATAGCTGTCGTTCTCGAAGGTCACCCGCTTTAAAACACGAACCCCTGACCCGGGGTCTTGGTAGCGGAACGTTAAGGTGCCCGTCTTGTTTCGTTCGTCGAGACTCATGTCCACGCCGTCGACGCCGTAGAGTCCATGATCGAGGCGGCTGTTCAGCCCGGCGTCCGGTGTCAGGATCGCAAACGCGGGTACTGTGTCGGGGAGGGCCTGATACAGCTTTATTCTCGTCTTTCCATCCGAGCCGGTGTATTTTTTTAGTTCGAACAAGACCGGTTTGCCTCCCCTGGAGCTAAAAACAACGTGATAAAGCGGTGTGTTCACATGTATCGTTTGTTCTTCCGTCGGTCCGGGGGTTGTTTCATGCGGCGCTATGGTTGCGGGCGCGGGTGGGTTTGGGGTGGCAGGTTGTTTGCCGGACGCCTTTTCCGTCTGTCCGGGTTGTTGCGGCGGAAAAAGACCAAGCCTATCTACGAAATATGGATAGGCCATCATTATTGCAAAAGACAGAATCAAAAAAAGGACAAACCGCTTTTCCATTTATGCGCTTATTTGACGGGGTCGTACCCGCCGGGGTGAAACGGCTGGCATTTCATCAGTCGTGCGACTGTAAGCAGAAGGCCCTTCGTTGTTCCATGCCGTTGTATCGAATCCATTGCATAACAGGAGCAGGTCGGCGTGAATCGGCATGCTCTCGGCAAGAAAGGAGAAACCATCCGCTGATATATTTTAATCAGTCCGATAAATACATGTTTCATGGAAAAATCTTGTCTCGAGGGTCTCGTCCCATCGCCCACTCAAACTGGCTGCTCAATAGACAATACCCGTGAACAAGCATCTCTTTCTTCGGAAACAGTACGATGTCGCAAGGAGTAGAAATTCTGCTTTGAAATTCATGGAAGATTTTCCGGGCTATTCGCTTCGCCTTGTTCCGACAAACCGCCGATCCAAACCTTTTACCAACAACCGCCGCAAATCTTGAAGAGGAACGACGGTTTTCCCGATACAGCAGCCTGAACGACGCGGTGTCGACAGCGATACCAACGTGGTACAGTTCCTCAAATTGCGATTTCCTATTCAACCGATTTTTTCGATTCACCGGAGATCCTATGCCGTGATTTTTTTTCTTCCTTTGGAGCGACGTCGAGAAATAACCCGACGTCCTCCCTTTGATTTCATCCGTTCTAAAAAGCCATGGGTGCTCTTTTTTCTCCTCTTGCTCGGTTGTCGATAGGTAATGGACATTAATCCTCCTTAGATCAAATTAAAAGGTTTATTATATGTAGGTTTGTTCGGGGAGTCAATCAAAAACAAAACGGGGAGTCCCTTGGATGGGTTATGGTTACTTTATATAATTTAAATGGAATAATAGTAATAGTAGTGCTTGTTAAAAGTGCGGATTAAAACGGAACCGGATAAAACAAAATACAGTTTCCTGTGGGTATGGATTGAATAAAACTTGCTTTGTTTGTCCGATTTTGTTATCTTGAAATCGAATTTTATTAAACCACAGCAGAAACCTAGATCTTTTTAGTTTAACGAAGGTAAATGCAATTAATACATTATTAACTAATTGATTTATATGTATTTATTTTATTATCAACAATTGTTGATAAACCTGTTAAAAACCTGGCATAGATGAGACCGGAAGAAATCTGGCAGCAGGCCAGCGAGAAGATCGAAGCGCGTGTCAATAAACAGATTCATGACACATGGTTTAAGCCGCTTTCCATCGATTCCGTGGAAGGAAAAGAAATCACGCTGGTCGCGCCGAACCGGTTTTTTTGTGAATGGATTAGAGAGCACTATTACGAAATGCTTCTGGACGAGATTGGGCGTGTTTCCAAGATCGATGGTTTAAGGATCAACCTGGTTATCAAGAACGGCCAACAGGCTCAAAACGAAACCCCCTCACCGGAAAAAACAGGGAGATCCCGCCGAGGAGTTCATCTCAACGCCAAATACACGTTCGGCAGCTTTGTCGTCGGTTCCTGTAACCAGTTCGCCCATGCAGCCTCCCTCGCCGTTGCGGAGTCACCGGCCAGAGCATACAACCCGCTGTTCCTTTATGGCGGGGTTGGATTGGGGAAGACGCACCTCTTAAACGCCATAGGAAACTTCATCCTTGAGAAGCGGCCGGGTACGAGGATCGCCTATCTTTCATCGGAGCAGTTCACGAACGAGGTCATCAACTCCATTCGATACGATAAAATGTTGGAGTTTAGAAATAAATATCGCGGTGTTGACACCCTCCTGATGGACGACATCCAGTTTATCGCGGGAAAAGAACGGACCCAAGAAGAATTTTTTCACACCTTCAATGCCCTTTATGAGGCGCACAAACAAATCGTATTATCTAGCGACCGTTTTCCTAAAGAGATCCCGACGATTGAAGAGCGGCTACGATCCCGTTTTGAGTGGGGCCTGATCGCGGACCTTCAGGTGCCCGATCTCGAAACCCGGATCGCCATCCTCCGAAAGAAGGGCGAGACCGAAGGCATTGATTTGCCGGACGAGGTCGCACATCTCCTGGCCGAGAGTATCCGAGGAAATGTCCGGGAGTTGGAAGGAGCCCTGATCCGTGTGGGCGCCTTTTCCTCTCTGACGGGACAACCCATAACTCTTGATTTGGCGAAGAAGATTCTGCGCGACGCGGTGCAAGTTAAAAAGATCATCACGGCCGAGGAAGTTCAGCGGGTGGTCGCAGAACGGTTTCACCTTAAGCAGGCCGAGATGAAGTCAAAAAAAAGGACCAAAACGATCGTGCAGCCTCGGCAGATTACCATGTATCTCTGTCGGGAATTAACATCCCTTTCCTTTCCCGAAATCGGGCGACACTTTGGGGGCAAGGATCATACAACAGTTATTCACGCCTGCCGACAGATCGAAAAACGAGTGGAAGCCGATGCCAGCTTTAAGCAGTTGGTGGAATCGATTACGAGACAGTTGCGAGAAGGACAAGGGTCATCCTAAAAATTTACGCAAGGGCAGGAGGAGGTCGGCATGAAGCTTAAGATTTCGCGTGGGGAGTTGTTGACCGGGTTCCAGCGAGTTCAAGGTGTGGTCGAGAGGCGGAATACCATGCCGATTCTTTCGAACATGCTGTTTGAGGCGAAAGGAGACCAGGTCATTTTGTTCGCGACCGATCTGGAAATCGGGATTCGGGGAACGTACAAGGCCGAAGTCTCACAACCCGGAGGGGTGACCGTTTCGGCCCGGAAGCTATATGAGATCATCCGCGAACTTCCCGAGGGTGCGGTTACGATCACTTCAAACGAAGAGCACCGCGTCGAAATCGAAGCCGGAAAGAGCGAGTTTAAGGTGTTGGGATTACCCCCCCAGGAATTTCCGGCGATGCCGGCGATCGATTCCGAGCCTCTCATGCCCATGGACCGGAAGACCCTCTCTGATTTAATCCGCAAAACCGTTTTTGCCGCGGGCGACAACAATGCCCGGTATATCCTCAATGGGTTATTGGTCACGCTTTATACCAAAGACAAAAGGCGGTTCCTCCGGTTTGTCGGAACCGACGGACATCGCTTGGCCGTGATCGAAAGGCCGTTGGAAGACGGAAAAGGAAGGGGGCTTGCTCAAGAACAGACCGCGATTATTCCGAAGAAGGCAGCGCTTGAAATCAAGAAGCTGTTGGAAGAGAATGAAGAGGGGCCGGAGCTCGGAGTGAGCAAGAACCAGATGATCTTTAAACGGGGAGGCCTTCTGCTGCTTGCGCGGCTTATGGAAGGAAGTTATCCCAATTATCAACAGGTGATTCCAAAAGAAAACGAGAAACGGGTCGCGGTCAATAAGGCTGAGATCGAGGGCGCGCTCCGGAGGGTGTCCATCCTTTCCCGCGAAAAAACGAGTGCGATCAAACTGGCCCTGGAGTCGGATACCCTGACATTGTCCTCGAGTAATCCGGAGATGGGGGAAGCAAGAGAGGTGATCGCGGCCAAATTCGGCCAAGAAGGAATAACGACAGGTTTTAATGCCCGGTACCTTTTGGATGCCCTTGCCGCCATCGATTCGGAAGAGGCCGTCTTAGAGTTTAAGGACGCGCTGAGTCCCTGCATCATCCGTCAACCGGATGATCCGGATTATTTGTGTGTGGTCATGCCGATGCGGGTCTGAAACTGAGGAGCAGCATGGAAACCAAGACGTCCCCAAAGTATGATGCGGCACAGATCAAGGTATTGGAAGGACTGGATGCCGTCCGCAAACGTCCAGCGATGTATATCGGCAGCACCGGCGTGGATGGCCTGCACCACCTCGTCTACGAAGTGGTGGACAATAGCGTGGACGAGGCGATGGCCGGCTTCTGCGATCGGATCGAGGTGGTCCTTCACAGTGACGGCAGTAGCACCGTGATCGACAACGGACGGGGGATTCCGACAGGCATGCACCCCGCCCAAAAGCGCTCGGCGGCCGAAGTGGCTTTGACCGTACTCCATGCCGGCGGGAAGTTCGACCGGGATGCCTACAAAGTATCGGGTGGGCTTCACGGTGTCGGGATCTCGGTCGTGAATGCCCTGTCGGAATGGCTGGAGCTGGAGATTTGGCAGGACGGTCAAGTCTTCCAACAACGATACCGTCGCGGCAAGCCCGAAGCGCCGCTGAAATCCACTGGGAAGACGAAAAAAAGAGGGACCAAGATCACCTTCAAGCCCGACCCCCAGGTCTTCGAGGAGACGGAATTCAGCTTCGACACGCTCTCCCAACGGCTGCGCGAGTTGGCCTTTCTCAACAAGGGACTCCAAATTCTCCTCGGGGACGAAAGGACCGATAAGCGGCAGGAGTTTTCCTACAAGGGGGGTATCATCTCCTTTGTCGAGCACCTGAAT
>Ga0335085_10016374_pt1 | contig 10718 bp, 7 predicted proteins | sample Lox_Sample_45_FD_206712 | JGI IMG/M metagenome (GOLD analysis project Ga0335085, IMG submission 206712) | Soil microbial communities from Loxahatchee National Wildlife Refuge, Florida, United States - Lox_Sample_4.5 | ecosystem: Environmental > Terrestrial > Soil > Wetlands | place: USA: Florida... | reverse complement strand
TTAACTCCGGGGTGTATTTGGTCTGCCCAACGCCCGAATTCACCTGCAAGCGAATTCATGAAATGTGGCGGCGCAGCCGCCGCTTCCATAGCTCGCTTGTCAGGTGCAATGATCGTTCGCCGTCAACCGGCGGCGAGATGCTCGTCGTAGAACTGCCGCGGGCTGCACACTCTGATGCCGTGCCACCCGGAGACGGACAAGAGATCGGCGTCCCCGGAGACGACGATGCGGGTGCGCGAGGCGAGAGCCGCAGCAAGGAACTTTTCATCATCGTGATCTTCGCCGACGCGTTCAGGGAGCGGCGGGGCATCAACGATTGTCGCATTCATCGTGATGAGAGCCAAGACGGGATCCCAGGCGGCGGCCCGATCCGGATACCCGATCCCAAGTTCCACGCCAACGCGTTGGTATTCGGTCAGGATGTCGGGTGAGATGACCAACGAGACGTGCCCTGCCGACCACGCGGCCATGATGCGCCCGGGGACCCCGCCGAAAAAGACACCGGAGACGACGACATTGGTGTCGAGAACAACCCTCACCGGGAGCGACGCACCTTGGCCACAGCGTCAGTGATGTCCGCCCGGCGAAGTCCCGTCTGCCTTGCGACGCGCCGAGCACGGCTGGCGAGGGCCGAGAACTCGCTGAGCTTCGGAGCGTCGAGAATCTTGAAGATGACCACGTCCCGGTCAGCGACGACCACGAACTGGGCGCCGGTCTTCAGGCCCAGGCGCGATCGAATCTCCTCAGGAATGACGACCTGGCCCTTCGAGGACAGGGTGGTGGTAGCGGCCTCGCTCATGACATCTCTCCGAAAGTCTTACCGGTAAGATCAGTGACGGACCTGTTCCTGTCAAAAAGCGATGCCTCTGTTGGACGGCGAACGCCGATTATACCGTCATCATATCCCGCGGGGCGCAGAAATCACTGCGGCGCCACGCGGCATTCTCCGCAGCGTATGACCGGAGCCACTGCCAACCCCATCTCTGGCAACAACTTCCTAATCGTGAAATGCCGCGGCGTGGTCATATGCCGCGAGTCGTCGCCGCATAAGATGTGGGGGGCGCCCCAAAAATCCAGAGCGTCGCTGACGGGTGCCCCGTGCCACGCGATGTGCTCTCGCGCCTTGCTAATCCTCCAGGCGGTCGGCCGGGTTGCGGACGCCGATGCCGCCGGCGTTGGTCACGTGCGTATAGATCATCGTCGTTCGAATATCGGTGTGCCCAAGGAGTTCCTGGACGGTGCGGATGTCCGCGCCCGACTCGAGCAGGTGGGTCGCAAATGAATGCCGAAGGGTGTGGCATGTCGCGCGTTTGGGGATGCGGGCCGCGGTTGCGGCCAGCTTTACGGCGCGCTGCAGGACGCTCTCATGCAGATGGTGCCGACGACGGATGCCTGCGGCATCGCGAAAGGTTCGCGTCGCGGGAAAGAGGTACCGCCAGGGCCACGCCCGATCGGCGTCCGGATCCTTCCGCGAGAATGCCTCGCCGATGCCGGTCACGCGAACGTCCAAGCGCGAGTCCCGCTGATGCAGGGCGAAACTCTGCTTGAGCATGCGCTTGATCTCGGGCACCGACGACTCCGCCAGCGGCGTCCGTCGATCCTTCCCGCCCTTTCCGTCGCGTACGGTGATCACGCGACGATCGACGTCGACGTCCTTGATTCGGAGGCTGATGCATTCCATCAAGCGCAGCCCGCTTCCGTACATCAGGAGCACGCACAGCCGTTCCGTCGGCGCGAGATGCGCCAGGATCGACCGCACCTCGCGCGCCGACAGCACGACCGGCACACGTCGGACGGTCTTCGCGGGTGTGACGCCATCAATGTGCGCCAGCGGGCGCCTGAGGACCCCTTCATATAGAAAGAGCAACGCGGCCAGCGCTTGATTCTGCGTCGCCGCGGCAACGCGCCCGTTGACCGCCAGGTCTGACAAAAAAGCTCGCACCTCGTCAGATCCGAGCTCGGCCGGGTGACGCCGATCGTTGAAGAGGACATATCGGCGAATCCACGCGGCGTACGAGGACTCGGTTCGCCTGCTGAACCGCCGCTCGCGCATGGCGCGCCGCACGATCTCCATGAATCGGAGACGACGCGCGGGGTCCGGTGCGGCTGTCAGATGCGAAAGCGGGATCGCGGGCGGGATCGCGGGATTGGGCATGAGGCGGCGATAGGCTGAGGGAAGACGCAGCCCTATCCTACGCGCGCGCTGCTTTCCATCCGTCATCATTCCAGTGCCATGGCTTGCGTCCCAGGGCCATGGCCACGGGAACGGGGGCTGAGCTGGGCGTGCTGATCAAAGGCCGCGAGCCGCTGCAGCGCTTACAGGTTGCGTCGACCTTATCCAAGAGGGCGCGTTGTCCCCCTGCAATCGGCACAACCGGCACAACCGGCACATGCCTGCCACACAACGACTTAGGCCGACGCATCAGCGCCACGATATCCTGGTCGCGGCCCGTCGCTCCGCCGACGCGTCAGATACTAACTGCTTGTCCCGCAACACGATATCCAGTCCTGTGCCGGTTGTGCCGGTTGTGCCGGTTACTTGAGAGGGATCGCGTCAACGCATCGGCGAACTTCGCTCGTGCCCGCGGACGGTGATGCGACGAAGAGGCCGCAGTGTCACCGGCGGCGCTCCCGCCGGACCGCATGGAAAAGGTATATTTCGGCATTTTCCGAAGCGTCGAAGGATCGGAGTGATCTCATTTCGTCACTTGCCGAAGCGTTAAGTGATCGAAGTAATCTCGTTTAGGGATTTTCCGAAGCGCAACGAGATCCGAACGATTAAGTTTCGGTATTCTCCGAAGTGTCACAGGATCGGAGCGAGCTCGTTTTGGGACTGTCCGAAGTGTTACGAGATCGGAGCGGTCGACGACGGGATAAAGACGGTCGATCGATGCTCCGGAGATGTGCCATTTAGGAACTGTCCGAAGTATTTCGTGATCGATCGCGTCTCGAGCAGACGCCGGGTTCGCTGACGCGGCGACGGCGTCTTGTAATTTAGGTGTTTTCCGAAGCGTCGGGGCAACTTCGGAGGATTCGGCCGGGATGTTGCCAGCGACAACACGATCACCGCAATATCGCTTAGGGGAATGCCGAAGTAAAAGTGCCGGAATGGAAGCGAGCACATGGTTCGTCCTGCTGATCCGCGCTCCGAGTCGACATCACTTCGGGATGTTCCAAAGTATAATTTGTTCGATTACGTCTTACTTCGGCATATTACTAAATGCCTGTTCATCTGTCTCACGTTGCTTCGGGTATTCCCGAAGTATAGATTGTTCGCCTTCGCCTCACTTCGGTGAATCATGAAGTGTCGATTTATCGCGTTCGCATGACTTCGGCGAATCTACAAGTGTCGAGTCGATCCTGCTGCCTCGCGCATGCCATCTTTCGTATGATCTTCGCATTATCCCATAAAACTTCGTCATGTTCCTAAGTGACCGGACGTCGGTGCTCGCGGCACAGAGCGCTGTTCCACCGAAACATTCCCCCCTTCCGTCTAACTTCGGGAAACTTCTAAGTGACGAGACGTCGGTGCTCGCGGCACAGAGCGCTGTTCCACCGAATCATTCCTCCCTTTCGTCTAACTTCGGGAGACTCCTAAGTGACCAGGCGTCGGTGCTCGCGGCACAGACCGCTGTTCCACCGAATCGTTCCCCAATTCCGTCTAACTTCGGGAAACTACTAAGTGACGAAACATCGGCGCTCCCGGCGCATGGCGCTCTTGCCGGACGCGAAGGACCGCGTGGGTGAAAGATGGGCCGCCGATCGGCGGCTCCAGCGTCTCGCTCCGGGCGGTCGCCTGTCCCTCCCGTCGGAACGAGGCGCGGAGTGTCTACCGCTAAGCTTCCCGTCCAGTTGCGCGACGCGCTGCTCGAGCTTCGCGTCGAACCGCGCGAAGTTCAATTCGTTCATCTCTCGAAGGTCCGAACGCGACGTCTGATCCAGCACGTTGAACCACTCCACGACCTCATTGGCCACCTGCGCACCAACGCGCTCATAAAACAATCGCGACAACTCCGCGGTCACCGGCATCTGCGACTGTGATCGCGTCGCGTGCGTTGGCCCAAGGGAGTAACGCTCGTTCGGAAGCCTCACGCCCACGATCCACCTCCATCCTGATCGCGCGCCCGGGCGCGCGCTTGCAAGAACGTGAGCGGCAGCGCTAACGTTTGATACGCCAGACGGATACCGGGACGACTCACGGGTATCCTAAGGATTCGCTGAGAGAGGTACGGTGGTGACTGCCGCCACGGATTCCATAAGCGCAACTCGAACCGGTGTACGGGGTCCACGGCCACAGAGAGAGCGGCCCGGCCGATCCACGCCCCCCGTTCAACGGACCGACCGGTGGATCGTCGGGCCGTGGTTTGACCTGGCCTTCTTTGCCAACCTCACGTGGCCGATTTTCGCGCTGCTCTGGGGGGCCGGCGTCTACTTCAGCGCTGACCCCGCGCACCCGAATACTCCGATCAACTTCACCGTCGGCATCTGGGCGCTGTTCCTGCTCGCCACGCCCCACCGCTGGATCACGCCGATGCTCGTGTTTCTCGACGGCGATCGGTTCAAACAGCGGCCCAACGCGTATGTCGGGCTGTTCGTGCTCTTCCTGGCGCTGACGCTGACGTTCGTCAGCCTGGATCTCGTCGTGCTCCTCCTGATCATGGACTGGATCTGGAACGCCTGGCATTTCGCGGCGCAGCATTCCGGCATCAGCCGGATCTATGGCCGGGTCGTCAACCCGGCGGACAAGAGCAGCGGCATGTTTGAAAAAGTCGTGCTGCGCATGTTCGTCGTCTACGTGATTCTCCGCCTGGGCGGCGCTCCGGTGATGGGGCTGGACCGCGAGCGGTGGCTGTGGTGGCTCGACAAGGCGTTGCCCTATTTCCGGTTCGCCGACTATCCGATGTTGTTGCTTCCCGTGATTCTCCTCGCCCGGGAGGCCCGCGGCCTGAGCCGAGCGTCGTTGGGACGCTTCGTTTATTTAAGCAGCATCTGTCTGTTGTATTCAGCGATCGTGGTCACCGTCCACATGCCGCACTCCAAGATCAACGTCGGCATGGCCGAGGGGCTCATCTTCGCGATCGGCATCGTCCATTCGACCGAGTACCTCGCGATCGTCTCGTGGTCGGTCAAGAAGCGCTTCGCCACCAGCACGCACGGCGTGTTCTCCTACCTCGCGCCGCGCTGGGGCATGGCGCTCGGCATATTCGCGTTCGCGCTCGGCTTTGGCGGGCTGATGATGCACCTGCATTATGAGCGGGCGTGGGTGATCGTCACCCTCTTTGTCTCCTACCTCCATTATGGGTACGACGGCATGATCTGGAAGGTCCGCCGGCCCGCCACAGCCGCGGTCGCGTGAGTGTCGGGGTGCGCCCTCGCCGGCGCCCCCCCGGCCGCGACCCCGCGTGCTGGCCCTCGATTTGCCCGTGCTAGGACGGACGTGCGACACGACGGACAGCGCAGGAGGGAAGCATGACCGAGCATAACCATACGCACAAATCCTCACGGAGCGACGCCCACGATGGGCACGGCGGACGCGACGGACACGACGGGCGCGACGGACACGACGGCACGGGCAACGCGCGACTCATCGGAGCGTTCGCGTCCGGATGGGCCGCGGCGCATCCGCCGCTCAGCGGCGACAAGCAACGTCGTCCACGCGCCCACTTTCCGCTGATCGGCCGTCCGCGGGAGGAGAAACGCGAGCAGCACGAGCAAGCGGAACAGGCTGAACGCGTCAACCGCCGAGCCACCGCGTACGAGCACGCGAGCGGCCACGTCCAAGTCCATGGGGATAGGCCGGCCCGCTGAACCCGCTCGTTGAACCGGATCGCTGAACGGGATTCGCCGAGCCGTCGAGGCGCCCCTCAGCCGGCGGGCGCCGCGGTCGGCGTCCGGGCTATCTTCTCGGGACCGTCGCACGCCGACCGCGGCGACGGTTGGACGACGCACCCTGACGCCGATGACCGCCACCGCACCGCTGCCGACGACCCGAGCGCCCCGCGAACAGATTTTTCCAACGCTCACCCCCGCGCAGGTCGCCCGCATCGCGGCGCGCGGTCGCACGCGGCCCATGCGGTTGGGCGAAACCCTTTTCGAACCCGGCGCCGACGCGCTTCCGTTCTTTGTCGTCACCGCCGGCAAGATCGAGATCGCGCGGCCCTCGCGCGCCGGCGATGTGCTCGTCACCACGCACGGTCCCGGCGAGTTCACGGGCGAACTCAGCATGCTCTCGGGCCGCCGCCCGCTCGTGCGGGCCCGCGCCACCGAAGCGGGTGAGGTGATCGAGCTGGAGCGGGAACGCCTGCTGACCCTGATCCAGACGGACAGCGAACTCGGCGACATCATCATGCGCGCGTTCATTTTCCGCCGGCTCTCGCTGATCGACAACGCGGTCAGCAATGTCGCCCTGGTCGGTTCGCGGCACTCCCCGGGCACGCTCCGCGTGAAGGAGTTCCTGACCCGGAACGGGCATCCGTATTCGTACATCGACCTCGACTCGGACGCGGGCGTTCAGGAACTGCTCGATAGCGTTCGGGTCGCCGTCACCGACGTGCCCGTCGTGATCTGCGGCGAGAACGTGCTGCGCAACCCGACCAACGCGGAGATTGCCGATTGCCTCGGCTTCAACGTGGCGATCGACCGCACGCAGCTGCGCGACGTCGTCGTCGTGGGCGCCGGGCCGGCGGGACTCGCGGCGGCCGTCTACGCGGCGTCGGAAGGACTCGATGCGCTGGTGATCGAATCCAACGCGCCCGGCGGCCAGGCCGGCACCAGCTCGAAGATCGAGAACTATCTCGGTTTTCCCACCGGCATCAGCGGCCAGAACCTCGCGGCCCGCGCCTACGACCAGGCGCAGAAGTTCGGCGCCCAGGTGATGATCGCGAAGCTCGCCACCGGCCTCGGGTGCGAGCGGCGCCCGTACGCGATCACGCTCGACGACGGCCAACGCGTCACGGCCCGGACGGTCATCATCGCCACGGGCGCCGAGTATCGACGGCTGCCGATCGAGAACCTGCAGCGGTTCGAGGGCACCGGCGTGTATTACGGCGCGACCGCGATCGAATCGCAGATCTGTCGCGGCGACGAGGTGGTCGTCGTCGGCGGCGGGAATTCGGCGGGGCAGGCGGCCGTCTTTCTCTCGCAGACCGCCAAGCGCGTGCACATGCTCGTGCGCGGCGACGGGCTCGCCGCGACGATGTCGCGCTATCTGATTCGCCGGATCGAAGACAGCGAGACGATCGAGGTCCGCACCGGCACGGAGATCGTCAAGCTCGACGGCACGGACCATCTGGAGCAGACGACGTGGCGCGACAACGCGACGGGCGGCACCGAGGTGCGCGACATCCGGCACGTGTTCGTCATGACGGGCGCGGTCCCCAGCACGGACTGGCTCCAGGGGTGCCTCGCCCTCGATGCCAAGGGATTCATCAAGACGGGCCCGGGTCTGTCGCCCGAGGATCTCGCGGCGGCGCATTGGCCGCTCCGGCGCCCGCCGCATTTGCTGGAGACGAGTCTGCCCGGGGTCTTCGCGGTGGGCGACGTGCGGGGCGACAACATCAAGCGCGTGGCGTCGGCGGTGGGGGAAGGCTCGATCGCGATCGCGTTCGTCCACCAGGCGTTACACGAATGAGGATCCTCTCACACCGCTGACACGATCCGCGCGGGGGACACCCGGCCGGGATCCGCCGCGCGCCCGATGAGGATCCATCGCACGCGCTCGCGCTGGTTGTGATAGAGCGCGGCGCCGAGGAGGCTCGCGGCCATGCGCAGCGCGACGCGGGCGCCGCTGGCGCCCCCGGGCTGGAAGCCGCAACACGCCTCGATCGCGATCGCGAGGGCGGCGCACTCCAGGACGACCCGCGGGGCGATGGCGCGAAACGGAAGCTCGCGGCGTCCGCGCTGTTCGGCCAGCAGGTAGCCGATCACGGTGAACGACGCGACGGGCTCGAGCAGCCGGACCATCCGACGCGCCTCGTCGCCGCCGGGCTCCATCACGTTTGCCGAGAGATGCCACGGGCTCAGTCCGGCGGCGAGCGGCAGCAACGCGATGACGAGGAGATAGCCCGCGAGGTAGGGCACGGACCGGCGGAGCACGTCGATTTCGAAGCGGCGTTCGATGCCGTGAATCGCGGGGCGCGCGAGCTCGTTCCACGACGCCAGCGCGACGACCGCGACCAGGGCGCCGCCCAACAAGGGAGCGCGCAGCAGCGCGGGAAAGCTCCCGGCGATCGCCCAGCCCCCCGCGATGTACGGGATCATCCGATTGCGGAAAGCGCCGGCCGGTCCGAAGTGAAACTCCTGCACGGAGGCGATGAGGCGGGCGCCGAGCAACCCGAGCGGAAGGAGCGCGAGGTAGGACGCCGAATCGTCGCCGACCGAGAGGCTGACCACGAAGAGCAGCGGCACGAGCAAGTACACAAGTCCAACAAGCGGAATTTCCAATGAGAGACGGCCGGCCAGGCGGCTCGCCAGAATGCGTTGGTTGCCCGCGCGGAGAAGCTCGGCGCCGATGGCGGCGCCCGCCGCGTTGGCCAGCACGCCGACCACGGAGAACCCGGCCGACCCGCCGCCGAGGCGAAGCGTCTCGATCGCGGCGCTCACGACGCACGCGGTCAGCGCGACCCGGGCGACCGACGACTGGACGGCGCGGCGTGTCAGCGGATAGAGGAAACCCATCGGCACGAAGAGCAGGACGTTGGAGACCGCGTCGCGCCAGTCGGCCGTGATGAGAACGCGCACGGTGCCGGGGACGCCGAACCGGAACGGCGCGAGCCTCGTGAACGCGGCGATGCCGAGGACGTACAGGAGGAGGACCAGGCTGAGTCGCGCGCGTGAGCGCGACGTCGACTTCACGGCGGGCGTCGAGGCGGACGGGTCCTTCGGAGCCCGCGAACGCGGCGGCGGCCCTATGGGGTGAACAGTTGGAGCTGGTTCATGTTGAACTGGTACTGCAGCGGCGAGGGCAGATTCACGACCTCAAATTCGCCGCTCAACTCGGCGGTCGACGATATGGGGAAGAAGTTCTGACCGCTTCCTAATGTAAACCCGTTCACCAGCGCCACGTTGAGCGTGCCGCCCGTGAAGCTGACGCCTCCGTTCACCTGCATCAGATCGTACGTCGATCCGGACGCCGTTCCCCCGATGGTCAGGTCGATAGTTCCCGAGTTCGAAAGGTTGCCGTTGATCGTGAAGGTCCCGGCGGCGCCCGGAAATACCGTCAAGACCCCCTGATTGTTGAGCGCGGCAGTGAGCGTGCGCACCGGTATTCCGGTCGCGGTGCCCTGCAGGATGCTGATCGTCCCCGTCGAGGAATTCACAAGGGTTCCGCTGGTGACGGTCAGCGTCGCGTTGTTGTTCCCGCCGTTGCTGCCGTTGATGGTGGTGAGCTGGATCGTTCCGCTGTTGGTGAAGCCGTTGGCCACGGTCACCGCCGAGCCGCAGCAGCCGGCGTTGCCTTCGACGATAAGGGTCGACCCCTGCTCGGCGATTACCGCGCCGTTGAGGGCGGTGGTGCCCTGCAGTCCAAGCGTGCCCTGGTTGTCGAGCGGGGCGTTGATCGTGGAGCTAGTGATCGTGGTGGTTTGGCCGGCACCGTTGAGCAAGGTGCCGCCGTTGAGGGTCGACCCCGTCGCGGTGAGGGTTGTCGCGGCGGTGGAGATCCCGTTTGCCAGCGTGACGGTCGAGCCGTTCAACCCGAGCGTGCCGATCACGAGGGTGTTGTTGAAGCTTCCCGCCGTGACGTTGGTGAGGGCGAGTTCGCCGGCACCGGTGAGTGAGGCGCCCACTTGATCGGTGAACGCGCCACCGGTCACGGTGAAGATCTGGCCCGACGCCACGGCGATGGTTCCCGTGTTGGTAAAGTTCGGCGACGTGCCAGACTGGGTCAGCGTGAGGGCGGCGTTGATCGTGATCGTGCCGCTATTGGTGTGGGTGGCGCTGACCCCGTTGATCGTCGTCGGGGTGTTGATCGCGAGCGCTCCCTGATTGTTGAGCGCCGCGGTGAGGATGCGGGACGGGGAGCCGGTGGCCGTGCCGAGCAGCGAACTGATGGTCCCGGTCGATGAGTTGACCAGCGTTCCGCTCGTGACGGTCAGCGTCGCGTTGTTGTTCCCGCCATTGCTCCCGTTGATGGTGGTGAGCTGGATCGTTCCGTTGTTGGTGAAGCCATTGGCCACGGTCACTCCCGAGCCGCAGCAGCCGGCGTTGCCCTCGACGAGGAGGGTCGACCCCTGCTCGGCGGTCACCGCGCCGTTGAGGACGGTGGTGCCTTGGAGCCCGAGAATGCCTTGGTTGTCGAGCGGGGTGTTGATCGTGGAGTTGGTGAGCGTGGTGGTTTGCGCCGAGCCGTTGAGCAAGGTGCCGGCCCCGTTGATGGTCGATCCGGATGCGCTGAGGCTCGTCGACGCGGTGGAGATGCCGGCGGCCAAGGTCACGGTCGAGTTGTTCAGTGCAAGGGCGCTGATTGCAAGACTACTGCTGAACGCTCCAGCCGTCACATTGGTCAGTGTGAGGCTGCCGGCGCCGGCGAGCGTGCCGGCCGCTTGCTCGGTGAACGCGCCACCGGTCACGGTGAAGATCTGGCCCGACGCCACGGCGATTGTTCCGGTATTGGTGAAGCTAGGCGACGTGCCCGATTGGGTCAGCGTAAGCGCCGCGTTGACCGTGATCGTGCCGCTGTTGGTGTGGGTGGCGCTGACGCCGTTGATGGTCAGCGGCTC
>Ga0335085_10016371_pt1 | contig 10719 bp, 11 predicted proteins | sample Lox_Sample_45_FD_206712 | JGI IMG/M metagenome (GOLD analysis project Ga0335085, IMG submission 206712) | Soil microbial communities from Loxahatchee National Wildlife Refuge, Florida, United States - Lox_Sample_4.5 | ecosystem: Environmental > Terrestrial > Soil > Wetlands | place: USA... | reverse complement strand
AATAGCCCAAATAGACAAAAGCGAGCTTCCTGCGCCGCGCCTCGTCGATGAGCGCGAGGACCAGCAGCGTGCCGAGGCTGCGCTTGCCCTGTTCCGGATCGAAGAAGCTGTAGACCGCGGATAGCCCGTCATCGAGCGGATCGTACAGGCCGGCGCCGTAGAGCGTGCCCGCTGCGGCGCGCAGCTCGATCATCTTGGTCGCGACCGGGCTGTCCTCGATCATCGCCTGATAATCGCCGAAGGTCATTGCCGCCATGTCGCTGTCGGCGTGGCGCGAGCGCTGATAGCGCTGGAACAGGCGAAATTGCTCGAGCGTGGCATCGGCCTCCAGCGCCCGCGGGAAAAGATCGCGGTTGAGATTGCGGATGCGCTTCAAGGATTTGGTTTCGGAGAAGGCCGCGACCGGGATGCGGACCGGCACGCAGGCGCTGCAGCCGACGCAGGCGGGGCGGTAGGCTAGATGATGGCTGCGGCGGAAGCCGGCGCGCGAGAGCTCGTTGTAGAACGACGTGGCGTGGCGGCCGGCGAGCTCGGTGACAAGCTTGCGCTCGATCTGGTCCGGCAGATAAGGGCAGGGCATCGCCGCCGTGCGATAGAAATGCTGCGGCGCGACCGAGAGGCGCTCGGGCGCGCGGCCTTGTTTCGGCAATCGCTTGTTGTCGCTATGCCCTTCGGGCATCGCTGCTCACCACCAATCTGGACCGAAGCGAATTATGAGCCCAAACGTGCTGATCCGCCAGCGGGTTAGCTGAGCCCGATCATGATCCGCTGGCGATAGGCCGGGCGCTCGCCGAGCCGCTTGTACCAGGCTTCGAGATGCGGCAGGCGATGGCGCTCGATCGGCAGCGAGTAGAAGCGGTAGGTGATGATGCCGACCGGAATGTCGCCGATGCTGAATTCCTTGCCGGCGACGTAAGCGCTCTCGGCGAGATAGCGGTCGAGGATCGTCATGGCGTGATTGGTCTTCTTCACCGCCTCCGCGATGCGCACGGAATCGCGCTCTTCCGGCTTGGAGCGGATGAGGCCCCAGAAGGCCGGGGTGATCGCCGGGTTGAGGGTCGTCAGCGCCCAATCGAGCCAGCGCTCGGCGCGGGCGCGGTCGCGCAGATCGGCCGGCAAGAAGCGGCCGTTGCCGAATTTGGCCGCAAGATAGCGCAGGATCGAATTCGACTCCCAAAGGACGAAATCGTCCTCGATCAGCGTCGGCACCAGCTCGTTCGGATTGAGCTTGTTGTATTCGGCCGTGTGATTGACGCCGTGCTCCAGCCCGGCGAGCTCGAGCGAGAAGGGCGTGCCCATCTCGTCGAGCAGCCACAGGACCTTTTGCGTGTTGTAGGAGTTCGGCCGGCCGAGAATTCGCAGCATCATCGCTCCGTCGCTGATGGCCGGATGATGGCCGCACGGCCCGATGAGTCAAGCGGACGCCCGACCCCGGAGCGTCTTCAGGGACGCGCTAGGATTTCTGGCGTGCCGGCGGCGTTGCCAGCGCGCCGTCCGCGTGGCTCGGCTGCGCTGCGGCCGGCGCCGCTTGGGTCGGCGTTGCCGCCGTCTTGTCCTGACTCTCGCGCATCAGCACGATGCTGATGCGGCGGTTCTGCGGATCGGATGGATCGCCTTTGTCGATCGGGTCCTGATCGGCCATGCCGATGACGCGCGAGAGACGATCGGCCGGCACGCCGTCGTTCTGGAACTCGCGCCGCGTCGCGTTGGCGCGATCGGCGGAAAGCTCCCAGTTGGTGTATTTCGCGCCGAGCGCGTATTGCGTCGAATCCGTGTGGCCGGTGATCGAGATCTTGTTCGGCAGCTTCACAATCGCCTGCGCGACGAGCTTCATCAGCTGCTTGGCCGGATCGAGCATGTCGGCCGAGCCCAAGGGGAACATCGGGCTCTTGTCCTGGTCGACGAGCTGGATGCGCAAGCCTTCCGGCGTTTCGTCGATCATCAGGTTCTTGGCGAGGGCCTGCAGCTCGGGCGAGCCTTTGACCGCGTCCTCGAGCGCTTGCTTGGCTTCCTCGAAGCGCTTCTCTTCGCGCTCGGCCGCTTCCTTCTTGAACTGCTCTTCGGTCAGCTTCTTCGCTTGCGTCGGTCCGGCGCCGTTATTGCCGCTGTTGTTGTCCTGGCCGGCGCCGGCGTTGTTGTTGTTCTGATCCGTGTCGGTGCCGGCGCTGCCGCCGTCATTGCCGTCATCGCCCTCGTTGGGCTGGCGCAGCGCGGTCTGCGCCGGGTTGAAGTTCGGCTGCGACAGCGGAACCGTCTCGCTGCCCGGGCTGCCGACGGTCAGGCCGCCGAGCACGCCGCCGGCGCCGCTGTTCGATTTCGAGGTGATGGTCGGCTCGAAATAATCGGCGATGCCGCGCTTCTGCACGTCGGTGGTGACGTTGAGGAGCCACAGCAGCAGGAAGAACGCCATCATCGCGGTGACGAAATCGGCATAGGCGACTTTCCACGCGCCGCCGTGATGGCCGCCGTGATCGCCTTTCTTGACCTTCTTGATGATGACCGGAGCGCCGGCGCCGTGTTTCGCCATGACTTAGAGCCTGCCCAACCGATCAGGCCGCTTGCGGCATGTTCTCGACCGCGGCTTCGACCTCATAGAAGGTCGGGCGGACATCGGTGTTGAGCGCCTTGCGGGCGAACTCGACCGCGACCGACGGCGCGTAGCCCTGCATATAGGCGAGGATGCCCGCTTTCATGCAGAGGAAGTAGCGCTCTTCGGCATCGCCGCGCGCTTTGACCGCGGCCGCCAGCGGCGCGATGAAGCCGTAGGAGAGGAGCACGCCCATGAAAGTGCCGACGAGCGCGCCGCCGATGAGATGGCCGAGGACGGCCGGCGGCTCGGTGATCGAGCCCATGGTGTGAATGACGCCGAGCACCGCGGCGACGATGCCGAGCGCCGGCATGGCATCGGCGACGGAGCTGATCGAGCCGGCGATGGCGTGATGCTCGCTGCGATGAGTCTCGAGATCCTCGTCCATCAGCGTCTCCATCTCGTGATGGTTGTCGGTGCCGAGGGTGAGGAGACGGAGGTAGTCGCAGAAGAACGTGACCGCGTGCTCGTCGGCGAGGAACGACGGGTATTTCTGGAAGAGCTGGCTCTCATGCGGCTTCTCGACATGCTGCTCGAGCACGAGCGCGCCCTTGGTCTTCGCCATCTTGAAGACGGCGTAGAGCAGGGTCAGCAATTCGAGATAGGCCTCTTTGTTGTACTTCTCGCCCTTCAGCAGGCCGGGAACGGCCTTCGCCGCGCCGGAAAGCACCGGCTTGCGATTGGCGATGATGAAGCCGCCAACGGCGGCGCCGACAATGATCATCACCTCGAAAGGCTGGAACAGCACTTCGAGATGGCCGCCGTTGGCGAGATAGCCGCCGACGACGCTGGCGATGACAACAACCGATCCGACGATTACGAGCATGGCAGGAGGGCACGTTCTGTGACGCTGCGGGGATGCCGTTAAATTGCGGGATTTGCATTAATATTCCCTTTCGCGGACGCCGCATCCTGCCTATCATCCGGAGCAAATCCCGCGCCGAAAGTCGAAGGCTAAGCCCTTGTCACGCAACAATTCCCAGTCCCCGGTCCCGCCGCTCGGCGGCTATCCGCGCCTGCGCATGCGGCGCAACCGGCGCGACGACTGGACGCGCCGGCTGGTCGCGGAGAATGCCGTCACCTCGGCCGATTTCCTCTGGCCGGTCTTCGTCCATGACGGGCGCGAGGCGCGGGTGCCGATCCCCTCGATGCCGGGGGTCGACCGCCTGTCGATCCCGGCCCTGGTGGATGCGGCGGGCGAGGCGCATGCCCTCGGCATTCCCGTGATCGCGCTGTTTCCGGCGACACCGGCGGAGCGCAAGACGGCGGAAGGCGACGAGGCGCTCAATCCCGAGAACATCGTCTGCCGCGCCATCCGCGCGGTGAAGAAGGCGGTGCCGGCGATCGGGGTGATGTGCGATGTCGCGCTCGATCCCTTCACCACGCACGGCCATGACGGCGTGCTCCGCGACGGCTATGTCGCCAATGACGAGACGGTCGCGATCCTCTGCAAGCAAGCCATCGTCCAGGCCGAGGCGGGCTGCGATCTCATCGCGCCGTCGGACATGATGGACGGCCGCATCGGCGCGATTCGCGACGCGCTCGACGGCAAGGGCTTCGACTCTGTGCGCATCATGGCCTATGCGGCGAAATACGCCTCCGGCTTCTACGGCCCGTTCCGCGACGCGATTGGCTCCAAATCCAATCTCGGCAAGGCCGACAAGCGCAGCTATCAGATGGACCCGGCGAACGGCGACGAGGCGCTGCGCGAGGTCGCGCTCGATATCGCCGAGGGCGCGGACATGGTGATGGTGAAGCCGGCGCTGCCCTATCTCGACATCGTGCGGCGCGTGAAGGACCGCTTCGGCATGCCGACCTTCGCTTATCAGGTCAGCGGCGAATACGCGATGCTCAAAGGCGCGATCGAGCGCGGCTGGCTCGATGAATCGGTGATGCTCGAGGCGCTGATGTCGATCAAGCGCGCGGGCGCCGACGGCGTGCTCACCTATGCCGCGGTCGATGCGGCGAAGAAGCTCAAGGCGGGCTGAGCCAGTCGCGAAATTCGATGCTTGCCGGTGTGGTTGTGATATTGTGCCACGGCGCGGCGGAAATCGTGTCCGGACCTCGAGCGGACTGACGCTCGGCGACAGCCCACGCAGGGTTCAGCGAACCGCTTCTTTAAAAAGAACAGTGCGGCATCGGAAGGGAGGACGAGCATGGAATCGTTCGCGACACGGATCGTGATCGCAGCAGCCCCGCTCGGTATTTTGGGTGGGTGGCAATCAGCCGCTTATGCTGACGGTGCGATGGTTCCCGGCGCGTCGATCATGCAGCAATCCTCGACCGGCATTTACCTCCGCCTCGATGGTTCCTACCAGAATGTGAGTCTGCCGAACCTCGCGCTCGGCATTCAGAGCATCACCGCGGAGCCCGCCACCAATGACGCGGGCATGACGCAGAGCTTCAGTCCGAACCCCGGCGGTTATGGGATTGGCGGCGCAATCGGCTATTTGTTGCCGACCGGGTGGGTTTCGCCGATGCTCGGCGCCGACCCCAGGATCGAGTTTGGCGCCAACTATGTCAGCGTCACCGGGACGCAGTCGCCGAGCGCCGCACCCAACGGTCCACGCCCAACTGCTCGGTGGTACCGTTGAGAATGCCGCGTTTCTTTGTGGTGCGCCATCGGCTTTCACCTGCGCGATGACCTCGCATCTTCGTACCGATTTCACGAGTTGGAAGGTCGATCTCAAAGGCCAGAGCGATTTCCATATGGGATCGTTCACCCTGACGCCGTCCGTAGCGCTGATCGGGGGCCAGAGCGACAACAACAACTCGCTTTCGCAATTGCTGACCCAGTCCTTCGCCGGTGCGGCGTTCGGCACGGATACCTATAACGCGAACGTGAAGCTTCATTCGGACGATGGCGGGGCGAAGCTCGGCCTCGACACGAACGCATCGGTCACCCATTGGCTGTCGGTCGGGTTTGGCGGCTCCGTCGGCGAGGTCTATCGCAGCGCTTCATTGACAGGCAACGATGCCTTCGTGCAGGCACCTACGAGCTTCGTCACGCGGCCGACCAGGAGCTCGATATCGAAGGCCGGCAGCACCGGTGCGTTCCTGGCGAATTTCGAAGCGCATGCCGAGATCTCGCCGATCCCGGGCGTGTTGATACGAGCATTCTTCGGTGCCGATTTCGACAGCGCGGTCGCCGGCGTCTCGACGCCGAGCTTCACCGGCGGGATCGGCTCGCCGACTTCAGCGACGCCGGCCAATGTCAGGTTCAACGCCGAGAGCGGCTGGTATGTCGGCGGCGGCACGGTTGTCCGCTTCTGACCGATAATTTGGCGACGCTGCCGTCGGGTCAGAACCGGCGAGGATGGCCGATCAGATTCCGCACAATGCCGAGCTGTGGAGTTTCGGTGTTACCGTCAAGATCGTCCTCGCGCCGCGTCGGACGTCGTAACGCGTCAAGCGAGCCGCACCCAGGTCAGCTCGTGCTTGTTGACGTGAAGATGGATCAGGCGTGAGCCGGGGATCGCGGCAAATCGCGCCTGGGTGGCGAAATCGGTCTCGCCCTGGAATTTGATCGTGCAGAGGAAATTCTTGACCGTGCCGGCGGCGAGGAATTTCTCGACCAGCGTCAGCAATCGCGCCGGATAGCAGATCACATCCGAGAACAGCCAATCGACCGGGCCAACATCGCGCGGATCGAGTGCGAAGGCGCTTTCCTGGCGTTGCTTGACGCCGGGCAGCGTAAGCACCTTCGGATCGAGCGGCGCCTTGTCGATGGCGATGACTTGCGCGCCGAGTTTGCCGAGGACGTAGGTCCAGCCGCCCGGGCTGGCGCCGAGATCGAGACAGGTCTCGCCCGGCTGCGGCCGCAAGCCGAGCACGGTGAAAGCCTCCCAGAGCTTCAGATAGGCGCGGCTCGGCGGCGCTTTGTCTTCGATGAAATTCGCTTCGCCGTTCGGGAACGGGCTCGAACACGATGCGGACGCCAGCATCGTCTCGTTATCGAGCAAGGTCCAGGAGCCCAGCGGCGCGCTCGGGGCGGGATCGCCGAAGGCGAGGGGCTTGGCCGAGACCTTGGGCAGCTTCTCGGCGATAAGCGCGGCACGGCGATGATGCGCCTGCGAATAGAGCGCCCAATTGCGCTGGATGGCGCGGAGTTGCTTCGCGGCGTCGCCGATCGAGGCGATCGCAAGCCGCTGCGGATCCCGCCAGACATTCGCGACCCAGGCGACATCCCGCCGCGGCCCTTCGGCGAGCACGAGCCGGCCATGCGTCTCGATCGCGGCGTCGCCGAGTTCGTGGTGCAGCTCGGCGAGAAAACCTTCGGGCGCCAGATAGCCCGTGACACTCATTTCGTCGTCACTCCCGCGTAAGCGCGAGTCCAGGACAGCGGACGGATGCCCGCTTTCGCGGGCATGACGATAAAAGAGAGCGCATCTTATTTTAGCCGAGCAAAAATTCGCGGATCGCGGCGATCTGGTCGTCGGCCATCAATGCGGGTGCGTGGCCGATGCTGGCGAATTCGACGAGCCTGGCGCGGGGCCCGCGCTGCGTCATCGCCGCGGCATCGTCGGCCAAGAGGATGTCCGACTGCGCGCCGCGCAGCACCAGCACCGGGCAGGTGATCGCATCCCAGCTCGACCACAGCTCGACATCGTCGAGCGGTCCTTGCTTGAAGGCGTCGGCGATCTTCGGATCGTAGTTGAAGCCGATGCTGCCATCCGGCTTGCGGCGCGAGGAATGGGTCGCGAGATGGAGCCATTGCGCATCGCTGAGCGGGCCGAACGGCGCGTGGACGCGGCGCAGCGCTGCTTCGAAAGCGGCGAGGTCGGCAAAGCCCGGATCGAGGCCGACATAGGCGGCGATGCGCTCGATCCCGGCTTTGCGGACGATCGCGCCGACATCGTTCATCACCAGCTTGCGGATCGGCGCGTTCGGCAGCGCGGCGAAGAGCATGCCGATGATGCCGCCCATCGAGGTGCCGACCCAATCGACGCGCTCGACATCGAGCCGTGCGATGAGTGCCGTTATATCGGCGAGATAGACTCCATAGCCATAATCGGCGGCCTCGCTCAGCCATTCGCTTTTGCCGCGACCGGGCATATCGGGGCAGACGACGCGATAATGCGCCGAGAGTGCCTGCGCGAGCGTATCGAAATCGCGACTGTTGCGTGTCAGGCCATGAACGCAGAGCAGCACCGGCGCATCGCGCGACGGGCCGGCCCATTCGGTATAGGCGAGGCGATGGAAGCCGTGCGGGCCGATGCAGGTGAGGCTGCGCTCGATCATGCTGTGACCTTGGCGCGCGCGCCGCGGCGGATCAAGCGTTGCCCGGGCGAGGATGCTCGGCTAAGACCCGGGCAAATCCAAGGAGCTTTTACATGCCGCAACGCGGCCCGCTGTCGGGCATCACCGTCGTCGATCTGTCGCGCATCCTGGCCGGGCCCTATTGCACCATGCTGATGGCCGAGATGGGCGCGCGGGTGATCAAGGTCGAGCCGCCCAAGATCGGCGACGACGCGCGGGCTTACGGGCCTTTCGTCAAGAAACATTCGGCGTATTTCGCCTCGATCAATCGCGGCAAGGAATCGATCGCGCTCGATCTCAAAGCCGAAGCCGATAAGCGCATTTTCGAGAAGCTGCTCGAGAAGGCAGACGTGATCGTCGAGAATTTCCGCCCCGGCACCATGGAAAAGCTCGGCTATGGGTGGGAGACGCTGCATGCGCGCTATCCGCATCTGATCTACGCCGCCGCCTCGGGCTTTGGTCATACCGGCCCCAATTCGAAAGATCCTGCCTACGACATGGTCGTGCAGGGCATGGGCGGGATCATGAGCGTCACCGGCTTCCCCGGCGGCCAGCCGACGCGCGTCGGCATGTCGATCGGCGATGTCGGCTCGGGGCTTTATACGGCGGTCGCGGTCAATGCGGCGCTGCTGCATCGCTTCCGCACCGGCGAGGCGACCAAGGTCGACATCTCGATGTTCGATTGCCAGTTGGCGCTGCTCGAAGGCGTTGTCGTGCGCTATACGGCGGAGGGCGTCATTCCCGGGCCGGTCGGCTCGCGCCACGCCACCATCACACCGTTTCAGGCCTTCAAGACCCAGGACGGCAACCTCATCATCGCCGCGGGCAATGACAGCCTGTTCGTGCGGCTGTGCAACGCGCTCGGCAAGCCGGCGATGCGGCTCGATCCCAATTATTTGACCAACGATGCGCGGCGGACGAATCAGAAGCAGTTGGAGGCCGAGATCGAGGCGATCCTCGCCGACAAGACGACCGCGGAATGGATCAAGATCATCGGCGATGCCGGTGTGCCGTGCGGCCCCATCAACAACATCGCCCAGGCCCTGCGGCATCCGCAAGTCGCGGCGCGCAACATGCTGGTGACCATACCCGACGGCGAGGGTGGAACCCTGAAAGTCTCCGGCAACCCGCTGAAGATGTCGGCTTTCGAGGATCCGCCGACGCGCGCGGCGGCGCCCGATCTCGACGCCAATCGCGCCGCGATCCTGAAAGAGCTCGGCCTCGGCTGAGCGCCGGATCTGGCGGGGCTGAAGACAAAAACGGCCCGGTACGCGACCGCGCCGTTTTCGAAAGCATCTGGTGTTGCGTCAGTACCAGCCGTAAGGCCCGCCGAGCAGCGTGAAGATCAATAGCAACAGAACGATCAGCCCGACCAGGCCAAGCCCGCCGCCGCCGTAGTATTCACGGCGATAGCCGTAATAGCCGCCGCCGCTGAACAGCAGAATAAGGATGATCAGTAAGAGAAGAAGCATATCGATCTCCGATCTTGTTCTCGCGGAACTAACAATCGGAGGAGCCGAAAGGTTTCAGCCTTGTAACCTTGCGGGGCGCGGAACGTTAAAAAGACTGAGGCGCCGCCGCGCGTTCCAGCGCCGCGGCTTCGAGCTGCATCGCTGCGGCCAATGATTTGAGCTGCGCCGCGACGGCCGGTGCCGCACGCGCAGCTTGAATTTCGATGACCCGTGCCTTGCGCCGCAGATAGTCGATGGTGCGACGACGATCCGACGGCGAAGCGGTGACTTGAAGATTCTCCACGATAGCCTCGGAAAGCAGGATAAAACCCGGCTAACGTTGGCAGAGCGGGGACGCTGCGACCAGATGGGGCCGCTACTTAGGGGGGTCTACGGATGCGCCATCAGGCCCGGTAGGCAGCCGTCTCCCCCTCGCTCCCGCGCTCCAGCGCGGTCGCTTCCGCTTCGATCGTGTCGGCAAGATCGGTGAGCTGCGTCGCAAGCACGGCCGCGGCGCGCGCGGCTTCGAGGCGCATGTTGCGCGCCTGGCGCTTCAAGCGGCCGATCGCGTAGAAGCGATCGAAGGACGATAACGTGCTGTTTTCCATCATGGCGGCCTCGCGAGTTGGCGGATCACCGGTAGAAGCAATCGCGCCGCGGGCAAGTTTCCGGATCGGCAAGGCGATTTCGCGGCTTTTCCCGCCGCTCGCGAAGATTTCGCGGCATTTTCGGCGGACGCGGGAATTTCGTGGCTTTATCGCGGCGGCTTGGTCGGTGCTGCCGGTCAGTGCAGGAACGGCTCGACGACCGCGTGCTCGCGGCAGGTGGCGCGGCGCATATCGCGGGGATAGCGGAGATCGTCGAACGGCGTCGCGCGATGCATGGTGCAGCGATTGTCCCAGATCACGACATCGCCGCATGTCCATTTGTGGCGATAGACGAAGCGGGGCTGGGTCGCGAAATCGATCAGCTCTTTCAAGAGCGCACGGCCCTCGTCGATCGGCATGCCGAGAATGTGCGAGGCATGCGAGGCGAGGTAGAGCGTCTTGCGGCCGGAGGTCGGATGAGTCTGCGCCACCTTGTGCTCGGCCGGCGGGCGCGATTCGAGCTCTTCCGCGGTCGGCTCGGGAAAGCCCGAGATCTGCCGCGAATACCAGATCGAATGCGACGCGACGAGGCCCTCGATCTTCTCTTTCATCGCCGAGGGCAGCGCGTCGTAAGCGGCGCGCTCGTCGGCGAATTCGGTGTCGCCTTCGCCGTTCACCGGGATGATGTGGCTATTGAGCAGCGAGTAGGTCGCGCGGTTGGGATGAAACGACATATCCGTGTGCCACAGCCGGTTCGCGTTGTTGAAAGCGCGGGCGCGGCTTGCGGCGGGGCGGATGTTGCCGTCGACATCGAGATTGCCGACATCGACCAGCT
>Ga0335085_10016370_pt1 | contig 10720 bp, 11 predicted proteins | sample Lox_Sample_45_FD_206712 | JGI IMG/M metagenome (GOLD analysis project Ga0335085, IMG submission 206712) | Soil microbial communities from Loxahatchee National Wildlife Refuge, Florida, United States - Lox_Sample_4.5 | ecosystem: Environmental > Terrestrial > Soil > Wetlands | place: USA... | reverse complement strand
TAAGATGACCCGTTCGCTATTCCCAAGGATCTTCGCCACGATCGCGGGGCTCGTCCCATTCGCCAGCAGCTTCGTCGCGAGCGTGTGCCGGAACTTATGTGGATTCCCTTTTACGCCGGACCGATTAAACAATTTCGCGAGACCCCGGCGCCGGCTTCCGATCGCGGTCGAAAGTTTTGACTCGCCGGTCCAGAAATAAAATTCGCTGGTCTTGATCGCGCCGAGCGCGGCAAGAACGGCTGGAGCCAGTGGCAACCACACAATCGATTTCGTTTTCTTTGTTACGATGCGAAGTTTGCCATCGGAAATGTCCTGCTTGCGAAGCCGAACGGCATCAGAGATCCGAAGGCCGGTGTGTTGGAGGACGAGGACGAACGCCCGCATGATCGGGCGTTTGATTTTTTTTTGGATCTTGCTGAGTTCATCGTCGCTAAAGACGGAAACATCGGGAGGCTCTGGCTTCGGCGGCTTCAGAAACTGCGCCGGCGATTCTGTCAGCCATTTGTTCTGCACGCAGAATCGATAGAATGCTCGCAACCGTTCGATCTGCTTTGTCTGTGTCAACGCTCCCCAGGAAATCCAGGTCTCGCGGAATCGGCACAACTCAGGCAAGCCGATCGCTTCAAGCAGCGTTCGCCCATCAGGATCAATGTGACTTTGAAGCGCTTTCAGCAACTCCGCAATTTTATGCTGGCTACTCGCGGACAGCTTCCGCGCTTCGCAATCAGCCTTGTACCGCGTGATTGCTTCTGCGAGCGTAACGCGGGCCCGCAGCTTGGTCGTGCCTGCGGCTTCCCATTCCCGAACTCTCCGCACCGCAGCTTCCCAGCTCGTCAACTGCAACGAATGCGGCCGGATGCGTTCTTCGCCCAGTTGACCCTCGCAGTGGATCGGGCATTTGCAGCGCCGCTCGCGCTCGGAGGTGTGCGGGCAAGCCTTCAAATGTCGGCGGTAAATCCGAATCATCTGGTCTCCTGGCGGAAGTATGGCACGTACCGGCCACACGGCCAAGAGCAATGATTTGCAAGTTTCGCGGTTTCCGTTAGATACGGGTTGGGGCGGCTGGTGGGATTCGAACCCACGACATCCAGAACCACAATCTGGCGCTACTACCAGCTGAGCTACAGCCGCCGTGTGACCTTCAGTTTATCATTTCAGTCCGGCTTGCTTCCAAAGCTCATCCACCCGCCGGCGCACCTGTTCCGACATGCGGATCACGTCCGGCCACGGCCGGCTAAAACCTTCGCCGGACCACTTTTTCGTCGCGTCGATGCCCATCTTCGATCCGTAATTCGGCAGGCGGCTGGAATGATCGAGCGAATCGACCGGCCCCAGCACAAACTGAATATCGCGCTCCGGATCGATGTTGTTCAGCGCCTTCCAGGCCACCTCGCTCACGTTCTGCACGTCGACGTCTTCATCCACCACCACAATGCATTTCGAAAACATCGCCTGCCCCAATCCCCAGATCGCGTGCATCACTTTGCGCGCATGCCCCGGGTACGATTTGCGGATCGCCACCAGAATCAGATTGTGAAAAATCCCTTCGGCGGGCATGCAGATATCGCGGATTTCCGGCAGTTGCAGCCGCATCAGCGGAAGAAAAATCCGTTCGATCGCCTTGCCCATGTAGAAATCCTCCATGGGCGGCGGACCGACGATGGTGGTCGCATAAATCGGATTCTTGCGATGCGTGATGCAGGTCAAATGAAACACCGGGTAATCGTCTTCGAGCGAATAGAACCCGGTGTGATCGCCGAACGGACCTTCGCGCCGCAGCTCACCTAGTTCCACGTATCCTTCCAGGACAATCTCCGCCTGCGCCGGCACTTCGATGTCCACCGTCTCGCATTTCACCATCTCCACCGGCTTGGTCCGCAGGAATCCGGCGATCATCATCTCATCCAGATCGGGCGGCAGCGGCAGAATCGCGGAATACATGGTCGCCGGGTCAGCCCCGATCGCCACCGCCACGTCCATTCGCTGGCGCCGATAGAAGAGAACGGCGATAGTGCTCGGCCCCCTGTTTGTGCGTCTGCCAGTGCATTCCGGTGGTGCGGCCGTCGTAAATTTGCAAACGATAGCAGCCGCAGTTGCGCTTGCCGGTATCGGGATTCTTGGAAAAAACCATTGGCAGAGTGATGAAGCGTCCGCCGTCTTCCGGCCAGCACTTGAGAATCGGAAAATAATCGAGGGAAAAATCGCGCCGGATCACCTCCTTGCAGGGGCCGCCGGAGACCATCTTCGGAAAGAACGCACCCATTTCGGCGAGCTTCGGCAGCATCTTCAGTTTGCCGATGAGTCCTTCGGGCATGCGCATTTCCAGGAACTCCGAGATGCGCCTGGCGACTTCGTCCACCGACGACACTTCGAGCGCGATCTCCATGCGCCGCGCGCTGGCGAAGGCGTTGATCAGCACCGGCACCTTCGAGCCCTTGGGGTTTTCAAAAAGCAGCGCCGGACCGCCTGATTTGACGCTGCGATCGGCGAACTCCGTGATTTCGAGCTCGGGATCGACCTCGAGAGAAATGCGCTTCAGCTCTTTATTTTTTTCGAGCGCGCGCACGAACTCGCGCAGGTCGTCATAAGCCATAATTTCTACTATGACAAACAGGACCGCATTTGTTACGGGCGCCAGCCGCGGCATCGGCCTGGCCTGTGCCAAAGGGCTGGCCGCCGCGGGCGCGAAAGTGGTGCTGGCCGCGCGCGATGCCGCGCGGTTGGAAGCCGCCGTGAGCGCGATCCCTGGCGCGGCCTGGGTGGAATTGGATCTCGCCTCGCCCGACTCGATCAAGGCGGCATTCCAGAAAGCCGGCCGAGTCGATATTTTAGTGAACAACGCCGCCATCACCAAGGACAACCTGGCGCTGCGCATGAAGAAGGAAGATTGGGACGCGGTGATCGCCACCAACTTGACCGGAGCGTTCCTGGCGATCCAGCAGGTGCTGCCCGGCATGATGAAGGAGCGGTGGGGCCGCATCATCAATATTTCCTCGGTGGTCGGCGAAGCGGGCAATCCGGGGCAGGCGAATTATGTCGCGTCGAAAGCGGGGCTCATCGGGCTGACCAAATCGATCGCGCAGGAAATGGGGAGCCGGAACATCACCGTCAACGCCATCGCCCCGGGATTCATCGAAACCGACATGACCGCGGTTCTTGCGGATGAGTTGAAGGCGGGAATGTTGGCCCGGGTGCCGTTAAAGCGCTTTGGAAAGCCGGAAGACGTCGCGGCGGCGGTGCGTTTTCTGGCGAGCGAAGAAGCGGCCTACATCACGGGTCATGTGCTGGACGTGAATGGCGGAATGTATATGTGAGCTGGCCGGGGGGAACCCAAAGCAGCTCCTCTTGCGCATGGGGTTCGCAGGTGCATAGCTGCCAGAATTCTTTGGTCCGGAAACCTTCGTTGACCGAGTCATTCCGTTTTTAAGTGACGGTCCCTACGGTGCTCTTGAGACTCAGGCGCTTCAGCGCATAGCTCATGCACCGCAGAATCTCGCGACGTACGTCGAACCGAGACCGATACTTTTGTTCGACCGCAAAAAGCTCGAATGGGTCATTAAGCTCGCGGAATCGAGCGATCTTAAGCCAACGATTCCGAATGTCGCTGATAGCCCACTTGGCCTCTGCGAAGTAATACACTCTCAAAGTTTCAGGTGGTCGAACCATGATCGCGAACTTACCACGATTCTCGATTCGAGGGTGCCAGTCACTCGCCACATTCTCAAATTATCCAAGCATTTACAGCGGAAGTCCTTCACCACCCCTGCTACCCTGGAATCAGAAGATCTTCTGAAGTTGCTTTTCCAGTGGTACTGAACTCGCGGCGGCCGTCAACGCCTCGCGGTGTCAGCCCTGAGCATGGCATCGACGCGAGATTGTTTCGAACCGGTTCGATAATCTGCCGGTGGCCGGCCAAAGGCGCCGCCGGTAATCAGAGGGGGGTTAGTCGAAAGCAGAGAAACAAAGGGACGCCAGCCAGCGCACCCGAGGCCCTCGTGCTAGATCGCTCCTCGAACCGCCGGCGGCCGGAAAATCGCCCGGCGAAAAGTCCGAGAGCCCCGGCCGCCGGCAACTTCTAATAGTCGACGTGTCTGGGCGCGAAACCGCAGAACGGTTTTCGCCGCTACAGCCCCTTTTTCGCCAGAAACTGCACCAGGTCCACCACGCGCATCGAATAACCCCACTCATTGTCGTACCAGGCGATGACTTTCACCAGGTTGCCGTCCAGCACCTTGGTCATCTGCGAATCGACAATCGAGCTGTTGGGGTTGTGCATCATGTCGGTGGATACCACCGGATCTTCCGTGTAGGCCAGAATGCCCTTCATGCCGCCCTCGGCGCACTGCTTCAGGGCCGCGTTCACTTCCTCCGTGCTGGTCGATTTGGAAACCAGCACCACCAGGTCCACCACCGAGACATTCGGCGTGGGAACGCGCATCGCGTAGCCGTCGAGCTTACCTTTGAGCTCCGGCATCACCAGCCCGATAGCCTTGGCCGCGCCAGTAGTGGTGGGGATCATGTTGATGGCCGCGGCGCGCGCCCGCCGCAGATCCTTATGCGGAAAATCCAGCACGTTCTGATCGTTGGTGTAGCTGTGGATCGTGGTCATCGATCCCTTCTGAATGCCGAAGGCGTCATGCAGCACCTTCACCACCGGCGCCAGGCAGTTGGTGGTGCAGGAGGCGTTGGAGATCACGTGGTGTTTGGCCGGATCGTAGGCGTTCTGATTCACGCCCAGCACGATGGTGATGTCCTCGTTTTTGCCGGGCGCCGTGATCACCACTTTTTTCACGCTGCCGCGAAGGTGCTTGGCGGCGTCCTTGGCTTCGGTGAACTTGCCGGTCGATTCGATGACCACCTGCGCGCCCAGGCCGGGAAAATCGATCTCGGCGGGGTCTTTGCTCGAGAAAATGCGGATCCGCTTCTTGCCGACCGTGATCGAATCGGGGCCGGCTTTCACCTCCTCGTGCAGCGGGCCGAGGATGGAGTCATACTTCAACAGGTGCGCCAGGGTCTTGGTATCGGTTAAATCGTTGGCCGCCACAAAATCGATCTCAGGATTGTGCAGCGCCGCGCGGACCACATTTCTGCCAATGCGGCCGAACCCGTTAATTCCGACTTGAATCGCCATGAGTTTTATTTTAGCGGCTCAGGCGGGGATTCGGCCTTGGCCGGCTCGGCCACCATGCCCTGCTCGTTCAGAATGACGATATCCACGCGCCGATTGCGGGCGCGCCCCTCTTCGGTGGCGTTGCTGGCCACCGGCGCCACGTCGGCATAGCCGGCGATGGACATCCGCTCGCGCGGCACTCCGAACTTGGTCAGCAGTTCCATGATGGCGATGCTGCGCGCCGCCGACAGTTCCCAGTTGCTGTGGAAGCGCGAAGTGCTGATGGGAACCGCGTCGGTGTGGCCCTCCAGGCGAACCGGGTTGGGCAACTTTTCAATCGCCGCCGCCACTTTCCGCAGGCCGTCCTGGCTGTCCTCGGAAACGGTATCCTCGCCGGAGGGAAACAGCGCCGCCTGATTGAAGCTCACCACCAGCCCGCGCTGCTCCATGCTGATGTGAATGCGGCCGCTCTCGATCTCCTTTTGCAGCTCCTCGCTCAGAATTTTCAGCGAGGGCAGCAGCTCGGCCAGCTTCTTCTTCTCCTCCGGAGCCTTTTGCGCTCCACCCGGACCGCGCATCATCGCATTTCCCTTGCCGACGTCGTTCACCGTTCCGCCCCACAGGATCTGCAAAACGGTCTTCAGCTTTTCGCCTTCCAGAGCCTTCCTCACCGATTCGGAAACCACCTCGGCGCGGCCTTTATCGGCCTGCGAGCTGGCGAACATGACCACGAAAAACGCGAACAGCAGCGTGATGAAATCGGCGTAGGAGATCAGCCAGCGCTCGTGGTTTTCATGCGGCGGCGGTTTGCGTTTGCGGGCCATGCTTAGGCCTTCACCGGCTCCGACGCCGGCGCCTTTTCGCCCTTCGGCTTCGCTTCCTTCGCGGCGGGCTCGCCCTTCTGATAGGCTTCCAGCTTGAGGCGGAGCAGCTTCGGATTAAGACCCTCCGCGATGCCCGAGACCGCTTCGATGATCAGTTCCTTGCGGCGAGCCTCGCCTGCCACCCGCGCCTTGATCTTTCCCGCCGCCGGAAGAAACAGCAGGTTCGCGCTGCCGACTCCGTAGACCGTCGCCACAAACGCGACGGCGATTCCGTGGCCGACTTCTTCGATATTCGCCAGGTTCTTCATCACCTGGATCAGACCGAGAACGGCTCCGATGATGCCGATGGTGGGCGCGTAGCCGCCGGCGCTCTCGAACACCCGCGCCTCGGCTTCGACGTGTTGCTCCTCCATTTCGATCTCCAGCTCCAGCATTTTGCGGATTTCCTGCAAGTCGGTGCCGTCGACCGCCAGGTTCAGCGCTTTCTTGAGAAACGGATCCGCCACCTGCTCGGCATCCTGTTCGAGCGATACCAGGCCGTTCTTGCGCGCCTTGTTGGCGAAGCGGATCACCTGTTCGATCAGGTCGCTCACCGAAGTTGAGGAGTCGCGGAACACACCGGCGAAGCGCTTCACCGCGCCGATGGCGATGTGCGCCGGCGTGGTGACCAGGACCGCACCCGTGGTTCCGCCGAGCACGATCATGGCCGCGGTGATCTGCGCCACGTCTTTCAGGCGCCCGCCTTCGAGGATCAGGCCTCCCAAAATTCCAAGCAAAGCCACCGCCAGTCCGGCGATGGAGGCGAAATCGAGTTTGGCGGAGACCTTCGGCGGGGCTTCGGCAGCGGGGGGCGACTTGGCTTGCTCGGCCATGAGGTCAGTGTTCTCGCTCCAAGGGACTCGAATGAATCGCGCGGCGGAATTCGATCACCTTGCGAACGATCTCCTCAGTGGTCTCGAGCACGACGATTTTTTGTCCATTGGTCAGGCTGATCACCGTGTCCGGAGTGGTCTCGATGTGTTCGATCAGGTCCGAATTCAGGACCAGAGGAACGTGGTTGATTCGCGTCAGTTGAATCATCGCAGCTCTGGCCCGGGCGGGCGATCCCCTCTCAACACGCTTATCGGCGAGGGAGGAGAAGTTTTGAATCGCGGGCGCGAGCTACTTCAAGATGTCCGCCAGCGACTGCAATTCCTTGCGAACCGCATCGAGCATCGAGCTCGAGTCCTCGAACAGACCGGCCTGGGCCGCCGCGGCCTTGGCGGCCTTGGCGGCCTTGGGGGCGCGGACGGGCTCCGCTTTGCCGCGCGTCTCCAGGAACTTGCGGGCCCCTTCGATGGTGAAGCGCTTCTCGTACAGCAGCCGCTTGATCTCCAGGACCAGTTCCACATCTTTGCGCCGGTACAATCGATGCCCGGTTCCGGATTTGCGGGGTCCCAGCGTCGGGAATTCCGTTTCCCAGAATCGCAGCACGTACGGCTTGATGCCGGCCAGCCGGGCTACTTCCCCGATGCGGAAGTAAAGCTTATCGGGAATTTCGTGCGTCGGTTGAACCGGCGCGTTTTCAGGCGCGCTCATGACGGTACCCTTATCATAATGTCTCCGCTCGTGGGAATCCATCCCGTCCGGGAGGCGCTCCGAGCCGGCCGTCCTGTCGCCCGGGTTCTGATCGCCAAGGGCGCCGGCGGCGCGCGTCTCCAGGAATTGATCGAGCTGTGCCGGCAGCGCGGCATTCCCGTGCGCTTCGAATCGCGCGAGCAACTGGATCGCGCCGCCGGCGGCGCCGCGCACCAGGGCGTAGTGGCCATCGGAGCCGCGGAAAAATACGCCGCTCTCGAGGAGACCGCGGCCGCCGGAGGACTGCACGTGGTGCTCGACGGCGTGGAGGATCCGCACAACCTGGGCGCGATCATTCGCACCGCGCACGCCGCCGGAGCGGCAGCCGTGGTGATTCCGGAACGCCGCGCCGCGCCGCTGACCGAGGTGGTCGCCAAGGCCGCCGCCGGCGCGCTGGCCTATCTGCCGGTGGTGCGCGTCGGCAATGTGAACCGTGCCCTGGAGGATCTGAAAAAACGCGGCTACTGGATCTACGGTCTGGACGAGCGCGGCGATCAGCAATACGATCGGATCGATTACGCGCGCCCGACGGTGATCGTGCTCGGCGGCGAGGGGCGCGGGCTGCACGAGCAGGTCGCCCGGCACTGCGACTTCCTGGTGCGCATCCCGATGTCGGGCGGAGTCGCCTCACTGAACGTCAGCGTGGCGGCGGGAGTGGTGCTGTTCGAATGGAGAAAAAAGACCTCGTAAGCGATCTTAGGAGCCGAACTTGGGCGGACGCTTTTCGAGAAACGCGCGCACGCCCTCGCGATGATCCGCGGTCAAACCGCAGCGCGCATGCGTCTCCGCTTCGCGGTCGAGCAGCGTGCCAAAATCGGCGCTCATCGCCAGGTTCACGTTAGCCTTCATGTAGCGATAGCTGAGCAGCGGGCCGCGGGCGATTCGATTCGCGATCGCGTCGACTTCGCCGGCCAACTGCTCCGGTTCGAGGACGCGATTCACCAGCCCGATCCGCTCGGCTTCGGCGGCGTCGATGTTTCCACCCAGGAAAAACAGCTCCTTGGCTTTGGGCGCTCCGGCGTAGCGGGCCAGCAGCCAGGTGGTTCCGAAATCGCCGCCGAAGCCCACATTGCCGTAAGCCGTGCCGAACTTCGCGCCGGCCGCGGCGAATCGCAGATCGCAGGCCAGCGCGATGCCCAGGCCCGCGCCGACGGCGGCTCCGTTTACCGCGGCGATGGTCACCTTCGGCACGCTGTACAGCAGCCAGGAAAGCCGATGCGCGGCGCGCAGCCGGTCGATATGCGGTTCCAGTTCCGCTTCGCCGTAAAGATCCTCGGCCATGGAGGAAACGTCACCGCCGGCGCAGAAGCCGCGACCCGCGCCGGTCACCACGATCGCGCCGATTTCCGGATCGCGGCTCCACTCCTCCAGCGCGGCGATGGAGCCGGCCAGCAGCTCCGGGCTCAGCGCGTTCAGCCTCTCCGGCCGGTTCAGGGTGAGCGTGGCGACGCGATCGCGCACCGCGGTGAGGATGTCGGGCATAGAAGGAACTATACCGCCCCGCCCAGCCGGCCCGCGGCGTAGAGGCGGCGATCCATGCGCGCCAGGCGCCGCTCCATTCCCCGCGCCAGCAGCCGTGTGTGCGGGATGCCGCAGAGATGGTTGGGAATCTCCCAGACGTCGCCTTCGCGGGTCATCCAGCCGGCGCGGTCGAATCGGCTGAGGTTCACCGGACGGGAGTAGGCGCGCAGGGTCTTTTCGCCCCGCGGATTATAGTAGTGCTCGAAGTAGCTCATCACCAGCTCGCGAATGGTGCGATAGACCGGCTCGCGGGAACGCAGACCGCTGTAATCGGATTTGGCCACCGCGCCCCAGAAGCCGCGCAGGCGATACACCGCCAGCACATGATCGGTGTCGCGCACCGCTTCGAGATCGACGATCAGCGGCGGCAACCCCATCCAGCGCAGCCCCAGGGCCCCGACCATGGCGCCCTCCATGCAATGCGCCGCGCCGTGGCGCAGCACCATGCGCGGGGAATAACAGGTGTGGCCGCGCGGTTCGGTGTTGTAGGGAATCGAGTCCAGGAACTCCTGCAGGCGCCGCGGGGTGGTCAGCCGGCGCAGGATTTTCCGCTCGCCCGGCTCAAAAAGATGCTCGATCATCCGGAGGTAACAAACATTTTAGAACGCCAATGTTTTATCACGCCACAGTGACCGTTACGAACGCCCTTCGGCGCCTCTTCCCCCGCGGCGTTGTTATATACTCACGGATGCAAATGCCGGATTTAAGATTGGGCGACGTCATCGACGATTATTGCGTGAAATGCCGCCGCCTGACCAACCATTCCATTGTTTCCCTGATGAACGGCGGCGCGGCCAAGGTGCGCTGCCGCACCTGCTACAACGATCACGACTATCGCAACGAGCAGGCTCCTCCCACGAAGAAGGAACTGGCGCGGCAGAAGGAATTATTCAATGCCGTACTGTCCGGCGTCGCACCGGTGTCCGAGATCCCCGCGGATCCGCCTCCCGAAGCCAAGAAAAAAAAGAAATAGATTGCGAAGCCCTACTCTTTTCTGAGCTCCCGCTTGACGTCGTCGACCACGCCATCGACATTGGAGCCGCCCAGGTCCTTCTGCAAACGCCGCAGCGCGACGCCCACCACGTCGCGATGGTGCAGCCTCGATCCGAGCGCTTCGGATTCGCTCAACTTCAGCCACAGCTCGTGCAGCAGATCGACGTCTTCCGGCCAGAGCCGCGGCGGATGCGGCCCGAGATTCACATAGGTCGAAGGCCGGTCGGCGCTGATCACTTCGAGCGAGAAGGGATGCCGCGGCTCCGGCAGCGCTTCCCAGGCCAGGCCGATGCGCCGCGCCAGCTCGTCCGATTCCATGCGCGCGCTGACGCCGGTCACCAGCCGCGAGGCGCGCAGCGCGCTGGCGGCATGCGCCAGCGCGTCGAAAGGATTGACCGCCGGCACCACCAGCAGTTCCACCGGCTTGCCGGCTTTTTCCGCCATCTCCACCACATGGCTGAACAGCTCCTTTTCGTAATCGCTGAAGATCTGCGCGTCGGACAGTTCGTATTCACCCGCGCCGGTCGAAATCGGCCGTACCGTCATCACCACGATGTCATGGCGGCGCAGGTTGGTTTTTTCGAGCACGCGCTTGAGGTGTTCCATGCGGCGATAGTCGCGCACCGCCACCAGAACGCAGCCCGGCCGCGCGTGC
>Ga0335085_10016367_pt1 | contig 10721 bp, 10 predicted proteins | sample Lox_Sample_45_FD_206712 | JGI IMG/M metagenome (GOLD analysis project Ga0335085, IMG submission 206712) | Soil microbial communities from Loxahatchee National Wildlife Refuge, Florida, United States - Lox_Sample_4.5 | ecosystem: Environmental > Terrestrial > Soil > Wetlands | place: USA... | reverse complement strand
AGGTGGCGGACACCATCCACACGCCCTTGGCCTTCATCATATTGAGAAGCTCATTATCCACCGGCTGGTCGCGCACCATATGGGCGAAACCATTTATGCCTTCGCGCACCAGTTCCTTGGCGTCCGCCAGATAGAAGACATGGGCGACGGCCTTGAGATGATGCTTGTGCGCCTCGTCAATGATGGCGGCGGACACCGAATAGGGCATCTTGACGGGAATGGTCTTGCGCTCGTCATCCATCCAGAGCTTGATGAGATCCACGCCCTTGGCCGCCTGCTCGTCAACCAGCTTGCGGGCCTCTTCGGGACCGGAAACAGGGTTGGTCACCCCCACCAGGCCGCCGTAACCGCCTTTGAACACCGCGCCCTGGCCTGCGCTGAAGATCCGCGCCATGGTCGGACGGCTCTTGCGCTGCTGGTTACGCATGGCGAGGACGAAATCCTTGTCGGTACCCATCACCTCGATCGCCGTGACGCCATAGGCAGCATATTGCTTCAAATCGGCCTGGACGTTTTCTGGTGTCTCATATTTCTCGTCCTGGGTGACGTCGTGCATCATGCCGACATGGACATGGCTGTCGATGAGGCCGGGCATTACGAACTTGCCGGACAGATCCTTCACGGTGGCGCCGGCCGGAGCCTTCAATCCCGACACGGGGCCGACATAGGCGATCTTGCCATCGGTTATCACAATGGCGGAATTGTTTTGCGGCGCTGCACCGGTGCCGTCGATCACCGTGACGTTCCTCAACACGGTGGTTTGCGCCGCGGCTGGAACCGTGATGGCGAGAAACGCCAGCAGAGCGAGGCCTAACTTCAATCCACGCATGTCAAAACTCCCTGTCAGCAGCACCGCCCGCGAAACCCGGTTCTTACGAGACAGGGCCAAAAAAAAACAGCACAGAGTTACGCTGCACTGCGAAATGGAAAGCGCGCCCCGGCACAAGAAAAATGCCGCCCCCCTTGCCGGAGGACGGCACCAATCGCGGGTTGCTCCCACTTTATCTCTATCGCCCTCTTGAGTGCGGGACCAAAGGCCTCTCACCCGTCCGGCTTCGCGCCGATAACTTGTTGATTCTTGTCTTGTTTCCTCGACCCCAGTCGGCGGTCTTTGCCGCCTTCGCTGACGCGGCTCCCTTTTGGCGGGGCCACTTGCGGCAGAGACTATGTCAGGACGCTGAGGAAAACAAATCCGGCTGGTGTCCATTCTCTCATTTTCGGGGGCAACCTCCTGGCCAAAATGAAATGGAGGTTGGTCATGGCGAAAATGTCGCGCTGCGATCTGAGGCTGGCTGGCGCATGCGTGATGCTCCCCCAGCGACTTTCGCTCTTTTCGGGCACAGGCTGGACATCAAGGATGGCGTGCTGTGGTATTGCGACCCCAACGAGGGTTGGATCTCCCAACCTGACTTAGAAAATTCAGACATGATGGAGGGGACCATGGATCGCCGCAGTGTGATGACGGGGATGCTCGGCACGGCAGCTGTTCTTTGGACGCCGCCGGACGCTTTCGCGCTGGGCCTGCCCAAGGACAAGATCAAGCGCATCCGCTACTACAAGACGCCCACCGATGCGGCAGGCCGTCCCAATATCCATCAGCCGACCTTCAACCAGTCCACCAACATCGTCACTATCGAGACCGAAAGCGGTTTGATGGGCGTTGGCGAAGGCGGCGAGCCTTCAACCATGGAACAGTGCGCCGGGCTTCTGATCGGCGAAGATCCGTTCCGCATCGAGCACCAGTGGCAGACCATGGAGCGCGGCTATTTCTATCCTTCGGGCCGGGAAAAAACCCATTCTCTGGGAGCGCTGGATGTGGCGCTGTGGGACCTTAAGGGCAAGGCGCTGGGCGTACCGGTCTGGCAGCTGCTGGGGGGCAAGAGCCGCGACTATGTCGAATGCTATGCTACTGCGTATCCCACGCCTCCAGGAGGAACGCTGGAAGACGCGGCGCGCGCCTGCATAGCCGAAGGCTTCCGCGCCTATCGCACCGCGGTACACGAGAGCGAAAATTTCGACCGCTTCGAGGCGGTGCGCCAGACCGTCGAAGAGTGCCAGGCCATCCGCCGCGGCGTTGGCAAGGACGGTGCCTGGGCACTCGATTTCCATGGCGTGATGGACCCGGAAGATGCCATCACACTCGCCACCGAAGTGGAACCGTTGCATCCCTTCTTCTGCGAAGACCTGATCCGCGGCGAGAATATTGGCGTTTACAAAGTGATGCGCCCGCGTCTCAGGGTGCCGGTGGCGGTGGGAGAGATCTATGGCGTCAAGTGGGAGATCGCGCCTCTGATTGAGCAGAATCTGATCGATTTCGCCCGCTGCACGGTGCCCAATGTCGGCGGTATCACCGAATATATGAAGATCGCGGCATTGGCCGAGACCCATTATTGCGGTCTGATCCCGCATTTCACCGGCCCGATCGGCGAAACCGCGCTGGTGCATTGCCTGACCGCGACCTCGGTGATCGCGCTGATGGAAATGACCGGCGCCGGCCGCCATCCCTGGCCTTATCTGCCGCAGGCCTATGACTTCCATAACGGCAAGCTGTGGCCCAATGACCGGCCCGGGCTGGGCGTGACGCTCGATACCAGCAAGCTGGAGAAAGTCGGCGACTGGACGGAGCATTATGCGCCCATCCAGATCAATCACCGCCCCGATGGGTCTTATACGAATTGGTAGGCGCGGGTCTTTCGGTCCCCGAGTGCGTCGCGCGTGCTCACCTACGCTGGGTACGCTCCGCGCGCGCTCTTGCTCGGATGACCAAAATCACTCGCGCCTCGAGCTTTGGACCGACCTAACCGGCCGCCTTGAAGGCAGCCACACACTGGCGCCCGCGAGCGGCAATTTCCTCGTCACTGAATTCCGGCTTAAAGAGGTCCGAGCCCATGCCGAAACCGGCCGCGCCGGCCCGGCGCCATTCCTTCATATTGCCGGCGCCGACCCCGCCCACGGCATAGACAGGCATGTCCTTGGGAAAAACCGCCAGCAGCGCCTTCAAATGCGCGGTGCCGGCGGTGGCGGCCGGAAACAATTTGAGCGTGCGCGCGCCCGCCGCGATGGCGGAGAAGGCCTCGCTGGGGGTGTAGAAGCCCGGCATCACCACCATCCTCTTTTCCACGCCACGCGCGATCACCGCCGGATTGGTGTTGGGCGTGACCAGCAGCCTGCCGCCGGCATCGGCCACCCGGTCCACATCGGCAGGATCCAGCACAGTGCCCGCGCCGGTCAGGCAATTGTCGCCATAAGCCTTGGCCAGGAGACCGATGCTCTTGAACGGCTCCGGCGAATTCAGCGGCACTTCGATGGCCCGAATGCCGGCATCGAACAGCGCCGCCGCGACACGCTCGATCCGGGCCGGCGTCACGCCGCGCAGGATGGCCACCAACGGCAATTCGATCAGAAGATCAGTCATGAAAATATTTCTGCATGGGCATGAACCAGACCGGCCAGCGCCGCGGCATCGCCATCGATCGCCGCAACCGGAATATCATAAGTTTTCAGCGCACGGCCATAAAGCGCGGCAAGCCCGGGCGTGCAGATCAGCTGCACCGGGCCTTCGCGGTCGAACAGCCGGAGCGCCGTGGCAATGTCTTTGCCCAATATCAGGCCCGACAGATAGGAGGCGGCATCAGCTTTGGCCATTTCGCCGGTCACCACCCGGGCGCGGGTGCTGAACAGAAGATGCAGAAGATCGGCATCGGGATTGGCGCGCGCAAAATCCAGTCCGCGCTGCAGCGCCGGACTTTCGCTGTCCATCTCGCCGCCGTCGCGCGCCAGCACGCTGTGGTGGCTAAGCAGGTCGAACAATTCGCCGGATAAGGCCGTCTGGAATTGGATCACCGTGCCCTTGTCCATTGCCACCCATTTGGCATGGGTGCCCGGGAGGCAGAACAGATGGCGGCCCTTGGCCAGGGCTGGATGAAGCCGCAACGCCCCCAAAATCTGGGTCTCCTCGCCTCGCATCACGTCCGGTGCGCCGGTTTTGCCTATGCAGGACAGGCCGGGCAGAATGGCGATAGCCCGGCCACCCGCATCGAAGCGCAACGCCGCGGCGGCAATGGCTGCCGGATCGGCGGGGCAGCGCAGATAGGGCACTTCCTTCCAGCCAATGGTGGATCCCACCATGCCCCCCAGAATGGCAGGTAGAATGCCGTGCGCCTTGTCCCAACTCGCCACGGCTTTGGCAAAACGGCCGGCGCAATCGGGCACGGACGCGCCTTCGCCCTCGCCGCGCGCCAGCACCGACCCTCGCCCATCGCAGAGATAAAGCCGCACGCGACTGGTGCCCCAGTCGCCGGCAATGAAGGCCGCCTCGCTCATGGGCGGGTTCTACAAGGAGCCTCACGCCTTGTCGAACAGGACCCGGAGTTCGTCCTTGGCTTTTTCCAAAGTTCGCTTGCGGCGAGCCGGCAGGTCCTTGCCCGCCCGGTTGATATAAAAGGTCAGCATGGACATTGCCGAACGATAGGGGCTGGATTTGCGCCGGTGGCTGTGTTCGGCGGACCGCTTGAGCGAGCGGGCAATGTCCTTGGGATTGTCATGCTTGAAGACGCCCTGTTCCAGGTCGAGGGCGTTGCTTTCCCGCGTCACCCTGCCGGACCATCTTTTGGTGGCTCTCTTCTTTTGCGTCACGGGCGCTTGACCTCGAACAGGTCGAGCTCACGCGCTTGCACCGGGATGCCCGCGGGATCAAAGTCGCACAGCAGGCGGCGCCTGCCATTGAGGATGTCCTCAAAGAATTCCCGGTCCCTGCCCGTTACCTTGATGGTCACCAGTGTGCCGCCGCGCCGCACGCCTTCGGCATAGCCCGCGGCGTCGGATTCCCCCAATCCCGCCTCGATCAAAGCACCCACCACGCCACCGGCTGCACCGCCAGCGACCGCACCGGCAAGGGCGCCGGCAACCCAACCGGCCGCCACCACCGCGCCAATGCCCGGAAGGACAAAAGCACCCAAGCCCGCCAGCAGGCCCGCGGCACCTCCCAAGGCGGCGCCAATGCCGGCGCTGCGATTGATAGTGTGGCCATGGCCGTCGTCGCCATCTGGCTGCAAAGATGAAGCCGGCATCCGGGCGCTGCGTGAACAGGCAATAATGCCGATATCGTCAGCCGGCAGGCCGGCGGCCTTGAGCTCATCCACCACGGTCCTTGCGCGGGCGCCATCGTCATAAAGGCGGGACAGGGTCAAGATCATGAGGGAACTCCTCGCATTGCCCTGCAGCGAAGTGGCAACACCCCTGCCTGCGCGCCGTTCCCCCCGGAACCGAAATTTATGCCGCCGGTTTCTTTTGAGGAGCTCAAGATGGCAGCAAGGCAAGATCATGGCACGCAAATATTCAAAAGGCGCACAGAAGAAAGTTAGACGGGCGATGCATGAGCGCAAAACAGGCACACTGAGAAGCGGGCGTGGCGGAAAGGGCGGAAAGGTGAAACGCCGCAAGCAGGCCATCGCCATCGGCCTCTCCGAGGCCAGGCGCGCAGGTAAGAAAGTGCCGCCCAAAAAGAAGAAGAAAAGCAGGAAGAGAAAAGGCAACCGCCGCTAGGCGGTCAGCTCAGCCGCCAGAGCACAAAGCTTATCCAGGTCGAACGGCTTGTGCAGGATCTGCACCGCTTTGACGAGATGAGGCGGAGGCTCCTGCGCATAGCCGGTCATCAGCAGCACCTTGAGCCCCGGCTTGAACCGAAGTCCTGCTTCCACCAGGGCATAGCCGTCCATCCGCGGCATCTTGATATCGGAAACCAGCAAGGCGATGTCCGGATTGGCTCTCAGCAAGTCCAATGCCTCAACCCCGTCGCCTGCTTCAAAGACCTTGAAGCCAGCGTTCTCCAGCATTTCCACCACGAGAATGCGCAGCATGACTTCATCCTCGGCCAGAAGTATGGGCGTCGCGTTCATGCCGTCTCCCGGTCGCGCGGCATCAGGATGGTTATGGCAGTGCCCTTGCCGGGCGCGGAATCGATCATCAGATAGCCGCCCGACTGGCGCACAAAGCCGAAGCTCATGGACAGGCCCAGCCCCGTGCCCTTGCCTTGGGGTTTGGTGGTGAAGAAGGGGTCCACGGCGCGGCGGCGCACTTCTTCAGCCATGCCCGCGCCGCTATCGATCACCGCCAAGGCCACATAATCGCCAGCGACGAACTCGCCTTCCAGTTCGGGCGGCGGCTGGGTGAGTGTTACATCGCGGGTTTCCACCATCAATTTTCCCCCGTCCGGCATGGCGTCCCGCGCATTGATGGCGAGATTCAGAATCACATTTTCCATCTGGTTGATGTCGCAAAGGGTGGACCAGCTGGCGGTCAGCTGCATGATGATTTCCACCTTCTCGCCCACGGAATGGCGGATGAGGTCCGCAAGCCCCTGTGCCAGGGTGTTGAGATTAACCCGCTGGGGCGTCAGCGGTTGGCGCCGGGAAAAGGCCAGGATCCGCTGGGTCAGATGGGCGGCACGATCCAGCGCCTCGTCGGCGGAGGCGATATAGGTCACCGCCTGCACGGCCTCGGCGCCCAGCTTGCGTTTTAATAGGCGCAGATTGCCTTTCACGATCATGATCAGATTGTTGAAGTCATGAGCGATACCGCCGGAAAGCTGGCCGATCGCCTCCATTTTGTGGCTTTGCCTCAGCGCCTCCTCGGTCTTGCGACGTTCCTCCATTTCCTCTTGCAGGCGCTGATTGACGCTGGCGAGCTGCTGGGCGCGGCGCGACAGAGCGGCTTGGGAAAAACTCAGCACCGCGATCACCAGCGCTCCCATGGTGATCAGGAGGATCAATCCGGCATAGCGGGCTAGCCGCCTTTCTTCCGGCTCGGTGATGGCGCGCAGCAGCACGATACCCACCTGGTCGCCGTTCTGGCTCACCGGCACCGCGATATCGATATAACCAGAGCCCAGTTTGGTCTGCGGCCTTGTGGCATGGAGCGGCAGCCGCGTGCCACGGGCAAATCCTGCCACCAGCTGGCCCTTGTCGCCATAGATGCCGGCGCCCTGGAGCTCCGGATTGACCTGCAGCGCGTCGACATATTCCTGCGCCGCCTTTTGATCCCCAAAGACCACCGCCGCGGTGACGCTGGCGGCCAGGATCTCGGCCTGTTCGCGCACGCTGCGGGCCTGCTGGGAGCTGTAGAATTGTTCCTGATAGACCACCATCAGCACCCCGGCCGCGAGCAGCATAGCTGCGGCCGCAAGTGCCGCAATCACCGAAGGACTGAAGTCGCGCGAGGCGCGGATCATGGCCGGCCCCGCTGGCGCACGGAATGGGCAAGGCCAAGAAGCTTGGAGCTGATGACTAGGCCGTCCTGCGCGGCCTGGGCATCATCGATGTCGAAGCGCACATGATTGGCGTCGATGACAAAACTGATCACGCCATGCGCGTTCATTCCGGAATCGGTCACCGTCACCACCGGCTTGCCCTTCAAAGCCTGGAGCGTGGCCTCCGCCAGTCCTGTATCGGTGCCCGAACCCAGGAACAGGAGTTGGCAGGCGGTTGGGGGATCGGGCCCAGAAAGGTGGCGCACGGCGATTTCACGGTCGCCGGCCTTGATGGTGCCAGCCGCCTGGTCGAGCCTTCCGCCGAACGGATCGGCGCCCAAAAGGCAGATATTCACCGGCGCGGTAGGCGAGGCGAAGGTCCCGTCGGGCCAGGTGATGAAGGGAATGAATTTGGGCAGGTAGGCAGCCTTGACAGCATATTCCAGCGCCTTGTCGGCGTGGGCCGGCACTGCGAGCGCAAGGCCCACTGTGACAACATGTGCGCGGAAAGCCCAGCCACGCATCAGAACCGCAGTCTGGTTTCGAAATAGAGGCTGCGCCGGATTTCGTCGCCGCCGGGATATTCCACATGGCGGCCATGCAGCAGATTATAGCCGGCCAGCGCCACCGACAGGGTATCGGAAATCTTCCAGCCCAGGCGCGAATTGAGCTCCACATATTCCGGCAATGCGGGATTGGGCAGCGCGCCGACATAATGGAAATCGGCGTCCAGATTGAGATCATAAGGAAGGTTCATGGACGAGCGCAGAGAAGCCTGGTGGTGCGGATCGTCGCCCGCCTGGGCGATGCCGAGCAGCTTGCTTGCGCCCGGCTGGAAGGAAAGATCCTCATGCTGGGCGTTGAAGCCCAGATCCAGCCGCCACCAGTCCAGCGCCTGGAAACTGGCCCAGGCTTCCACGCCATGGACATTGCCCTTGAGGGTGTTGGCCCACATCAATGGCAAGGTGGTGACCGGCGTGGGTTCAATATCCTTCAAGTCATCATAGACATTGTCGAAGGCCGAGACGGATAGCGAGACCCGGCCGAACAACTGTCCGCGATAGCCCAGTTCATAGGCGGTCACTTTTTCCGGCAGGAAATTGGCATTGCCGGTGAGGAAAGTGACGCTGCCCAGCTTCTCCACCACGTCGGTGTCGAACGGCGTGGGTGAGCGTACCGCACGCGAGATCGCGCCCCACAGCATGTGATCCGGCGCCACCTGCCAGGAAAGCCGGCCGCTGGGCATGGGCGAAAGACCGGAATAGGGATCATTCTCCAGCTTGAGCCCGACTGTCAGTTCGACCGTGTCGCCGAGGGGTATGCGGTCCTCCGCAAAAATGTCGGCCAGGTTGAGGGTGCGGTGGCCAGGCCGCCACAGCAGCGAATTGTCCTTCCCCACCCGGTCGGTGATGCCATATTGCAGGATGCGATCGCCCACGCCCCAGACGACAGTGTTCCAACTGCCCAACCGGAAATCATGCTGACCCTCGATGTCATAGGTGTTGAGGACGAAACCTCCACCATCGGTGACATTGCGCTGGGTCTCATCATAGTAAGTCAGAAGCTGGAACGAGGAATCCTCGTCCAGCCTGTGCTGCCAGTGTGCCGTCAGATTGCCGCCGCCGACAATCTGGTCGGGCGCGCCCAACTGGCCTTCCGCGCCGCTGAAGATGTCGCCCTGGAGCGTGACCTGGTCTTCCGCCTGGTTCCAGTCCAGGCGAAAGCCGCCCTGCGGCCTGGTCCAGCTGTCATGGGCATTCTTGCCTGAGCCATTGTCGAAGGCGCGCTGCCAGAAATCCTTGGCATAGACGCGATAGTCCAGATTGTCCGCAAGGCTCCCACCATATTGCACGGCGCCACTGCTGAACTGGTCCCCGACGCCCAGGGTCAGCAGGCCTCCCGGAGTATCCGATGCCTTGCGGGTGATGATGTTGATCACGCCATTGACGGCATTGGCGCCCCACAAGGTGCCGCCCGGCCCGCTGATCACCTCGATGCGTTCGACATCCTCCGGCAGCACATCCTGCATGTCCCAATAGACGCCGGAATAGAGCGGGGTATAGACGCTGCGGCCGTCGATCAGAACCAGCAGCTTGTCCGGAAAATTCTGGTCGGCGCTGTTGCCGTTGAAGCCGCGGGCGGTGATCTCGTAATTGGCGGGGGAGGTCTGCATCACCTCGAGATTGGGGGCCAGTCTCAGCATCTCTGGCAGGCTGGTGGCGCCGGAGCGGATAACATCGTCATGGCCGATCACATAGACGGCGGCGGGCGCAGCGGACAGCGCCTGGGGCGCCTTGGAGACTGAGGTAATCTCGACATTGGCAAGCTGTTCGATGCTGAGTTGCTGGATGTCGGCCTCGGCAATCTGCTGGGCGCGCGCGCCTTGGCTGCAAACCCCCGCGCCCAGCAACAGTCCCGCCACAACCCCCCAACGGGCATTAACAAACAGCACTCTTTTCCCGCCCCCACCAGCCCTGCTTCACGATTCGATCCAAAACGTACGAAGGATAAAAAAGTTCCCTATGAGGAACGTCGTGACCAGACTATTTGGCAGTCGGCTTGAGTCCGCGATGCTCCAGCATCGGACCGATATCGGGGTCCTTGCCGTAAAAGGCCCGGAACATGGGGCCGTAATCCAAGGTGTGACCTTTCGACAGGATCAGGTCGCGGAAGCGCTGCCCGTTGGCCCGCGTCAATCCGCCATGGGCGGTGAACCAGGCATAGGCATCGTCATCCAGCATCACCGTCCATTGATAGGCGTAATAGCCCGAGGCATAGCCGTTGGCCCAGATGTGGAGGAAATAGCTGGAGCGGTATCGCGGCGGTACATTTGGGAAATCGGTGCCGGTGTCCTTTAGGGCCTTGGCCTCGAAGGCATCGACATCCTGTTTGGGCGCATCGGCCGGGAGCGTGTGCCACTTCATGTCCAGTTCAGAGGCTGCCAGCAGTTCGCCAAGCGCATAACCCTGGCCCCAGGTCTGGGACGCCTTGATCTTGTCGACCAGGCTTTGCGGGATGGGCGCGCCGGTCTTGTAGTTCACCGCATAGTGGCGCAGCACGTCGGGATAGAGCGCCCAATGTTCATTGAATTGGGAGGGAAACTCGACGAAATCGCGCGCCACATTGGTGCCCGACACCAAGGGATAGGTCTGGTTGGCAAAGAGGCCGTGCAAGGCATGGCCGAATTCATGGAACATGGTGGTGGCGTCGTCAAAGCTGATCAGGGCCGGCTGGCCGGGTGCGGGCTTAGTGAAATTGGCGACGTTAAAGATCACGGGCTTGGTGCCCAGCAGTTTCGACTGCTCCACGAAATTGCCCATCCAGGCGCCGCCGTTCTTGTTGTCGCGCTTGTAGTAATCGAAATACATTAAGCCCAACGACGAACCGTCCTGGTCGAACACTTCATAGACCATCACGTCCGATTGGTAGACCGGGATGTCGTAGCGTTGCCTGAAGGTCAGACCGTAAAGCCTGT
>Ga0335085_10016366_pt1 | contig 10721 bp, 8 predicted proteins | sample Lox_Sample_45_FD_206712 | JGI IMG/M metagenome (GOLD analysis project Ga0335085, IMG submission 206712) | Soil microbial communities from Loxahatchee National Wildlife Refuge, Florida, United States - Lox_Sample_4.5 | ecosystem: Environmental > Terrestrial > Soil > Wetlands | place: USA: Florida... | reverse complement strand
GTAGCCAGAGATTCTCTCCGCGAGGACCCGGTCCGCCCAGGCAATCGTCTTCACTCGGCCGCGGGAGCCGGGGCTGCCGCCGGCTCGGCCGGGGCGGTCTTCGTGTGTTTCTTGGCGAAGTGCTCCGCGCACAGGCTCCGGCGAACGCGAGGCTTGCGACAGCCCTCTTCGTTGCAGGTCTTATAGCGCGGCTTTCCGAGCAGCCCTTTGCGCCATTTACGGTAGTGACGATCGCAGTAACCCTTGCCGCGCACCGGGTTGTCGCAGTTTTCCGCCTTGCAGGTTCCCTTGTTTCCCATGGTGATGTGCCACGCTCCTATTCGCCGAACTCGGGCTTCGCCGCCCGCGTCATCAGGTCGCCGACGACTTGGCGGGCGGGTTTGCCTTCGTGCAACAGGAGGCGGATCTGCTCGGTGATCGGCATCTCGACTCCTGCCTTGTGCGCCATGTCTCGAACGGTCGTGCTGTTGTGCACTCCTTCGGCCACCATTCTCATGTCTGCCAGTATCTGGGGAAGGGTCTCGCCTCTGCCGATGCGCAGACCGACCGTTCGGTTCCTACTCAGGTCGCCGGTGCAGGTCAATACGAGGTCGCCAACGCCTGAGAGTCCGGACGCGGTACGCGGGTCACCGCCGAGACGCGCCGCCAAACGCGCCACCTCGGCGACACCGCGAGTGATGAGAGCGGCGCGGGTCGAACTGCCGAAGCCGAGTCCGTCCGAGACACCAGCCGCAATGGCAATCACGTTCTTCGCCGCGCCTCCCAGCTCGACGCCCACGACGTCGGTGCTGCTGTACACGCGGAACGTCGGCGCGGTGAACACTCGTTGCATCGCCTCCGCCGCCCGCCGATCGGGCGCCGCGACGGTCACCGCGGTCGGCATCCCAGCGGCGACCTCACGCGCGAAGCTCGGACCCGACAGGGCACCGATCTGCGCCCCGCGCTCTCGACCGAGCACGTCGGAGAGCACTTCGCTCATCCGCATCAGGCTCCCCGCCTCGATGCCCTTCGAGGCGCTGACGACCAAGGCGCCCGAGGGGCAGTACGGAGCGGCGTCGCTCATGACGGCACGCATCACGTGCGAGGGGCAGGCCGCCACCAGCAGCTCACTGCCGGTAACGGCTTCGCTCATATCGGTCGTCGTCCGAAGTCGCGGCGGGAAGGCGAAGCCGGGTAGATACACCTTGTTTTCCCCGCTGGCCGCCGCCTCCCGCTGCACAGTTGCGTTGTGAAACCACAGGAAGACGTCGTGCTCCAGCTCGGCGAGCAAGCGGGCGAGCGCGGTGCCCCAGCTTCCTCCTCCGATGACACCGATACGCATGTTCAACACCGGAGTTGACTACATTTGCCGGGGGGTCGCAAGGCGCCCCGCGCGGGCGGGACAGGCCATCACGTCAGATAAAGCGGTTGGTTTTGGGCAAACGTTCTTGACTCCAGCGGAGCGCATTGCGAACATCGAAAGTTCAAGGAGGGGGGGATCATGCGATCAACCGTGCGCCTTTTTGCAGCCGTGTTTGCCATTGGCTTCGTCCTAGCCGGCGAGGCGAGGGCGGCCCTCACCAACGATCAGCTCGTCTGTCAGAATACGGTGGCCATACAGGGGCGGAAGCTCTTCAAGAAGGTCTTCAACGCCCTGGCCAAGTGCCAGGACAGCATTGCCTCCGGGAAGCTGCCGGTTGGAACCGATTGTACCGTCGAGGCGGACACGGCAGCCAAGATTACCAAGGCCGAGAACAGCTTGGGCGAGAAGGTCCAGCAAAGCTGCTCGGACGCGACCATCGCGTCGCTGGATTTCGGCGCGTCCTGCTTCGCTGTGACGACCAAGGACGACCTCGTTGCCTGCACCACCGCGGAACATGAAAGCGCGGCCCAATCGTTGATCGCGGTGGCATATGCCGACCCCGCGCGGCGCTGCGTCGGTGGCACGAACGACGGCCTCGCCTGTGCCAGTGATACCGACTGCCTCCCCGACGGCACGTGCACGCCGCTCGACACGGACCATCGCAAGTGCCTCCGGTTGCTCTCCAAGACGGTCTCCAAACAAGCCGGGAAGCGCCTGAACATCATCCAGCGGTGCAAGAAGAAGGTGAGCAGAGGTGACCTCCCTCCTTCCACCGACTGCGTAGCGGACGGCTCCGACAAGCTCTCCGACCTGATGCAGAAAAGCGTCAGCAAGATCGCGACGGCCTGCCCCGACATGGTGACCCAGAGCCTTCATTTCGGCGACGTGTGTCAGGGCAACACGGCAACGAGCGCCATGACCGCCTGCGCGCTCTGTCTCGATGACCGCCAGGCCGACAATCTCATCCTGATGCAGTATGGCAGCAGCCCGCTCGGCGCCACCGCCAGCGTAAAGAAGATCGCCAACACCGCCGACTGCGTCGCTGGACCAATGAGCCGCTGCCGCGTCGACGACTACTTGATGGCGAACGACAAGATTCGCGTCGTCGTCCAGAGCCTTCAGCGCAACATCTTCGGCATCGGCCAGTTCGGTGGTCAGATCATCGACGCCGATCTCGTTCGCTCGAGCGGACCGGATCGCGACAACTTCGAGGAGTGGAGCATCTCGCTGAACATTGAAAACACGGCGCACTACACCTCGCTGTCCATCATCAACGACGGCAGCAATGGTGGTCCGGCCATTCTTCGCGCCACCGGCGTCGACGATCTGCTCGATTTCCTCAATCCGAGCACGGTCGTTGCCGGCTTCGGCTTCCCGTTCCCGGCCAGCGCCGACGATAAGGATCTGCCTGTGACGGTGATGACCGATTACATCCTCGACCCAGGCAAGAACTACGTGCGGGTCGAGACGACCATCCAGAACATGGGCGGCACGCAGCTCAAGATTTTTTTCGGCGAGTTCATCAACGGATCGGGTGAGGTGCCGCTGTTCGAACCCGGCTACGGATTCGGCGAGCCGCTGGTGACAACGAGCTGCCCCCTCACCCCGCAGAACCTGTGCAACTTCATCGCCTACAAGGGCGAGGGCGGCGCCGACGGCGTCTCGTACGGCTACATCCACGACGTGCCCGCTTCGACCGCCTTCAACACCGCCGGCGTGAGCGTGCCGCAGCTCGGCGTCGAGGTTCTGCTCGCGCTCATCGGCCTGGCCCAGCCCCCGTTCACGATCGAACCGATGAGCGTGCCGGGCGACGCGCTCGAATTCACCCGCTACTTCGTCGTCGGCAACGGCACGGTCTCCTCGATCACCGATGCCCGCAACGAGATCAAGTGCCTGGCAACGGGACGGTTGCAGGGGACGGTCACCGCGGGCGGCAATCCAGCCATCCGCGCAGATGTCGCCATTCTCGGCAACGTCGCCGACGGACCCGGCACGGCGTCGGGTTTGGCAACCCTCGCGTCCAAGAACGAAGTCACCCACACACTGACTGACAATGCCGGCAACTACAGCCTCACGCTTCCCATCGGGTCATACACCGTCATAGCGAACATCGACGGTTATCCCTACGAAGGCGGCGGATCGACGCCCATGTCCCACCCGGTGACCATCAGCGCCTTCAGCACGACGACGCAGGATCTCGCGCTGCCGGCAACCGGCTCGCTGCGCGTCACCGCCGTCGACGGGGATTCGGACCCCATCGCATTCAAAGCATCGGTCGTCGGCTTCGATCCCAGTCCGGACCCTCTGATCACCCAGACCATCGCCGGTGGCCTCGTCAGGAACACCACTGGGGTCTTCAACGACCGGACGAAGGACAACGTTCCGTTCGGCCTCGCCAAGACCTTCTTCGTCGGCCCGAGCGGGGACTCCGACGTGGTGCCGATCGAACCCCCGACGGACCCGGACGGTTATCAGGTGGTCGTGTCGCACGGACCGGAGTTCTCGATCGACTCGATCAATGTCACCCCGGCGCAGGTCTCCGCTGGCGCCGTCGTCAATGCGCAGGTCGAGCGCGTCATCGACTCGACCGGATTCATCTCGGCGGATTTCCATGTCCACTGCATCAACAGCGCCGACTCCCGCATCCCGGAAGCTGAGCGCGTCCGCACCGAGCTCGCCGAAGGCATGGACTTCTTCACCCCGAGCGATCACGAGTTCCTTTCCGACTTCCACAACGCCGTGAGCGCCGCGGGCGCCACTGGCCTGATCTCCGTCGCCACCGGCCAGGAGATCACCACCTTCGACTACGGGCACTTCAATGCCTGGCCGCTGACCATCGATCCCACTCAGGTGAACGGTGGCGCAGTCGACCACGGTGGCGCGGCGCCTGATGGGCAGGACTTCCCGTCTTACGGCAACTACAGCGAGCCACCGGTGAACATCATTGCGCTGGCTCGCCATCTCCCGTCTCCCGGCGCCAGCACGGTGCAGATCAATCACATTCACAGCCACTTCAGCCTCGACGGCAACTCCGGCCTGGCGATCGATACCGGCATGACGCCGCCGCAATCGCATGTTCCGGGTGTCGCCAGGCGCCTGAATCCCGCACTGACGAACTACTTCACCGATACGTTCGATGCGCTAGAGATCTGGATCGGCGACAACCGCCAGCAGATGTTCGACAACTTCCTCGGCCAGGTGCCGACCGGAAGAGGCGGAAACATCGGCGACTGGTTCAATATGATCAACCAAGGCATCGTGCGCACCGGCGTCGCCGATTCCGACACCCACACGCGGATCCAGAGCGTCGCCGGCTTTCCGCACACGATGGTCGCTTCTCCATCCGACGATGCGGGCGATCTCGAGCCCCTCGCCCCGACGCTGTCCAGCAATGTCAACGCCGGCCGCGCGTTCGGCACGAACGCGCCGATGGTGCGCGTGACCGCCCACGCCGTGTCCACCGGCGAGAGCGCCGGTCTGGACGTCGGCCGCTGCACCGGGGCCGTCCCGTGCACGAGCGTTGCCGATTGCAAGCCGTGCACCGACGACGACCAGTGCGCAATGGGAGAGAGCTGCACCGCGCTCCCCACGCTCCTCCGCACGAGCGACGGCGCGGTCGACATCGTCGTCGATGTCCAGAGCCCGACGTGGGCCCAGTTCGACAAGGTGGAGTTCTACGTCAATCCGGCGACAACGAAGCGCACGTTGACGGGTCTGCAGACGGGGGCCGGCACCATCAACGTCAACCGCTATCAGATCACGCCGACGGTGGTGAACAACGTCACTCCCTCGCTGGTCCCGGTAGGGGGTTCGAATCGTCTGCAAGCATCAACCACGCTCAACTTGACCGGCCTCACCGCCGACGCCTGGGTCGTCGTGCTGGTGAAGGGAACCGACGGTGTATCCAAGCCGCTCTTCCCGGTCCTGCCGGCGGATCTCAAGACGACCGGCAACTCCACCCTCGCCCAGCTCACAGACGGTAATCTCGGCGAGAACGGAATCACTGCCCTGGCGTTCACCAACCCGATCTTGATCGATGTCAACGGCGGGGGTTGGACCGCCCCGGGCGTCCAGGTGACGAACCCGTGATGCGTACCAGTCGCCTTCGCTTTCTACTGGCGAGCGCCGCGGCCGTCACGCTCTCATCGACCGCCATGCGGTCCGTGGCGCTCGAAGCACCGCAGCTGCGGTCGCTGCTCAAGGATGCGCGCATCGTCGCCGTGGGCGAGGTCGGGGCAGTGACGCCTTACAAGGATGGAAGGGTCGCGGTCGCCGATTTTCATGCTTCCCGTGTGCTCAAGGGCCGGCTACCGGCAGCCGGTGACCGCATCGCGATCGTCGAGATGCGGGAGCTGCCGACACCGCCGGTGTTCACGCCGGGGAGGATCGGCGTGGTCTTCCTGCGGCCCAGCACGAGCAACACCTTCCTGGTGTCGGCTCTCCCTCGGGGGACGTACTTCGAGCCGACCAGCAAGGAGCTCGGCTTTCTTCGGGCGGAATCTCCGGCCGAGCTGGGGGAGCTGGGAGGAGTCATCGATCAGCTGCTGGCGATGAGCCGCAAGCCGGAAACGGACGCCGCGGGACGCGCCGCGGCGGCCCGCAAGCTGACCTTCGATCTGGTCTCCGCCCACCAGCCCGTTCTGGTACAGGACGGCGGGGCGAGTCTGGCGTCGATCCCCGGCCTCTCTGCCAACCTGAGCGAGGACGAGAAGCGCCGGCTCGAAGGCGCGCTCCGGCGCTCGGACCTTCCGGTGCGCGCGCGCCTGGCGCTGGTCCAAGGCGTGTCCAATAGCCACCTGCAGCAGCTCGTCCCCGTCCTGCGGGAGCTCGACGCGCCGCCGGAGTTGCTCGCCGCCTCGTGGAAGGCGCTCGATGCCCTCCACGCGCCGCCACCGGTCGAGCGGCTGGAGGAACGCTTGGCGGCTCCCGACCCGGCGGTACGCGCGGCAGCGGTGCGTGAGCTGCTTCGCCGCGAGGGCACCGATGCTATCGGCAAGGTCGGGCCGCTGGCGATCCAGGATCCTGATCACTCCGTGCGTCTGGCCGCCATCGACGGGCTCGGCGATCTCAAAAGACCCGAGGCCTTGGCCCCGCTCGAACGCGTCTTCTCGTCCGAGGAGGGTGATCTCCAGCAAGCAGCCGCGCGCGGCATCGTCGCCATCGGCGGCGACCCGGGAGCGGACGCGCTCGGGCGGCTCGCCTTTCAGGCGCCGCCGGGAGCGCAGCGTTACGCGCTCATGCTCCTGCTCGTGGAGTATGGGAAGAACGACCCGCGCGTCCAACGCGTCGCGACGAGCCATCCCGATGCCTCGATGCGCGCGGCCGTCAACGAGCCCCTGAATGCTCACACTCACTCGGGGCTACCCGGCCACGCGCTCGATGCGAGCGAGTGAGCCCACCCGGCTGGGTGCCGCAGCGAGCGCCCTTACGGTCCTCTGCATCGCCGGGGCCGCGCTCGCGCATACCCCCGAGCGCCAGATCGATCGCGAGATGGTCCGCCTTCAGGGCTATCGCGCCCTCAAGCCAGCCGACGCCACCATCGTGGGCGAGCTCGATCTCAACGTGCTCGGCACCGACCACCACTTCTACCTCACCGCGTGGCAACGCTTCGGAGTGGAGACGGCGGCGACCCCGTCGCCGCCCGATTCACATCTCGCCCTCCAGGGCGAACGCGCCGACCTGATTAAAGTTGGCAGCGCTCGGCCGAGCCAACGGGTCACCATTCTCGGCGAGCGCCGTCCCGGCGCGCACGACCTCTTCCTGCTTGCGCTCGATCTGTGCCCGGAGAAGTAGCCACCGTGATGGCTCCACGCGCCTTGACCTCGATGGCCCCAAAGGCGCAGAGATGCGCTGCTCGCGTTTCGCGCCCATGGCTCGTTTGGCCGATCGGCTGGTGTACTTCCCGAGTCGCGTCCTCGACGGCGGCACGCCCGCCGCGCTCGGGCTGACCTATGAGGACGTCGAGCTGGCGGCGAGCGACGGCGTGCGCCTGCACGCCTGGTTCGTGCCCGCGCCGCGCACGCCGCCGGTAGTGCTGTTCCTGCACGGCAACGCCGGCAACATCAGCCATCGCCTCGACAAGCTGTCGGTGCTGCACGAGATCGGCGCCGCGGTGATGCTGCTCGACTACCGCGGCTACGGGCGCAGCGATGGCACGCCGGGAGAGGAAGGCACCTATCATGATGCGGCCGCCGCTTACGACTGGCTGCGCCGCCGCCACGTGGCGGCGCAGCGCATCGTCGTCTACGGAGAGTCGCTCGGCGGCCCGATCGCCACCGATTTGGCGTCGCGGCGACCGGTCGGCGGCCTGATTCTGGAGAGCGCGCCGAGCAGCATCATCGGCGTAGCGCGACACCACTACCCCTTCCTGCCTGTCACGCTGTTCTTGTCAATCCGCTACGATGCCGCGGCCAAGATCGGCGGTGTGCGCAGCCCGCTGCTCATCCTGCACAGCCCAACCGATGAGATCGTCCCCTTCAGCATGGCGGAGGAGCTCTACGCCGCCGCCAATCAGCCCAAGCGACTCGTCCGCCTGGGCGGAGCCCACAACGACAACTTCATCGTCGCGGCCGAGGCGTACCGCACCGCGCTGAGTGATTTTCTCCAGCGCAGGAAATTCAAGCCGTAAACTTGGATGCTTCAAAAAGCTGTTGGGACGTCACGGCGCCGGCGGCTTGAACTGGGAGCGCAAGAATGCGTCGAAAGCGCGATCCGGAAGCCAGCGGCGCAACCCCATCATGACGCGCGCGCCCGCGGTGACGGGGTAGCGCGTGCGCGGGCTCTGCGTCGTGATCGCCCTCTCGATCACACGCGCCACCGCATCCGGCCCTGCGGCGAGGAAGGCCATCCGTCCCTCGTACGACTCCCGGATCCGGCGCGCGACCTCAGCCTTGAATGCGGCATACGGGGATCCTTCATCGCGAACCTCACCGATGCTGCCCACGGCCGTGTCGCCGAAGCGTGTCTTGATGAGCCCCGGCTCGATGACAATGACGTCGATGCCGAATGACCGGACCTCGAAGCGGAGCGCATCGCTGAGCGCTTCCACCGCATGCTTGGTGGCGTGGTAGAAGCCGCCGCCCGGAAAGGTCAGCTTGCCGCCGACCGAGCTCAGATTCACGATCTTGCCCCACCGTTGACGCCGCATCCCAGGCAGCACTAGCTGCGTCAGCCGCGTCAGCCCGAAGAAGTTTGTTTCGAACTGGCGCCGTACTTCGTCCATCGGCACTTCCTCGACGGGCCCCTCCTGGCCGTACCCGGCGTTGTTGATCAACACGCCGACCGCGCCTTCCGCCTGCTCGACCGCCGCGACGGCCGCTCGGATCGAGCCTTCGTCGCAGACGTCGAGCGCGAGCGTCTTGCAGCCGCGACCCGTCAGCTCAGCGATACTGTCGAGCTTGCGAGCCGTGGCGTAGACGGTCCACCCCCTCCCCGCTAGCAACTCAGCCGTCGCCCGGCCGATGCCGGTGGAACAGCCGGTAATGAGCACCGCGCGCGAAAGTGATGTCGTCATGCCGGACCTCCCCCTGCTGCGCGCCACCATACGCCAAGCGATATCCGTGGTGAAGGGCGCGCCCCGGCCTTGACCCGCGCCTGCCCCGGCGCTCATCATCGCGCGTGGACATCACCCGCGACCTGGTGAAGGACGGTCTTCGCCGTGCCCGCTACATCACGACCGAGGCGGTCGAGACCGTCCTCTTTCTGGCGCTCATTCTCGAGAAGCCGCTTCTGCTCGAGGGACCCGCCGGCGCCGGGAAGACCGAGGTCGGCAAGGTGCTCGCCGAAATGCTGCACACCGACCTCATCCGCCTCCAGTGTTACGAAGGCCTCGACGAGGCCAAGGCACTCTACGAATGGAATTACCAGAAGCAGCTGCTTCGCATTCAGGCCGACCGCGCGCAGGATCTCAGCTGGGAAGAGGTGACCCAGCACATCTTCTCTCACGACTACCTCCTCGAGCGGCCGCTCTTGCGCGCCATCACGGCGCCCCGCCGAGTGGTCCTGCTCATCGACGAAGTCGACAAGGCAGACGAGGAGTTCGAGGCGTTCCTGCTCGAGCTCCTGTCGGATTTCCAGGTGAGCATCCCCGAACTGGGCACGGTGCGCGCCCGCAACCGCCCGGTCGTCGTCTTGACGTCCAACCGCGCGCGCGAGCTGTCCGAGGCGCTCAAGCGGCGCTGCCTGTACCTGTGGCTCGACTTCCCAGGTCTCGAAAAGGAACGCGAGATCATCGCGCTGAAGGTGCCCGACCTCGAGCCGCGCTTGCAGGAACAGGTCGCTCGCTTCGTTCACGGTCTGCGCAAGCTCGACCTGCAAAAGGCGCCCAGCATCGCCGAAACGCTCGACTGGGCGCGCGCGCTGCAAGCCCTGCGCATCAAGGAGCTCAGCGCGCCGGTCGTGCGTCAGACGTTGAACCTGGTGCTCAAGCACGAGGAGGACCTGAGGAAGGCGGAGGTGAAGACGGCGGCGCTGGTGGCGGCGGCGACGAAAGACTGATGCGGAATTGGTGATTGGGTGATTGAGCGATTGGTTATTGCCTCCCCCACCCCACCCGCTCGTTTCCTCAATCACTCAATCACCAATCACTCAATCACCAATGCGAGAGCGTCTCCTCCAGTTCATCGACACCCTGCGGCGGGCGGGAATTACGCCGAGCCCTGCCGAGACCTTCGACGCTGCCAATGCCGTCGCGGCGGCCGGCGTCGAGCGGACGGCGCTGCGCGAAGCGCTGAGCGCGACCCTGGTCAAGGACCACACCGACCGGCCGTTGTTCGACGAGCTCTTCGATCGTTACTTCGCCGTGCCGCGGCGCGGACGGGGCAGGCCGAGTCGCCGCGAGCCCGCGGGCGGCGGAGCCGGTCAAGGTGGCGAGAGCAGCGGCCGCGGGCGAGTGGCACGCGCGAATGGGGAAGGTGAGACGGGGACCGAACGGCGCGACCACGTGCAACGCGCCGCCGAGCGCGACGCCTCCCGCGCGGCGGCCGAGCTTTCCCGTCGCTCCGCCCTGCTCATCAAACCCTTTCGCGAGATGGCACCTCGCGAAGTCGAGGAGCATCGCCAGTTGATCACCGAGCTGGCGGCGCGTTTCCGTGCCCGCTGTGCGCGTCGATTCCAGCAAACCAGCCGGGGACGGATCGACATGCGCCGCACGATCCGCCGCGCCGCCTCCCGCGGTGGCGTACCGCTGGAGCTGCGCTTCCGTCACCCGCGTCCGGGCAAGACCGATCTGGTCGCGCTTATCGATCTTTCGCACTCCACCGCCGCCGCGGCCGAGTTCCTGCTTGCCCTCATCGCGCCGGCACGCGCATTCTTCCGCCGCGCGCGTCTGTTTGCGTACGTCGATACGCTCGTCGAGATCTCGTACGAGAACGGACACGTT
>Ga0335085_10016365_pt1 | contig 10722 bp, 10 predicted proteins | sample Lox_Sample_45_FD_206712 | JGI IMG/M metagenome (GOLD analysis project Ga0335085, IMG submission 206712) | Soil microbial communities from Loxahatchee National Wildlife Refuge, Florida, United States - Lox_Sample_4.5 | ecosystem: Environmental > Terrestrial > Soil > Wetlands | place: USA... | reverse complement strand
TACGTAACCGAGGCGGCAGGGCAGGGTGCAAAGTTCATCTGTTTTCCAGAGACCTATCCAGGACCATGGAAGGCGCCTTTAAGCTATTCCCCCGTCGCCCCGCTGGAAGAGATGGCCTCCAAGCTGGGCGTTTACATCGTTGCAGGTGCCAACTGGCCCGTTCCAGGAAAACCGGACAGAGGCTATTGTTCTGAAGTTCTCATCGGGCCGAATGGTTTGATCGGCAGATACAATCGCACGATTCCCAAGGGCCCTTGGATCTATGAGGGAGGCCGCTTCTGGGATTTCCGTTATCTTGAGGACAATGAGCTGCCCATTTTCAACACACCCTTTTGTAAAGTTGGTCTGCTCATTTGTAGCGAGGTCTATGTCCCCGAGTTGTCCCGCATTCTTGCTTTAAAAGGGGCGGAGATCATCTTTCTTCCTGCGGGCGTCTGTAAATACGAACTGCATGAGACGTGGCGGAATCTGATCTGGTCAAGAGCGATTGAAAACCTTGCCTACACGGTGACCTGTCAGAACATTCTGGGTGCTGAACACGGGCTTGCCATGATCTGCAGCCCCGAGGAGATCGTCGTTGAATCAACGAAGCCCGGCATCTTCGTGGTCGAGTGTGACTTTGAACGAATTCGCTGGCTCAGAGAAGAGAGGGATCTTTATGGCCCCCCCATGCCCTGGAGGACGAAACCGGGCGTTTTGCGCGACTGGCGTCGTTCTGAAATGTTCCGGAAAAACTTTCCGGATGGGGGATAGGCGTCGGCAAGAAGAGAAGAGCTACGAGAAAGAGGTTGACCTTGACCGATCAGGGTGATAAAAAAAGATTCTCTTGCATCTGGAGACATTTGTCGAGAAGAAGCAAGCTTGAACCTTACGATAAGAAAGGAGAACAGCGATGAGGAATCGGACAGGGATAGGACCTTTAGCTATTTTCTTGGGCCTCGTGGTATTTGCTCTTGGGCCTCAGTTCTCCCAGGCTCAAGAATACCCTACGAAACCGGTAACGCTGGTGATCCCCTTTGGTGCGGGAGGATCCCATGACCTGACGGCTCGTGCGGTGACGAGCGTTGGGGCGGATTATCTGGGACAGCCCGTTCTCGTTCAGCTCAAGCCGGGTGGCGGAGGAGCCATCGCCGCGGATTTTGTGGCCAAGGCCACGCCGGATGGCTATACGTTGCTTTTTGGCGGGTCGGGGCCGAATACCACTTTGCCAGCGATTGAAGGAAGGTCCAAAGGCCCTGATGATTTTGTGACTGTGTGCCGTGTCAACTACAGCCCGGCGGTCATCATCGCTCGAGCGGATGCGCCCTATAAGACGTTCAAGGAAATGCTGGCGTGGGCCAAAGCCAACCCCGGCAAGCTTGTTTTCGGAAACACAGGACCCTGGGGAGCAGGCGATCTTTCCTGGAAGATGATTGTCAAAGAGACCGGGATCGATGCGAAGAACGTTCCCCATGATGGAGGCGGCCCAGCCTTGATCGCCCTTCTGGGTGGCCACGTGGACGTCTCGGGTCTCTTCTCCGCCCAGACGATGCCCCATATCCAGGCGGGAAAACTGAGAGCACTGGCTGTCACGGATAATCAGAGGGATCCTGCCATGAAAGATGTGCCGACGTGCAAGGAAGCCGGGGTAAACATGCTCTATCTCATGTGGCGGGGGGTGCTTGCTCCTAAAGGAACTCCTCGTGGAGTGGTCGACAAGCTGGCCGCAGCTTTTAAGAAGATGACCGAGGATAAGTCAGTTGCTCCCATGATCACGAAGCTGGGTGATGAAATCAACTACCTGGGTCCCGATGAATTTGCCAAGGCGTGGCGGGAGGAATATGAGACTCAAAAAGAACTCGGTAAGATGTTCAAGAAATGAGAGGAGATATTAAGCACCGAATCCCTGCCTTCGGGCAGGCAGGCCAATAATCAAATGATGACCAAAATCCCAGTCGGCGAGAGGAGTAGTTCATGAAGCATGACGCCATAGATATCCATACCCATGTCGAGTTTGCGGGTACGATGGACATTTTGAAAAAGAGGTACACAGAACAGGAGATCTTCGATCGGTTTACCTCTTCGGTTTCGGGTCGTCACTCGGCAGAACTCAACAAAAGCATCGTCGCAGGCATCCGGGATGCATTGAGAGATCCGCAGAAGAAGATTCGTGATATGGATGAAAAAGGGATAGGAATCTACATTCTTTCTTCGACCCCGTTCTCTTTCTTTTATGAAGTGGAGAACGACTTGGCCGTGGAACTGGCCCGATATCACAATGATCAGCTTTCGGAGATGGTCAAAAAACATCCTGACCGTTTTGCGGCCGTGGCCACTCTTCCGCTGCAGGTCCCTGACGAAGCCGTGAAGGAGTTGGAGAGGGCGGTCAAAACCCTGGGTCTTCGAGGTGTTGAAATCGGTTCGAATGTGACCAAGCGGGAGTTAGGGGATGAAACCTTTTGGCCCATCTATAAGGCGCTGGAGGATCTGGATGTGCCCATCTTCATCCACCCCCACCATGTGGCAGGACTGGACCGGTTGATGGATTTTTACCTCAACAATCTTATCGGGAATCCTTTGGATACCACCATCGCCGCGACCCGGCTCATCTTCAGCGGGACGCTCGAAAAATTTCCTAAACTCAAAGTGGTCCTCGCCCATGGCGGCGGCCAGTTCCCTTTCATCTTTGGGAGAATTGAGCATGGATATAATGTCCGCCCGGAGCCAAAAGAGAAGATTCATCAACCTCCGCAAGCATTTTTGAGAAATCTCTATTTTGACACGATCACCCACAATCCTGACGCCCTTCGTTATCTCATCGCCTTCGCCGGAGTCGATCATGTCCTTATGGGGAGCGATTATCCTTACGATATGGGAGATCCGGACCCTGTGCAAACCGTTTCGAAACTTTCAAGGGTCAAGGCGGCAGACCGGCGAAAGATCTTGCGGGAGAATGCGATCGCGCTCTTTGGGTTGAAGGCTTCGTAGGCTCCATGTCAGTTCTGAGTTCTTTATCTTATTATTGGATTCAATCGGCAACCATGCGGCTCTAAGCTAGAAGAACTCTCATCCTCTGGTAATAACGCTTCGATTTTCGCTTTATCCTGCCCAGACCCTAGGAGCGGGTAAAGATGAAAATCAAATCCAAACATTTTCGACAGCTAAGAAACTGAAGGTTTATAGCAGATAGTATGCCACGAAGCTACATGAGAGATAGAGGGTATAGGTCCTTCGGAGCCGCCCTGCAGGGGGAGGCTTCAAACCGCCTCAAGCTGCTGTGGGCAAAGCCATGGTAATGAGCAGGGAAGCCCTGTTTCTGAACCCGTTCACCAAGACGCTAACTGAACTTTCCCGCCACGGCGGTATGGGTACACCTGGATCTTAAGGCGCAACATGCGCGGCGGCTATCAAGGCCGCCACGTTCTCCGGTTTCGCGGTGATGGGCACTTCACAGCCGGAGCCCAGGATGAAGCCTCCGTCGTGCCCCATGAACTCGATCAGCTCCCGGCAGTAGGCCTCCACCTCTTCCTTCTTGCCGAGAGAGAGCATGGACGCGCGCACGTCGCCCTTGATACACAAGTGGTCGGCTAAGACCTCCCGGGCCTTGCGGATGTTGGTGGCGCCGTCGAGCTCGACGATGCAGCTTGCCCTCGGAAGCTCCTTGAATCGAGGGATCATCAGGTCCCAGTTGCCGTCGCAGTGGAGCACCGAGATAAGACCGGCCGCGTGGTAGCCCTCCACCATACGCTTGATGGAGGGGAACGAAACCTCGTCGAAAAGCTTGGGCGATAGGAAGCTGGCGCTCGAGCGCATCGCGAAGATGGCGACACGATTCCCCTTGGCCCGTCTGGCGTTTGCGATGCCCAGCTTGATCATGGCCTCGGTGCCGACATCGACGGCCTTCTTGACCTTCTCGGGCATGTCGAAGAGATCCCGGTAGAAGGGGCGCAGAGAGCGGCTGAGGGAGAAGATGTCGAACGGCGGGGCGATCCCGGTATGGAACATCACCGGCATCCCCTGCTGCTGCCAGTGCTTGATGTTCTTGCCGGTGTTCATGCCGGCCTTGATGAAGCCCCAGAGGACCTTGAAGCTGCCGAGCCAGCCGTGCCATGGCGGCGACTGGATGGCCTTCATGAACTCGGTGTTCCAGGCGTTCCAGCCCTTCTCCAAGATCACGTCATAGTCAGAGGCCCGCATGATCTCTTCTTCCACGAACTGGAAGGGCTCATCGGGGCCCAGCTCCCGGCCGGGAAGCTTGACTTTCATCGACTCGACATAGGCAGTGTCGAATGGGTTCATCGGAAAGACCACGTCCGGCTTGCCGACTTTCGCGAAGGTCTTGTCGCAGGCCGCCAGCCAGGCCTTGTTGCTGCTGAAGAGCTCGGCCTGAGTGATGCCGGCGCACCGCCCGGCGAAAGTGATTATGTGGGGATAGACGGGGACCTCCGGCGTGGGCTTGAGGGCTATCGCCCTGTCCAGCTTCTCGAAGGAATCCATCTACCTCACCCCCACCGCTTCTTTGGCAAAAGCCACAGCAGCCATGGCGTCGTCCCCGTAGGCGTCCGCCCCGGTGTATTTGCGCACGGTGTCGTCTATCTGCCCGCCGCCGATGATGACCTTGAGGTCTTTGCGAAGCCCGGCGGCTTCTATCTGCTCGATGGTGGACTTCATAGAGTCAAAGGCCACGCTGAGGAAGCCGGAGAGGGCCAGCACCTGGGGCTTGTGGTCTCTTACCGCGGCTACGAAGTTCTCTTCCGGCTGGTCGATGCCTAGGTCGTGCACCTCAAAGCCGTTCACTTCCAGCATGAAGCCTACGACGTCTTTACCGATGTCGTGGATGTCGCCCCGCACCGTGCCCAAGACCACAGTGCCCAGCTTCTTGGACTCTGCTTGTTTGGCGGCCAGCTTGGGCTTCAAGACCTCGCCAATCTTGTGCAGCATCTCGCCGCTCATGACGAGCTCCGGCAGGAAGTAGGTGCCCTTCTGGTAGCGGTCTCCCACCACCTGCATGGCCTCGGAAGAAAGGTCCAGGATCTTCTGGGGGGCCTCACCTTGGGCAAGGAGCTCGTCGACGATCGCAAGAGCCTCCTGTTCTTTCATGTTGGCCATGGCTTCCACTAGCTTGTGCATATGTTTCTGATTTTGATTTGATAATTTGATTTTGTTTCTTTGATAAGAACTCGCTTTAGAATGAGTTGAATATACAAAGAAGGGAGCGGTGCGTCAAGAAGAAAAAATCACGAATATGGGGGGTTTTGTCAAGACCTCCTGTGAGGACCGGGACAAGAAGGTTTCGGAGTGGGATTAGAGTGACAAGGGACAGGTTTTCATCCTCCCCATCCGATAAAAGGGGGTTTTCACCCCCACCTGCAAGCACCAAAAGTTCCCCCCTCCTTGATAGCGAGATATCTTGCCATGTTCAACTCCGGGAATACCAACAAGAAACGGCTCCATCTGATCTTCAGACCCTAATTTTTAGGGCCTTGAAAATGTGTCGAGAGGATGGCGCTAAACTCGATTAGAAATACCGTAACGGGACCCAAATATTAGAGGAGACCTGCTTAGGGAGCAGGCCCTATGCGATCGCCCTCAGCGTATGGGCGGCAATTGCTTCGACGATCCTCGGCCATGCCCCCGCATGAGGGAGGTCGTGGCCCATACCCTCAATCAGCATCAGTCGAGATCCCGGTATGGCTTCAGCGGTATCCTTACCGGCCTCCATTGGCACGACGGGATCGTCGTTCCCATGTATAACGAGGGTGGGTACGGTCACTGAAGCCAGGGCCTTTTTCCTGTCTGTCTGGGTCATGATGGCAGCGATCTGGCGCATGGTTCCCTGAGGAGAGAAGGAGCGGTCGTAGGCTCTCGCGGTGATCATCCTCGTCCAGGCTTCGTCGAAGGCAAACCCAGGTCCTGCCATCGCTTTGAAGAGGTCCACCATGTACTTGATGTAGGCTTCACGTACCGGAGGAGCGGGGGCTCGGAGTCGTTCCATCATTTCAGGCTTCGGTGGTGGGAGATCCCTGTTCCCGGTGGTGGAGTAGATCGAGATCAGGCTTAGGATACGGGAGGGGTAGCGGATTGCAATGGTTTGGGCGATCATCCCTCCCATCGACGCGCCACAGATATGCGCTTTGCGAACATCAAGGGCGTCCAGAAGACCTACTGCATCGTCGGCCATATCCTCCAGGGTGTAGGGTGGGCCCTTTTCCCCTCTTGCGAGAGCCCCGAGGTCCGGTACTCCTTCCTGATCGAATTTCGTGGAAAGACCCGCATCTCTGTTATCGAACCGGATGACATAATGACCCCGCTCCGAGAGGTCTCTGCAAAGTTCATCGTCCCAATGAATCAACTGGTCGGCAAGTCCTCCAATCAAAAGGAGGGGCCGGGCCGCCGAGTCCCCAAACGTTTCGTACTCGATGTGTATACCATTGGCTGCTGCTTTTGCCACGCGTACTCCTCTCGACTTACGTAAGGCAGAGAAAAAACTTGAGTTACCGAAGACAAGTATAGCCCCTGGTCTCGTTTTAGGCAACGGCTTTATAGCTTTGTGAGAACCGGAAGCAAAAAAAAGCATTTGAGGAACCAGCGGTTTAATCCAATTGGCGAGTTCATTGAACTGGCAAGGTTAACTTCTTCAGCGGTTTTCTTTTCGCTGGCGAAAGAGGACGTGCTCGAGGAGCAGGGAAAAAAGGATGCCCATAACCAGACCATTTCCGACCAGAGATGCGATGATGTTCGGGAAAAGTTGGAAGAACTGTTTGGGCATGATGGAGATCATTGCCCCCATCAGGATCGGAATCCCTACCGTGAAGTATTCCCTCCGTTCGATTGTCCCTTTTCTTGCCAACATCACATTAATCCCCACCAGGAGCTGGGAAGAGAGGACAACGAAGAGAACGGAACCGATCACGGAAGGAGGAACGGCGGTAAGAACGGCCCAGAGCTTCGGGATGAAAGCACAAAGGATCATGATCACTCCACTCATCGTGAGCGTGTAACGACTGGCCACCCGCGTCACCAGGACGATTCCAGGACTGATGGAGAGGCTCACGAGGCCTGAGACCCCTAGAAATCCTGCGATCACCCCACCGACACCGGTCATGCCGATGCCCCGATGGATCCGATTTTCCAGCCCCTCGGTCCCTACCACTTCAGAAATTCCCTGGATACTTCCCAATGAGTTTACCATGACCGCCAAATAGGTACAGACGATGGCGAGGATGGCCGGCAAGGAGAATCTTGGCCATACGCCTAGGAGAGGCGAGGGCAGGGCAAACCAACTTGACTGGCTGACCAGACTGAAAGATATTTCTCCCTTAAGAAAAAAAAGGACCAGGCCGAATAAGATTCCGGTCAGCATGGAGGTGGTCTGCAGGAATCCTTTTAACCGGTGAGACATGAAAGAAACGAGGAGGATGATGAGAAGAGAGGATCCGAAAATGCTCACCTCTCCAAAGGGCGCCGTTTTGCTGATACCGATGAGCAGGGGATAAATGAAGGAGATCAGGGTGAGAGCCACCAGGACTAAGATTACTCCCACTACGCGGGGCGTGAAAAGAGAAGAAAGCCATTTAAGCCACTTAAATATTCCAATGAGTATCAGAAAAAGACCGCCGAAAATCATCCCGCCTTCAATCACGGGAAGTCCGCCATGAGGAGCCAGGACCATAAAGGTGACTAAAATGGCCGAAGAAGGCCCCTCCAGCACGGGGTACCGGTGGCCGACAAAACTTTGAAACACGGTCATCAGGCCCGAGGCGATCAACAGGCGTTGTGAGAAGCTGATCTGTGCTTCGGGATCAAGCCCCAGGGCCACTCCGCACAAAGTAGAAAAAAAGACCACACTTGGAATCGATGTCATGACCCATTGGAGGCCATAAATTAGATTCTTGTGAAGGGGCGGCCTTTCATTCAATTGATAAAGGAAAGTCTCTTGTCCCAACGGTCTTTTCCTCCTTAAAGATTCCAGGAACAGGTAATTCGGTTATTGCAATTCTTCTCCTTCGACATGGAACAGAGGATAGCATGGGGCTGCCGCTCCTGCAATTATAAAATCGGAGGAGGAGAGTTGGGATTCATTGTTTCGCCGGTGATCAAGTAAATCACATTAGGAGATGGCATCATTTTTGCAAATTCTTCATTCAATTGCCTCTAACGATATTTATGGCGCAACCCAAAGTAATTTCATAAATGCCAAAGACTATGAAATTATTCTTTAAGTGTCTCAATCTATAGGAAAAGGCATAACCGAAGCCACTTAAGACACTGGGCTCCGGAGGAGATAAATCGAGTTAGCTCGGGACAAAAACGCACCCGTCACCCCTCTCTTCTCCCCCGATGGGGGTGAGTGAGGAGAAAATCAGAGGTGTTGGAAAAAGAATTACCGCGTTTGTGTTAATCGCCAGAGTGGGCGGTTCATCACCCTCAGGCTGAAGGAGGCCTGACCCACTACTTTTCTTGTGGCACGGGGAAGAATAATGAAAAAAAAAGTTACCGGCTTTCTATGTATATGTTTTTTGGTTCTCGCGGTGTCGTGTGCTCCGGCACGGGAAGACTATTATCAAGGGACTCAGAGAATTACCGTTAACCCGATTACTCCTCTCCATAAGCTGTCGAAAGATGCGATTTTTTCTCTTCGGCAGGCCAAGGTAAGCGACTCCAAGATGCTCAAAATCTTCTCTGAAAAGTATATTCCTGCTCCTTCCATCTACAATCAAATTGACGAAAGAGCGGACTGGGTCCACGATACACAGTTTTTTGTGAGCAACCCCTGTTTGCTTGTCGTCATCAGCGCCGGAAACAAGGTCAATGCATTTCTCCCGTATTGCAATGTAGACTCCGTCGAGTATTCCTATGGCAAGATTACGGAAACGTATCGAGGGCAGTCTGCAGAAAAGTGGTTCTACTATGTATTTGATTATTACGGCGAATTCCAAGGGATCATCCGTCTCTGGTTCGTCAACGCCTATGACGCAGGGTTTAAGTATGCCTGTATCGATTCGTCGAAATCCATCAATATTGATATGAATTATCCTCGATCTGAAATCTCTTTTCTGAGATCGATCTACTCCGGACATGAATTTTACCATGTGGGCCACCTCAAGAAGAACAATATCAGCCCCTATGACGTGAGAGCGACGATAAAGCTGCGGGAGAAGAACGCAAGGACAGCCATCTATGTGAAGCTTTGGAGAAGTCAGCCCGTGGCGATGAGCGACAAAGAGGATTTCGCCTATCTGTTTAAGATCGAACTGTGAAGGTGGTTCCATGAAAAAGGTCCTCCTTAAGATGAGAAGCCAATCCACCGGAAGACTCACTCCTACTTTAACGGCTCTGGCTCTGGTCTTGCAGCTTCTTTTTGGGTGCAGCCTTTTGCCCGTGAAGGAACGTTCCCAAGATGGGGTTTTATCCAAGAAGGAAAGGGAGAAACTTGCTGAGGAATTGCATGTCAAAGGGCTGACGCAATCCGCTCAGGGGAGGCTCGAGGAGGCGATTCGCACCTGGCAAAACGAGATCGAACTTTCTCCTGGGCGGGTAAGGCCTTACAACAACATAGGCATCACCTACAGGCGGTTGGGAAATCTCGAGGCCGCAAAAGCATTTCACGAAAAGGCGATCAAGGTAAACCCGAAGTTCGGCCACTCCTATTACAGCCTGGGTCTGGTCCATTATGACCGCATGCACTATGAAGAAGCCAAGAGGCTGTTCCTCGAGGCGATCAGACGAGATTACGGCGACGCGGATGTCTACTACAGTCTCGGCCAGGCCCACAAGAATCTGAAAGAATATGATCAAGCCATTCAGGCTTATGAGACAGCGGTGAAGCTCTTTTATGCCTATCCAGGGGCACATTATCAACTCGGAGAATGCCACCGGGTGAAAGGGAAGCATGATCTTGCCCGGCTGGAATTCACGAGAGAAATGGGGTTGAATTCCGGATATTGGCACTTGTCTGAGATTGGCATACAGAAAATCGAAGAAGAACTCAACTCGAGCGGAGGTCGCCCCCCCCACTTCATTGACCGCTACGGAGGAGAAGGTAGCTGAGTGGATTGACTCCGGGTTGAATTTCATCCCCGGGAGGAGTATCGATGAGATAAAGCAGAGGTTAGGAAAACCGGTGAACGAGCGGGTCGAGATTCACAAGAATAACCATGTCGAGGGGCAAATGGATGAAATCCATACGCTGGACTATGCGGGCTTATCCCTCAGAATCTATCACGTGATGGAAGTTCCTCCGCGCGATCTGTTTTTTGAGCTGACGGTCACGGACAAGCGATTTCTGTTCAAGTGGGGGTTGAAAATAGGCAGTCCGCGCGATGATGTTATCCAAGTCTTGGGTAAGCCTGAAAAAGAGGGGAACCCATTGACCTACCCGACAGAAACAGGCACGGCTTCTGCTTCTTTTTTCTTCTCAAAGGAGAATCGATTGGAAAAAATGCAGGTGGCAGTGGGATATTGACTGAGTGCCCTCCATCCCAACTTTCTAGACATGCCACTGATCGGAGACAATGGAAACTGGGTTAGCGGTGTTCTTTCCGAACTGTTTCGCCTGATCGACCCGGGCGACTCAAGAATAGGCCTCCAAATTCTTGAGCAGAGTCTTAAGCTTGTCGGAGATCACATTCTCTTTGGGCCTGGTTTCTTTTACGTCTTGTTCATCAATTTGAACGGGCATGATCAATTTCTGATCCTTTGTAAAAAACTGAACCCGGTAGCTGTTATACTTGTAATTAATAA
>Ga0335085_10016364_pt1 | contig 10722 bp, 11 predicted proteins | sample Lox_Sample_45_FD_206712 | JGI IMG/M metagenome (GOLD analysis project Ga0335085, IMG submission 206712) | Soil microbial communities from Loxahatchee National Wildlife Refuge, Florida, United States - Lox_Sample_4.5 | ecosystem: Environmental > Terrestrial > Soil > Wetlands | place: USA... | reverse complement strand
CGAACTCTCGGGAATCCTGCTGAAAGCCAAGCGTGGATCTGCGAAAGGCCAGACTGTGCGAGTCATCGTGCAGTACAAGCATGTGCCGACGGCGGCGCACTACAGCACGATGAGCGGTCGCGGCGCGAGCCTGCACGCAAAACTGCACATGATCAATGGCGCTGCCTTCACGATTCCAGCGAGCGTATTGCCCGCTCTGGAAGCCGATCCCGATGTCCTGTCCGTGACCATCGATCACCCGATGAAACTCATGGACGACACCACCGATACGGTGATTGGCGCGTCCTCAGCATGGAACTCGGGATTCACGGGCGCCGGCATTGGCGTGGCGGTGATTGACAGCGGCATCAACGACTCCCATCCCGATCTTTGGGACGCAACGCACACCACTTCGCGGGTTGTCTATCACCAGGATTTCACTGGCACGGCGACTTCTAACTCCGCCGGCGGACATTATGATCTTTACGGCCACGGAACTCACGTTGCGGGTATCATCGCCGGCAACGGATATCTTTCGGGTGGACAGTATCAAGGTGTAGCTCCGGCAGCGACACTGATCGATCTGCGCGCTCTGGACTCTAATGGCGCCGGATCTGACAGCACGGTCATCGCTGCCATCCAGCAGGCGATTGCTCTCAAGAACGCCTACAACATTCGCATCATCAACTTGTCGCTGGGACGCGGCATTCCCGTCAGCTATACACAGGACCCGCTTTGCCAGGCTGTAGAAGCGGCATGGAACAGCGGCATTGTGGTCGTGGTAGCGGCCGGGAACTATGGGCGTCTTAGTGTAAACGGCAGCAACGGATTCGGAACGGTTACAGCTCCCGGCAACGATCCATTAGTGATCACCGTCGGGGCTACCAAGAGCAACGGATCTTTACCCTCGGGTCAGACCAAGGCAAGCTACAGTTCGAAGGGGCCCACGACTTACGATCACGTTGTGAAACCCGACCTGGTCGCTCCGGGAAATGCGATCGTTTCTCTTGCCTCTCCGGGAGCCACGCTCGAGAGTCAGTACTCCAGCGATTTGATTAACGGCACGGATGGAAATCCCGACTACTTCAAGTTGAGCGGGACGAGCATGGCCACGCCCGCTGTTGCGGGTGCGGTCGCGCTGATACTACAGCAGCGGAGCACACTCACTCCGGACCAGGTGAAGGCCCGCCTGATGAAGACGGCGTACAAGATGGGTTTGATTTCCACCTCGGCCTACGTTCCGCATTTGCTGCGGTCATTTGTTGATTTTTACGATCTCTTCTCCGTGGGCTCAGGACTGCTTGACGTTCAGGATGCCATGACGAGTTCGGATCTGGCTCCCTCCAACGTTGGCGCTGCCCTTTCGCCCTCGGTCAATTACAACCCGTCCACCCACACCGTTTCCATGGTCTACGGAAACTCGAGTGTGGCCAGCACGTCCGTAGTTTGGGGAACCTCGGTGGTTTGGGGAACTTCGGTCGTTTGGGGAACCTCGGTCGTCTGGGGAACCTCGGTGGTTTGGGGAAGTTCACTGCCCTGGAACGACGACACCAATACAGCATTCAGTGTCGTGTGGGGCGCAAGCACCGGTACTGACTCCGCAACGAGCGTGGTCTGGGGGACCTCGGTGGGCGATACCAACAGCGCATTCTCCGATGCCGGAGACGATGAACAATAGCTAACCGTGTGAAACGACAAAGAAAGGAGGACCTTATGGACAACACACGGCGAACCAAGACATTCATCGGCGCGATGATACTGGCCGCACTAGCTACCGCCGGATATGCAGCAACCGCGAGTCACACGCTGCATGGCCTGTTCGCACTTGCCGTTCTGGCGCTATCCGCAGTGACGTCGCGAATGAAAGTGAAACTGCCCGGTCTCGATGGCAACATGTCAGTCAACCTGCCGTTCCTATTGACGGCGGTGGTGAATCTGAGTGCTGCCGAAGCCGTTGTAATTACATGCGCGTCTACCGCGGTCCAATGCTGGCCGCGCAAGAACGCGAAATTCAACCTGCAACAGATGACGTTTAACCTCAGCATGATGGCCTTTGCCACCGCATCAGCAAGTCTGATTTTCCATGCTGACTCGCTTAACCGGGTGCTTTGGCACTCGAGCACGTTAGCGCTGGTTTTGGCTGCGATCACCCTGTTCCTGGGGCAAACCACCCCGGTAGCCGGCATCCTAGCGGTGAGCGAGGGGAAATCTGCCGCGCAGGTATGGTTCAGCGTGGCGCAACTCTCGTTCCCCTATTACGTGCTCAGCGTCGGCATCACAACCATGGTTCAGGCAATGAGTGCGCATCTTGGCTGGGGACTTGCTCTCGCAGTGTTCCCGGTGATGTATGCGATTCACCGATCGTACCGGCTGTACTTCAACGCAATGGCTGAAAGTCTGCGCCCTGAGGTGCTGGTCCGCACGGCTAGTGCAGGGGCGTAGGCGACAACACAACGCTCACCCAAAGGGCACGGCTCGTCGAAAGCCGTGCCCTTTGTTCTTTGCCGACCCTTTGTCTGGGTTCTGGTACACGCGCAACAGCAATTTCTTCTCTCACGGTCTTCCCCCGCTGGCAGATCTAACAGTTGGCGCACCATCTATGGCTCGCTAGTCTGCACCCTGTTTTGCGGGAACCTATCTGACGCAAGACAGCAACATTCGGTACATGGGCAATTCACCCTCACGCTGGTCGAATGAGCACCGATGCGTTTGCTTGGGAGTTGGCGAAGAAGCCTTTGAGTTGAGACATGGAAGAACTCTTCAAGCTATTCGCAGGCACAGTAGCCGTCAGCGTCGAGGGCGCGGCGGCTTTGATCATCACCATCGGCGCGGTGGAAGCCCTTTACACCATCGCACGATCCGCCTTCGTGATTGAAGGCCAACTCCACACGCGAAAGAAAATCTGGTTGCGCTTTGGGGTATGGCTGATGCTGGGTCTCGAATTCGAACTCGCCGCCGACATCATCCGCAGTGCGATTTCTCCCACATGGGTCGATGTCGGCCAATTGGGTGCGATTGCAGTGATCCGGACATTCCTCAACTACTTCCTCGAAAAAGATCTGGACAAGTACGTAGAACCTGTAAGGGCAGAGACCCCAGTGGTCGAGGCGAAATCGATCGCAGCGTAAGCGACACTTTGTCGCGTTGCGAGGAAACTATGACGTTGCAGTCCGTGATACTCACGCTGCTGAAGGTTAGCATCGCGCTGAGCGTCTTCGACCTCGGGCTACGAGCCAGGTTCGCTGATGCCACGTACATGTTTCGGCATCCCCGCGATCTGCTTCGTGCTCTCCTGTCGATGAATGTGATAATGCCGCTGCTCGCGTTGTGGATGGCCCTGAAGTTTGACCTCAACCCCGCAGTCAAAATCGCGCTGGTTGCGCTCTCCGTGTCTCCCGTCCCGCCGATTTTTCCGCGGAAAGCTGAGAAGGCCGGTGGCAGCGATGAGTACTCCATTGGACTGCTCGTGGCGGCGTCAGTCCTCGCAATCGTCGTCATTCCAATCACGATGTGGATCTTCGGGCGTATCAGCGACGTGCCGCTTCAAGTCTCCGCCCGGTCGGTAGCCATGATGGTTTTCATGTCGGTGTTGGCACCGCTTCTGGTCGGGATATTCTTGCGCGCTGAATTACCCAGGTTCGCGGAGGTCTTTTCGGAGCCCATTGGAAAATGGGCCACCGCCCTACTAGTCCTTTGCGCGATTCCGATATTGTTAGGTTCGATCAAGTCATTTGTGTCGCTGGTCGGCGATGGCACCTTGCTCAGTTTCACCGCCTTCGCCCTGGTGGGTTATTTTGTCGGCGATGCACTGGGTCGCCCCGAGTTTGAGAAGCGCCGGGTACTCGCGCTGGCGACGGCGTCCCGGCATCCAGCAATCGCCATCGCGATCGCGCATACGAATTTTCCGCAGCAGAAGCTGGCCTTGCCCGCGATTGGACTCTACCTGATCGTCGCCGCAATCGTAACCGGACTGGCTTCAAGACGGAAACCAACGGGCCAGGCTCCAACGCAGCCACGGGAACGACTGGCGGCGTGATGCTTTTTTTGAGAGACGGACGGGTGGAATCCCAAAGGGGCTGTGATGGACTCTGCTACACCGAAGCTCGACACTACACAATTGGCCTTGAACCGCACCTGGTTGGCCAATGAACGCACACTGATGGCATGGGTACGCACAGCTGCCTCCCAGATCAGCTTTGCATTCACCATTTACAAGTTTTTCCAGTATGAAAACGGCCACCAGCCCAGTGTGCAGAAAGGTCTGTTTACACCGCGCTATTTTGCGCTCATGTTGGTGAGCATCGGACTGATATCGCTATTTCTGGCAACCGTCCAGCATCGCAAGGAGATTCATCGGCTCACACCACAAATGGCTGGACCACCCCGGTCCTTGGCGGGACTGATGTCCTGGCTCATCTCAATTTTTGGAATTCTGGTTTTGCTGTCGGCGATCGTTCGACAATAATCACGTGTGACAGTGATTTTGAGAGACCGTTCAACTTCTTGAACGAGATGCAGTTCCTTCCTAGCAGCCCCCTGACAAGATCAACAGGGGTCTGTCAGATGACGCAGGTGACCGACCCAGACGCCATTGTTAAGTTCGGCGTCGAAGCGATTGCGAACAATATCACCGTCTCGAAAAAAGGAGATTCCCATGATGTCTCGGCCAAACATCCATCCTCACAAGATCTCATTCCTGACATTGGTTTCAATTGTTCTGTGTCTCTCCATACCTACGGTCACGCGGGCGGCCGACGAAAGTGGCGAACAAGCCCGTGTACAAGCCTCGGGGGACGTGCTAAAGGAACTTCTCGGCGGGCCAAGTGGAATCCCCCTCAGCGTTCTCAACAAGTCCGAGTGCGTCGTCGTTCTCCCGTCCGTGAAGAAGGCTGGCTTCATCGTGGGCGCCTCCTACGGTCGGGGAGTCATGAGTTGCCGGAGCGGGCAGAATTTCGACGGGGCCTGGAGTGCGCCGATCATGATGCAATCGAGCGGCGGCAGCTTTGGCCTTCAGGCCGGGGGAGAAGCCACGGACTTCGTCATTCTGGTCATGAATGACAAGGGCGCTCGCGCGATACTCCACGGGAAAGCGAAGCTGGGTGCCGATGCCACCGTTGCAGCCGGACCCGTGGGCCGTGATGCGGAAGCCTCAACGAACGCCTCCATGAGCGCTGAGATGCTTTCCTATTCCCGTGCACACGGAGTGTTTGCCGGTGTCTCGCTATCCGGAACATCGCTTGGCCCCGACTCCGGCGCCAATGAAAAGGTCTATGGGCAGAAGTTGAGCGGCGAGCAGATATTCGCCGGTAACGTTCAGCCACCGGCATCTGCAGACTTGCTGCTATCCACGTTACGCGAGAAGTCGCCTGCAAACGTGTCACGTGGCAAATCGTAAGAATCGGCCGATCCGACGAAGTCCAATGACTCTGCGTGTGCTCTTGATCATCTTTTGCATCGCCGCGAGCCTGCGCGCACAGGAATCGGAGAGCACATCCGGAGATCATTTTCCAGAAGCCGAGTTTGTAGCTTCGGCCAGCTTTCGTTCGGCGTCCTATGTTCAGCCATTGTGGAAAGGCCTCCGACTTGAAAGCGACTATTTTGGTGCTGACGAGAACGATGTAGGTTACACCGGCGGTAGTTGGGAATTTCACTGGAGGCGTTTGCGGTTCACACCCGGATTGGGAGTTGCTTTTGGAGGCAACGGCTTTAGAACAATGCCAGCCCTTTCATTTCGCTGGGCATTTGAAAAGGGCTGGATCATCAGCGAAGGGCTCGTCGTTCAAGGCTTCGGAAACACTCCCCGCGTTCCTGAGGACACATCCGAAGCTCGAGCGGAGGGATCTGTCAGGCCCACGATCACTGACGGGGATCATCTGAGCGTCCGGTGGCGGCGCCTCATGGTCGGAGGCACATGGGAGCGCATTCAGTTTCGTGAGATTGAGTGGAAGGGAGGAGGCCGAGTCGCTGTGCGCCTCTTTCCGCACTTGTCCGGGGTTATCTCCTTCTTAGGACCCGGAGCCGAAATTCGGGGTGGCCTCATTCTCCACCCTCGAGAGGAAGACAAAACCTCCGACCACGCGGTCCATGAGTAACAGGCGTAGCGACAATTTCCACGAAAGTCAGGGGCTCAGGAGGCAGTCTCAAATGGGTGCAACGGCAAGAGATCCGGATATTACTCCTCCGAGTGGTCTGACGCTGCAATCGATTCCGCTCCCGCCGACTGAGGATGGAAGCGCGGTTACAGACTCCTTGACTCGCAACTTCTCACTCGTCGTTGCCGGCCCTCTCTACACATTCCTGCAGAAGATGGGCATAGTCAGAAGAGTACTCCCTAACCTTCAACGCCGAATTCTATTTCTGGCAGGCGCGGCATGGATACCGCTGCTTCTGCTAACCCTGAAGGACGGATTGGCCTTCGGGCACCGAGTCGCCGTTCCATTCCTCTACGACTTTTCCATGTATGGGCGCCTTCTGCTCGGCTTGCCGATCCTTATCGTGGCTGAAGTGGTGATCGACCCTGCGATTCGCCAGGTGGTCGAAGAATTTGTGGATGCACAACTTGTCCCGGAGCGAGAGATACCCGAGTTTGCGGAGATCTTGCGGCGCGTGCAGCGTCTGCGTGATTCGTGGCTCGTTGAACTCGTATTGCTCGTACTGGCATTTTTCCCCACGTTTGTCTTCCAGCATGAGTGGACATCTATAGCTATCTCAAATTGGCACACGACGGTGCACGGCCTCACTGCGGCGGGATGGTGGTACGCGGCTTTCAGCGCTCCGCTTGTGCGATTCATTGCCTACCGATGGGCGTTTCGATACTTCCTCTGGGGACTTTTGCTATGGCGCATCAGCCGTCTCAACCTGGTATTGATGCCGACCCATCCGGACCGCGCCGCCGGCCTGAACTTTCTTAGCGTTGCACAGGAGCGTTTTGGCCTTCTATTCTGCGCCGTTGGATGCTCACTTGCGGGCCGTGTCGCGAACAGCCTGGCGTTCGAAGCTGCATCACTGAGTTCCTTCAAATTCGTAATCATAGGTTTTGTCGTGCTCTGTGTGATTGTGGGGCTCTTGCCCCTGATGGTTCTCACACCCAAGCTCATCAAGACCCGAAGAATGGGCGTGCTCGAATACGGGAGGCTCGCCAATACGTACAGTCTGTCGTTCGATCGAAAGTGGATACACTCTGTCGAACCCGCTGCGGAATCTCTGTTGGGCACATCCGACATTCAATCGCTGGCTGATATCGGAAACAGCTTTGGTGTGGTCGAGGACATGAGGATCTTCCCAATTACCAGGAGGATGGTTTTCCAAATGGTGGTAATGACAATAATTCCGATACTTCCGGTAATCATCCTGGGTTCCCCAACGGCAGAGTTGGTGAATCTGGTGTTAAAGGCCGTCATCTAGCAGTGGCCCTTTTCTCGTTGTTGCCTCATCCGGATTCTGCGAGCTCTGAGTTCTATTTACCGGTACTTGGGTGCTCGCAGGGGCGCTCCTCAGGAGACTTGCTTGGCCGAACGATCAGGCGAAAACCAAGATGACACGCCGCGGTGTCGACCGGTTGCGCCATGCGCGCCGAGGGCCGGTAACGACGGCAGTAATTGGGGGCGCACAGGAACGAGCCTCCTTTGATTACACGGCGGGGAATGCGTATCTCAGGCATCGTGGGATCGAAACTCTGATCACGACTGCCAGTACTGGCTCCGCAGCAACTCTTTGGAGGATGGCCGTTGGTGTACCAGTCAGTCGTCCACTCCCAAACATTTCCAATCATGTCAAAAAGGCCGTACGGATTAGCGGCGAACTGCCCGACGGGTGCAGTTCTCTCGTAACCGTCCTGGCGGAGGTTTTGCCATGGAAACTCTCCTTGCCAGGTATTGGCCATGTATTTGCCGCCCGGCGTAAGTTCTTCACCCCAGGCATAGGTCGCTCCATCCAGTCCTCCACGCGCGGCGAATTCCCACTCCGCCTCGGTAGGCAGCTCCTTCCCGGCCCAGCGAGCGTATGCTTCCGCATCTGTATACGCGATATGGACGACAGGGTGGTCCCACCGATGTTCGATGGAGCTGGCTGGCCCTTCGGGATGCCGCCAATCCGCACCCGGAATGTATTTCCACCAGTTGTAGTGATTGCGAAGGTCGACGGGACCCGGCGGCTTCACAAAAACGACGGAAGATGGGGCCAGCATTTCAGGTTTCGCTCCGGGGTAATCGTCCGGGTTCGCTGGACGCTCGGTCAACGTCACATGTTGCGTTGCATCGATGAAGGCCTCAAATTGACGATTCGTAATTGGGCACTTGTCCATCCAGAAGCCCGTGACCCTTGCGGAATGAACAGGCGCTTCCTCGGGGTAGTGATTGTTGGATCCCATCTGAAAGGTCCCGCCGGAAACCCACACCATGTTGGGATCCGGGGACGGTAAGGCCGTAGGCGGGAAAGCTGTGGGGACGTCAATTCGTTGCCGGTTGGATGCGATCACACGTAATTCTGGCATTGGTCTCCCCGAATGGCTGGCCTGCGGCAGCTTTCTGAGCAGGGTTCAGCTCCCCTTTCCAGACGTAGAAATCTGTCGACATCAGAGGCGATCAAGGCCTGCCGGTGAACTGGTAACACTGACAGGGGGCTACTCATTGGGTTAGCGGAGGACCTCTGTGCAAGCCGTTCCAATTACCCCAGGATTCTCCGCCTGCTGCACTAATGTCGGGGATCGGAACTGTGCCCGACATTCTGCGATGACTTCTGCGGGAGCCAACTTGTGAACCAGTTTCATGCCGAGAAAGATGATCACCAGATCATCCAATTGTCCAATCACCGGGATGAAGGTTGGAATCAGTTGGATCGGGCTAACGAGGTAGCCGATGGCACATCCAGCTGCTAGTTTGGCCGGCCACGGCACAAGAGGATGCTTCAACAGACGGGTCATGGTCCTTACCTGAAACGCAAGCGAGGCCGCGTCTCGCCTCCACTTTTCCTGTTGCTGCCGGAACCATGAAATGGACCTTGTCTGGGCAGCGATGGCCTCAGGCGGTTGGGCGATCTTCAAGCTGTTCTCCTTCCAAGCGTCCCCAGCACGAATCAAGCGAGAGTTCGCAGCCAGCACAGAATCTCGACACGCTATGCTCGTTGGCCGATACCCCGAAACTGTCAGATGTCGCAGGGGCGTCCGGAAGGGACAAGGGAGCGTCGTCGTTTCAAGAAAGCAAACACTGTTATGCGTGAAGGCGGCACGACGGAAGAGCGCGTTGAGAGAAGACTGGACCGATGTGTGGAAAGCGCGGAAACAAGAGGAACGATGGTGCCGGGAGGGGGAATCGAACCCCCACAGGGCTTTTGGCCCCTGCGGATTTTAAGTCCGCTGCGTCTGCCAATTTCGCCATCCCGGCTTGCGATTTATTCTAGCCCAGCGCTGCCGTGGTGGCATGAAACCGATGCGAGAAAGGCGCAACCGCAGAAACTTTATCTCAAGCGTGGGAGGCGGCTGCGGCGGCGTTCGCCATGGGGGGGATAGCGCGCTGTTTGCGGAGTGCTTCGTGAAAGGCCTCTGCCGTGAGAGGCTCGCCGTAGAAGAGCTGTAACAACGGATCGTCCGTTTCGGATGGAGATGGCTTCGGCTGCGTCGCTTCCGCTTCCAGTCCCTCGGGCTGGACCAACAGCTCAGGCGACAGGGCGCGATTCTCTGTCAGTACGCCGACGAACTTTTCCAGCACTGCGCGATGCTCCGGAGTGTTTTGGGTGAACTCCACACCCATGCCGCGTTCGGGATGCATCACGCGAACTACACCTTGTACATGGAGCTCGACGCCGGCAGCTCGCATGGACAGGGTCACCAGGCTGGATGCGGGAAATGGAGAGGAGATTTCCAGATAGCAGCCACCCAGGCTCAGATCTGTCAGTTGGCAGCGAATCGGCGGATCGTCCTGCTCCGCGTCGGCGGAATTCTGCTTCAGCCACTCACGCAATAGCCTCGACGCCTCCGAAGATGTTTGCACAAACCGCAGGCCGGCCTGCGACTTCGACCCTTCCCAGGCAAATTCCGCAGGAATTTCCAACGAGGTGGAGGTCCCCGGAAGAGTGAATGCAGCTTGCCAGCGGCCGTTGGGGCGGCGCCGGTTCGGCAGTGTGACCGCCATACCGCCCTCACTCAGGTCGACGGTGATTACTTTCATGTTGCCGCCCATCTCTGAACTTCGCAACACAACCGGAATTTCCACCGTGACGCGAGCATTGCGGCGACGCTCGCTCTTCATAAGGGCGCGCGCGGCGCGAAAGCTCGACTTGGCGCGTTCGCTCGACACCGGCTTATAAAGGACAAAATGCGCCCCGATTTCGAACACCGCCTTCAATCCCACGATCGGATCGACGATTGCGACCGCGACGGCCTGCTTGTTGCAGGCTGCGGTGCGGGCGCTACGCAGAACTTCATTGGCCCCGTCATCGGAAAGATCGGCGATAATGGCCTCGAACCTCTGCCGCGTCAGTCGGCGCAGCGCGGCATCGGAGTTCAGGCACAATTCCGCTTCTATCTCAAGATCGCCCAACACGCGCCGCAGCATTCGTACGATCTTTTCGTCCGAACACAGCAACAGGGATTTCAGGCTCATGGATCGCTACCAGGGGGCTCCGACAGTACCTTTTCGGCACCGACACTAAGGCCCTCATTGCACTCTATGTCGATCGACCCAACCGATCAATGTCTGTAGTTCCCGGTCGCGTTACGGGCGTAATCTGCAAGAATCTGCGTATTGA
>Ga0335085_10016363_pt1 | contig 10722 bp, 7 predicted proteins | sample Lox_Sample_45_FD_206712 | JGI IMG/M metagenome (GOLD analysis project Ga0335085, IMG submission 206712) | Soil microbial communities from Loxahatchee National Wildlife Refuge, Florida, United States - Lox_Sample_4.5 | ecosystem: Environmental > Terrestrial > Soil > Wetlands | place: USA: Florida... | reverse complement strand
AGTTGCTTCACTTCATGATAGACGAGCAAGCGCCAGCCGACAGGCCGCTTCACCCACAGGCGCAGGACGTGCATTTTACCTTTGCTGACGGTAACGGCGCCGACGGCGCCGTAGGTGCGTTCCGCTAAATCGATGCCGGTCTCGTCTCCCAGGACAGGCTTGGGAACATTCTGCATTACGTCCGCTAACATTAGGGTTTTGCCTTCTGCATCAGTCCACGTGAAGTCTTCGTCCAGAAGTTTGTGCAGCAGAGAAGCGTTCTGGAGCGACGCGGCCTGCACGAACTGATAATCCGCCTGCAAAACGGCGGAATCCCCTTCGGCCGCTCGCCCTTGCCCAGCGGCGAGAGACGCGAGGAAGCATGCAAGCAAGAAATTAACGATAGATCGTCTTACGGTCTGAGCGTTCATCACGGTAGATCCTTTCCATCTGAAAATGAATGCGCGTACAAAGTTCCTGCGGAAAAAGAAGGGGCCGGAGAACGTCCGGCCCCTCTGGAAGCTCAGACTTGGAGATTGAGCTAGAAAAGAAACTTCAGGCCCAACTGGATCGCACGCGCGCTGCCCGAACCCAGCACTGGGTTAAACGCGGCGTTGTCCGGTGTTGCGCAACCGCAACCGAACTGGCCAGTCTGCGACGGATCGGAAAAGGCTCCCTGACCGTAGCCGCTGGTGGCGCCGTTGGGGTTGGCAAAATTGGGATGGTTGAAGATGTTGAACATTTCCACGCGGAACTGGGCCTTCAGGCGTTCCCCGAAATTAAAATTCTTGCTGACGGAGAAGTCCACGTTGTGGAAGCCGGTATCGCGGAAAATGTTGCGGCCCATGGTGCCGAACTGGCCTGCGGCGTTGGGAACCAGCACCGATCTGCCGTTCCGGCTGACGTAGCAACCGGCTGCGGCAAGTGTATTCGGGTCCGGAGCCTTACTTGAGCAGAGGCTCCAGGCCGCGGATGTCTGCGCGTCAGAGAGCACAACGGGAAACAGGCCGCCTTGGGTAAGGTAGGAGCAATCACCGGAAGCGGGTCCTGAACACCAGATTTGGGTGTTTGACCCGCCGGATTTGAAGTCTGCCGGGTTTCCAAAAAAATCCCAACGATCCGTGTTTTCGACGTACGCCGTACCGTTTAGGGCTTGGCTGAAATTGTTGGACTGGTCGTTCACGTTCCAGGGTTGACCGCTCTGCTCGGCAATAATTGTGTTGACCTGCCAGCCTTCCAGCATCTGCCAGTACCCCTTCTTATTTGGCAGAGTATAGGTGACGGACAAGGTGAACCGGTGGCGAATATCTTCGTCGCCGCTGGCATGGTCGAGCAGAGGGTGCGTGCTGTCCTGTGGCAGGAAGGCCACCCAGTTCGAGGACATATCGTCGAGAGCATGCGAGTAGGTGTAGCCAAGGACGAAGTCCAAGCCATGGAGATTGCGAGCGGTCAGGGTGTTCTGCCAACCGTTGTACGTCGAACCGTACAGGTTTGATAGGGTGTTTATGTAGCCAAGATACGGATACTGGGCCGCAAAGGGTTGGACGCCTGTGGCCAGATCCGGCTGATTGGCGTCGATCACGCCGGCTAGCCGTGTGCCGTGATTGCCCACGTAAGTGGATTCAAAGGAAAGCTTGCCGGAGAAGGCGTGTTGAATTCCAAGGGTCCAATTGGTTACATACGGCGTGCGGAAATTGCGATTCATCGCAAAAGTGTCGCAGGGGCCAGGGTTAGTTCCGAGGCCGTCGCCGCATTGCACGAGTCCAGTTACGCTGGGAGGATAAATGGCGGTTTGTTGGTCCTTCCAAGTGATATCGGAACTAGGAAGTGTGATACCGCTGGTGACAATCGTTCCCATTCCAGGGCATCCATCTGGCGGGGGGCACTGTGTGCCATAGAACAAAGTAGCGCCCGTCGGCACAGTACCCACTCCGAGAGTCACTGTGTTCTGGGTGTTCTGCTGAGACAAATAAGTATTCATCGAAAGCAGGCTATATACGATACTGGCGCCCGCGCGGACGACGGTTGTGCCTTTTCCGGTGACATCCCACGCAAAGCCGATACGCGGGGAGAAGTTCTTGTGATCCGGATTGTAAATCGACCCGATGTTCTTACCCACTTGCTCGAATCCAACGGAAGGGTCAAAGTTGCCCAGCAAATTGTCTGCTTCTGTCGGCACTGCCTGGAATTCATACCGCAAACCAAGGTTTAGAGTAAGGCGCGGGGTGATGCGCCAGTCGTCCTGAATGAAGCCCGCGTAGAGCCACTGCGACATGTTACGTGTGGGATCTCCGGCCAGGAAGGTGGCGAAATCGGGTGTTCCTACGAGGAAATCTTCCAGCGGCGTGGAGCCCGGGAATGCATCTCCACCTACGAACTTGACCCGGCCTCGGCCGGCACGGAAGGTAGCCTGGTGGACGAGATCTCGACGGAGTTCGCCACCAAACTTGATGGCATGCTTGCCTCGCAGATAAGACACTTGGTCGATGACGTCGAACACCTTGTCAGGACCAACAATCTTGGGAAAGTTGTGAAAGGCCCCAAGTTGAGTGAAGCCATTGATTCTCACGTTGGGAATACCCGCCAGCAGTGCATTGGTCAGGCCCGTATTGATCTCATAGGGAAAGCTGAGATCGTTGGGGAGAATACTCAAGGTGTAATGCGTAAAGCCAAAACGCAGTTCGTTTGCCCAGGTCGAGCTTGGTGTGTAGGTCCAGTGTGTGGACAAGGTTTGCGCCCGCGAATGCACCTTCGTGCGAAATTGCGGAAGCAATTCGTTGAAGTCCATTCCAACAATGGTGTCATTGCCGAAGAAATAGGAACCGCTCAGAGTATTCTTGTCGTTGATGTGATAGTCGACCTTGCCTAAAGCGTTCTTGGAACTGTTGTCGTTCGGGTAGTTGAGTGTCACGCCAGTTCCCTGGCTTGCGTTTGGGGTATAGAACCCGAGAAGATACGCGCTGAGGGGATTCACGCCCTTGCCGTTTGCGGTTAGATCCGCCGTGGCGTCGGGAACGCTAATCCCGCAATCGCCCGTGGTTATTGCGGTGCAGTTGTTTCCTCCTCCGCCAGTTATGGATGCCGTGGTCGGTACGTCGGCGCCTAGCGCATTGCCTACTGTGTAGAGCTGACCCTCATAGGAACCAAAATAGAAAAGCTTGTCGCGAATGATGTGCCCTCCAAAGCTGCCCCCGTACTGCTCTAGCTCGACCGGGGTCTTTGGAGCGATGCTGCCGTCCGGCAGATAGTGGTTGAAATAGTTGCGGGCATCGAAGGAATCCGACCGGCCAAACGCATATGCTGTGCCGTGAATCTCATTCGTCCCAGACTTGATACCGACGCTGGTAATGGCCCCGGGCTTCCAACCAAATTCCGCCTTGGGGTTGACTTGCGTGTTGAATTCCTGAATTGCGTCAATCGGGAGAATTGTCGCGGCGTCGCCAATGACTGCGGCAGCGTTCGTGACGCTGAGCCCCATGAAAGCTTCGTCATTCGTGATGCCGTCGACGATGAAGCTGGTATCTTCCGGGCGAATGCCGTTGGTGGTTTGTGTCCATGGGCCGCCACCGGGATAAACAGCTGTACCAGGGCGCAGGGAGATCAGGTTCTGGTAGTTGCGTCCATTCAAGGGCAAATCGTTGATGATCTCGTTGCTGATCGTGCCGCCGAGTGTGGTTGAGGTCGTGTCCACCATAGGCGCTTCCTCGGTGATGGTGACGGTTTCGGTAATAGCGCCTGCCTGGAGAGTTGCGTCCACGGTCAAGTCTTTGCCCACCTCGAGCAGAAGGTTTTGACGCTCAAAAACCTTGAAGCCCTTTGCTTCCACTTTTACGGTATAAGTGCCCGGCAGAAGGCTAATAAATACATAGGCGCCCGAGGAATCAGTCGCGAGAGTGCGAGAAACCCCTTGTGCAACGTTTGTTACCGTTACGGACGCTCCCGCGACGTAGCCGCCAGACTGATCCGTTACCGTTCCGAGGATGCGCCCGGTGCTGCCCTGAGGAGAGGCCGGGAGCGAGAAAAGAAGGGCGACGAGGAAGACAGCCAAAACCTCAACGGACCTTTTCAAAACGACACAATTCAGCATGACACACCCCTGTAAAATCCCCTGCTCGGGAGGAAATCCCGCACAATAGGTATAGCCGCTGTACCATCATACGGGGCAGATTGTCAACTGTTTCCTTTCTCTTACAAAGCGAAATAACTGGTGGCGAGCGATAGAACCAGCCTAACTGGTACATTGGACAGACCAATCTCACGCCCAAAACGCTCCTATTTGCAGGAATTTGGAAGCGCAATTGGGTCGTCCGGCGCGGAGCTTTTCAGAACGCTCTAGCCGTTTTCCGATACGTGACATCGGCCGATCAGCGGTGGAGAACGGAAGCCTCAGCCCGCCTTCAGTCTTGAACCGTATAGAGCCAGATTTCGGCGCCATGATCCGCGCGCGCCGGGACTCCCACGAAGTAGCGGTCGAATCCCTTGTGGCCCTTCCCAAAATAGCCGGAAGTGCGAGCGCCAAGGGCGGAGGGAACTTTAACGACAAGCGAGTAGTGATTAGTGTCCGCTTGCTGAAAGACGCTGATGTATCCTTCCCCGCCGGAAATGTAGATTCGCTTGCGTGCGGAGTCGTAATAAATGTCGTCGGCATCTTGAACGCAGGGAAGTTCGGCGACGCTGTGGCCGGTGGCCGTGTCTAACACAGCGAGACGCGCGGGTTCGTGCGTGACCACGAACAGCCGATGATCCGCTTCGTCGAGAGCCATGGGGAAGTTGTGCTCAAGCCTCATCGGCCAGCGGGTGATAGCGGCTGTCTTGCGATTGATAACGGCAATCTGCTTTAAATCGGGGAGGTTCACATAAATATTCGGGCCTTGTGATTCAAGCTGAAAAGACTCCGGGTGTGCGCCGAGTTTGTATTCTTCCGTCAGGCGTTCGTTGGCGAGGGCATCCACTGTGCCGATCGCGCCCGTTTCGTCTTCGCCGTAGCCAACGTAAACGCGATGCTTGGAGGGATCGTAACGAAGATTGTCCACGTCGCCGTGAAAATCGATTTCCTTGAGCAGATTGAAATTTGTGCCGTCATAGATTCGCAGCACACCCTGACTGCTGGCCACGAAAAGCTTCTTGGCGTCGGGTGCGTAGACCACTCCTTGTGGACGCGGAATGCCGGTGAGCGAACGGTCGCGGACGCGGGCGCTGATATCAATCACTTCCACGGAATTGTTGCCGAGCGCGGAGACGAAAAGGCGGTTGCCTCCGTCGAAACCGAAATGATCGAATCGCCCCTGGACGCCTGGGGTAGGAATAGCTTCGGTGAGAACCAGAGGGCGCGGCTCGGAGTCCGAGATGGTTTGCGAGCAAAGCTGGGACGAGCAGGCCAATAAGAGAAGCACTGCCCTTCCTAGCGTGATGGTGGATTTCATAGGCCCTCGTGGATTCGGTTGAGAATTCAAAGTCGAACAGGGGAGAGGGTAGCGCAAAAAGGTTGACGGACGCAAAGGTCAGGTGGTAGAACCACAATCCACGCACATTTTAGATTCGTTCAATCCTAAAACGGGAGTGAACCATGCAGTTTCGGTATAAGGGGATTCTTTGGGTGATTGGGGCGGTCCTGGCAGTTCCGGCGGTTTTGCCCTCGAGGGCAGTCATGATTCGGGCCCAACTCAATACCGGGAGGCCGGCAGCGGAAGCGATTCCGCCACATGGCTACGTGGTGAAACGTGACGAGATCAGCGGCGCACAGGTGCCTGGGGATTACACGTTCGTGCTGACGCGCGACGAGATCTACGTGCCCATCCTAGTGCGCAAGCCGGAAGGCAAGGGACCATTCCCCGTGATTACGATGGGATGGGGAGAAGGGCGCGAGGGCATGCTAAAAGTGGAAGACCTCTCCACGCGGCTCTCGCAGATGCAGGATCGCATGATCGCCCGGGGATATGTGGTGGTGACAGTCAACTACCGCAACGAGATTCCTTATGCCTATGAGAGCTCCAAGCCTCCGCAGAATTTGCCGGACAGCATCAGCGGCGACCGGCGCATGCTCAAATCCGGGCCGACGCTTGATCACGAAGACCTGATCACCATCATCCGCTACCTGCAGACACTGCCCTACGTGGACAAAAACGCAGTGGGTGCGATGGGCGTGAGCCACAGCGGAGAGATGATTATGAAAGCCGCGAGCGAGTACACCTTCGGCGCGGGAGTTTGTATTGAGCCCGCGGATCACGAATTTCTCACCGTAAACACGGGGCCCACCGCTCCGCGTAAGAACAACGAGATTCAGTACAACGACATTGAAGTGGCGCGGAAAAACGCCAACAAAGCGGAAGCGATGGAACGCATCGAGCGCATCCACACGCCGATCCTTATTTTCGGGCGGGATACAGATCACCAGCAGGGAATTTTCAAGCTGACCTATGAATGGATGAAAGAGGCCGGCAAGGATGTGCAATGGGCCAGCTTCGATCACCCCGTGCACGGATATGTCTTCATCATGAATCAGCCGGACGGCTCCTACAAACCCGACCCGATCCAGCAGAAGACGTTTGATATCTTCATGGATTATTTCGACAAACATCTGAAACACTAATTGCGGCGGGAGAACGAAAGCGTACGCTTGGAGCGGCAGGAACTGGAGGTGTGCGGTGCAAGTGGGATTTATCGGTTTTGGCGACATGGGGCGGGCAATCGTTCCGCGCTTGCTCGCGGCCGGGCACGAGGTCACCGGCTGGAATCGCTCGAAAGAAAAAGGTGAGGCACTTTTCAAGCTGGGGATGCGCTGGGCGAATTCGGCGCGGGATCTTGCAGCAGGTTCCGACGTCGTACTTTCGATTGTGACGGACTCCGAGGCCGTGCGAAGCATCGCGCTCGGCGAAACTGGCGTCATCAAGGGGCTGCGCAAGGACGGCATCTACTGCGACATGAGCACGATTGATCCCGAGGTCAGCCGCGAGACTGCCCGCGAATTTGCCAAGGCTGGCCTGACGATGATGGACACGCCGATCTCGGGCACCACGCTCACAATAGGTCAGGGCAAAGCTTCGTTGATGGTGGGTGGGAGCAAGGAAGCGTTCGAGCGCATTCAACCCGTGCTGCTGGCCATCGGGCCGAAGGTGACGCACATTGGCGAACAGGGCCTGGCGATTCAACTCAAGGTCGCGCTCAACATGACGCTGGTGATCGAAGTCATCGGCTTCTGCGAAGGCGTGGCGCTGGCGGAAAAAGGAGGCGTGCCACGTGAAGTGGCCGTGGACGCGATGCTGAAGAGCGTTATTGCGTCGCCGGTGATTGCGTACCGGGCGCCGCTGATTCTGGAGGGACACATATCGGATGCAACCTACGGCAGCGTGGATTTGCAGCAGAAAGACATGCTGTTGGCGCTAGATCTGGGCCGAAAAATGGGCGTGCCCGTTCCCTTGGGTGCGGCGGCGAATGAAATGCTGAACGCCTGCCGCGGATTGGGTTTGCGCGAACGCGATTTCGTAACGGTGTACGAGGTGTACCGCAAGCTGGGAGGAATGTCGTGATGAAGCCGTACCGAACAAACCTGCGCGATGTGCCGCGCGTGGGCGGGCTCCGGGAAGACGAAGGTTGGATCAACATGCAGGTCCAGTTCCTGATCGATCAGAAGACGGCGCAGTCGGACAAGCTGCTGATCGGCTGGACCGTGCTGCCGCCGGGTTCGCGCCATGACAAGCACCGCCATCCGAATTGCGACGAATTCTTCATCGTGCTGCAGGGCAGCGGATACATCTACACGGATACGGGCCGCGAGCTTTCAAGCAAAGGCGACGTGATCTTCACTCCGCGCGGGCATTGGCACGGCTTCGACAATACGGGGACAGAAGATGTGGTGCTCGTGTGGGGATGGAGCGGCGCAGGGTCGCTTGAGGCCGCGGGCTACGAAATTCCGCCGGAGGGCTACTGAACGAAGATCGGATGGGCGATGGCACACGCGTGGGAAGACCCCCGCATCGTCAACGGCATGCAGAAGGAGCTTCGCTGGCGGCGCGAGTTGATGGAAAAAGGGAAGAAGCCGCTGGGTTGGAAGCTCGCCTTTGGTGGGCCCGCGGCGATGGAGCGGTTGAAAATCAACGCTCCTCTCGTGGGGTTTCTCATGGCAGATGCTGTGCTTTCCTCGGGTTCCACGATTTCTCTGGCGGGTTGGACCAAACCGGCCGCTGAGCCGGAAGTGACGGTCTATCTCGGAAAGGATCTCGGCCCCAATGCCGGTCGGGAAACGGTCATGGCGGCAATCGCGGGACTCGGAGCGGCTATTGAAGTAGCGGATGTGGATCATCCCTCCGAGGACGTGGAAGGAACACTGGCTCGGAACATCTACCAGCGGCATCTGATTTTGGGCGGTTGTGATGCTTCGTGTGCAGGTGGCAAGCTTTCCGGGTTGTGCGCGCGTGTGGAACGAAATGGCGCGAGGATGGCCGATACCACCGAACTTGAGGCGCTGACGGGAGAACTCATCACGATCGTCGGCTACGTGGCGACATTGCTTTCGTTTTTCGGGGAAACCCTACACGCCGGAGAATTGATTATCGCGGGTTCGATCACTCCTCCGATCTGGGTGGAGGCCGGAGAGAAACTGTGTTTTCAACTGGAGCCGCAGCCCGTGATCTCTGTGAGCTTTGCTGCTACCTAGATCGCGGCCTTGCCAAGGAAGGGGCGTGGAGCAAAGTCCGAAGTGGCGGAGTGAAGTTGCGGGAAAAAAATCGGGAGCGTATAGTGCGAACGAAACTGAATTCTCACGGAGTCGTTGAACTGTCGGCGATGTTCCGGCTTTTTACAAAAAACCTCTGCCTGGCGGGAATTGCTGTTGTCTTTTGGACAAGCACAGTTGCCGGGCAAAACGCTGTCTCGAAGCCAGGCTCGTGGTCGGGTGTGCTGGTGACCAGCGCGTGCAACGCCGATGAAGCGTTCAACGAATCCCCGGAATGCTTCAAGATCGTCCCGGGCGCAGAGGTGGCGCTCTACGACGATACCAACCGTTTGATGTATAGCCTGGATCCTCAGGACAAGGTCACGGGCCATCTTGGGGATACGGTCACCGTCCGCGGCTCGCTCGAGGAAGATACGATTCACGTCACCTCTTGCGGCCCGATGGTGATCGGTCTGGAAGTTGGCCAAAAAGCTCCGGATTTCTCGCTTCACGACGAATCTGGCAAGGTGCAGACACTTGAAACGCTGAAGGGAACGAACGGGACGGTTTTGCTGTTCTTCCGTTCGGCGGACTGGTGACCTTTCTGCAAAGGGCAGCTGGTCCAGCTGCAAGGCGCGATTCCGAGATTTGAAAAGCAGGGAATCAAATTCGCCGCGGTCAGCTACGATTCGGTGGAAATTCTGAAATTTTTCGCGGGCCGCCACAACATCACCTACCCGATGCTCGCGGATCCGGATTCCAATGTTATCCGTGCATACGGAGTGTTCAATCACGAAGCCACAGGCATGCAGAAAGGCTTCGCGCGGCCCGGCTATTTCTTCATTGGCCCTGACGGAATCATCAAGGAAAAATTCTTTGATCCTAAATACCGGGAGCGTCTGACGGGAAACAGCATACTGGCCAAGCTGTTCCCCGAGCTGGGGCAGGAAGTGACTGGCACGGTCGAGGCCCCGCATCTGACGTTGTCCTTGGAGCAATCTGACCGCACCGGCGTTCCGGGGACGCGAATCACGGTCTACGCACAGGTGCAATTGCCACCGGATGTGCATGTGTACGCGCCGGGGACGCAAGGTTACAAGCCCGTCAAACTGGTGCTCGATGCGACGCCCGATCTGATACTCGGCTCGGTGGACTATCCTGCTTCGCAGACCCTGTACTTGCCGGCCATCAAGGAAAAAGTGCCGGTCTACGAAGGAGCCTTCCGAATCAGCCAGGAAGTGAACGTGAATACCAGCGCGGGGTTCTGGGGCGCACTGGGGAAGGACGGCAAGGAAATCCCGATTACCGGGAAGCTCGAGTATCAGGCCTGCGACAAAACCATGTGTTTTACGCCCACGTCGGTCCTTGTGAAATGGAAGATTCAGGTGTATCCGCTGGACCGGACACGCGCGCCGATTGAATACCGCCACAAGTAAGGACTTTCCCAATACAAATCTTCAATGCTGATAGCTTCCCCTTATCCCCGCGAGGCTTGCTCTGTCCTCGAATCATCGGTTTAGCGAGCGTTTAGGGAATTGCCGTATGATACGAGCATGCGGGTACTCCTGGTAGAGGATGACGCGCGCATCGCTCGATTCGTCGCCAAGGGGCTGCGCGAAGAGTCGTACGCTGTGGACGTCGTCGCGAACGGCAACGATGCTGTCTACCAGACCGAAATCAACGATTACGACTTAATCGTGCTGGACGTGATGATTCCCGGCATGGACGGATTTGCCGTGTGCAAAGCCGTCCGCACGAGCGGCCAACGCACGCCGATCCTGATGCTGACCGCGCGGGACGGCGTGGAGGATCGCATCACGGGTCTCGATTCCGGCGCGGACGATTACCTGACGAAACCCTTTGAATTTCGCGAACTGCTTGCGCGCCTGCGCGCGCTGCTGCGGCGCCCAACGGAGCTACGCCCTCCGCGCATCGTCGTCGGTGATTTGGAACTCGACACGGCTTTGCAAACGGCAAGGCGCGGGAACCGCTCGATTCCCCTGACCGCCAAGGAGTACGCGCTTCTCGAGTTTTTTGCGCGCAATGCCGGGCGCGTGATCGGCCGTTCGGAAATTGCGGAGCATGTCTGGGAT
>Ga0335085_10016362_pt1 | contig 10723 bp, 7 predicted proteins | sample Lox_Sample_45_FD_206712 | JGI IMG/M metagenome (GOLD analysis project Ga0335085, IMG submission 206712) | Soil microbial communities from Loxahatchee National Wildlife Refuge, Florida, United States - Lox_Sample_4.5 | ecosystem: Environmental > Terrestrial > Soil > Wetlands | place: USA: Florida... | reverse complement strand
TCGAGGCGGGCATGGATGGAATCGAGCATGGGCTCGAGGCGGGCGTGGATGCGGACGACATTAGGCGGCTCGGCGTCGGGTTCGCTGACAGAGGCGCTCCAGACGGGCCCGCCGGGGACGAAGTCGCGGCCGAGGGCGGCCTTTTCGAACTCGAGGCGCTCGGGGAGGAAGGGATTCGAGTAGGCCATGCGGGCGACGGCGGCGAGGAAGCGGCGCTCGGCGGGGGTGTAGACGTCCATACACTGATTGTACGGCGATGTACATTTCGCGCGGGAGGCCCCACGAATCCGTCCGCGCAAATCGCAGAATATACTGAATCATCCATGCGCAGCGGGCTGGTATGCGTCGTGCACCTACACCAGGCATGAGCACCACGGCACAGAGCGCGGCAGCGACGGGGAGTTATGGGCGGCTGCTCGCCGACGGCGGGTTCCAGGCCTTCCTCTGGACGCAGTTCCTCGGCGCGTTCAACGACAACGTCTACAAAATGATCGTCTCGATCATGGCGCTGCGGCTGGCCGCGGATGCACAGGCGGGCAGTAAGTATCTGGCGATCGCGGGTGCGGTGTTCGTAATTCCTTTTCTGCTGTTCGCGGGACCGGCGGGACAACTGGCGGATCGCTTTTCCAAGACGCACGTGCTGCAGTGCACGAAAGCGACGGAGATGGGGATCATGCTGATGGGGATCGTGGCGCTGCTATCGCATCGCATCGATCTGCTGCTGGTGGTGCTGTTCCTGCTGGCGATGCAGGCGAACTTCTTCAGCCCTGCAAAGTACGGGATTCTGCCGGAGATGATGCCGGAGGCGCAGCTTGCGCGCGCCAACGGGCTGCTGGAGCTGACGACGTTTGTCGCGATCGTGGTGGGGACGAGTTTCGGGACGCTGCTGTTCGAGCACTGGCAGGGCGAGCCGCTGAAGATCGGCGGGACGCTGCTGGGAATCGCGGTGGTGGGATCGGCGGCGAGCTTGTTCATCACGCGGACGCCGGCGTCGGGCGCGAAAGAGCCGTTCCGCTGGAATCCGTTCCATGAAGTCGCCGTGGGCATTCGCAGCCTGCGCGGGCGGCGGACGCTGTGGCTGACCGTGGTGGGGATTTCGTGGTTCTGGTTCGTGGGCGGGCTGTTCCAGCTCTCACTGCTGCTGCTGGGCAAGGAGACGCTGCACGCTTCGGAGTGGCATGTAGGGCTGCTGGTGACGGCGCTGGCGGTGGGGATCGGCGTGGGCAGCGTGGCGGCGGGGAAACTGGCGGGCGATCACATCGAACTGGGGCTGGTGCCGCTGGGGTCGGCGCTGATGGGCGCGTTCACGATTGCGGTGGGATGCACGCATTCCTACACGTGGGCGCTGGGTTGGATGACGGCGGTGGGATTCGCGGGCGGCTTGTTCGTGGTGCCGCTGAACGCGTATTTGCAGGATCACGCGGGGGCGGAAGAGAAGGGCCGGGTACTAGCGACGAACAACTTCCTCAACATGGTGGGCGTGGTGGTGGCGTCGGGCGTGTTGTGGACCATGCACGACAAGTTGCACTGGAATGCCGCGCACGTGCTGGTGGCCCTGGGCGTGGCGACGCTGGCCGCGACCGTGTACATCATGTCTGTGCTGACGGACGTTACGCTGCGGTTCGTGATTCTCGCGCTGCTGAAAGTGTTGTTCCGGGTGCGCGTGGTGGGGGCAGAGCGGATTCCGCGGGAAGGCGCGGCGCTGCTGGTGGCGAACCACACGTCGTATGCGGACCCCGTGCTGATCGGATCGATAACGACGCGTTTCGTGCGCTACCTGATGTGGAAGCAGCTTTACGACGTGTGGCCGCTGAGCTGGTTCTACGACAAGGTGCACGCGATTCCACTGCCGACGAATTCGCCGAAGGGATCGATTCGGGCGCTGCGCGCGGCGCGCGAGGAACTGCTGGCGGGCGAACTGGCGTGCATTTTCCCGGAAGGCGCGATCACGCAGACCGGTCAGATCATGCCGTTCCAGCGCGGGTTCGAGCGCGTACTGGAGGGCACGGGCGCGCCTGTGATCCCGATTTATATGGACGGCTTGTGGGGCCATCCGTTGAGCTATTGCGGCGGCGGGGTGCTCAAGAGCTGGCGGTGGTGGCGGTGGCCGCTGACGATCTATGTCGGCGAGCCGGTGGTGGGGGCGGTGTCGGCGGTGTCGCTGCGCGAGCGGATTCTGGACGTGCAGTTTCGGGCGATGGCGGCGCGGAAGGGGGCGGCGGCGACTCTGCCGGCTCGGTTGGTGGCGGCGGCGCGGGCGAACTGGGGCAGGATGGCGCTGGCGGATTCGACAGGGCGGCGGCTCACGTTCGGCGAGACGCTGACGGCGGCGGTGCTGGTGCGCGACTGGTTCGAGACGCAGCGGGCGGGCGAGGAGCGGATCGGGGTGCTGTTGCCGTCGTCGGTGGCGGGCGCGGTGGTGAATCTCGGCGTAGCGTTCGCGGGGCGCACGGCGGTGAACCTGAATTTCACGACGGGCGAGGAGGCAATGCGCGCGGCAGGGCGGCGGTGCGGGCTGAAGACCGTGGTGACCTCGCGGAAATTCGTCGAGAAAATCAAGCTGGCCGCGGCACCGGAGATGGTGTTCGTCGAGGACATGATGCAGTTCGGGAAGGCAGCGAAGGCACGGGCGATGCTGCGGGCGCGGTTTGGCGCGGCGAGTGAGCTGGCGGGCCGCGCGAAGCCGGACGATGTCGCGGCGGTGATTTTCACCAGCGGCTCGACGGGCGATCCGAAGGGCGTGATGCTATCGCACTGGAATCTGCTCGCCAATATGGAGGCGTGCGCGCAGGTGTTCAATCTCGACGAGCACGACTGCATGCTCGGCACGCTGCCGTTCTTCCACTCGTTCGGGTACACGTACACGCTGTGGTTTCCCCTGGTGCGCGGGTTCGCGGCGGTGTACCATCCGAATCCGATGGACGGCAAGACGATTGGGGAGCTGGCAGCGAAATATCATGGCACGTTCCTGCTGTCGACGCCGACATTCTGCGCGACGTATCTGCGTCAGATCGCGCGCGAGCAGTTCGCGTGGCTGCGTTACGCGGTGGTGGGCGCCGAGAAACTGCGGCCCGCCCTGGCCGCTGCGTTCGAGGAGAAGTTCGGAATACAGCCGCTGGAGGGGTACGGGTGCACGGAAATGGGTCCGGTAGTGGCGGTGAACAGAGTGGACGTTCCGACGGCCAGACCGCCGCAGAGCGGCACGCGTGCGGGCTCGGTGGGCCGGCCGATTCCGGGCGTGGTGACGCGCGTGGTTCATCCGGATACGCGCGAGCCGGTGGGCGTGGGCGAAGAAGGACTGCTGCTGGTGAACGGGCCGGCGCGCATGCAGGGCTATCTGGACGACGCCAAGCGCACAGCGGCGGCGCTCGACGATGGCTACTACATGACCGGCGATATCGCGCGCGTGGACGAAGACGGGTTCGTGTGGATTCTGGATCGCATCGCGCGAACGAGCAAGATTGGCGGCGAGATGGTGCCGCACCTGAAAGTGGAAGAGGCGCTGGCGGGTGTGTTCGGCGATGCGCCTTGCGTGGTGGTTGGGATTCCGGATACGGCGCGGGGCGAACGCCTGGTGGCGATGTATACAGCTTCGGACGTGACGCCAACCGAAGCATACGAACACCTGACGCGCGAGGGGCTGCCGGCGCTGTGGATTCCGAAGCGCGAGAACTACTATCGCGTGGACGCGATTCCGACGCTGGGTACGGGCAAGCTCGATCTGCGCAAGGCGCGCGAGCTGGCCGAGCAGAAGGCTGCGAAGGGGCAGCCGGTGGCCTGATCGCGAGGACGATATGGAATTCTTCATTGCAGTTCTCTTCGTGGCGCTCGCGGCGGTGTGGTTTGGGATACGCGGCCGCGTAAGGCAGGTTGAGGAACGGCTGGAACGGCAGCAGGACTGGGAGACCGCGATTCGTTCCCTGACGGCGCGCGTTTACGAACTGGAGAAGCGGCTGGCGGAGAATCCGCGCGTCGTTGAGACGAAGCCTGAGCCTGCGGTGGAACGAGTGGTGGAGATGGAGGTCGAACGGGCGGCGGAACCGGAGCCGGCGGCGGAAGTAGTGGTTGAGCCGGTGGCCGCGATAGTGGCGGAAGCGCCAGTGGCCGCGCCGATGCAGGAACCGGCCGCGCCAGCATTCCAGGTGCCCGCGGTGCCGCCTCCATTGCCGATGGCGCCCCCGGTGTTCGCTGAGCCGCAGCCTTCGTTCTCGGACCGCGTGCGCGACAAGCTCGGCAACGAAGAGTGGGAAGCGCTGGTGGGCGGCAGCATCCTGAACAAGATCGGCGCGGTGGTGCTGGTGATTGGGCTGGCGCTGTTCCTGGCGTACTCGTTTGCGCATATGGGGGCAGTGGGGAAAGCGAGCGTGTCGGTCGCGCTGAGCGCGGCGGCTCTGTTCACCGGCGCGTGGGTGGAGCGGAAGGCGAAGTACCGGACGTTCGCGCGCGGGCTGATCGGCGTGGGCTGGGCGGGGCTGTATGCGACGTCGTACGCGATCTGGGCGCTGCCTGCGGCGCGAATCATCGAGAATCCGTTCGTGGGGTCGCTGGCAATGCTGGCGGTGGCGGCGGGGATGATCGGGCACTCGCTGCGCTACCGGCGGCAGGCGGTCACGGGCGTCGCCTATGCCGCAGCGTTCGCAGCGCTGGCTGCAACGCCATCGACTCCGTTCGCGGTGGCAAGCCTGATTCCGCTGGCGGCGTCGCTAATGTATCTGGCGGGCGCGTTTGAGTGGAACGCAATGGCGCTGTTCGGGGTGGCGGCGACGTGGGCGACGTGCGTCTCGCGCGGCGATTCGAATGCGCCGCTGGCCTCGACGCAAATGCTGTTCCTCGCTTACTGGGTTTTGTTTGAAACATTCGATCTGCTGCGCGTGCGGCGGCGATTGCTGACGGGCGGGGTGGAATGGACCTTCCCGCTGAATGCGGGGGCGTTCCTGTCGCTGTCGTACATGGCGTGGGCAAAGCACGCTCCGGATTCGCTGTGGCTGGCGGCGGCGTACGCGGGGGCATTGTTCCTGGCTACCGCGCTGGCGCGCGTGGCGATTCGTCCTCCGTCGAGTTTTGGGGCGGAAGAGGCGTTGTGGGAACGGCTGCGCGCGGGCAGCTACGAGGGATCGCTGCTCCTGGCGGTGGTGCTGGGCGCGCTGGCGATCGTGGGCCGGGTGCCGGGGGTGTGGAAGAGCATCGGACTCGCGCTGGAGATGGAGCTGGTGTATCTGGCCGGCGTGAAGTTCCGGCTGCCGTTCCTGCGGCGGATGGGCGGGCGTGGGTTTGCGGTTTCGCTGGCGAGCGTCGCGTGGCACAACCGGGTGCCGGTGCAGATGGACGTGCTGGGGCACATGGCGTGGAAGTGGACGCCTCCCGCGGTGTTCCACGCGTTCCTGTTCTGGTTGAATCGCGGTTTTCTGCGCGGGCACGCCGCGTTCAGCTACTCCGCGGCGGCGCTGCTGATGGCGGTGCTGGGCGCGGAGATGCCGGGGGCGTGGGTGGGCGTCGCGTGGCTGGCGCTGGCGACGGTGCTGTTCGAGGTCGGCGACCGGCGGCAGACGATCGAGTTTCGCGCGCAGGCCTACTTCATCGGCGCGTGCGGCGTGATGGCGACGATGTTCGTGCAGAGCAACGAGTGGCTGCCGGTGGCGCTGAGCGTCGCGCTCGTCTACGGGAACGTGCTGCGCTGCCGGTTCGCGGGGCTGCGCGCGGTGGAAGGGTTGGAACGAACCGCGCTGGCGAGCGCGAGCTCGGTGGGTACGGCGGCGTTGTCAATGCTGCTGTTGTGGCGGACCGTGCAGTGGGACTACGTCGCGCTGACGTGGTGCGCGCTGGGATTCGTTCTGTATGAGCTCGCGCTGCGAGCCTTGCCGCGAGAGATGCAGCCGATGTCTTTCGTGGTGGCGCTGGCCGGCGGGGGCGCGGCGGTGTTGATGCATGCGCTCGCGTTCGGGAAGTTTCCGGCGCACGCGGTTTCGATCTCGTGGTTCGGCGCGGCGGCGTGCGCGTGGATGTTTACGGCCCGGTCGCTGCGCGGCGGGCCGGTGGTGCGCGATGCGTCGGCTGTGCTGGGCACGCTGCTCGCGTTGCCGGCGATCTGGATGGTGACGCCCGATGTTGGCGTGGCAGTGTGCTGGGCGGCCGTGGGCGTTGCGTGGATGGAGCTCGGGTTCGCGTGCAGGCTCACGTCCTTCCGGTGGCTGGGAAATGCGGCGCTGGCCCCAGCGTTTGTGTGCGCACTCGTGTTGAACGCCGAAGACCGGCACCTGCGCATACCGATGATGATCGTGCTGACGGTAGTGTTCTGTTATGCGTGGCTGCGTCAGGGGCGCGTTAGTTTGATGGCGCGGCTGCTGGTATGGACAGGGGCGGTTCTGGCAGTGACGCTGATCGACGTCGAGATGGTGAACTACTCCGCTCCGGCGGCGCTCATGATGCTGGCAGTGGCGCTTGTATTCCTTGGCACGCGTTTTCGCATCGCCGACCTGCGTTTCCAGAGCTACGCGATTTCGCTGCTCGCGGTGGAACAGGCGATTGTCAACATCTTCTATGTGGAGCGGCACCTGACGCTGACATCGGTGGCGATCGCGGGGTTGTATCTGTCGCAGTTCCTTTCGGAGCTCACGGCACCGCGGGCGCGGGCGATGTTTTCGCTGCTGGGCACGGCACTGCTCACCACGTTGCTCTATCACGAAGTTTCGGGCGGATTGCTGACCGTTGCCTTCGGCATCGAGGGCCTCGCGCTGCTCGGGGTTGGGTTTGCATCGCGTGAGCGCGTACTGCGCCTGCAGGGTCTGGTGCTGCTGCTGGCGTGCATTCTGAAGCTGTTTGTTTACGACCTGCGGAATCTGGAGACGATGTATCGTATCCTCTCCTTCGTCGCGCTGGGGCTGATTCTGCTGGCGGTTTCGTGGGTTTATACGCGGTTCCGCGAACATCTGCGGCGGATTTTGTAGGGAGGGCACTCGATGTCACGACCAATGGGACTGGGACTGGTTGCGGTGGCGTTCGCGGTGGCGGGCGTGTTGTCGGAACTTCTGATGGGCACCGCGATTACAAAGACGTTTCTGGGGGCGGCTCCGGCGGTGCTTCCGTTCGCGATTCTCGCCGCCGTGCTGTGTACACGGCCCCTGTATCTTGCGCCGGTGACGATGTGCCTGCACTGCGCGGTGTGGACGGGCGCGCTGTGGCTGGCCATCGCGCTGGACTCGCGCGTTCCGCAACTCAACCTGTGCATCGCGGGGATGGCCGGCGGGCTCGGGGTCGCGGTGGCGGGCATGCTGGGATGCCGGAAGCTGATGCGGGCGCGGACGGTGTTGTGGCTGGGAGCGGTCGGCGCAGTCGCAGCGGTGCCGTTTCAGATCCCGATCTTCACGCAGGGCCCGGATTCGTACATGATCTGGCCGTTTGCGATCTGGCAGGCGGCAGTGGGCACGCTGCTCTACGCACGGTCGGGGCGATGAAGCTGCCGATCCACCTCGCGCTGCTCGCGGCGATTGCCGCGATCGGCGTTCTGCTGTGCCGGTTGTGCCGGCGTCATCCGGAGCGGTCGCGCGCGGTACGGCTCGTGCTTGGGTGGGGCATCGCAATCAATGAAATCGTATGGTGGACGTTTCGCTACTGGCACGAAGGCGTGCGCCTCACCAACCTGCCCCTGCAGCTTTGCGATATGACGTTGTGGGCGGCGGTGGTCGCGTGTCTGACGCCGAAGCCAGTGCTGGCGGAGTTCGCGTACTTTGCGGGAATGGCTGGCGCGGGGATGGCGCTACTGACGCCGGACCTGTGGTCGCCGTGGCCGTCATATCCGGCCATCTACTTTTTCATCGCACATGGCGGGATTGTGGTTGCAGCGGCGGTGCTCGTCTTCGGCGGGATTCAGCCCCTGCGGCGCGGCGCGGTGTGGCGGGCCTTTGCGATTCTGGCGGCTTACGCCGCGGTGGTGGGCGCACTCAACGCCGTCCTGCGCACCAACTACATGTACCTCTGCCGCAAGCCGGGGGGCGGCTCTATACTCGATTTTCTCGGCCCGTGGCCGATTTACCTGATGGGCGGAGCCGCCGCGGCTCTGGTGCTGTTCGCCCTGCTCTCGATCCCCGCGCGGCATTTTTCATGAACCGCGCGGGGTCGAATCGTGCGATCTAGCGATTTGCCGAGCGGGACGCGCCGGCGTGCTCATGCTTTTCCATCGAGCGCAGCCACTGATCGGCCTGTTGCTGAGCGATTTCACGGCTGATGCCGTAGCGCTCCTGAATGCGGCCGAGGAGTTGATCCTTCTTTCCGGCGATCTGCTCAAGATCGTTGTCGGTTAGCTTTCCCCACTGCTCGCGAACGGATCCTTTCATCTGCTTCCAGTTACCCTCGAGGGTGTCCCAATTCATGGGGTTCTCCTTTCGCGGCTCCTTCCGCAAGAACGCGACCATGATGCCCGGCGTTGATTCGCCAATGGTGCGCGAAAGGAAAGCCGGAAGAATTTCCCGGCTACCTGGTCAATTCTGCGAGAGGCGCGTTACAACGGACTGGCACTCGGGGGAGCGGCCGGCAGTGAGCCGCGCAGGTGAGACTCAGGTGATAACGGATGCCGCGAGTGCCTTTGTGCGCTGGCAAGGCGCGAAGGCCGAGCGCGATGTAACGCAGGCGCGTCGGCCTGTAAGCGATTGAAGGGAGTGGAGCCACGAATCCCCTTCTCGAAGGGTCGCCTGTTTCATATAGCAATAAATACTATATTGGGCTGAGTTCGGGAAATGACTGCAAGAGAGTGGAAAGGCGGGCGCGAGGTTGCCGGCCTGACTCAGGTCGAGGCCGCGCGTTCCCTGCGTGTGTCGCAACCCTATCTTTCGCAACTTGAAACAGGGCTGAGGGTGGCAAGCGCTGCTCTTGCGCGAAGAGCCGCACGACTCTACAGACTACCTACGGCTCTGCCGCTGCCCGCGCCGCTGGAATTCCGAGGGATGCCGCCCGACCAACAAGACCTCTCCGCGCTCGGTTATCCGGGGTTCGAGCACGTTCGTTCGAGCAAGCTCAGCAATCCCGCCGCGGTTGTTCTTGGCGCTGTTGTCCAGCGGAACCTGGATACTCGCCTGGTGGAAGCGCTGCCGTGGGTCCTGAGCACGTACAGCGATCTGAATTGGGCATGGCTGCGAGACCGCGCCAAGCTGCACAACGCTCAGAACCGGCTCGGCTATCTCGTGCACCTTGCACAGCAAACCGCGCGCGCTCCACGCCCGGTCACGAGAACGTGAACCGGATTCTGGCGTCCTGGCAGGATGAGCTCGAAGAGGCCCGTCTGGCCGGAGAAACAACTCTCTGCCGCGACTCAATGCCAGCGCGAGAGCGGGCGTGGCTTCGTGCGAATCGCCCTGAAACTGCAGCCCACTGGAATCTGCTCACAAGTCTCACTGCCGAACAGCTTCCCTATGCCGGAGTTTGATCGACCTCCCGAGCCGTAGCGTTCTCTCTTCGCCGACGTGGATGCAAACTAACCGGGATCGCTGGCAGAGGTTCGGCCCTGCATCGAAAACACAGAGTCCACCTTGATGCTGGGACCGTCGTCACATCACCCGAGCGGTAGGAGGAGCGGCTCGTACCGATGTTTGCCAATGCCTGGAGGCACCTCCAGCTTCATGCTCTGGAAGTGCACGATCTGGCCCTCTCGAAGCTGGAGCGGAACTATGAACGTGATCGCGACGACATTCAGCAACTTGTTCGCGCCGGACATCTCAATGCCGGGATTCTGAAGGAACGCTACTATAACGAACTTCGTCCGAATCTCGTGAACGAAGCGCGGCACGATCTGACGCTCGCACCGTGGCTTGAGTCCTATTGGTAGTCGCCAGGCGTTGGCCGCCCCACGAAAGTCCCCACAGTCTGGGCACTCCGCAAAGTCGTCGGCCTGTAAGTCGTTGAAGGAGTGGAGCCACCCGCCGGGATTGAACCGGCGACCTGCTGATTACGAATCAGCCGCTCTACCAGCTGAGCTAGGGTGGCCCGGGTGAGTCTACGCTTCGATTTTAGCAGGTGGCCGCGGCTTAGAATAGCAGCAGCATGCACGCCGCGCCCATTCTGGCGGGCGACCTGCGCGCACTCGCGCGCACCGCCACCTTCATCGAGAACCGCCCGCGCGAAGCCGAGCCGCTGTTGCGCGAGCTCTTCCCGCACACCGGCCGGGCTCGGATGATCGGCATTACCGGCGCTCCCGGAGCGGGCAAGAGCACGCTCGTTGACCACATGATCCGGCTGCTGCGCGACGAGGGCCGGCGGGTCGGCGTAATTGCGGTGGACCCGTCGAGCCCATGGTCGGGCGGCGCCATCCTTGGCGACCGTGTGCGCATGCAGCGCCATCACGACGACGCGGGCGTTTTCGTTCGCTCCATGGCCACGCGGGGCTGCCTTGGGGGGCTCGCGCGAGCCACCACCGACATGACCGTGCTGCTGGACGCCGCGGGCTTCGACACCATCCTGATTGAGACCGTGGGCGTCGGGCAGGACGAGGTCGAGATCGCGCGTGTGGCCGACGCGACCCTGGTGTTGCTGGTGCCCGGGCTCGGCGACGACGTGCAGGCGCTGAAGGCCGGCATCATGGAGATCGCCGATGTGTTCGTGCTGAACAAAGCGGATCTGGCCGGCGCGGACCGTCTGAAGCAGGAGGTGCGGGCGGCGGTGTCGCTCGCGGCACGTGCGGACGGCTGGTCGCCGGCGGTGGTGCGAGCAGTGGCGAGCGAAGGCCGGGGCATTGCGG
>Ga0335085_10016361_pt1 | contig 10723 bp, 9 predicted proteins | sample Lox_Sample_45_FD_206712 | JGI IMG/M metagenome (GOLD analysis project Ga0335085, IMG submission 206712) | Soil microbial communities from Loxahatchee National Wildlife Refuge, Florida, United States - Lox_Sample_4.5 | ecosystem: Environmental > Terrestrial > Soil > Wetlands | place: USA: Florida... | reverse complement strand
ATGCGCCTGGGTAGTACGATCGCAAGATTAAAACTCAAAGGAATAGACGGGGACTTGCACAAGCGGTGGATCATGCGGCTCAATTCGATGACAAACGAAGAACCTCACCAGGGTTTGAAACCCAGACGATTGCTTTAGGAAACTAGAGCGTCCGCAAGGCGGCTGGGCAGGTGATGCATGGTCGTCGTCAGTTCGTGGCTTGAGTTGTTCCCTTCAGTGGGGTAACGAACGCAACCCTCGTTGCCTGTTTTATATGTCAGGCGAGACTGCCCCCTCACGGGGGAGGAAGGTGAGGATGACGCCAGATCAGCATGTCCCTCTGATATCCTGGGCTGCACGCATGATACAATGCACTCGACAACGGGTCGCGACGGAGTAATCCTGAGCTAATCCTTATAAACGAGTGCCCAGTTCGGATTGGGGGCTGCAACTCGCCCCCATGAAGCCGGAATCGCTAGTAATCGCGGGTCAGCTATACCGCGGTGAATACGTTCTCAAGTCTTGTACTCACCGCCCGTCAACTCAAGGGAGCCGGGAGTGCCCGAAGTACATCTTTATGATGTCCCACGGCAAGCTCGGTGACAGGGAGTAAGTCGTAACAAGGCACGGGTAGGGGAACCTGCTCGTGGAACAATTCAAACGAAACGCCTCGGCGCTGCCCTCGGCAGCGGTCGGGTGAATCGGCGATTGCTTGTCTTTTCGAATTCGAAAGATAAGTAGCGTGATGGTGCTAATGCTAAATTGCACCCGCTGCGCCCTTCGTAGCTCGCAAGAGCGAAGTAGGGCTGTTAATGACCCAAAGCGTTACGGGTCGCTCGAACCCATAGAGTACGCTTCGAGAGTACGAAGTCGGAAAATGGGCATAGAACGGAACAAGAGAAAGATAATTTCTTCATCCTGAGAGAAATCGAAGGATTGCAGTGATCTTATGAACACCACACCCCTTTCAAAAAAGGGGTTTTGTGGTATGGTTTGGGTAGATAGTTTGCAACGGAGGACTGACTATGCGTCAGAGTACTAACTCCCGAGCATTCTTCAAACCCTCTTAGCGACAGAAAGGAGTACCCGCATACCCAATAAAAGCCCCGGCCGCGCAGCTTGCGGCCGGGGTGGTTTTTTTGGTGCTATGCTTGAGATGGAAGATACGCAGAGGAGCCGCTGATGAACATCACCGATACCGCGGCACAGAGCCGCGAACGGAAAGCCGACACGGTTCTGCAGGGCGCCGCCGTTTCTGTCGTGGGGTTCATGTTCCGCTGGTGGGTGATGTTGTGCAACCCGCTTGCATACGTCCCGCACTACCTGCTCCCGTCCTCGCTCGTGCCGCCCGTGCCGGGATTGGATGAAAAATGACCGGCCGCGAAACTCGCGGCCGGGTTCTTTTTGTGGATAACCAGGGCGATTTTTTATTGCGCCGCGGGGGCATTGGTGATAAAAAAATAAAGTTGAGTTCTTTTGGGAGGTGAGGTTCATGGAATGTCCTCGGAAAGTCGAGCGCCTGGTTGGCGTACTTGAAGCGTTTAGCACCGCCTCGAACGACTGCTTCGCATCGGTACGCATCGAGGAGACTCTCTATCAACTACCGCTCAGTAGCCGGGGCGTTCTGCAAGAAGATGGGACCATCTTATTGTGCGCCAACGGTGATCGCCGCGAACGGTTAAAACCCGAAACCAACATCGTCGTCGACCTGATATACGATGCCAATGGTGAGAACCCGGTGACGGGCCTCTGGGCCCCCAAGCAAAAACCGCCACAGCGCTAGCGCTGTGGCGGCCTTTCTTTTTGGCCCGTTTTTCGCTATATTTCTTGGGAATGCGGGCGTAGCTCAGTTGGTAGAGCATTCGACTGATACTCGAAAGGTCCTAGGTTCGATCCCTAGCGCCCGCACAGGACTCCGTATTCATTTTTACAATGAACCGCATGCACAGGATTAAAGAGATACTCGTCGGGGATTCTTGGCTGCCGTATTTGTTTGTCGCGCTATACGCGGCGGTCTTTTTTGTCGTCTATGGCATGGGTGTAGGTGAGTTGAAAGGTAATACTGCGCTTGCCCAAGATTTATTCGCCCCGCTTGAAGGCCACTATCAAAGCCTCTACGGTTCTCCGCTGGGGCCGCTGCTCGCCCACATGCTCCATATATACTCGCAGACCGGTTATATCGCCCTGTTTTTATTGATTGTAGCGTTGTGTATGTGGGCGCTCACGCGCGGCATACTATATAGTGCAGCCAACCGGCGTAATGCGCTTGATGCGCTGGTGCTCCTGGCGCTTTCACCCATTATGCTGCTTTTGTATTCATGGGTGGGGAAAACAGACCCGCTTATCATCCTCTCGTACCTCGCCTTTGTATTGTTCCGCCACCCCCTGGTACGCAATATCGCGGTGGCGTGCCTCCTCCTTGCACACGAAGAGATAGGCGCGCTCGTGCTGATCGTTCACTTCATACTCAACGCGACCGACCTGCGAAACTGGCGCGACTTTTTGCCCGGAGTGTTCGCGGGCGCCGGGTTGCAGTCGCTCTATCACCACCTCCTGCCGCCTTACCAGGACCGCTTGGCGTTCGTACAAGACCCGCAGCATCTGCAAGATTGGATTTCAAACCTCGTGCATGCGCCGATCATCGCCTGGGCCGGGTTCGGATGGTTCTGGGGCGTCATCGGTTGGGCCTTTTGGAAGCGCTGGCTCCCGCGACTCACCCTCGCCGCCGCAGTGGCGGTGCCGCTTGCCGCCGCCATGGTGACCTCCGACACCACGCGCGTCATTATATTGGTGGGCTTTCCGCTCGTGTGGATGCTGCTTAAAAAATATCTCGAGCACGGAGATCCGCTGCCGTATAAGGCGGTTATGCCGGCGCTCGTGCTTTCGCTTGTCCAATCGCGCTATCAAACGCCTGAATTCAGAATCGTCTGGAGCAATTGGCACACCTACCCATGGGCGCAGGTGCAGGTCTGGAAGGACCGCTATTTATAATTCCATGAAAAGCCTCTGCATCATATTGCCGGCCACCGATGAAACCAACGCGCTTGCGGAGAGCGTCCGCGTTTCCAAACAGTTGCTCGGCGCGTACGAACTCTCCTATATCATCGTGACTTCGCCCAGGCTCACGACACCGCAATGCCGCGCGACCATCGCGCGGCTCAAACAGGAATACGGCCCTCTCATCACCACCTTTGATCAAACTCTTCCGGGCCCGGGCGGCGCCAACCGGGATGCGTTTCAAAAAGTTCGCAGCGAATATACGCTCATGATGCCGTCGGACCTGGAGATAGAGACGGGCATTCTCCCCGAGATGGTCGGGAAGCTCGACGAAGGTTGGGACATATGCACCGCCACGCGCTGGCGCGGCGGCGCGCGGTTCAAAGGCTATCATCCGCTCAAGCTCGTGCTCAACTTCGTCTTTCAGCAGTTCTTCCGCGCGCTCTATCTAACCACGCTTTCCGACCTTACCTACGGTTATCGTGCATACAAAACAGAGCCCATGCGCCGCATTATATGGCAGGAGACCGGGTTCCCGTACTTCATCGAGCACTTGCTCAAGCCTTTGCGCCTGGGATACCGCATTACCGAGGTGAATGCCTCCTGGCAGCCCCGGGAGGAGGGGAAGAGCCACGCCAACGCGAGGGAGCTCCTCGGGTATGTGCGGGCGGGGCTCCAGATACGATTTCTCCCCAAGCGACAATTCTGCTATAGTGTTGCGGATGAATACCACGGGTAAGACAGAGGCCATGGCCACAGGTATGCAGGCGGGTCCGCGGGAGGCTATTGTCACAACGACCATTCACGTACCCACGCTCCTGGAGGACTATGTCGCGGATTCCAAAGCCCACGGCGCCTCTGCGCTCTTCGTCGTCATTGCCGATAAAAAAACACCGCCGGAGGCCGCCTCGTTCTGTGCGGAGCTCAAGGCCCGCACGAAGGCCGACTTGGAATATTTTTCGATAGAGCGGCAAGAGGAATATCTCACGCGCTTTCCGGCGCTTAAGGCGCATCTGCCTTATAACTCCATTATGCGCCGCAACATCGGGATGCTTTACGCGTACGAGCGGGGGGCTGAAAAAATAATAACCATAGACGACGATAATTTTCTTTTTACCGAGGAGTACCTCAAGAGGCACCGGATAGGCGAGCGCTGCGAGCTTGAGGTCGTTAATTCAAATACCGGCTGGGTCAACGTGTGCGCGACGCTTACCGAGCGTTTTGGCCGGACGTTTTATCATCGCGGATTTCCGCTCGAAAAGCGCACTGAAGAAGAAAAGTGGCAGAGCGCCCGCGCCACCGTGCGCCCGGTTGTGAGCGCCGGGTTCTGGCTGGGCGACCCGGATGTGGGCGGCATGGACCGCCTGTGGCATCTCACCAAGCCGCTTGAGGTGACCGCTTATGCCCGCAAGGACGGTTTTGCCGTCGGCAAGGGCGTATGGACGCCGTTTAACTCCCAAAACACCGCACTCCTGCGCGAAGTCATCCCGGCCTACTTTCTCTCGCCGTTTCTCGTACGTTACGATGACATTTGGGCTTCGTACGTCGTAAAGCGCATCGTCGACCACCTGGGCGATTCAATAGCGTTCGGCTTCCCGCTCGTGAAGCAGGAGCGCAACCCGCATGACCATTGGCGCGACCTGAGCCGCGAGCTCTATGAGCATGCGCTCGTCATGCGCTTCACCCAGGAACTTTCAAACGTTGCACTGCAAGGCAAGACCTACCGCGCCTGCTTCGCCGAATTGGCCGAAAAGCTGCCCCGGGCCTTCGCCGCACGCACGGATCTCAATCAAAGCGAACAAGCCCTACTGCAGGGTTTTTTCGAGGGTATGCGGGTATGGGTCGAAACATTCGACGCGCTTGAGGGAAAGACCGCCCGTTAAGCATTTCACTATGGCCGCCTCCGCAAAGAAGAAAAATATCTCGGTACTCGGACTCGGTAAATTAGGCGCGTGTTACGCGGCGTTTTATGCAAGCAGAGGCTACCGGGTACTTGGTTATGACATCAACGCAGCCGCCGTTCGCGCGATAAACGCCGGCAGGCCGCCCGTTGACGAACCGGAGCTTGCTGCATACATACAAAAGCATCGCGCGCGGTTTTCGGCGACGGATGATATTGCACGCATCATTAACGAATCCGACGTGACATTCATGATAGTACCGACCCCGAGCCTCAAGAGCGGCCTGTTTTCGGTCGAGGCGATACTGAAAGCGGCACAAGCCATGGGCCCCGCGCTCAAAGATAAAAAAGACTATCACACATTTGTTTTGGTGAGCACGGTGTTGCCGGGCGACTCGCGCAACCGCATCATCCGCGAGTTCGAACGGGCGTCTGGAAAGAAAGCCGGGTCCGGTTTCGGCTACGTATACAGCCCGAGCCTCATCGCGCTCGGGAGTGTACTGCGCAATCTCGAACGGCCGGACGTGCTTCTCTTCGGCGCGTTTGACGAGCGCTCACATAAAGCGGTCGAGCCGATATATAAGGACATTTATCCTGAACATGAACTTGAGCGCATGACACTTGAGGAGGTTGAGCTCGCAAAAATAAGCATAAACTCTTTTATCACAATGCGCCTCTCGTTCGCCAACACGCTCAGCCTCTTGTGTGAAGCGCTCCCGAACGCCAATGTCGACGCGGTCACCCGCGTGGTGGGGAAGGACAGCCGCATCGGCAGGAAGTATTTTTCGGCGGGGCTGGGTTTTGGCGGACCGTGCTTCCCGCGCGACAATAAAGCCTTTTCGGTAATGGCGCGCCGCTTGGGCGTGCCCGCAGCGCAAGCCCGCGCCACAGACGCGGCGAACGCTGAAGTGCTTCGGCGTACTGTCGCGTTCGTGCGGAAAAACATTTCAAGCGCCTCACGACCGACGATAGGCTTCACCGGTATTTCTTATAAGCCGGGAACAGCTAATGCCGAGGAGTCCCAGGCCCTCGCCATCGCGCAGACGCTCGCCCGCAAGCACCGTGTGGTTGTATGGGAACCCAAGGGCGCACCGATGGCCAAACGCATCTTAGGCGACACGGTCACGCACGCTTCTTCGCTCAAGGATTTAATTAAAAAAAGCAAGGTGCTTTTCATCTCCAACCCAGACCCGCGCATAGCGTCCCTGCCGCGCCTTCTCAAGAACGAAAAGCGTATCGTTATAGATCCGTGGGGAATGTTTAACAGGGCGCAATTCGGCCCGAAAGTCCGCTACCACACGCCGGGGCGGGGGAGAGCCGCTTAGGACGGGTACGCCCGCCCGGCGCTAATGGTGAAGCAACTTTCGGATGCCGAAGCCTTCGGCGGCCATGAGGTCGCGGTACGCGCGAGTTTGATAAGCTTCGCGCACGCGCGCCAATTGCTCAGGCGACATGTATATTTCAGCTGCGATAAGTGTGAGACGTTCGGCCGTTTGTTGCAGCTGCGGTTTTTGGACCACTAAGTCTTGTATAATCGCGCACGCGCGCGGCAGCCGGTAACTGAGCATGAAGACAAGCGCCCGGTCGGCGCTGGCGTTCATCGTGTCGGACAAAATAGTGCGCATGTCGTCCTCAGTGGTCATGTTTTCAGTCCATAGACGCACGGGGACACTTCCTCCCGACAGTGCATTGAACTGCTCTGCCATAAGAACGCTTTCGTTGATACCCTGAGGAGCCGATTCCATATAAGGAGGCCGCCCGGATATCATGAGCACCTCCACTTCATTTCCTGCAACAAGAAGCTCCTGCGCACAATGCCAAGCGGCGATAATGAGTTCCTCGGCTCCGGCAACGAGCGCGTGACCGCCGTTTGGATCAATGTTGGGGTCGAGGTGAGTCACCCGCTCATACCTGCCGTCAGGCTTCCACGATATAGGATATATTAACGGCGAGGTCTTCCATACGCCGCCCAGTTCGCCGACCCACTGACCGGGAATATAGATTTTGACCATCGTGCAATTACACGGCCGAATGTACGCGGCCGCGCTTTTTCTTTTGCGGTTGTGAAGTAGAGGTTCCCACCTGCGTCTCTATCCAGGCATAGGTGTGTTTGAGGCCGTCTTTGAGGGCGGCCGACGGGGCCCAACCCAATTTTTCCTGGATGAGTTTATTGTGCGAGTTTCTGCCGCGCACACCGAGCGGCCCTTCGATGTGTTTGAAGGAAAGTTTTTTTCCCGCGAGCTCCATAATAATGTTCGCCAATTCATTTATAGTTACCATCTCATCGGAGCCGATATTAACCGGTCCGATGAAGTCGGATTGCATCAGGCGGCGGGTTGCCTCGATGCATTCGTCGATATAAAGGAAGGAGCGCGTCTGCGTGCCGTCTCCCCAAATTTCGATGATGCCGCCGTGCGGCGCCTGTGCCACTTTGCGGCACAGCGCGGCCGGCGCTTTCTCCTTACCGCCTTGCCATGTGCCTTCGGGGCCGAACACATTGTGATAGCGCGCGATGCGTACCTGCATGTCGTAGTTGCGGGCGAAGGCGAGGTACAGCCGCTCACTGAATAGTTTTTCCCATCCGTATTCAGAATCAGGGTTCGCTGGGTAGGCCGTGTGCTCGGCACACTGCGGATTCAGCGGATCTTCCTGGTTGTGTTTCGGATACATGCAAGCCGAAGAAGAATAAAAAATTTTTTTCATTCCCGCCTGTTTCCCGTACCGCACCATGTTGAGATTTATGGTTGCGGAATTGTGCAATACGTCGGCATCGTGCTCGCCGGTGAACAGATAGCCCGCGCCCCCCATGTCGGCGGCGAATTGATACACTTCATCGAAGGTCTGGTCGAAGAGGGAAGGGTATACGTGTTGGTCGCGCAAGTCGGCGACGATGAAATCATCCGCCGCGCTCCCTGAAAATTCCGGATACTTCAGATCAACACCGCGCACCCAGTAGCCTTCGTCTTTGAGGCGTTTGACCATATGGCTTCCGATGAAGCCTCCCGCGCCGCATACCAGGGCCTGTTTTCGCATAATAATTTAGTATACCATTTTTCAAAAGATAAGGTAGTATAGCACTCATGGCATACGCCTTATTGGTCCTTGCGTTCGTCATCAATGCGGCCGCAAGCATACTGTTGAAGTTGGATGCTCAGGGGGCGCCCTTGTCTCTGCATAACGGCATAGTCGCGGCCCTCTATGAACACCGCTTGCTGGCGGCCGGGTTATGCGCCTTCGCAATTAATGTGGTCTTTTATTGGCTTGCGCTCCGGATGCTGCCTCTGGTGACGGCGTATCCCGTTATGGTTGCCGGAAGTTTTATCATTGTTGCGGGCTGGAGCGCCTCTGTGCTTGGAGAGGGGATGACGCCGTTGCAGGTTGTGGGCTATCTCTGCATCTTTTTCGGAATAGTGCTCGTCCTGCTTCCCCGGGGATAATTTTTAGTTTGCCGTATCAGACTGCGGGCGCACTGCTGTGTATAAATCCGTTGCATGCGGTACGGTGAGCTGATATAACATATTGAGCGTTCGAATAGTTCTTTAAAGTATTAATAGGGAAGATCCGCCGCACTGTTCGGCCGCACGCTCACCGACGTCCCCTCTGTCTTTTCGGGCAAACGATTTTCAGTCTACCCTTAACTTCCCGTTCGTCAGATTCTTTAGCGTGCTAATGGCCATGCCCGCTAACGCTTTCTGGCATGCTTGGACGCGAGTCCAGCCCTGTAGGGCCGAAATATGCGATTTTCGGCCCTTTTTCATATCTCTGCCAAGCTCTTTTGAGTTTCTTTGTGTGGATAAGGGCAGTCCGGGTTACTCAGGCCCGTTGAATGCAAATCCGCGAATTGAAAGGGACATTCTCTAGAAGATATTACCAAGAATCTTTATTAAAAAATAAGCATCGTATAGCCGAGATAGGACTCTAAATAAGAGAATCTCGGCAATTATTTTGTCAAAAATCTAACCAGGCCTTTCCGGAACGATAAAGATATGCAAACCTGTAAAATTTAGCGCCGGCATATTGGTGCCGCAAACGCTCAAAATTGAGTTTTGGAGAGTCTTATAAAAATAAGCCGTTTTAAGGGCAAAAATAGAACTGGATGCTATTCTTAAAACACAGGGCAAACCGCGTCGGCGGTTTGGCCTTTTCTTTTTTTCAGAACCGATGTCGTCCTGGCGACATAGCATTGCGAATCAAGGTTAAATGAGCGACACACCTTACCACACAACCCGAGAATATATTTCATCACGCGATGCGGCAAAGCTGTATCGCGTGACGAACGACCACATCGCGCGACTTTGCCGACAAGGCAAGGTTCGCGGCGTACTTGAAGGCAGAAATTGGTTAGTCGACAAACAGTCGCTTGGCGAATTTTTTGCCGATCGCCGCGTGCCGGCACAGCCGCAGGAAACGCAGGCGTCTATGAAGGTTTTTCATATGTCGGATGCCATGGCTCTGCCTGCAGAGCCCGTTCCGGTATTTTCCCGGCCTGAATCACCTCCCACGCTCTCCGTCGCTGTGCCGGCGGCAACTCCCCTTGCGCTTAAGAAATTGAAGTTAGGCATTGCCGTCACCACCGCAACGTTCATCCTTCTTGTGGGAGGCACTTATGCGGCCAATGACACGTCTTTTCTTACCACAACCGAGCACCAACTGGCGGCGGCCGTTTCGCTTGCGGATGTAGGTAATTTATTCAGCGCGATATTTTCATTCTTCTCTGGTTCGCATGATGCGACGCAGCTTTCACAAAATAAGCAACCGGTCGTCGTGCCACAGACGCAGGCGACGCCGACACCCGCAACCCCGTCGACGCCCGCGCAGTCCAAACAGACCATCGTGCAAAATATCACGCAACCGGTTGTTGAGCGCACGGTGGTGCAAACAGGCGCGGGCATCACTCAGGCGCAGTTGACCGAGCAACTCACCGAAGCAGAAAATTCCCTGCGCCAGCTTATCTATCAAAACGCGGGCACGCTGGGTCAGGGTATGTATTCGACCGGTGGTTACCAAAATAACATAGCGCTTGCCAACAAGATAGACAATCTCGACGGAGTCACCATTACCGACGCATCGGTGCAAAATGCGCAAGGTTCTTTCTCGGGGTCGTTTTCAGGCACTTTCTCCGGCACCTCGCAGGGCACTTCAACCTTCGCGAGCGGAATCGATCTTTCGGGAGGTTGCTTCAGTGTGAACGGCGTTTGCGTCAACGGCGGCGCAGGTACCGCGAGCGCAACAGGCACGCCCGGCCTCATTCAATTTACCGACGGTGCGACACTCGCGTCGGACGCGACACTTTCGTTCAGTACTTCGACTGAAACGCTCACGGCGCAGAATCTCACGGTGACGGGCACACTCGCGCTTTCCTCCGGCGGTTATGACAACTGCACGCTCAAAACCAACCCGAGCGGCACAGTCATTTGCGGCACGTCAGGCGGTGGAGGCAGCGACAGCAACTGGGTGTTTTTCAATAATTCAGGACTCTATCTCGCCACCACCACTAATCAGGTGCTCTTGGGCGGCACATCCACCACTTCGCTCGCGGCGCTTGAGGTGCTCAATCAAGGCGGCAACCCGGCGGCCTACTTCCGGGGCAATGTAGGTATCGGTACGACCTCGCCATTCGCGGCGCTTTCAGTTGCGGGGACTGTCTATGCGGGCAGCTTCACCTCCACCTCTTCGGCCGTATTCGCTTCGACCACACTTTCGGGTAACACCATTCTCTTCAACGCCACTTCGACCACGCTCTACACCCAGGCTCTCACCGTCGGTGCACTCTCGGGACTCCTCTGGGGCACTAACGGCACGGTAGGAACCGTCGCCACCGCCACGCTGGGACTGCTGGGTTCCACC
>Ga0335085_10016360_pt1 | contig 10723 bp, 8 predicted proteins | sample Lox_Sample_45_FD_206712 | JGI IMG/M metagenome (GOLD analysis project Ga0335085, IMG submission 206712) | Soil microbial communities from Loxahatchee National Wildlife Refuge, Florida, United States - Lox_Sample_4.5 | ecosystem: Environmental > Terrestrial > Soil > Wetlands | place: USA: Florida... | reverse complement strand
TTTTGATGACAATCTTGTAACTTAAATCCGTATTTTGTAAGAATAGATATAATCTGTGATTGATCTATGTTTTTTTCTCTTTGCAGGAAAGTGATAGGTGATAATTCGAAGTCCATATTTTCATGCTGCTGCATGAAATTACCAATAACAAGTCTAGAATCTTGATGTATTTCTCCAGAAAGGATCACAGAGTTGTCAGTGATACTTTTAATCAATGTTGATTTACCTGAACCGTTGAGCCCAATAAAACCTATGCGTCTACCAAAAGGGATATTAAGAGAAATTGGACCTAGTAAAATATTTGCATTATATCCTACGCTTAGTTCATTCAATTGAATATTTCCCCCAGCTTTAGATGCCTTAATCTTTATCTGCATCTGTTGCTTCTCAATCGGTTTTTCCAATTCCTCCATCAATTCAATCCGTTTTTCTAAGTTTTTTGCCTGCTTACCCGACCTACTTGCTCTATCTCTTTTAGCCCCTCTTGCAAATTTATCATTATCAGAACCTACGTAATTGGAACCACGGTCAGCTAAATCGCGAAGTTTGTCTGCTCGCTTCATCAGCCTGTTCTTTTCCTCTTCGTAAGATTCGTAATCCCTCTTGTCGCGCTCGAGTTTCTTCTTCAGCCTCTCTAAATAATCACTAAAAGTTCCTCTCGTCATGTCAATTTTGTGTGTATACCAATCCAAATAGATCACCTTTTTTATAATCTTATCCAGAAAGTATCTGTCATGTGAAACTATCACCATTGCAGAATCAGTTTCCCTGAGAAATCTCTCCAACCAAATAATGGAAGGTATATCTAAATTGTTTGTCGGTTCATCTAACAAAAGCAATTCAGGTTTTTTTAACAATAATCCTATTATGACCACTTTCGCTTTCTGTCCTACACTAAGATCAGCAATTAAAGTTGATAAGCTTTTTTCCTCTAAACCAAAACCATTTAACATGATATTCGCTTTGTGATCGAAAGCGTATCCATCTAATTGTGAATATTTAAGTTGTAATTCAGTATATTTCCCAACCGATTGGGGATTTTCTAGTCCGAACTTTTCCAATTCAGTCATATCCCTTAATAATTCAAATATCCCAGCTGTTCTCTTAAGATATTCCCCAACGGTCATATCCCATACAGGTCGAAAATCCTGCATCATGTACCCCAAAGAAATATCTGGAGATTTTGAAACTTCGCCAGAATCTGGTTCTACTAATCCAGCTAATATTTGTAATAAGGTGGATTTTCCCGAGCCATTGTTTCCAACAAGAGCAATCTTTTCTCCCTTAGAAATTGAAAAAGAGACATCCACAAGTATGTCTTTGACGCCGTATGATTTATCGATATGTTTTACTTCTATCATCAATACTTTTTAACAGCTTTCATCATATTTGTCAAGTTGTCTCCTTAAAGTATTCTTCTAAATGAGGCGGAAATTCCGGACTACTCTCCATAATTTTTTTTGAAGTGGCTACCATTTCCAAAAGCACTTTTTTAGTCCGTTCCGTATTTCTAATGAATAACTTTTTAACGGCTGGAAAATCTTCAGAAAATGATATTGAACGGCTCAGGCCACAATCGTAATCCGTGACAGTGCATAATGCAGCGTAATAAATCTTGGCCTCTTTTGCAAAATAGCACTCTGGGTATTGAGTCATATTTACTATATCCCATTGATTTCTAATAAAAAAATGGCTTTCAGCTTTTGTTGAAAATCGTGGTCCCTCTATTATAACTACCGTCGCTTTATCAATATAAGGATATCTCAATTTATAGAGAATTTTAGAGAGTGAGCTTCTGAGATATACCGAATATGGTTCCGCCATTGGCAAGTGATAAAATCGTTTTTGATTTGCAGATGTTAAAGTTCGATGAGTTGTGAAATCAACGAATTGATCCGGAAGCACAAAAAAACCAGGCTTAATTGTACGTTTAAGACTCCCAACCACAGAAGTACCAACAATATGCGTTACCCCGATTTCTTTCAAAGCATAGATATTAGCTTTATAAGGAATTTTTGAGGGAGATAATTCATGAGCATTTCCATGCCTTGGAATAAACGCAACTTGACTCCCCTTATATTCACCAATTATTATTGAAGATGAGGGCTTACCGTACCGAGTTTTGGGACTGACTTTATCAATGATCTTTAATTCATCAAACGTATAAAAACCGGAACCGCCAATGACTCCAAGTAATTTGCTAGAGTCCATAAATATGTGATTTATTTAAAGGTGTCCAGATTAACTCATTGAACAACCTGGTTGTAAATTCTTGTGCGAATTCATCTTCAGCCAGAACATCTCCATAGTTTTCCAATGCATTCCACGCACAACCTCCTCCGCAGAGGCTTTTTGCTTTATACAAATTTAAAACGTCTTTAAATAGTGGCAGCCGTTTGCGCCAATCCTGAACGACCGTGCTATTCCAAATTCTAAAATCCGCTCTACATGAATCCACATTTGAAATTTTAGGTTGAGCGAATGGACAATTCGATATTGAACCATCAGATAAAATCACTAGCTGGTTTCCGTAACAAGTGCAATCAACAGGAAAAAAATCTTGGTTTTCGTAAGCATAGATTTTTTTCTCGACTTGATATTCTGATATATCACTTTTTTGAAAAAAATTTTTCATTATTAGTTCAACAGCTTCATGAATATAGATAGACGTATTCCATGAATATTTTTTAAGCCCTTTCCCTTTCAAATAATTTAGACCAAACTTTTCAATTCCAAGATTGAGCAAGGTCGACCGAAAATCTTGAGCATCAGAAATAACTTCTGGTGTTAGTGATGTTGAGCAATAAATAATTATTCCTTCACTCCTGAGTTTTTCAATTACTCTTATGGTACTATCATATGTAGGCGTGCCATCTTCATATACTCGACTGCTGTCATGAGCAGGTTTGGCTCCATCGATAGCTATCATGACTGCTATTTTTCTGCTTTTTATTGTAGCTAGAATCTCATCATCGATTAAAAGTCCATTCGTTGAAAGAAGAAGTGAAATATTTTCTGGTATTAAATGCTGTACCTGTTGCTCACGAATATATTCTGCTAATGAAATAAAAAGTGTCTTATTTAGAAGAGGTTCACCCCCATAAAAAATAATAAAATACTCTGTATTTGGATCATAGTTATCATTGACATGGCTAAGCCACAAGTCAATTCCTTTCTTAGCAGAACTAAATGAAAGTCTTTTAATCTGAGTACCTTGTGCTATCTCCGGTACTGGACAGTAGTGGCAATTAAGATTGCAATCTTGCGCGAGAATCAGGTACAAAATCTTAGTCTGACTCAATTTCTTTTCCAGAGCCTTCTTGGTCAGCCGAAGACTAGATGAATCTTCATCAATGCTTTGGATAAGAATCCCTTTATCAGCTAGCTCTTTGCAAAAAACCGTTTTATCGGGTGGTAATTCACCATTCCAATCTGAGTGTAGAAAAGATCTCCAAAAATCTTGAGTGCAAAAGGTGGGGGATGGATGTAAACAGTGGTATATAGCAACCATGTCACCTCTTACGATCGAATGAGCAAATCTTGAAAGTTTTCTCACCAGATTTGCAATTGATGCCTTTGCCTATTTCTCAATGAAGTACTCTGACGCTTTCGTAATTAAGTCCTTCAACTGATCAAACGAAAGGGTAACAAAACCGCCATCATCATCCTTTATTACTGCATTTTTGGCGTCATCATTCAGGGACACTTCTGGACAGCATCCCTGAACACCACAGAGTGTGATGTTGCGAATATTTTTGTTCGTTTCCATGCTTAATTTGGTTTTGACATGCAAGTTTAACAAAAATATTCTGGAACAGAAAATTAATTCGAGGGTATTGATTCCGCGCTGAATGTAGGGAATGAGCTTATTACCTTTCTCAAAGGCGTCTGGAATTGAAATACCCGAGTGTCGTTTGATTCCAAGGGATTTAAATTGTTTGACTTGGTGGTCGGTGATGATCATATTTTAAGAAGAAAAATACTCTATTATAGTCTTAATTTTTTCTTCGAAACAGAGCAATTTAGAATAAGGGGACCATACTAATAGTGACCTGTCTGCATTAAGAGTTACCAATGGTCATTCTTTTCTCTGTAACAAATCTTTGCTATACTGCTTTCTGCTAAAATTAATTGAACTGGTTTAGAATGACTGACCCGGTCAATAGGAATAAACAGGGATTGCCACATTAAATAACTTCATAATTTTGATGAAAATTGTTTAACCATGAATATGTACCAATACAGCGAATCCTTCATGAAGGTCATTACATGGGTCGGTGTTATCGATACTGCAATCTTAATTTTCGTTCTGATCAGAGCGTTAATATTGTGGATCATTGGAATTTCACCTGCTCTTTTACGCCTCGGGAATGGATTAGCGAAAAGAAAAATCGCAATTTTTGCTAAAGAAGATAATGTGGCAAGTCTCAGAAGCCTGCTTTTGGACTCAAAACTTTTCAAAGAGAAGAATATAATTGAGATACGAAGTATCAATGATATTGGTAGAGCTGAAAAAGCATCGGTCTATCTTGTCTACTGGCACGATTGGATGCAAGATATCAATGCTGTGCTCAATCAAAAACCAGACAAATGTGCCATGGTAGTATATGCACCTTACAATCTTGGAAGAATTCCAGATGAAGCGATGATAAATTTAGATGGAAAAAGACATACAGCCGTGACAAATTTTCGCGGAAGACTTCTGAATGATATCGTGACATCAATGATAACAACGAGTTATGACTCAAAGTGATACTTATCTCTTAAGAATACTTCAAAAATATTCTCCTCGCGATATCTCGATATACACTTATTCTATTCCAAAGTTGAAGCAGGAACTGCAAAACTGGGCAAATACCTGCTATCTGAATACAATCAATTCGGGGTCTCGTGCGAAAGGAACTGCAATTTCACTTGCCTCGGATGTGGATTTTCTAGTTTCTCTTTCTTCAAATTGTGATGGAACACTAAAAGAAATTTACACCTCGTTGTATAATTATCTAACTTCTCAATATACGAAAGTCAGAAAGCAAAATGTGTCAATTAGAATCACGATTGATTCATTGCAAGTTGATGTAACTCCAGCGAGAAAACAAGCTGGAATTACGAATGATCACAGCCTCTATCTGTCTAAGCAGGACTCCTGGAAACAAACTAATATTCAAAAGCACATTAATGATGTTTCACTATCCGGTAGATTAAATGAAATTAAATTAACTAAAATCTGGAGAGAACTTCATGCCTTAGATTTTCCTTCTATATATCTAGAGTATTTAATCATTAATATTATTCTCTCAGGAAAATATAAGGGCAATGATTATTTAGCAGTAAATTACTATCATATCCTGAAAGAATTTGCCAATGACTTTAGCAATCCATTATATTCTAGGGTTGTAGATCCAAGTAACTCGGGTAACGTACTCTCCGATCTCCTAAGTGCTTCCGAAAAACAAAAAGTAATTAACCAAGCTAAAATCTCCATCAAAGAAACAACTTGGGAGAAGATTGTTTGGTAAGTTTTTTACAATATTTGTAAATAAATGAGGCTCAAAATAACTAAGATTGCACCAGTTGACAATAGAATACTGGTAAGAGTCATAAACATTCTGTTTGCTAATTGGTCACTCATTGGCCCATTGCGATATATTTTTAACACTATCCAATTAACGGCTTTAATCCTAAAATTGCTATACCACCTTAAATACCCACCTATAATAATTAATGCAACGCCAATTATTAAACCAGATATTGATTGTAAGTCCATATAAATTATATATTAATTATTAATTTTTGTGCGGCAGTTTCAGTTGCCAAACCTGTAGTTGTTTCAGCCTATAACCTTAGAAAATACGAACTGATCCTATGAAGCTAAATATAATTCCTAGGGTCAGGAAGAATGGCGTAAGACGGCTGACAAGTTCTACCGCAGAAGACTCTGGATTAGATTTTTTACTAAATAGATTTTTAGATGCCCATTGTAAAAATCCATCTTTATTGATCCAATTTGTATAAACAACAAATGAAAGCATCAAAACTCCGAGAATGAATACAATGATCGATATGGTAAATTCCATAGTTAATTTACAGGCCCTAATTTTTATAGAAGAGTGGTTAGATTATATATCGCGCCTGCAATTAGAAGAATGGCTATTATCGTAAATAATACATATGAGGTACTGTCAGATCGACTCTCTAAATTCTGTAACATTTTTTGGCTTAAAAAGTCTTTTCGCCTTGACCAGTATTTTTTCTGCAGTTCGAGAAATTTTTTCTTATAAACGATAATTAATATTCCCCCTATTATTGCAATAATCGATGAAACTATTTCATAAATATTCCCAATTTTATCTTGCATCATCTTTTTGCACTTTATTACTTATAATATTTTTAAAGTAAGTCCCAACACTACTTACTGTTGATTTTATTTCTTGTATGGTATCTCCCGTCTTCTTCAAAAAATTTCCGATTGACTTCATTTGTGTTGAATAATCAATCAGTGTGTAGCTACTGTTTTCTGTTACAGCACCAGAAACTCCTACGCCTGTACCAACTCCGAAAGAAAGCCCAACATTTGACTCATTCTTTATTTCATTATTGACTTTCGACATTGTGCTGTCAGCAGAACCTTTAACTACCACCCCATATCCTGCAGTTGTTTCGACTCCAGTCGTGACGTATGTATGGGCATTAGGTAAATTGCCGGTATTAAACATCGCACTTGCATCTACTGAAGTACCAGCGGAAAATCCGATTCCATTCGTATAATCTAATCTTAAATTTTTGAGGTCGATTTTTAATCCAAGATTAGCAGACAAAGGTTGTATATTAATACTAATCCCTAATTCTAGATAGCTTTTACCGCTAGGATCAGATTTGAGTATTGGATTATTTGCGGCATAGGAGAATGAGTTCATGGACTGAGGATCCATAAGAACATCAGATAACTTCTTTCCTGTCATTGCTTGAGTTCTCGATTCATCCCCTAGTGCCAGGAATGATGGGTCTTCCGATAAGAAGTTTCCGTTGGTCCCGTTGTAATACCTCGCACTCAAGTAATCAAACCCTGTATCATCATCGAATTCTCTTCCGACAAATTTCTTGTGCGCATCAAATGCACCACCCATGTTGTTCTGTCTGATCTGTCCAAACGGATAGTAATCGAGCAGTTGAACCTGATTGCCATTTGAGTTGGTGACGATAGCAGTTGAATTCAATTGATCCAAATGTGTGTAGCGTGACGTAACTGTTCCTGCTTTGTTCTCAATGATGCCGACAAGGTTGTTTCCCGCGTAGATGTACTTCGTAAGTGTCGTACCCTTTGCTTGGTAGTATTGATTCGGAGTATTGACTCCACCCACGTTGTATCGTGAGCGATTGCCCTCATGGTCATACGAGTAGTAGACGTTTGTTGATCCAATAGTGGTCTGGCTCAATTGATTCTTGTAGTTCCAGGTATTTGAGAACGTGCTATTACCAGTCACATTACCGTCATTGTCGTAGGTGTAAGTAACTCCATTAATTGAGGTAGCAGCATGTGGATTTGCATAATTTGAACCGGAACTACCCTGGTAGAGATAGGTACCGATATCACTCTTGGAAGTGATATTGCCGAGTGCATCATAGCCGATGGTATGAGTATAGTTGCCCCCTGCGGCAGTATTCGTGATAGTAGCAGAGGTTAAGCGATATAGATCATCGTAGACATAGACAGCAGTCTTTGCACTATTGGTATTTGATGCATCTACAATCTGCGTGATGTTACCTACGTTGTCGTAGGTGAAGGTGAGGTCTTGATGCTTCGTACCATTCGATGTTTTCGTTGTCGTGCGATTTGAGAGACGGTAGAGCTTCGTAGAGTCATACGTATTGGTAGTGGTCACTCCATTCACATCTGCTTGCGTCGTGACTTCATCGGTGGGGCTGTAGTCGAAATTTGAAACTACATCAGCGAATGAACCACCTGATTCCTTTGCCTGAACTTTGTCGAGAAGACCTGCTGCATTATATGTGTACTGGACCTGTGAACTATCAGGATACGTCATGGTGACGAAGTTTCCTTGTCGATCATAGGTGTAGCTGGTTGGAAATGTGTTTGAGTTGATGACCTCACTTTCGGAAGCTTTGTTGCTGTTTGAATCATAGGTGTAGCTGGTCGTCGATGAACCTGAGACAGCCGCGCTGCAAAGTTTGCCAATACCATTCGTACATGAGTCGTACGTGTAGGTTATTTCTGTTCCGGTTCCACCCGTGTAGTCTTCAGTAAGTGGGCGATTGATATCATCGTAGGTGTAATTGATGGTCTGACTCTTTGGATCGACACTCTGCGTGAGATTGCCGCTGTCATCATACGTGTATGACCATGAACCATACGTGCTGTCACCTGAAGCATGCAAATCTTCTGCGGTTAATCGTCGTCCTAGACCATCATAGGTGAAGCTTCTGATATTGCTTAATGCATCAGTGACCTTTGTGAGCTTGTTGTTGAGATCATATTGGTAGTACGTCGAGTACGTTGACCCGTTGTTGTTTTCATCAACTTGAATGAGGTTACCAAATGCATCATCGTAGTAACTCTTCACTTTGCTGTTCTCATCAGTCACCGTGGTCTTCCAATCATCATATGCGTAGCTTGTCGTGCCTAGGTTATCAACGACCGTTGACACTCGTTCAAGTGGATCATAGGTGTAGTTGGTGTAGAGCGAACTCGTTGATGTTGCTGTTGTCTTTGATGAACCACTACTTGTGTATGGCAATGATTCTTTCAACTCAAGTCCGCGATTGTTGTACGCAATGTCTCTTGCATTGTAGTTACCGGAGGTTTCTGCTTCTTTTCGCTCTTGAATGAGGCGACCAAGTCCATCGAAGTACTGATACGTTTCTCGTGCAGTAGAACTGTCGAGGTTATCTGTCCTGTGAATAGCCACTGCATTTGCTGTATCAGTGTAGCTGTATGAGGTCTTTGTAATTGCAGAATACGGTGAGGAGAAATCAGGAATTTTCTCTGTGAGCACTCGATCTAAGCCATCGTAAACAGTTTGATAAACGAAACTATTTTGATCAGTGACTTGCTTTGGTTTGCCAAGTGAATAATCGTACGTGTAACTTGTCGCATGCGTGAGTGGATCGGTCACCGTTGCAGGATACAAATTGTATGAATCATACGAGTATGATGTTGTTTTCCCTCGGGGATCAGTAGTCGAAGTAACTATGCCATAGGTTGTGTTGTACCCCTTTTGTGAATTGATGTAGGTGCTGCCTGTCTTCCACTGCTCCACTTTTGTCGGATTACCTGCACCAACTGAACCAAGTGAGAGCGTATCGTAATAGGTCTTTGATTCACGAACTTTGTTTGAACTCTGATCGACAACGGTATCTTGATATGGAAGTCCAACAACGTAGGTGCCGGTATTAGCAACGTATGAAATGGTTTCAGTTGTCTTGTCACTGCCTGTATCAGAGAATGAACCGTCAGTACTTGCTGTGACTTTACCCCAATCGACTTTCTGTGTGAGGTTGCCGTACGTGTTGTCGTAGGTGTACTCAACTGCAGTATCAGCATGATCGCTGTCACCGTCATACGTGAGAATGGTTTGTGTAATGAGTTTAACGAAATCTCGTCCGGTTCCAAGATTGTATTTATCCCACTTGTTCACCGTGAGTCGATACAAGTTGCCGCTGTTGTCATACTCTTCAATGCGATAAATTTTGCCAGCTTTCGAAATGTCATCATTGTATTCACCGTGTGTAGAATCAGTACTGTCGCCTTGGTGATAGAAAGTTTTGGTGACATTGCCGGCTGCATCGGTGTCTGTCATGGTTGCAAAACCAGAAAACTTTCGATCTAAGTAAGTATTGAAATAGTACTTGCCACCAGAGTACGTGTAGGTGTGTGTTTCAGTATTTCCTGCACCATCATCAGTGACGGTTTGTGATACGACATCAAGTGCTAGAAGTAAATTCGGATTGAGTAAATTATTTGATCCATCGAGAAAATTGGGCGTTGTTTTATAGGTTATTTCAGTATTTCCTCCTTTGGCGTAGGTAATTTTTGTGAGAAGATTACTGTCCGTTTGATTGTTGTTCAAGTACACAAACCTGTATTGAGAACCAGAGTCATTACCACGGACTAAATCATCAAGGTTGTCTCCATTCACATCAATCAAGCGTAGCCCTTGATCATCGCCCCCATTCTTTATAAACGCTTCATAGATCGTTGTTGAACCATGCTGCAGGGGAAATTGCCATGCAGCTACATTTCCATACCACGCATTGCCTTGGTTGATATAAAACTGAGGAATCGTGTCATGGCAATATCCTGAACCTTGATTTGAGTGGCATAGAATATCTGGCAACGAATCACCGTTAATATCTGCGAACCGAAAACCAGTATCAGCGGTGCCATCAATAGCAAACTGAGGGGGTGCAAACGACGAACCTTGATATACCCAACCATCGACACCGTTGTTGAGATACACATACTTTTGGCCTTGGCTGTTATAGTAAGCGCGGACGAGATCAGGTAAACCATCACCATTCACGTCAGCAATTCGTAGTCCTTTATCAACGTAGGTACTGCCACCGGTAAATACTTCACGATTGCTTCCTGTTCCCGCAATAAGTGGGAACTGCCAGGTAGAACTCAAAGTCCAACCTGAGCCGTTATTGATCCAAATTTCTGGACTCGTGTTGACGCAACCGTACCCAAGAGTACCTGAATTGTGGC
>Ga0335085_10016359_pt1 | contig 10724 bp, 10 predicted proteins | sample Lox_Sample_45_FD_206712 | JGI IMG/M metagenome (GOLD analysis project Ga0335085, IMG submission 206712) | Soil microbial communities from Loxahatchee National Wildlife Refuge, Florida, United States - Lox_Sample_4.5 | ecosystem: Environmental > Terrestrial > Soil > Wetlands | place: USA... | reverse complement strand
GCCGTAGCGCGTGTCGTCGTAGGGATCGTTGTCGTTCTTGAAGAAGTCCCAGCCCGCGATGTCGTCGACGTAGCCGTTGCCGTCGTCGTCCTTGCCGTCGGAGAACATCAAGATGAGATCGCCGGGGTCGAGGATGCAGTTGTGGTTGAGGTCGCCGGCCATGCGATCCATCGTCGACGGCGTCGTGGGATCCATGCCGAGGAAGCACTTGTCGCCCGTGACGATCGGCGTCATGCGCGGATCGTTCAGGTAGTCCTTCATGCTGAAGACGCCGTCGCCGTTGCAGTCGTAGCCCGCGAGCGCGCCGGTGCCGCCGCACGGGTTTCCGCCCGCGTCCTCGGGCTTGGCGTTGCCGACGAGCTCGCCCATGTTGAGCGCCACCTTGTTGACGATGTCGGTGCTGTCCCACTCGATGCCCGAGTCGAGGATCGCGATGTGGACTTGCGGCGACCCGATCGTGAGCGCCCACGCTTTGTCCACGCTCATGCCGGATGCGCCGAGCGCGACGTCCGCGCTCAGGTACGGCTTGGTGCCGACGTCTTGCTTCGGCAGGAACGACCAATAGTTCCACCGGCTCGCGTAGTCGGGATCGTTCGGCTGGTTCGAGGGATCGGTCATGTCGTCGTTCGGCGACGACGGCGGCCACGTGGCGTGCGCGCTGCCCCCGGGAAACACGGCCGAAAACGCTCCGAGCGCCCCGCAGACGAGCGCGGCGCGAAGAAAAGGATGTTTCATTCGAAAGTCTCCGATCAGAACTCGCCGAAGAGATCGCGGACGCGCGTGCCGAGCGCGAGCGCGATGCGGTAGAGCGACTCGATCGACGCGGCCGACTCGGCGCGCTCGATCTGCGAGAGCAGCGACACGGAGAGTCCCGTGCGATGCGACATCTGCTTGAGCGTGAGGTCCTTGTCCTTGCGGAGGTTGCGGATGATGTCGCCGATCGATCGCTGCAGCTGCTCGACCGGCAACCGCACGAGACCTTTGTCGCGGAGCACGCGCTCGAGCACCTTGCGGAACTCGTCGACGTTGATCGGCTTCTTCAAGTAACCCACCGCGCGGAGATCCATCGCCGCCGCCGCGCTCTCGTAGTGGGGGAAGCCGGTGAAGATGATGACGCCGATGTCGGTGTCGATCTTCCGTACGCGCCTCAGCACTTCGATGCCGTCGAGCTTCGGCATCATCAGGTCGAGCACGAGCACGTGGTAATCGCCGTCGCGAACTTCGGACTCCACGTGCGTGGGATCGTTGAGCGTCTTGACCTGGTAGCCGTCCGCTTCGAGCAGCGTCTGCATGTAGTCGAGGATCGCTTTGTCGTCGTCGACGACGAGGATGCGGATCGAGGGAAGCTCGGGAGGTGCCATCTCGATTACAGTATCACTAAACAGTGCTCGCAAACCAGCCGGATCTCGTTGACCCAGCGGGCCGACCACACGGATGATTGGAGCGGGATGGACGGGGAGCGGGACGCGATCGTGACGAGTGTTGCCGACGATCTCCCGGTGGGAGTTTGGGTGGCGCGCGCGCCGGGAGGAGAGTTCCTCTACGCCAACAAAGCCTTCGCCGAGATCATGGGCATGGGCGCGCGGAGCGACGTGGGGCGTGGGGAGTACGCTGGCCCGTACGGGATTCGCGCGCGCGACGGGTCCGTCTACCCCGAGGACAAGATGCCTTTCGTGCGCGCGCTCGTCGAGCGCCGCACGGTGATCGTCGACGACATCGTCATCCACCGGCACGACGGCGGCAAGGTCAACATCCGCGCGCAGGCGCGGCCGGTGTTCGACGACGCCGGCACGATCACGCACGTGGTCATCGCGTTCATCGACATCACGCGCGAGGCGCTCGCGGAGGCGGCGCGCGTCGAGAGCGAGCGGCGCCTCCGGCAGATGCAGCGGATGGACTCGATCGGCACGCTCGCTGGCGGCATCGCGCACGACTTCAACAACCTGCTCGCGGCGGTGAAGATGATGGCGGCGGTTCTGCGCCGCAACGAGAGCGACACCACGAAGCTCGGGTACCTCGAGCAAATCGATCAGGTGACCGACAGCGCGGCGCAGCTCACGCGCGCTCTGCTCGGCTTCGCGCGTCGCGGCAAGCACCTCGCGAGCCGCGTGTCGCTGCACGACGTGATCGTCGGCGTCGCGACGCTGATGCGGCGCGCGCTCGATCGGCGCATCGAGGTCGTGACCGAGCTCGGCGCGGAGAGCGGCGACGTCGTCGGGGATTTCTCGCAGCTCGAGCAGGTGCTGATGAACCTCGTCGTCAACGCGCGCGACGCGATGCCGAACGGCGGGCGCATGACGATCGCGACGCGCGACGACGCCGGGAGCGTCGTGCTCGAGGTGACGGACGAAGGCACGGGCATCGATCCCAACGTGCGCGACCGCATCTTCGAGCCGTACGTGACGACGAAGACGAGCGCGGAGGGCGGCACGGGGCTCGGGCTCGCGACCGTGTGGGGCATCGTCGAGAACCACGGCGGGTCGATCGTCGCGCTGGACGCGCCTGGCTCGCGGGGGACGACGATGCGCGTCGTGTTCCCCGCCGCGCCGGCCGGCATCGCGCGCGCGCCCGCGAAGGCGGACGACAAGGAAGTGGTGCGCGGCTCCGGCACCGTGCTCGTGGTCGAAGACGAGCGCGCGGTGCGTGACGGCGTCGCGGCGGCGCTCCGCGATCTCGGCTACCGGGTGGTGTGCGCGGAGGACGGCGCGAGCGCCGTCGAGATCTACCGCGAGCGCAGCGACATCGACGCGGTGCTGCTCGACATGGTGATGCCGCGCATGGACGGACGCTCGACGTACCTCGCGCTGCGCGACGTGAGGCCGGACGTGCGCGTCGTCCTGACGACGGGCTTCGCGTTGAACGAAGAGGCGCAGCGCATCCTCGATCTCGGCGTGCGCGATTTCATCGCCAAGCCGTTCAACGTGGAGAAGCTGTCGCAGGTGATGGCGCGGGCGATCGCGCGAAGCGGCGCAGACGAAGCGAGTTGAGGAGCACCGAGACGCTCGAGAGGCTCATCGCGGCGCTCGCGATGACCGGCGAGAGCTGCCAGCCGGTCCACGGATAGAAGACGCCGGCGGCGAGCGGGATGCCGACGACGTTGTAGACGAACGCCCAGAAGAGGTTCTCGCGGATGGTCCGAAACGTGGCGCGCGCGAGGGCGAGGGCCGTCGGCAGCGCTTCGATGGAGCCCGACACGAGCGCGACGTCCCCGGCGGCGGCGGCGACGTCGGCCGCGCGCGCGACGGTGACGCCGACGTCCGCCGTCGCGAGCGCGGGCGCGTCGTTGATGCCGTCGCCGACCATCGCGACGACGTGGCCGGCTTCGCGCGCTTCGCGCACGACGCGCGCTTTGTCCTCGGGGCGCACCTCGGCGAACGTCGTCTCCACGCCGAGCTCTGCCGCGATCGCGCGGACCACGGCGGCGCGATCGCCGGAGAGGATCGCGACGCCCACGCCGAGCGCGCGAAGGCGCTCGACCGCGGACCGCGCGCCCGGCGCGGGCTCGTCGCGGACGCCCAGCACCGCGACCACGCGGCTCGTCACGCCTCCGACGAACGCCACCAACGTCGGCGTCTCGCCGCGCGAGGCGAGCGCTGTCGCGTCGGCTTCTGCGCCGGAGACGTCGACGCCCTCGCGCGCGAGGAACTGCGCGCTGCCGATGCGGACCTCGCGGCCGAGCGCGCGCGCGGCCACGCCACCGCCCGGCGACGCGCGGAACCACTCCGGCGCCTCGACGGAGAGGCCTCGCTCGCGCGCGGCGAGCGTGATGGCGGCGCCCACGGGGTGCTCGCTCGGGAGCTCGGCGCAGGCGGCGACGCGGAGCACGTCGTCCTCGCTCGCGTCCCGCGCGACGATCGCCACGAGGCGCGGCTTGCCGGTCGTCAGCGTGCCCGTCTTGTCGAGCAGCACGTAGTCGACGTGGCTCGCCGCTTCGAGCGCCTCGCCGCCCTTCACCAGCACGCCGAGCTCGGCGCCGCGGCCCGTGCCGACGGCGATGGCCGCGGGCGTCGCGAGGCCGAGCGCGCACGGGCACGCGATGACGAGCACCGCGACGAAGCGCTCGAGCGCGACCGGGAGGCTCGCGCCCGCGAAGAGCCAGACGACGAGGGTGATCGTCGCGATCGCGAGCACGCCGAGCGCGAAGACGCCGCTGACGCGGTCGGCCAGGCGCGCGATCGGCGCCTTCGAGCCTTGCGCTTGCTCGAGCGCCTCGGTGATGTGCGCGAGGGCCGAGTCCTGCTGCGCGCGCGTCACGCGCAGCACGATTTCGCCGTCGCGATCGAGCGTGCCGGCGTAGACGCGTGCGCCGACGACCTTCTCGATCGGCGCGCTCTCGCCGGTCAGCATCGACTCGTCGACCGAGGCCGCGCCACGCTCGATCTCGCCGTCGGCGGGGACGCGCTCGCCCGGTCGCACGCGCACGCGGTCGCCGAGCTCGAGCGCGGCGGTGATCGTCTCGAGCTCGTCCTCTCCTCGCAGCACGCACGCGGTCGGAGGGCGGAGGGAGACGAGACCGCGCACCGCGTCGCCGAGGCGCCTTCGCGCGCGCGCCTCGAGCCATCGACCCAGCAGCACGAACGCGACGATCGCGCCCGCGGCCTCGAAGTAGACGTGAGGCGCGCCGCCGTGCGCGGAGCGCGGGAGCGCGCTCGGCGCGACGACCGCGACCGTCGAGTACGCCCACGCGGCGCCCGCGCCGAGCGCGACGAGCGTGTTCATGTCGGCGCTCGCCTTGCGCGCGGCGTGGAGCGCGAGCACGAAGAACGTCCGGCCCGGCCCCGCGAGGAGCGCGGTCGCGAGCACGAGCTCCACGGCGCGCGCGGCGGCCGAGGACGCGTGCGTCATTCCGAGGACCAGCAGCGGCACGGCGATCGCCGCGGCGAGGGCGGCGTCGCGTGCGCGCGCGCGCGACTCGCGGTCCGGAGCCTCGGGCGGCTCGATCGTGCCGATGCGGTAACCCGCGTCCTCGATGGCGTGCTCGAGCGCCTCGCGCGTCGCGCGGCTCGGATCGAAGCGCACCGACGCGCGCTTCGTGACGAGGTTCACGCTCGCGCCGTCGACGCCCTCGGTCTGGCGCAGCGCGCGCTCGACGCGCGACACGCACGCCGCGCACGTCATCCCTTCGACGGCGATGTCGAGCGCCGCTTCGGGCTTTTTTTCGTCGCGGTCGTGCGCGGGCGCGGCGCGTTCCATCCGGATTCGACTTCTTCCCACGGATCTCGCCGCGGCGCATCAGGCTCGGCGGCGGCGATCTCCTCCATCGTTCGACCGGTCTTCACGCTCGCCGGCAGCGCGTCGACGATCGGGCGGGCGCCGCGGCGCGCTTCGTCGTCCGCGCCTTTGAAGAGGATCCATCGCTTGCGTCCGCGCGGATCGGGCGCGGCGCGGACGAGGTGCCATTTCCCGCGGAGCTTCTCGCCGTGGAGCGTGAACGTGAGCCGGCCGCGCGCGTAGTCCTCGCGCGCATCCCCTCGGGGCTCCCACGTGCCGTAGTCCCAGACCATCACCGCGCCGCCGCCGTAGTCGCCCGCGCCGATGCGTCCTTCGAACGAGCAGTACTCGAGCGCGTGGTCCTCGACCTGCATCGCGAGGCGCTTGTCGCGCGGGTCGAGCGACGGTCCCTTTGGCACGGCCCAGCTGAGGAGCACGCCGTCGAGCTCGAGCCGGAAATCGTAATGGAGGCGGCTCGCGGCGTGCTTGTGCACGACGAAGCGGAGCGGCGCGCGCGTCGTCATCCCGTCGACTTCGCGGCCGCGCGCCGGCGATGCGCCGCCCGCTTCGGACCCGGTCCGGGCCGCTTCGCGAGGCTCTCTTTGAGGAGCTTCATCAGGTCGACCACGTTACTCTTCGGAGGCGGCGCGCGCTCGGCTTCCTCGGGCGCCGGCACCGCGTTGATCTCGCCGGCCTTCGCCTTCCTCTCGACGAGCGCGAGCACGTCGTCGCGGTACTCGTCCTTGTACTGCTCGGGGCGGAAGCGATCGTGCATGCTGCGCACGAGCATGTCGGCCATCTTGCGCTCGCCGGCGCTCACCCCGAGATCGCCGAGGGTCTCGCGCGGCAGACCGAGATCCCCCGCGGCGCGGAGCTCGTGCGGCCAGCGGAGCGTGAGGAGGACGAGCGCGTCACCGCGGGGCATGAGCGCGGCGAGGTGCTGGCGCGTGCGGATGACGATCTTGGCGATCGCGATTTGTCCGGCGTGCGCGAGCGTCTCGCGGAGGAGCGCGTACGCCTTGCGGCCCGAGCGCGTGGGCGTGACGTAGTAAGGGCGCTCGAAGTAGATCGGGTCGACCTCGTCGCGGTCGACGAACGACACGATGTCGACCGTGTGCGTCGCCTCGACGTTCGCGCGCTCGAGCTCCTCGTCGCTCACGACGACGTATTCGCCCTTCTCCCACTCGAAGCCGCGCACGACGTCCGCCCAGGCGACCTTCTTGCCGGTGCGCTTGTTGACGCGGTCGTAGCCTATCGGCGCGAAATCGTGCTTGTCGAGCTGCCGGAACGCGAGCTCGTCGCTCTCCTCCGCGACGTGCAATTCCACGGGGATCTGCACGAGGCCGAACGAGACCGTCCCTTTCCAGAGCGCGCGCGCCACCGTTCACCTCCGCGCGATGATCGGGCCGCCGATCTCGTGGGAGAGCGTCGTCGCGTCGCGCAGGTGGTGGTCGACGTGGCTGCGGTAGTCGGCGAGGTGCGAGCGCACGTCGGCGCGGCGCGCGCTCGGGATGAGCTCGACGTCGAGCATCGCGAGCGCGTCGCGCTGCGTGGACACTTGGTTGGCGAGGAACTCGACGTCGAGCTCGTGGCCCTCGAGCGCCTTGAGCTTCGCGGCCTCGTCGGCGGCGGCGCGCTGCATCTCGCGCATGCGCTCGGTCGGCGCGTGCGCGACGAGCCGCTGCCCGAGCGCGAGCTCCGCTTGGAGCGCGGCGCGGTGATCGTCGCGCAGCGTGGCGGCGAACGCGCGAACGCGCGGGTCCTTGCCGCGATCGTGGGCGACCGTCGCGAGGTCGACCTCGCCGGCGTTGAACGTCGCGAGGAGCGCGACGATTTGGTCGTCGCTGTAGGCCGGCGCGGGCCGCGGGAGCTCGTGGGTCGCGACGTCGCGCGGTCCGGCTGCGTCGACGCCGCGGGTGACGACCGCGGTCGTGGTCGCGACGGGCGGCGGATCGGACGCGGCCGTGCTGGCGCAGCCGAAGAGGGCGAACAGGACGCAAAGGCCGAGGTGGCGAGTCATGGCGGAGCTCCTTGTGCCCTCGAGGTGCAAGCTCAGTACCGCTTCGCCCAGAGCGCGTCGAAGAGCGTGCTGCCGTGGTCGCCGACGGTGAAGTCGAAGGACCATCGCGCGGTCGCGTGCCAGGCCAGCGTCAGCCACGTGCGGTCCGGCGCGGCGCCCGGCGGCGGCACCCCGAGCACGTACGCCACTTGCGCCCGGATCGCGTTCGAGATTTGCACCTCGACCGCAGACCGTGCGGCCGCGCCGGTCGTGTCGATGCGCGTCTTGATGTCGAGGTGCGTGAGCTGAGCCAGCGCCTTGTGGAACGCCCGCGTTGCCCGTCGACGGCGTCGGGCCGCCCGTGCCGCCGAAGACGAGGAGCGCGACGATCTCGTCTTTGCGTGTGCGGCGGGTCGGACGAGAGCGTGAGCGAGCGCTGCGTCTCCTCGGGGAGGGTCACGAGGGTCACGTGCAAGCTCGGCACGTCGAGCTTCATGGCGAGCGAGACGTCGCCGATGCGCTGCCGGAGAGGCCGAGCGGAAACGGATCCGCGCGCCCGCCGACGCGTCGAGATCGATCGCGCGAAGCTCGCCACCGGTGCACCGCGCGCCCGCCCAGCGTGACGAGGCCGCGCGCACCGCGGACGTGAGCGTTCGTGACGCGGACGCCGCGTCGTAGACGCTGTAATCGAAGACGACGCCCGAAACAGGCCGAGGGGCTTCGGCGTCGGGGCGGTCGCGATCTTCGCTTCGAGGTCGTCGCTCGACACGGCGCGGTTGCCCACGATCGAGACCGCGTCGATCGCCGATCGCCCGCGCGCGATGCTCGTGCACGCGCAGCGCGACATGCACGAAGCGAGCGCGAGCCATCTCATCGGCCAAGCGGGGTGCAAATGCGACACCGCTCCACGAGCCTCGATGGCGCCGCGCTGGCGCGCCGAATGCAAGCGCGGATCCGGTGACCGCCGTGGCCGGAAAGCACCTCGCGTGGCTCGTCGCGACGGTCGCGACGGCCGCGTGCGCGTCCGTCCTCGCGGCGCCCGCCGTCGCGATGGCGTGGAGGTGAAGCGTGTGGATCGAGATCGTCCTCGGCACCCGCGACTGCGCCGACTTCGTCGCGAGCCTCACGCCGCTGACGCTCGAGCTCGGCGGCCCCGATCGCGTCCTCGTCGTCGAGCCACCCGAGGACGTCGAGATCGTCGCCGACAAAGGCCTGCGCATGAGCGCGGCCGGTCACGTCGTGTGGACGGCGCTCGGGATGAAGCTGCCGCTCCGCGCGCGCGTCGGCAGTCTCCTCGTCACGCCGGCCATCGTGAAGGTGGACGAGCGCGACGCGCTCGGCCTTCGCGTGCGCGTCGAAAAGCTCGACGTGGGCGTCTTTCCCGGCACGGTGCTCCACCGCATCAACGACATGCTCGCGAAATACGACGACGCGCTCGTTTGGCCGTTCGCGCGCACCCTCGATCGACGCGTGCGGCTGTCGTCGCGCGTCCTGTCGGCCGACGCCGTCGACGTGCACGTCAAATGGGGCCACGTGAAGATCACCGAGGGCGCGATGGCGCTCGCGATTTCCATCGAAGCGCGCGCCGGCAAGCGCGCCGACGCGGCGGAGTGACGCGTGGCCGCTTTCGCTCGCGTCCGAGAGTGGGCCCGCGACGTCTACCGGCGCATCGAGCGGGCGCGCGTCTTCGACTCCGCGGCGTCGTCGGCGTTCTGGCTCTTCTTTGCGCTCCTGCCGCTCGTGGTGGTGAGCGTGATGATCCTGACGAAGGTCGCGGCCGCGAACGCTTCGCTCCTCGCGTCGCTGCTCGACTCCGTTCCTGCGCCGTCGCGGTCGTTCGTCGAAGGCCAGCTGCGCAGCGTCGCCGCCTGGAACGGCGGCACCGTCGGCCCGATCTCGGTCGTGGTCTTCGTGTGGCTCGCGTCGAGCGGCGTCCACGCCATCCTCGACTCGTTCGACGCGACCGTCGACGCCGACCGGCCTTGGTGGAAGAAGCGTGTCATCTCGATCGCGATCTGCTTCGGCCTCTCGATCGTGATCGGGATTGGCGGCTTCGCGTTCGGTCTCCTCGGCCGGCATCTCGCCCATGCGCTCACGCAGTCGCCCGCGCGCTACGTCCTCGCGATCGCCTGCGAGGTCGCGCTCATCACGGCGCTCTTCGGCGCGGGGATGCCGCGCGGCGCGCACATGCCGGCGCGGCGCTGGCCGGGCGCGGTGCTCGCGGCCGCGCTGCAGTCCCTCCTCGGTTGGGGCTACGTCGCCTACTTCCGCTGGCTCGGCCACCGGAGCGCGTACGCGACGGCGACGCTCGCGGCGATCGGCGCGACGATGATCGCGACCTACCTCTTCACGCTCTCGCTGCTCGTCGGCGTGTCGTTCAACGCGGCCGTCGGGGGGCGGCGCGATCCGAAACGCGAGCGGCGGCTGCTGCGCTCGCGTCAGGGCTCGGGCGGCCGCGAGGCGCGTGAGAAGACCGAGCCGGCGACCCATTGACCGAGCGCGTCGAGGTGATCGGCCGGCACGTCGCCGAAGCCTTGCGCGCCCATCAGCGAGGCGAGCGCGCTGCCGTCGCCGAGCTTCGAGCTCCGCAAGAGCTCCCCCACGCGCCCCGCGAGGTCGCGCGGGATCGCGCGCGACGCGACGACGACGTCGCCGGGGATCGGGCCGATCGTCGCGAGCACGCGCGCGCCGTCGAACGCGTGCGGGACGCGCGCCGCCTCGCCCGCGCGATCACGCACGGCGTACGTCGCGATGGCGTCGACGACGCCCGCCTTCAGCGCGTCCATCGAGCGCGCGTGCGTGTGGAAGAAGCGCTCCTCGCGGAAATCGACGCTGACTCCGATCGATTGCAGGTAGCCGCGCGGCACGAGGTAGCCGGCCGCGCTGAGGCGCGAGACCCACCCGAAGCGCGTGATGTCGGCGGGCGACTCGACCGTTCCGGCGCCTACGATCGCCGAGAAGTAGCAAGCGCCGCCTTTTCGAAGCACGGTCGCGCACGCATCGGCGGCGCCGTCGCGACGGAGATCGCGGGCGACGAGCGGCGGCGCCCACGCGACGTCCGCTTCGTGCAAGTGCATCGCGTCGTAGAGCGCGCCGTAGTTGCGCGCGAACACGGGCTCGAGCTCGAGCCCGCCGCGATCGAAGATGGAACGGAGCTCCGCGACGGCGGCTTCCGCCGCCTGAGGCGTCGTGGCCATGGCGAATCGAACGAAGCTCGGGTCCACGTGCGGAGCCGCGAGGCTAGCGCAAACCAAGCCCGCGTTCGAGGCACGTCGAGGCGCGTCACCAAGGCAGCGCTGTGCTCGCGCCAAAACGTTGGATATCGTGGAGGGACGTGACCTTGCTGGACGGTCGCTTCGAGCTCGGGGCCCTCGCAGGCGAGGGCGGTATGGGACGCGTGTACCGAGCGCGCGACCTCCGGTCGGGGCACGACGTCGCGCTCAAGATCCTGCACGACAACTTGCCGGACGAGGCCGCGGTGCGCTTCGAGCGGGAGTGCGACGCCATCGCGCGG
>Ga0335085_10016358_pt1 | contig 10724 bp, 12 predicted proteins | sample Lox_Sample_45_FD_206712 | JGI IMG/M metagenome (GOLD analysis project Ga0335085, IMG submission 206712) | Soil microbial communities from Loxahatchee National Wildlife Refuge, Florida, United States - Lox_Sample_4.5 | ecosystem: Environmental > Terrestrial > Soil > Wetlands | place: USA... | reverse complement strand
TCGCGCAGCTCCCGCACGCCGTCCTCGACGTTGCCGCGCACGTCCCTGGCCGGGTCGAGCTCCGGCTCCTGCTCGAGCAGCCCGACCGAAGCGCCGGGCGCGAGCTGCGCGGTGCCGCTCGAGGTCTCCTCCCTGCCCGCCATGATCCGGAGCAGGGTCGACTTCCCGGCCCCGTTCGGCCCGAGCACGCCGATCTTCGCCCCGTGGAAGAACGACAGCGAGATGTCCGCGAGCACCTGGCGGTCGGGCCCGTAGAACTTGTTGGCCCGGTACATGGAGTAGACGAACTCGGACATGTCCGGTGCCAGGCTACCGAGACGAGCCCGCCACACCTCTGTGGAGAACTCGGAAAGGCCCTGCTCCCCGGGCGCGGCGAAAGGGACATGTCCGGTGCCAGGCACCGTGACGAAATGCTCACAAACGATCCACAGGCGGTGGAACACACGGTGGAAAAGTCGCCGATTCCGTCTCCGGACTTTCCACGGATACAGTGGTTCCATGGCGGTCGAGGTGCAGCCGGTGCTCGATGCGGCGCGGCTGCGCGCGGATTTCCCGATCTTCGAGCAGACCTTCCACGGTAAGCCGCTCGCGTACCTGAACTCGGCCGCGACATCGCAGAAGCCGCGTCAGGTGCTGGAAGCGATGACCGAGTTCTACGAGACGTCGTACTCGAACGTCCACCGCGGCGTCTACACCCTAGGCGAGCGCGCGACGGCCGGCCTCGAGGGCGCGCGGGAGAAGGTGCGCGCTTTTGTCAACGCGCCGACCGAGCGCGAGATCATCTTCGTCCGCAACGCCACGGAGGGGCTCAACCTCGTTGCGTACGCCTACGGGCTCGCGCGCCTGAAGCCCGGCGACGTCGTGCTCGCGACCCAGCTCGAGCACCACTCGAACTTCGTGCCCTGGCAGTACGTCGCGGGCCGCACCGGCGCGACGTTCCGGATCATCCCGATCGACGACAACGGCGACCTTCGGCTCGAGGCGGTGGCCGACGCCGAGAACGTGAAGGTCGTCGCCGCGAACATCGTCTCGAACTCGCTCGGCACGATCGGCGACACTCGCAGGCTCGCCGACTGGGCCCACGAGCGCGGCGCGATCCTCACCTGCGATGCCGCGCAGGCGGCGCCCCACGTTCGCCTCGACGTCCAGGCCCTCGGCGCCGACTTCGTCGCCGTCTCGGGTCACAAGATGCTCGGCCCGAGCGGGATCGGCTTCCTGTGGGGCCGCACGGAGATCCTGCTCGAGATGGAGCCGTTCCTGCTCGGCGGGCACATGATCCGGAACGTGGGCGACGAGCGCACCACGTGGGGCGAGCTGCCGGCGAAGTTCGAGGCGGGAACCTCGCCGGTCGCCGAGGCGGTCGGTCTCGGCGCGGCGATCGACTACCTGGAGGCGGTCGGCCTCGAGGCGGTCGAGGCGCACGAGCACCGCCTGGCGGCCTACGCGCTCGACCTGCTCGCCGAGATCCCGGGGATCACGCTCTACGGGCCGCCGCCGGAGCGCCGCGCGGGGATCGTGATGTTCAACGTCGAGGGCGTCCACCCGCACGACATGGCGCAGATCCTCGACCTCGACGGCATCGCCATCCGCGCCGGCCACCACTGCTGCCAGCCGCTGATGCGCAAGCTCGGCGTCCCCGCCACGAACCGCGCGAGCTTCTACCTCTACACGATCGAGGACGAGATCGACCGGCTCGCGGCCGGCATCCGGCGTGCGCAGGAGCTGATGAGCTGATGGCCGACCCCGGCTTCGACGATCTCTACCGCGAGGTCATCCTCGACCACTACAAGAACCCGCACAACTACGGGCTGCTCGAGCCGAGCGACGCCCACGCAGAGGGACAGAACCCGCTCTGCGGCGACGAGGTGTCGGTCTCCATCCGCTTCGCGGAGGACGGCGAGACGATCGAGGAGATCGGCTTCGAGGGCCGGGGCTGCGCCATCTCGCAGGCGGCGACCTCGATGCTGACCGACCTCGTGAAGGGGAAGCGGGCGGCCGAGGTGGCGTCGCTCCCCAAGGAGGAGATCCTCGACGAGGTCGGGATCCCGCTCACGCCGGTCCGCATGAAGTGCGCCATCCTCGGCCTCGGCGTCGTCAAGGTCGCGCTCAACCGCGCGAAGGGGACGCCGCTCCCCGAGGAGTGGCAGGGCCTCGAAATTGAGTGAGGTGCCGGTGGCTCGCCTCGAGGAGCTGCCGCCCGGGACGATGAAGCTGCTCGAGCACGAGCCCTACGGCGTCGGCGTCTACAACTGCGGCGGTGAGCTGCATGCGATCGAGGACCGCTGCTCCCACGACGACGGTCCGCTCTGCCACGGCACCTTCGAGGTCGACGAGTGCACCGTCGTGTGCCCGCGCCACGGCGCTCGCTTCGACCTCGAGAGCGGCCGCGCCCTGTCGCTGCCGGCGTACCTGCCCGTGAGGACGTTTCCCGTTCGCGTGGAGGACGGCGTCGTCGTCGTCGAGCTCGAGGAATGACCGAGCCGCTTCGCTGCTGGCCGACGACGGATGAGCTGTACCTCCGCTACCACGACGAGGAGTGGGGGCGGCCGGTCCGGGACGAGCGCGGGATCTACGAGCGGCTCTGCCTCGAGGGGTTCCAGTCGGGCCTGTCCTGGTTGACGATCCTCCGCAAGCGGCCGGCGTTCCGGGCCGCCTTCGCCGGCTTCGACCCCGACGCGGTCGCGGACTTCGGCGAGCGCGACGTCGAGCGTCTGCTCGCCGACGCCGGGATCGTGCGGCACCGCGGCAAGATCGAGGCCGCGATCGCGGGCGCTCGCGCCACCGTCGCGCTGCGGGCCGCCGGCGAGCCGCTGCACGAGCTCTTCTGGAGCCACGCGCCTGCCACCCACGCCGCGCCGGCCTCGGCCGCCGACTGGGCGGGCTCGACACCCGAGTCGGCGGCACTCGCCCGCCGTCTCCGCGGCGCAGGCTTCCGGTTCGTCGGCCCGACGACGGTCTATGCGGCCATGCAGGCCTGCGGGGTCGTGAACGACCACCTCGCCGCCTGCTGGGTCCGCGCAGCCGTCGAGAGCGAGCGCGCCGCCTGATGCTGGACGAGCAGGTCTCCGCCGTCCTGCGGCGGCTCGAGGACGAGAACGAGCGCGACGACCCCGACGCGCCCACCGCGCTTCGCTCCCTGCAGATCGCCCCGACGAGCGGCGCGCTCCTCTTCGCGCTCTGCGCGCGCCGGCCGGGGTGCCGGGTGCTCGAGATCGGCGGCTCGCGCGGCTACTCGACGATCTGGCTCGGCGCCGCCGCCCGGCTTGCGGGCGGCCATGTCACCTCGCTCGAGAAGAACACGCTCAAGCTGGAGGTCTCCGCGCGCAACATCGCCGACGCCGGTCTCGCCGGCTGGGTCGAGATCGTCGGCGGGGACGCCTTCGACACGCTGGGGACGCTGCGCGGGCCCTTCGACCTCGTCTTCCTCGACGCGTGGAAGGACGACTACGAGGTGCTGTTCCAGCTGGCTCGCGAGCGTGCCGCCGCCGGCGCGGTGGTCGTCGCCGACAACGTGCGCTCCCACGCGTCCCTCGCCGCCTACTCCGCTGCCCGCCAGGCCGATCCCACCCTCGTCAGCGTCACCGTCCCGATGGACAGCGGTCTCGAGGTGAGCACTATCTTGACCGCGCAGCTACTATCGGATTAACCGCGGAAAGGAGGTGGTCCGGTAGATGGAGATTTCCAGTACGGGCAGTGGAGGTACTAGCTCGTAGGGACGTGTCCCCGAGACCTTGACGGGGAATCGCCTAGCCAGCGTAGGGGATGTCGCGTACCGCGCCGCCGACGGCACGTGAGTCGGCCGGAAGCGTCCCTACGAAATCCACGCTAGTAACCGGGACGGGGCCGCCTCACGAGGCGGCCCCGTCTTTTTCGCGCCCGCGCCACTCGGCCCAGACGGGCGCGAAGACGGCGCAGACCATCGAGATCGTCACCCAGATCAGGACGTAGGCGAGCAGCCCGACGACGACGCCGAACGAGCCGAACGCCTGCGCGTTCTTCTCGATCGTCGTGCCGATCCAGAGCGGCGCCGTCGCGATCGTGCCGCCGGTCACGAGGGAGCCGAGCAGCGCGCCGGGGAAGAGTGCGCGGAGCGAGACGGCGCCGTGCAGCAGGAAGTGCGGTGTCCACAGCCAGAACGCGATCGACCCGAGCAACCACACCGGCAGCACGATGAGCCAGCCCTCGGCGTGCAGCTCGGCAGCCGAGACCGCCATCAGGGCGATCAGCCCGCTGAGGACGAAGAACCACGCCGTGAAGAGGATCTGGTCGGCGGGCGACCCGACGTCGACCTTCCACGCGCGCGCGTAGAGCGACTGGTAGATCTGCCCGATCGAGAGCCCCCAGATGAGGAAGCCCAGGACGACGGTGACGGTCGCGGCGAGCATGTTGCTCGAGGTCGTGCCGAACGTCCCCGAGACGAGCTTCGCCGTCTCCGGGTCGAGGTCGAGATGCGTGATCAGCCGCTGCGCGAACGCGTTCTCGTCGCCGCCCGAGAGGTCGAAGAAGCCGACCGCGACGAGGGCGCACGGCAGCACGGAGAGCGTGATGTACGCGCTCGCCGCCGCGCCCGAGTTCCGGCTCGCCTCGAGGTAGCGGCGCATCCAGAGCAGGGCGAAGCGGCCGAGGCTCGAGCCGGCGCGCCGGCGCAGCCAGTCGCGGGTGGCGCCGAGCCGGCTGCCGCCGCTGCCGAGCCCGGCCTCAGCCACCCGTCCTGCCCGACCGCGTCTTCGGCTCCCGGAGGGTCACATCGATCTCGGTGGGAAGGTCTCAGGTGTCGCGCCTCCGGGCATCGCCCACCCTGGACGAGGGGCGCCTCAGGGGTGTTCGCTACCCTGAGGACATGGCCGTCACCAGGGCAATCGACCTGCGGACCGAGCTTCCCGGCCCGCGGTCGCGTGAGATCTCGGAGCGACTCCACCGTGTCGTCGCGAGCCCGCTCGCGGTGCACTTCCCGATCGTCGCCGCCTCGGCGGAGGGCGCGACGCTCACCGACGTAGACGGCAACACGTTCCTCGACTTCGCCGGCGGCGTCGGCTGCCTGAACGTCGGCCACGGGCACCCCGACGTCCTCGCGGCCGCGCACGAGCAGCTCGACCGCTTCACCCACACCGACTTCACCGTGGTCGCGTACGAGCCGTACGTCGAGCTCGCGGAGCGGCTCGTCGGGCGCGTTCCGATCTCGGGAGCCGTCAAGGCCGCGTTCTTCAACGCCGGCACCGAGGCGGTCGAGAACGCCGTCAAGTTCGCCCGTGCGTACACGGGCCGGCCGGCCGTCGTCGCCTTCGAGGGCGGCTTCCACGGCCGCACGTTCCTGGCGCTGACACTGACCTCGAAGGTGCACCCGTACAAGGCGGGTCTGGGGCCGTTCGCCCCCGAGGTGTATCGCGCGCCCTTCCCGAACGCCTACCGGGGAGTCACGGCCGCCGCCGCGCTCGCCGCGCTCGAGCGCCTGTTCTCCACCTCCGTCGCCGCCGAGACGGTCGCGGCGATCGTGTTCGAGCCGGTGCAGGGCGAGGGGGGCTTCATCCCCGCGCCGCCCGAGTTCGTGCAGGGCCTCCGGCGCCTCTGCGACACCCACGGGATCGTCCTCGTGGCCGACGAGGTGCAGACCGGCTTTGCGCGGACGGGCCGGCTGTTCGCAATGGAGCACATGGGCGTCGAGCCGGACCTGATGTGCGTCGCGAAGTCGATTGCGGGCGGGCTGCCGCTCTCGGGCGTCCTGGGGCGCGCCGAGATCATGGACGCGCCCGTCCTCGGCGGCGTCGGCGGCACGTACGTCGGCAACCCGGTGGCGCAGGCCGCCGCGATCGCGGTGCTCGACGTGATCGACGAGGAGGGGCTCTCGGAGCGCTCGGCGGCGATCGGCGAGACGATCCGCGCGCGCATGCTGGCCTGGCAGGAGCGATGGCCGGCGATCGGTGAGGCCCGCGGCCTCGGCTCGATGCTGGCGATCGAGCTCGTCTCCGACCCCGCCACGAAGGCGCCGGCGAAGGAGCTCGCACACCGTGTCACCGAGGAGGCGTTCCGGCGCGGCCTCCTGCTCATCACCTGCGGCGTTTATGGCAACTGCATCCGGGTACTCGTCCCCCTCGTGATCTCCGACTCGGAGCTCGAAGAGGCGCTGGGCGCCTGGGAAGAGGCGCTGGAAGCCGTCCTCTAGGAGGTCCGTAACGACATTGATGGCCGGCCACGTGGTGGCGGACCGGTACGAGCTCGAACAGCTCGTCGGGGCCGGAGGCATGTCGAGTGTCTTCCGCGCGCACGACCGCGTACTCGAGCGGAGGGTCGCGCTGAAGATCCTCCACGAGCGGCTGACCGCCCAGAAGGACATCGTCGACCGCTTCAGCCGCGAGGCCCGGCTCGTCGCCGGGCTCTCGCACCACAACATCGTCGCGGTCATCGACCGCGGCGACCACGACGGCAGCCCGTTCATCGTCTTCGAGTACGTCGAGGGCGAGAACCTGAAGCAGCTCGTCGGGCGCACGGGCCCCCTCCCCGTCGACCGCACGCTCGAGCTCGCGATCCAGATCGCGCGCGCGCTCGAGTTCGCGCACGAGAAGGGCTTCGTCCACCGCGACGTGAAGCCGCAGAACGTGCTCCTGAACGGCAACGGCGAGGCGAAGGTGACCGACTTCGGGATTGCGCGGCCGCTCGAGTCGCACGACGGCGAGACGCAGACCGGCACCGTCCTCGGCACGTGCGACTACATCTCGCCCGAGCAGGCCCAGGGCCGCCGCGTCGACGCCCACACCGACATCTACTCGCTCGGCGTCGTGCTGTACGAGCTGCTGACGGGAGAGGTGCCGTTTTCCGGCGAGAACTTCGTCGCGGTGGCGATGCAGCACATCAACGCGCCGCCGCCGCCGGTGTCGCTGCAGCGGCCCGAGGTGCCGCGCCGGCTCGAGGCGGCGATCGACAAGGCGCTGGCGAAGGATCCCGCCGCGCGCTTCGCGACGATGGGCGACTTCCGGGCTGAGCTCGAGGCGTGCCTCGCGGAGCTGCGCGCCGAGCCCGACACCTCGGCCACCGGGATCCTGCCGGTGGTCCCGCCGAGCCGGCCCGAGCGGCCGACGCGGCAGCGGCACGGCCGCCGCTGGCTCGCGGTGCTGCTGCTGCTCGCGGCGGCGATCGCCGTCGCGGCGGGCGTCTACTTCGCGACGCGCGGGGGTTCGGGCGGCGGCTCTCACGGCGGCGGCGGGGGCGGCGGCTCCGGGACGCCGATCGCGCTGCGCGGCGTCGCGTCGTACGACCCGTTCGGCAACGACAAGGTCGAGGACCCGGCAGACGTCGGCAAGGCCACGGACGGCAACCCGGCCACCGTGTGGCAGACCGACCACTATGCGAACGCGAACTTCGGCAACCTCAAGTCGGGTGTCGGCCTCGTGCTCGACGCCGGCTCGGCGGTGAAGGCCTCGACGATCACCGTCCACTCGACCACGCCGGGCTACACGGCCGAGATCCGCTCGGGCGACACCCCGTCGGGGCCCTTCACGGCCGACTCCCAGCCGGTCGTGGCGGGGTCGACGGCGACCTTCCAGCTGGACGGCAACAGTGCGCGCTACTACGTGATCTGGATCACGCACCTCGGCCCGCCACTCACGGTCGCGATCTCCGAGGTCAGCGGCACCTGACGCCGGCGCGAGAGGGCGTCGAGCCCGACGGCGAGCAGGAGCAGCGCGCCGATCGTGATCTGCTCGTAGAGCGCGGCAGATTCGCCGTTCCCGATCAGGGCGACGGGCGCGCCGGCTGAGCGCTCAGCCGGGCTTGTGGTGCATGCCACGAGCTCCTGACTTCGTGACTTGCACCACTTGCTACGGAGTGACGACCGCGTTCAGCTCGTCGAATGTGATCGACGGCAGCGGCCCGCCCTCGGGAAACGCCGGCTTGACATTGGCCTCGAACCAGGCCTCGAAGTCGCCCTGCGACTCCCAGACCTCCACGACGCGCCAGCCACCCGGCACCGGCCCGTTCGTGTGCACGATGAACCCCTTCATCGAGCGGATCGGGCCCAGGAGCGGCTCCATACCGTCGATCATCTCCTGCGTCCCGCCCGGAATGTGTGCGGTCATCAATACGGCCATCGTGCCCTCCTGTGAAGTTGCTTGACGCGTCTCTGCGGCAATCCTGTCAGACGCGCCTCATGAGCGGCGCGTCGGGCTCACGCGCAGCGCAGCGGATACGTCGCGTCGGCCGCGGTCTTCCAGGCGGCGGGCGGCTCGCCGACGATCGCCACCGCCGCCGTCCGGTAGGCGACCTTGCCGTGGCAGCTCTGGGCGCCGCCGAGGAGGATCACGCCGCGGTAGGTGTGGACGTGGCCGGCGGCGCAGTTCGGGGTGCAGTCGTTCGCGAACGCGGTGCCGACGCCGGCGGCGGTCGGCTCGCCCCAGCCGAGCCAGGTGATCTTCCTGACGCCGGTGCCGGCGTCGGCACAGGAGAGGATCACCTCGGACGGCTTCACCACCGGCTTGCCGAGGCAGTCGAGTGAGACGGACGGCGGCGCGGTGCGCCCCGCGCCGGCGCCGCCGGCAAGGGTCGAGAGCAGTGCCGCCGCGAGCAGCGACAGCGTGAAAAGCCGTTTCACGGCATTCCCTTCCAGAGCGCGTCGTCCCCGACGGGGGTGCGGGTTGCCGTTCCGCCGGCGACGAGGCGGAGCATCGCCAGCTCGGCCTCCAGCCGGTTGGGCGCGTCGTTGCCGCGGGTGAGGAGCTGCGTGACCTCCTGCGTCGTCAGGCCCTCGGGGAACACGGCGAGCAGCTCCGCCGGGTCTTCCGGCACGCCGCGGCGCTCGCCGTCGGGGATCAGGTTCGCGACGACGACGTCGTAGGACTCGACCGTCTGCCACCCCCCGGCCTCCAGACGCCGCCCCGCGTGCTCGAACACGAGCGAGGGGGCCGTGTAGCGAACGGGCCCGTCCGTGGTCGCGTGCTTGTCCTGCAGCTGCGTCGGCGAGCCGGCGGCGGTGCGGGCTTCCGCCCGGTCGCGCTGGTAGGCGTCCTCCACCTCCGGCGTCCCGATCGCCGCGATCGCCGCGTCGACGTCGATCCCGGCGACCCCGTGCAGCGCCGTCGCGATGTCCCCGTCCTCGTCGAGGAGGAGCGTGGTCGTGAAGAACGCGAACTGCAGCGCGCGGAACGCCGCCCACTCGCGCCCCGGCGCCTGCAGGCGCACCGCGACGACCGCCCGGCACATGCGACCGGTGCCGACGACCCGCGCTCGCGGGTTCGGCGCGAGCGGCATCCCGAACCGGCGGAAGCTCCGTGCGTAGCCCTCCGCCGAGCGGAGCGGCGTGTAGCCACGGTCGACGTACTGCTGCGCGACCTCCGTGAGACCGATCAGCACGAGCCGCCACTCGAGCTGCGCGCCGTAGCGCCACTCGAGCACCCGGAACGCCGGGTTCGCCGAGTACCCCCACGGGCAGCCCGCGTCGTTGTACAGCGTCACCCTGACCGGCTCGGCCATGCGTCAGAACTCCAGGCCGCGCCGCCGCTCGTGCCGCTCGAGCGCCAGGTCGATCAGCCGCTCGAGTAGCTCGCCGTAGCCGATGCCGGCGTGCTCGAAGAGCTTCGCGTAGACGCTCGTCTCGGTGAAGCCGGGGATCGTGTTCAGCTCGTTCACGAGCACCTCCCCGTCACTGCGGCGCACGAACATGTCGACCCGGGCCATGCCCTCGCAGTCGGTCACGACGAACGAGCGGACGGCGAGCTCCTGCGCCCGGGTCAGCTGCTCCGGTGGGACCCGCGCGGGGACGATCAGCTCCATCTCGCCCTCGACGTACTTGGCCTCGTAGTCGTACCACTCCTTGTTCGTGACCACGATCTCGCCCGGGGTGGAGGCGACGGGGTCGCGGTTCCCGAGCACGCCGACCTCGATCTCGATCCCGTCGACGAACTCCTCGACCAGCACCTTCTCGTCGTGCCGGAACGCGAGCGCGACCGCGGCCGCCAGCTCCTCGCCGTCGTGCGCCTTCGAGATCCCGACCGAGGAGCCGAGACGCGCCGGCTTGACGAACACCGGGTAGCCGAACGGGTTCTCGACCGGGTCGCCCGGGCGCAGCGTCACGTTGCGCGTCACCGGGATCGCCTTGTCGCGGAGCACCGACTTGAACTGGTCCTTGTCCATCGCGAGCGAGGAGGCGGCGACGCCGGCCCCGACGTAGGGGATGCCGGCGAGCTCGAGGAGCCCTTGCACCGTCCCGTCCTCGCCGAACGGGCCGTGCAGCACGGGGAAGACGACGTCGACGTCGCCGAGTCGCTGAACGACCGGCCCGCCCGGGAGGCGCGCGAGCGCCGTTCCCGCCGCCGGCTGCTCCGAGCCGGCGCCGAGGGCCCAGGCGCCGCCGCGGCTGATCTCGATCGGGACCACCGCGAAGCCGCGCGCCGTCAACGCCGCCGCGACGCTGCGCGCCGACGCCACCGAGACCTCGTGCTCGCTCGACCGTCCGCCCGAGAGAACCGCCACCCGCCGGTTCAAGGAGGCGTCGTCTGCGACGTCCCGGGCCCCGGCGCCGGCGGCGGCGCTGCCGTCGTCGTGGTGGCCGCCGTCGTCGTCTGCGTGGTCGTGGTGGCCTGGGTCGTCGTCGGCGTCGTTGCGGCCGTCGTGGTCGTCGGTGTGGAGGTCGTGGTGGGCGGTGTGGAGGTCGTGGTCGGCGGTGTGGAGGTCGTGGTCGGCGGTGTGGAGGTCGTCGTCGGCGTCGTCGGTGTCGTGCTCGGGGTAGTCGTCGAGCC
>Ga0335085_10016356_pt1 | contig 10725 bp, 7 predicted proteins | sample Lox_Sample_45_FD_206712 | JGI IMG/M metagenome (GOLD analysis project Ga0335085, IMG submission 206712) | Soil microbial communities from Loxahatchee National Wildlife Refuge, Florida, United States - Lox_Sample_4.5 | ecosystem: Environmental > Terrestrial > Soil > Wetlands | place: USA: Florida... | reverse complement strand
TTCCAAACTCGGAATGCGAAACGCGAAACGGGGGGGCGCGGGTTGAGTTTGGAGATTCGCGTGCCGTTTTTCAGCGGGCGTGTGAAGGCGGGGGTTTTGTCGATTTTTACGCGGCAGTTGGCGACGTTGATTGAGGCGGGGATGCCGTTGTTGCGCGGTTTAAGAATTTTGCGGGAGCAGGAGGAGTGTCCGGCGTTGCGCCGGATTTTGGATGAGATTTCGGATGGGATCGAGGGCGGCGGGTCGCTTTCGGAGGCGCTGGCGGCGCATCCGAAAGTTTTTAATGGTCTTTATGTGAACATGGTCAAGGCAGGTGAGATGAGTGGGGCCCTGGAAATTACGCTGCGGCGGCTGGCGGAGTTTCTGGAGAAGGCGCAGAGGATCAAGGGCAAGGTGAAGGCCGCTATGTTTTATCCGGTGGCGGTGATGGTGGTGGCGGTGGGGATCGTGTGTTTGTTGATGGGATATATCGTGCCGCGGTTCAAGGAGGTGTTCGATGGGTTGGGTGGGACGATGCCGCAGTTTACGTTGTTGGTGCTGGGGGTGAGCAAGGCGTTCAAGTCGCATTTTTTCCTGATTGCGGCTGGAGTGGCTGGGTTGTGGGCAGGGTTTTCGCTGGTGATTCGGACGCGGCGGGGGCGGTGGGCGTTTGATCAGTTTAAGTTGAAGGCGCCGGTGTTTGGGCCGGTGTTGCGGCGGCTGGCGATTTCGCGTTTTGCGCGGACGCTGGGGACGTTGATTGGGAATGGGGTGCCGATTTTGCAGGCGTTGAATATCGTGAAGGATACGACGGGGAATGTGGTGATCAGCCGGGTGATTGCGTCGGTGCACGATAGTGTGAAGGAGGGGGAGACGATCGCGGTGCCGTTGAAGGCGTCGCGGGTGTTTCCGGCGATGGTGGCGGGGATGGTGGATATTGGGGAGCAGACGGGTGCGTTGCCGGATATGCTGATGAAGGTGGCGGATAATTACGATGAGCAGGTGGATAATGCGGTGACGTCGATGACGTCGTTGCTGGAGCCGATCATGATTGTGTTCCTGGCGGTGGTGGTGGGGTCGATTGTGATCGCGATGGTTTTGCCGATTATTCATATCGTGACGGATGGTGGGTTGGGTGGGAGTGGGCAGGGAGGGGAGTAAAAGGGGAGGGGAAACATCGAACATCGAACATTCAACACCGAACATCGAATGGGAGAGCCGTTACACGGCTCGCAAGGACATCGCGGTCGGCGGGAAGCTTCGCGCTACCGGGAGGTTTTGATTAGAAGACCGAATGGTTCGTTATAAGAATTATCGGGGTTTCTGGTTGCGAGGTGGTGGAGGTGGGGTATAAATGCTTCATTGGCAAATCGGACGCTGCCTGTTCCCACACGTGTCGTCCGGAAAGCGAGAAATTCTATGAAAATGACGATCACAATCGTGTTGCTTCTCCTGGTGGCATTGGCGGGGGTGTGTTCTGCAAACGCGGCGACTTTGAAGATTGGCAGTCCGGCGCCGAAGTTGCAAGTGGCGAAGTGGGTGCAGGGCGAGCCGGTGAAGGATTTCGAGCCGGGCAAGGTGTATGTGGTGGAGTTTTGGGCGACGTGGTGCGGGCCGTGCCGGGAGTCGATTCCGCATTTAAATGCGCTTTACGAGAAGTTCAAGGACAAGGTCGTGGTGATCGGGCAGGATTGCTGGGAGAATGACGAGAGCGGCGTGCCGGCGTTCGTGAAGAAGATGGGGACGAATATGACGTATCGGGTGGCGTTGGATGACAAGAGCACGGATTCCAAGGGGGCGATGGCGATGACGTGGATGGAGGCGGCGGGGCAGCACGGGATTCCGACGGCGTTCATCGTGAACCAGAAGGGTGTGATTGCGTGGATGGGGCATCCAATGGGGATGACGGAGGAGCTTTGGGACCAGGTTGTGAGCGGAAAGTATGATGTGGCGAAGGCGGCAGCGGATTATGAGCAGAGGAATGCGGCGCAGCTCAAAATGCAGGAGCTGGAGGAGAAGTTCACCGCGGCGATGAAGGCGGAGAAGTGGGACGAGGCGAGTGCGGCCGTGGATGAAATGGCCAAGGCGAATCCGGAGAATTCGATCATGCCGGACCTGTTGCGTTTCCAGATTTTATTGAGGCAGAAGAATTACGATGCGGCATTTAAGACGGCGGAGAAGTTGAGCGACGCGCATCCGGATGTGGCGGGGTTGCAGAATGAGCTCGCGTGGACGTTGCTGGCGATGCCTGGGCTGGAGAAGCGGGACACGGTTTTGGCGGAGAAGATGGCGGTGCGGGCGAACAATGCGCTGGGCGGCAAGGAGCCGGCGGTGCTGGATACGCTGGCGCGCGCGCAATTCATGAACGGCAAAAAACAGGAGGCGATTGCGACGGAGCAAAAGGCCATGGACCTTTCCGAGGGCGCGCGGAAGGATGCGTTTAAGGCGACGCTGACGAGTTATCAGAATGGGAAGCTGCCGGATGCCGATTGAACGCGGAAGGCGGAACGCGAAACGTGGAAAAGGGGCGAGGGGCAAACCCGAAATGCGAAATCCGAGGGCCGAAAGAATTTCGAAGCCCGAAACCCGAAACGTTCTCCATCGGACCTCGCCCTACGATTTTCGGATTTCTTTCGGGCTTCGGATTTCGGGTTTTAACTACGGGAGATTGATCACGTCGATTTGCTTTGGGTCGCTGACGCCGAGTTCGAGGAGGGCGGCGTTGTCGTAGAGGTCGTGGTTGGCTTTGATGCCGGGGGCGTTGGCGAGTTTGCGCTGGCGGTCGAGTTCCTGGAGGGAGAGGACGTCGAGGGCGACGGGATCGCGGCTGAAGCGGAGTTGGTTGAGGATGGCGGAGTAGTGGAGGAGGCTGCGTTCTTCGCCCTCGTATTGGCAGATGAGGGCGTCGGTGATGTTGAGGACGACGCGGTCGCTGAGGGCGGGCAGGGCGTAGATCTCGGGGACGGCGCGGGCGAGGCGGTCGCGGTCGCCTTCGAAGCGGGCGAAGTTGTCGACGCTGCCGGTGGCGAGGCTGAAGAGGTTGCCGAAGACGCCGGCTTCGTTGTGGTTCATGAGCGGTGTGATGTTGATGATTTTGGTCATGTTGGTGCTCACGAGTTTTGAGACGAAGGATTTGCGGCCGATGCCTTCGCCTTTCTTCCCAAATTCAAGGTCGCCCCAGACGAGGTTTCCGAGGAGCGGGGTGTCGTAAAAGACGTTTTCGTCGTAGCCGGATTCGGCAGCGCCGGCGACACGGATGCCGAAGCGTTTGACGAGGCTGAAGTATCCGGCGAGGCGGAGGTCGATCTGGTGTTTGTCCCAAACGATGATGTGGTCGGGGGGCAGACCGGCTTTGAGGAGTTCCTGGACGACGACGGCGACGACGCCCGGGCGGGTGCCGCTGTTGGGGCCGGGTTCGGAGAAGACTTTGATGCCGACGGTGTCCTGGGTGGAGACGAGGCTGAGCCAGGCTTCGGTGGTGTTGGTCTTGCCGGTCAGGGTGGTGATGCCGCGGGCGACCATGCCGCGGACGACGCTTTCGCGCGGTTGAAAGGCGTCCGTGGCGTTGGGGTCCTGGACGATGACGACCTTGGCTCGCGGGGTGCTGTTATTGGTGGCAAATGCGAGATTGCTGGTTTGCGCGTGCGCGGCAGTGGCCAGAATCAGGAGCCAAAAACTAAAAACTTTACGTGACACGGCGCGAATGCTACCACGAGCTTTGATGCTGACCACCAAAAATGCGGGCGAGAAAAAAGGGCGAAAAGGGGAGGATATTCTTCTTGAGGACCCATTGATCGGGGAAAAATTTCAACATTCCACATCGAACATCGAACATCGCAGGGCGAAGGTGTTTGCGAAGGGGTTTTGCGGGATTTTTTGCGTGTTGGTTGCGGTGGCGTTGACGGGATGCAAGCCGCCAGGGCCGAGGGCGTTGTTGGCGGGGAAGGATTTGATTGAGCGGGGGCGTTACGCGGAGGCGGTGGAGCGGTTGAAGCGGGCGACGTCGTTGATGAGCACGAACGCGCAGGCGTGGAATTACCTGGGGCTGGCGTATCATCAATCGGGCGATGCGAATGACGCGGTGGATGCCTACAAGAAGGCGCTTGCGCTGGACCAAAATCTTGTGGAGGTGCATTACAATCTCGGCTGCCTGTGGCTCGAGCAAAATCGCCCGGACCTGGCCAAGGCGGAGCTGACGGCTTACACGCTGCGTCGCGGGGACAACGCGCCGGAGGGATGGGTAAAATTGGGCGAGGCGCAATTGGCGTTGCGGGATTGGGCGGGCGCGGAAAAAAGTTTGAACCAGGCGCGGCTGCTGGATGCGCAGAATCCGGAGGCGTTGAATGATTTGGGGGTAATCCAGATGCAACGGAATAAGCCGGCTGAGGCGGCGGGGTATTTCAACGGTGCGCTGAAGTCGAAGCCGGATTACGGTCCGGCGATCTTGAATCTGGCGATTGTGTCGCAATCGCAATTGAACAGCCGGCAATATGCGCTGGATCGATATCACGATTACCTGGCGCTGAAGCCGCGTCCGGCGAATTGGGAGGCGGTGGATGCGACGGCGCGCGCGTTGGAACGGGAGTTGAAAGGCACGAGCAGCGCGCCGGCGTCCATGGTGACGCGTCCACCGGCGCCGACGAATGTGGCGGCGGTTCCGGCGCCGCGGCCCGCGCCGCCGGCGGCGACGCGCGCGGCTCCGCCGAGACCTGAACCATCAGCGAACAATTCGAGGGCGAGTGCGCCGGGCGGGAATGTGCCGGTGGAGGTGACGCAAGTAGCGCCGGAGCCGGTGATTCGCGGTGCGGCGGACTCGGGAGGCACAGCGCAGCCGGCGGGTACTTCGAATCAGCAGGCAACCCAAACCCAGCATCGTGGATTTTTTTCGCGGGTGAATCCGGTGAATTTGTTTCGCGGTCCGAAGTCGAGCGAGTCGGATGGCACGACGGTTCAGCCGGCGACCACGCCGCCGCCAGTGGCGGCGGCGCCGGAGGCGAAGCCAATTGTTTATCCGCGGTATCACTATCATTCGCTGAGAAGGCCGGCGGCGGGGGATCGGGACGCGGCGCAGAGGGCATTCACGGAGGGTGCGCAAGCGCAGCAGGCGGGAAGGCTGGCGGAGGCGGAGGCGGATTACCGGCGGGCGACGCAATCGGATCCGGCGTATTTCGAGGCGTATTATAATTTGGGCGGGGCGAGCCTGCAGGCGGGGAATGTGGCGCAGGCGCTGGTGGCGTATGAGGGGGCGCTGGCGATCGATCCGGATTCGCACGATGCGCGTTTCAATTTCGCGCTGGCGTTGCGGCAGGCAAATTACCCGGTGGATGCGGCGCAGGAGTTTGAGAAGTTGCTGGCAAAAACCCCGAATGACGCGAATGCGCATTACGCGCTGGCGAGTCTTTATGCGCAGCAGTTGCGCGAGCCCGGGAAGGCACGCGAGCACTACGAAAGGGTGCTGGAGTTGAACCCGAATTTCCCCCAGGCGGCGGCGGTGCATGATTGGCTTTGGAGGAATCCGAGGTAAGGTTTTGGATTCGTTAGAAGAAAAATTCGGGAAGATGGTGGGGACGAAGTTTGCGGCGAGACGCCGCAAACCACACGCCGGAGGCGTGTGCTCTCCTTCAAGTTCCGCGTCCTGGAAATCGTCGAGCTATCGGTTGGTTTGCGCGTTGGATTGAGCCGCGAGGGCGCGACTTATCGCGCCCGGAGCGGGGGTGGTTCCCGATGGAATGCTTTTCGCCAAAAATGGGACGGGGACCGGCAGGATGCCGGTCCTGCATTTCTTGGCATAAATCCCGCTATTCAGTTTCTGCAAAGTCACGAAAACGCTTTATTGCGGAAATTGAAATGAGCCTGCCATTCAACTGGTTTGACATCGCGATCGTCGGCGTGCTGTTTTTGGGCCTGCAACGCGGGCGCAAGCACGGCATGTCCGAGGAGATCATTCTCGTGATGAAGTGGCTGGCGATTATTATCGTGTGTGGGTTGAGCTATAGCGTTATCGGGGATGTGATTGCGGACAACACGGTGTTCACCAAACTCTCGGCTTACCTGATGGCTTACATCGTCCTCGCTTTGGGCATCGCTGTAGCATTTTTGGTCATCAAGAAGATGACGAACGGCAAGCTGGTGGGCAGCGATGTTTTTGGCAGCGGGGAATATTATTTGGGGATGGTGGCGGGGATGGTGCGTTATTCGTGCATTCTCATTTTCTTCCTGGCGTTCCTGAATGCGCCGCTTTACACCAAGAGCCAGATTGCGGAGGACTTGAAATTTCAGAACGACGTTTACGGCAGTGATTTCTTTCCGAAACTCTACACGGTGCAGGAGGATATTTTTGAAAAGTCGTTTGTGGGTCCGCACATTCATGATCAACTGGGTTTTCTTCTGATCAAGAGCACGCCCCGTGAGAAAAAGGAGCTTCGGAAGGAACGACAGGTTGATACAGGTTATTGAGCGAGTTTGCGGTCTTCATCGTCCTCATTGCTCGAAGGGGAATCACCGAACATCCAACATCGAACGCTGAACATCCAATGCTGCGGAGGTGTGTTCTTTCCTGACTTTCGGGGTTTTTCGAGGGCGCGATTTTTTTGTGGGGATTGGTGCGGGGGCCGGGGCCGTTGACGCGGTCCGGCCCCCGGCCTTTTTTATTCAGGAGGTGAGAGGGGAAGGGTATCTAAATCATGCGTTTGTTGTTGTGCGGACCTTTTTCGTCATTCGCCTTCGAGGCGTGGCTCATGACGAAAAAGCGGTTTCAATCGACGGTTACCCAGGGTAGCTCGCTGTGCGAGCAACCCAGGGCTAGGTGATCGAACCCCGTTGGGGTTCTTAAAATGGCGCCGCTAGCCAGTCTCCTGAGTCATTGATTTCTTATAAAAATGTCTCGCCCTTTGGGCTTGGTTCTCTGCCTGAAACGATTACCCCGGGGCGTTGCCCCGGGCTATCACATTGCGGGCTTTCAGCCCTGACTCGGAGAGAGGTTTCGCCATCGGTATGTCGTCGAGCAATTCGAGCAACTATAGAACTTATTTTCGACTCAGGAGATTAGCGGGCGGAACAAATCAAGCCCATGGCAGGAATATCGTCGCGCGTTGCGCCGCTGAACGCGGCGCGGACAGCGCAGCGCGCTGTCCCTACGAAGTTACCGAATTTCTTGAAAGTTTGCTTCCGGGTTTCTGTTGCGGCATTCTGATTTCGTAAATGGCCGGCTTGTTTTCTGATTCGACCCTGGAGCAAATCCGCGCGGCGAGCGATATCGTGGATGTGATTGGCGCGTATCTGCCGCTGAAGCGCGCGGGGGCGAATTTTGTCGGGCTGTGCCCGTTTCACAAGGAGAAGACGCCGAGTTTCAATGTCAGTCCGCACAAACAATTTTTCCATTGTTTCGGGTGCGGCAAGGGCGGGGATGTTTTCACGTTTGTCCGGGAGTATGAGAGCATTGATTTTGTGGAGGCGGTGAAGCGGCTGGCGGATCGGGCGAAGATTCCGCTCGAGTACGAGCAGGGGGGCGCCGATCAGCAAACGAAATATCTCAAGGACACGCTGCTGCAGATTCATGAGCAGATTGCGCAGCGGTGGCATCATTGTTTGCTGAACGAAGCGGCGGGGCAAATCGCGCGGGATTATCTGGCGAAGCGCGGCGTGTCGGCGGAGGCGATTCAATTATTTCGGATTGGCGCGGCGCCGGACGCGTGGGATGACACGGTGAATTGGGCGCGGAGCAAGGGGCATGATTTGGCGACGGTGGAGAAGGGTGGGCTGATTATCCGCAAGGAGGAGACGGGGAATTATTACGATCGTTTTCGCGGGCGGCTGATGTTTCCGATTTGTGATGAGCAGGGGCGGGTGATTGGGTTCAGCGGGCGGGTTTTGTCCGGCGACGAAAAAACGGCAAAGTATGTGAACTCGCCGGAAACGCCGATTTTTACGAAGAGCAAGGTTTTTTTTGGGTTGGATAAATCGAAGCGCGCGATTTTGGATGCGGGCCTGGCGATTATTTGCGAGGGGCAGCTGGATTTGATCGCGTGTTTCATGGGGGGCGTGCAGAACATCGTCGCGCCGCAGGGGACGGCGTTCACGGAGCAGCACGCGCGGATTCTGAAACGTTATGCGGACGAGGTGGTGCTGTGTTTTGATTCCGATAATGCGGGCCAGAATGCGGCGGTGCGGGCGCTGGATCATTTGCTGGCGTCGGGAATGGCGGTGCGCGTGGCGGTGGTGCCGGCGCCGCATGATCCGGACAGTTTCATCAAGGCAAATGGAGGCGAGGCGTTTCGCAAGTTGATTGAGGGCGCGGAGGGATTTTTTGATTATTATTTGAACCGATTGTGCGCGACGAATGACGCGGCGACGGACAAGGGGCGGCAGGCGATTTTGCTCGGCATGGCGGACGCGGTGCATAAGACGGGCAATAGTGTTTTGATCGATAAGTTTGCGCAAAAGACGGCGCTGCGGCTGGGTGTGACGGCGGAGGCGGTGCGGGCGGAGTTCAAAAAGATTGGGCGGGGAAAACCGGCCGTGGCGGAAACGGACGGGGAACCGCCGGAGGAAGCGGCGCCGATGCAAAAGCCGTCGCCGCACGAGTTCTGGTTGTTGAAGCTGATTTTTCTGAACGAGGATTTGGTGGGATGGTGTTCGGTGAACGTGGAGCCCGGGTGGATTCAGCATCCGCTCGTGCTCGCGATTTTTTCGAAGCGCATCGAACTGCATCAGGCGGAACAATGGAACAATCTGGGCGTATTTTTAGAGGGGTGCGCGACACCGGAGATGCGGAGCCTGGTGACGGAGGCGGCGATGGAGAATCGGCCGATTCCGAATCCGCAGCAGCAATTGGCGGACGTGGCGTTACGGTTGCGGAATCAATTTATTGACCGGCAGCTGGGGGCGCTGATTCATCGGGCGAGCCAGCCGGAGGTGGATGAGGAGAAGCGGATGGAGCTGTTGCGGCAGCAGCAGGAGTTGAGGGAGATGAAACGAAGGCCCTTGGGAATGGCGGGAAATTGACGATTGAGGATTTACGATTGGCGATTTACGAGCTAAGGGCACGTTTCGAAAACTATTGAAACAGTTTCCTCCGGTGCCTGGCGTTAAACACCTGGCTGAAGCCAGGTGTTAATGAGAGTTAGGAATAGAAAAAACGGAGACAGGGAAGATGCCTGTCCTACGTTATTTTGCGCCTTGATCGATCCAGGCGCGGACAATGCCGACTTGTTCCGGGGTGAATTTGGGGTATTTCTTCTCGTCTTTGGGCGGGGGCATGAAGTCGTCTTCGTTGCCGAGGAAGGCGATGTTGGCGACGAGGAAGCTGTCGGCGCTTTTGCCGGGCTCGAGAACTTTGCCGTCGACGCCGCCTTTGAGCGTGCCGGCGAGGGTGTCGAGGCGCAGCTTGCCTTTGGGTTTCAATTCGCCGTGGCAATCAACACAGGATTTTTCGAAAAGAGGTTTGATGTCTTTGTCGAACGTCAGGCCTTTTTTATCGGAAGGCGGCGGGAGTTTGCTGACGTCGATGTCGGCGGCGGCCGCGAGGAAAGAAATCGCGATGGCGCCGGCGAGGACGACGGGAATTCGGGGATTCATGTTTTGCAGGGCGGAGTTACTTCGCGCCTTGATCAATCCAGGCGCGAATGAGGCCGATTTGTTCGGGGGTCAGTTGCTTGAGGCCCATTTTGTTTTTGGGCGGCGGCATGAAGTCATCTTTATCGCCGAGGTGGGCGATGTTGAGGACGAGCATGCTTTTGGCGCTGTTGCCGGGTTCGATGACTTTGCCATCTTCACTACCTTTAAGAATGCCTTCGAGGCTGTCGAGGCGGAGGTGGCCCTTCGGCTTCTGGGCGCCGTGGCATTTGATGCAGGTGGCGTCAAAAATGGGCTTGATGTCGGCGGCGTAGGTGACGCCCTGTTTGGGGGATGCGGGCGGGAGTTTGCTGGCGTCCACATCGTCCGCAAGCACGGTGGCGGAAATTCCAATGGCGCTGAGAATAGTCACTGCGAGTTTGAGCTTCATAAGTTGGATTGGCATGAATTTTAGGTAAGACGACGGAAAGGTCAAAAGGTTTCAATGTTGAAGAGGGGAACATCGAAGGAAAGAGGGCGAGGACGAGGGCGATAGGGGCGGTTTTACAAACGGGGGGTGAAATTGTAGGTGCGGGAAGGGCAGGGGTGTTGTTTGCTCTGGGCGAGTGAATGGAGTGCGAACAGAAGCGGCTTGGCTGAATAGCGTTGGCGGCGCGAATTCGTTTCGTGCTTGCAACGGCTGTTTGGATAAGCGTTTACTAGCGTCTGGCAGGAAGATGAGGCGCTTATGATTATCTACGCGATCTGTCTGGCTCTCGGTCTCTTATTCACTATTTTCAGTGTCGTAGCCGGGCATTTTTTTGATCACAGCGGGATGGGACATGACGTGGGCGCGGGCGGGCATGCGGAGGCGGGTTACGATCACAGCGGCGTGCCGGGGATGTCTTTTTTCAGCCCGACGGTGCTGGCGTGTTTTGTGACGGCGTTTGGGGCGGCGGGACTGATTTTCACTCGAATTGATGCCACGCGGAACGTCTGGATTAGCGCGCCGCTTTCGGCGCTCGTGGGTTTGCTGCTGGCTTTTGGCGCGTTCCTGCTGTTCAACGCGATGTTCAAGGCGACGCAGAGTTCGAGTGAATCGCGCGTGGCGTCGCTGGTTGGCCAGGCGGCTTCGATCGTGACGCCGATTCCGGAAAATGGAGTGGGTGAAATCGCGTATGTGCAGGGCGGCAC
>Ga0335085_10016355_pt1 | contig 10725 bp, 10 predicted proteins | sample Lox_Sample_45_FD_206712 | JGI IMG/M metagenome (GOLD analysis project Ga0335085, IMG submission 206712) | Soil microbial communities from Loxahatchee National Wildlife Refuge, Florida, United States - Lox_Sample_4.5 | ecosystem: Environmental > Terrestrial > Soil > Wetlands | place: USA... | reverse complement strand
TCACCGGCGCGTGCGGCGGGAGCACCGGGTGAAGGCGCGGGTCGCCGTCATCGGCGGGGGGCGCAACTGCGAGCACGACGTCTCCCTGGCCTCCGCGGCGGCGGTCGCCGCCGCGCTGGAACATACCGGCTACCGCGTGGTCCGGCTGACGATCGGCGCTGACGGCACCTGGCATGACGGCGGCGCTCACCTGCCAGGTCTCGCTGACGCCGTGCGCATACTCAGCGGCTGCGATGCTGCCGTGCCGGTCGTGCACGGCCCGCACGGGGAGGACGGGACCCTGGCCGCGCTCTGCGACCTCGCGGGTATCACCTGCGTCGGCTCCGGCTTGCGTGCGGGCGCGCTGGCAATGGACAAGCACGTCACCAAGCTCATCGCGGCCGATTGCGGGATCGCCACCGCACCGGCGGTCCTGCTGACCGCCGGCACCGCGGCCGGCTACCGCTGGACCCGCCCGGTCGTGGTCAAGCCCGTCGCCGCCGGATCCAGCCAGGGCGTCACCTTGGTCGACGGGCCCGGCGGGCTGCCAGCGGCCCTCGACGCCGCGTTCGCGCTGGATGACCGGGTACTGGCCGAAGACGTCATCACCGGCCGCGAGATTGACCTGGCCGTCCTGGGCCGCCCCGACGGCACCCGCATGATCGCACCCGCCCTGGAGATCGCGGGCGAGGGGATCTTCGGCTACCAGGACAAGTACGGCGGCCAGGCCGACCTGCGGGTCCCTGCTCCGCTCGGCGACGCTGACCGCACCGTGCTCGAGACCGCCGCCGTGACCATGTTCGACGCGCTCGGCTGCGCCGGGGTCGCGCGGATCGACTTCTTCCTCACGTCCGCAGGCCCGGTCCTCAACGAGGTCAACACCATGCCCGGCTTCACCGGGCACTCACAGGTGCCGAAGATGTTCGCCTGCGCTGGCCTGCCCTACCCCGAGCTCCTCGACCTGCTGCTCAGCGACGCATTGCCCGGGTCCGGCGATGCCGCTGTCAGCACCGGCAGCCACCATAATGGCGGGCGATGACAACGGTGCTGCTGGTCGAGGACGACCCGGCCGCCCGGCAGGGCCTGGAGTTGGCCTTGCTCCGGCTGGGCTACCAGGTGCGCCCGGCCGTCACCGGTGAGGCGGCGCTGGACGGCATCCGCCAGGGCGCGGCCGACGTCGTCGTGCTCGATGTGATGCTGCCCGGGGTGGACGGCTTCGAGGTGTGCCGGCGGCTGCGCCGCGACAGCGACGTGCCGGTCATCATGCTGACCGCCCGCGGCGACGACTTCGACATCGTGGGTGGCCTGGAGGCCGGGGCTGACGACTACGTGGTGAAACCGGTGGAGCCGCGGGTGCTCGATGCCCGGATCCGGGCGGTGCTGCGGCGGCTGGACCGGGCCGGCTCGCCGGCCGAGACCTATGGTGAGCTGGTGATCGACCGGGGCTCGCTGACGGTGGCCCTGGCCGGCCGGGAGATCTCGCTGACCCCCACCGAGCTGCGGCTGCTGCTGGTCCTGTCCGGGTCACCGCGGCAGGTATTCTCCCGGGAGCAGCTGCTCGACCTGGTGTGGGAACACGGCTACCTGGGTGATTCCCGGCTGGTGGATGCCTGCGTGCAGCGGCTGCGGGCGAAGATCGAAGCCGACACGTCCGGGCCGCGCTACATCCAGACGGTGCGGGGGTTCGGCTACCGGTTCGGGCCCGTGTAGCCCCACCACGGGAGGAGCCTCTGGTGCGTGCCCGCCTGATCGCCGCGTTCATCGTGGTGGCGCTGCTGGCCGCGCTGGCGTCGGCGTGGGTGGCCAATCTGATCATCCCGTTCTACCCGTCGGTTAGCCACCTGATCCGGCCCGCCCTGATCAGCCACCTGCTCAACTCGCACGTGCCGGGGGTCGGCCGGCGCCCGCCCGAGGGCCCTGGCGCCTTCCCGGCCCGTACCACCTCCGTCGCGTTCGTCCTGGCCGCGGCCGGGCTGCTGCTGGCGACGATCACCGGGCTGGCGTTCGCCGCGTCCCGCCGGGTGCTGGGGCCGGTGCGGCGGCTGGCCGAGGCGGCGCGGCGGATGTCGGGCGGCGATCTGTCGGTCCGGGTCGAGCCGCGGGGCCGGGACGAGGTGGCCCAGCTGGTCGAGGCGTTCAACACCATGGCCCTGGCGTTGCAGGACAAGGTCGGCGAGCTGGAGCGGATGGAGACCCGGGCCCGCCAGTTCGCCGGTGACGTCTCACATGAGCTGCGGACGCCGCTGACGGCGATGACGGCAGTGGCCGACATCCTCGGTGACGAGGCCGCCGCGGGCGCGGACGCCACCGCGGCGGCGCACCTGGTCGGCCAGGAGATACGCCACCTCAACCGCCTGGTGGAAGACCTGATCGAGATCTCCCGCTTCGACGCCGGCTCGGCCCAGCTGATCGCGGAAGACACCAGCGTCGCGGCCGCGGTGCAGGGTTGCCTGCGCGCCCGGAACTGGGCCGGGGTGTGTTGCGCGGTGCCTGATGGGCTGACGGTGCGGCTGGACCGCCGCCGGTTCGACGTCGTCGTCGCCAACCTGGTCGGCAACGCACTGCGGCACGGTGCCCCGCCGGTTACCGTCTGGGCCAGCATCCAGGCCGGCCGGGCGGGCGGCAGTGACCTGGTTCTGGAGGTCCGTGACCACGGCCCTGGCCTTCCCGCCGGTGCCATCGGGCACGTGTTCGACCGCTTCTACAAGGCCGACAGCGCCCGGGCGCGCTCGGAAGGCAGCGGCCTGGGGCTGGCCATCGCCCAGGAGAACGCGCGCCTGCACGGCGGGCAGATCGACGCCGCCAACAGCGCGGAAGGCGGCGCGGTGTTCACCGTCCGGCTCCCCGCCACACTGGCCCGGCGCCAGGTCCCGGCCCTGCGGCAGGCGGGCTCCTAGGGTTGTGACGGGCCCGTGACAGGCGCCGGACGCCGTCATCACACCGGCGCCGCATGGTTGCGGCATGCGCGACATAAGAACCGGCTCGCCGGCCGTCCCGATCGTGCTGGCCGTCCTAGCCGGCATTGCCGGGGTGGCCGTGACCATGGTGTGGCGCTCCAGCCCATCGGCTCAGTCAGCCGGCCCACCGCCCACCCCCCTGGCCCAGCCACCGGCGTCGCTGGGCCCGGTGCCGTGGCCGGAGGCTGGCGCTTCCGCCGCTGACATCACCGGCCTGGGCGTCGTGGCCGGGCCGGGCGCCCACCGGCGGGTCCCGATCGCGAGCGTCGCCAAGGTGATGACCGCCTACATCGTCCTGCGCGACCATCCGCTGACGCCGGGGCAGCCGGGGCCGGACATCGTTGTCCAGGCCGGCGAGGCCGCGGCCTACCCGGCCGAGGTACGCGATGGGGACTCGCTGGTCCCCGTCGCTGCCGGGGAACGGGTCAGCGAGCGCCAGGCGCTGGAGGCACTGCTGCTGCCGTCCGCGGACAACATGGCCTGGATCCTGGCCCGCTGGGACGCTGGCAGCCTGGCCGGGTTCGTGGCCCGGATGAACGCCGCCGCCCGCGCCCTGGGCATGACCGCCACCCGCTACACCGACCCCTCCGGTCTCGCCGCGTCCACCGTGAGCAGTGCCGCCGACCAGGTCGTCCTGGGCACGGCGGCCATGCACCAGCCGGCGCTGGCGGCGATCGTGGCCATGCGTTCCGCCGTCATCCCGGTGGCCGGCCTGGTCCGCAACCTCAACACCCTGCTCGGCCAGGACGGGATCGCCGGGCTCAAGACCGGCAGTGACTCCGCCGCCGGCGGGTGCGTGCTGCTGGCCTCCTGGCGGGACGTACGCGGCGGCGGGAGCAGGGTCCTGATCGTCGCGGCCGTGCTCGGCCAGCCCGGAACGGATGAGACCATCCTGCCCAACGCGCTGGGAGCCGGCCGTCATCTCATGCTCGGCCTGGGCCAGGCGCTCCAGCCAGGGTCGCGGCGGCGCGCCCGGCAACGGGCCTGATCGTTCGCCGCCCAGAGCACTGGGCACAATCACTGAGATGAGCGTGCAACGCTGCGGCCGAGGCAGCTGATCGTGGAGTGGCCGACGTCAGGGACGCCGAGGTCACGATTGTCGGTGGCGGGGCCATCGGGTGCGCGGTGGCCCATGTCCTGGCCGGGGCGGGCTACCGTGACATCCAGGTCCTGGAACAGGGCGAGCTGGCCGGCGCGACGTCGGGACAGGCCGCCGGGCTGGTCGGGCAGGTCCGCGCCAGCAAGGAGCGATGCCTGCTGGCGATGGCGTCGGTGGCGGTGTACGCCCGGATCGAGCAGGAGACCGGCTACCCGGCGGATTGGCGACAGACCGGGAGCGTGCGGATAGCGGCCACCCCGCAGCGGGCGGCGGAATTCCAGGCGCTGGCCGGCGTGGCCCGGTCAGCTGGGCTCGAGGTCGAGTTCCTTTCCACCGCCCGGCTGGCCGAGCTGTGCCCGATGCTGGACAGCACGCGGGTCACGGCGGCGCTGTGGTGTCCCACCGACGGCTACCTGCAGCCGCACAGTCTGGTGACTGCCTACGCCCGCGCCGCGCGTGACCAGGGAGTCACGTTCGCGACACACACCACCGTGACCGGATTGCGCATCATCGGCGGCGCGGTGCGGGGCGTGCACACCGACCGGGGCACGATCGCGACCGACATGGTGATCAACGCGGCCGGGCCCTGGGCCGGCGCCGTGGCCGCGCTGGCCGGCCAGCCCCTCCCGATCGTGCCGGTGCGCCATGAGTACTTCGTCACCCGCGCCGTCGCGGGCTGGCATAGCGATCTGCCCGTGCTCCGCCTCCCTGACATACGCCTTTACGCCCGGGCTGAAGGGCCCGGACTGCTGTGCGGAGGGTGGGAACCGAACGGGCACAGCCTCGACCCCCGCGGGGTGAGCATCGGGCAGGCCCTGGCCGTCGCACCAGACTGGGAGGTCCTATCCGGTTTCGCCCGCGACTTCGCCACATACGCACCCGACGTCACCGAGGCCGAGGTACGCGAGGTCTTCCGCGGTTTCCCGGCGTTCTCACCAGACGGCCGCTTCATCGTCGGGCCGGTGCCCGGCGTGCGCGGCCTGGTGATGGCGGCGGCCTGCAACGCCCATGGTGTCTCCGGGTCAGCGGGCCTGGCCGGGCATGTCCTGGACAGCCTGCAGCCAGACCCGTCCCCCTACGTCAAGTCCCTCAGCCCCAGCCGGTACTACCCGCCTACCTGGGACTGGGAATCCGCCCGCGCTCAAGCCCAGAGCGTCTACCAGGACTATTACAGCCTGTCACCCGTGGGCGGCTGAACGCCATCGCGCTGGACCGCGGCGATGAAGCCGTCTGGATCGACGAGGCTCACGATCAGTTGGGTGACCTTCGCCCGGCGGAAGAAGGTGCTGGGGGAGCGTTCCGTGCGGCAGGGCGGGTCGATCTCGATCTCTACGAGGCCGTGAGAAGAGCCATTCGCCAGCCAAGTGCCGCGCTTGGCATGCACGCCGATCGTTCCCCGCGTCTGATATGAGGACCGGGCGGCCCGGCGGACGGAGGCGCGCGGCACGTCGACCTTGAAGTCGGCCACCCGCAGCCTGAGCTGGCCGGCGTCGACCTCGATCCGCCACCTGGCCGGTCTTCCGCTGCGGCGGGAGACCGGGCCCAGCTCGTCGTAGCTGATCGAGAACCGTTCCGGTGCCACGCCCGGTTCGTTGCTACCGGCGGCCCGGAACTCCCTGATGACCTCGCGCCGGGCGGCGGCGTAGGACTCGCCGGTCTCCGCCATGCGCCGGCGGGCCGCCGCCTTGATCTTGTCGTGCGCCATCGTGTCCTCGATCCGGTGGCTTCGTCCCGGCGCCCAGCCACCGCAGAGTGATCACGATGGGAAGGAAAGAACTCACACGAGGGCTACGCCGCTCTTGTCCTCAACCGCTACCGCCAGCGCCGGGCCAGGGCAACTCGGAGACAGGCAGGTGTGTGCTGCCACGGCCAGCATAGCCCCCGGCGTCGTCTCAGCTACTGGAGCCCGGTGCGGACAGAGGTGATGCGCTGCGTGTTGAAACCGAGCCAGTGCATCCGCCCCACGTAGCGTGCGTGCTCAACCTTGAGGCAGCAGTCCATGATCACCGTCACGCCGCCGTCCTCAGCGATCCGCGCGCCCTCCTTGTTGATCACGCCGAACTGGCACCAGAGAGCGCCGGCGTGGACCGCCACGGCGTCGCGGGCGATGCCAGGCAGCGCATCCGGTGCCCGGAAGACATTCACCACGTCCACCGGCACCGGCAGGTCCAGCAAGCTGGCATAGCAGGCCTCGCCGAGGATCTCCGTCTCGCGGGGGTTGACCGGGATCACGCGGTAGCCGTGCCGCTTGAGGTAGTAGCCGACGAAGTTGCTGGCCCGCAGCTCGTTGCCGGACAGGCCGACGATCGCGATCGTCCTGGCGGTGTGCAGCACGCGCTGGATCGTCAGCGGGTCCTGGTACCGGGCGAGATCCATCATGTCCTGGCTACCTTCCGCCCAGCGCGGCGACCCGCGCGAAACCCTGCTCCAGATCCCAGATCAGATCGTCCACGGACTCGGTCCCCACCGACAGCCGCACCGTCCCCGGCCCAACACCCGCCGCCCGCAGCTCGCCGTCGCCCAGCTGACGGTGCGTCGTGCTGGCCGGATGGATGATCAGGCTCTTCGCGTCGCCGACGTTGGCCAGGTGGGACCAGAGCGTGACGCCGCCGATGAGCCCCTGCCCGCCGGCCCGGCCACCGGCGCAGTCGAACGAGAACACCGCGCCCGCCCCGCGCGGCAGGTACTTGTCTACCAGCGGCCGGTACCTGCTGCCCGGCAGGCCCGGGTAGGTCACGTTCGACGCCAGCTCGTGCGATTCCAGGAAGGCTGCCACCGCCCGCGCGTTCTCCACGTGGCGTTCCATCCTCAGTGACAGCGTCTCGAGCCCCTGCAGGAACAGGAAGGCGTTGAGCGGCGCGAGCGCCGCGCCGAGATCGCGCAGGGTCTCGGCCCGGAGCTTCATCAGGTAGCCGTACGTGCCGAACGTCTCGTGGAATTGCAGGCCGTGGTAGGCCGGCGAGGGGTCCGCGACCACGGGGAACCGCCCGTTCGACCAGTTGAACGTGCCCGCCTCGACGACGATGCCACCGATGCTCGTGCCGTGGCCACCGATGAACTTGGTCGCCGAGTGGATCACGATGTCGGCGCCCCATTCGATCGGGCGGCACAGGTACGGGGTCGCGAACGTGTTGTCCACGATCAGCGGCAGCTCATGCTCGTGTGCGATGGCCGCCACCGCTTCGATGTCCAGCACGTTGCCGGCCGGGTTGCCGATGGTCTCCCCGAAGAACGCCTTGGTGTTGGCGCGGACCGCCTTCCGCCACGCCCCGGGGTCGTCGGGATCGACCCAGGTCAGCTCCACGCTCATCTTGCGCAGCAGGTGCTTGAGCTGGTTCACCGTCCCGCCGTAGAGGGCCGAGGACGAGACCACGTGATCACCTGGCTGCAGCACCGTGAAGAGCGCGCCAGCCTGTGCGGCGATCCCGCTGGCGAACGCCACCCCGCCCGCACCGCCCTCGAGGTTCGCCACCCGCTCCTCGAAGACCGCGACGGTCGGGTTCATGATGCGCGAGTAGGTGTTCCCGTACTCCTGCAGGTTGAAGTACGCCGCCGCCGATTCCGGGTCCTCGAACACGTAGCTGGTGGTCTGGAAGATCGGCACCGCCCGCGCGCCCGTGTTCGGGTCGGGCCGCTGCCCGGCGTGCAGCTGCCGCGTCTCGAACCCGAACGTGCGGGGTTCCTCGGCCCCGGCGGACTGGCCCGGCTGGTCGGTCACGAGAGGTCCTTCCTCGAGGTCATCCGCTGGCCCGGCCCCCGGCCAGGCGGTGCTGGCCCAGAAACTGGCGGATGATGGGCGTCTGCTGCGCTTCCTCGAGCAGGAAGCAGTCGTGCCCGTACGGCGCCTCGATCACATGAAACTCGGCTGGTCTGCCCAGGCGGCCAAGCGCGCCGGCGATCTCCCGCGACGCGGCGGGCGGGTACAGCCAGTCGGAACTGAACGCGATCAGCAGTGTCCGCGCCGAGACGCCTGCGAGCGCGCGCTCCAGCGACCCGCTCCCGTACTGCCGCGCGAGATCGAAATACGTCAGCGCGCGCGACGTGTAGAGATAGGTGTTGGCATCGAAGCGCCTGACGAACGTTCCGGCCTGGTGGCGCAGGTAGCTCTCGACCTCGAACTCCGGTTCGGTGATCGTGTAGCGGATGTCGTCGGCGAACTGCAGCCGCCGCCCGAACTTGTCGCTCAGCGCCAGCGCGGACAGGTACGTGACGTGGCCGACCATCCGCGCCACACCCAGGCCGGCCTCGGGCGTTCGGCCGGTGCCGTAGTAGCGGCCGCCCTGCCAGGCCGGGTCCCGCATGATCGCATCACGCGCGATCGCGTTCCAGGCCACCCCCTGCGGGTGCAGGGCGTGGGTGCTGGCGATGGCCACGATGGCCTCGACCTGATCAGGAAACAGGACCGCCCACTCGAACGCCTGCATCCCGCCGAGCGAGCCACCGGCCACGGCCGCCAGACGCTCGATCCCGAGCACGTCCAGGAACGCGCGCTCGGTCCGCACCATGTCCGCGACAGTGATCACCGGGAAGTCCGGGCCGTATGGCTGGCCCGTCAGCGGATCGGCCGACGATGGCCCTGTTGTCCCGCGGCAGCCCCCCAGCAGGTTCGTGGAGACCACGAAAAAGCGGTCGGTATCGAACGCCTTGCCGGGGCCGATCATCCCGTCCCACCAGCCGAGCCCCTTGCGGGCCACGCCGTCGCGATCCTCGGCCCCGAACCCATCACGGGTGCTCTCTTCGGGCGGTGTCGTCGCGAAGCCTGCCGCGTGGGCGTCGCCGCTGAGCGCGTGGCACACCAGAATGACGTTGTCGCGCCGGGGTGAGAGGGTGCCGTAGGTCTCGTACGCCACGCGGATGGGGTACATCTCCCGCCCGCAGTCGAGCCGCACCGGCTTGGGCAGGTCGAGGTACTTCGTCTCGACCGTACCGACCGAGCCGGCCGCGAGCGCCGGGGCTGGCTCCGCCATGGGGCCTATCGTAACCACACCTGGTCAGCCTATTGCCAACTGCCCTGATCGGAAATCTCGGATTCGGGGGCATTCGGTTCCGGTGTTTCGGCCAGCCGGGCGCGCAGCCGCTTACGGACTTGGTCGGGGGTGTAGGCGCGGCGGCGCCGTTCGGCGCGGACGATCACCACCCCGGTGGCGGCCACGCCTGCGAAGGCGGCCAGTCCCAGCACTTTCGGCCAGCGCATCTGCATAGGCTAAAGCAATGCCCGCCGCCAGCATCACCCTGGACCAGGCCGTGGATCTGGCCCGCACCGGTGATGTGTGGCTGTTCCGCGGTCGGACCATGGCCGACCGGGCCATCCAGGTGGCCACCAACAGCCCGGTCAACCACGTGGGCATGTCCGTGGTCATCGAGGACCTGCCGCCACTGATGTGGCACGCCGAACTGGGCCGCTCTCTGCCCGACGTGTGGGCTGGGGCCCGCCATCGCGGGGTCCAGCTCCATGACCTGCGCGAAGCCATCCTGGTCTGGGCGCACCGGTATGGCCAGCGGGCGTGGCTGCGCCAGCTGGACCCACCGGCCACCCCGGAGATGGACGATGCCGTGCTGCGCACGATCGCCCGGCTGGATGGCACCCCGTTCCCCTCCACCGCCCAGCTCGCGTCGCGGTGGCTGGCCGGCCGTGCCCCCGCCATCAGGCACCAGGCCCGCGGCACGGACCTCGAGACCGCCTACTGCGCGGAGGTGCTGGCCGTGACCTACCAGGCCATGGGATTGCTGGCCGGCGCCCGGCATGCCAACTGGTATGACGCCGGCCGCTTCTGGAGCGGCGACCACCTCGGCCTGTGCGCGGGCTTCCGGCTCGGCGGCGAGATCGCCGTGCACATCCCTCCCGCCACAGACCTGCCGCGCGCAGGCGCGCCCGGCTAGGCAGACGGGAGAACCTCGTCGAGCGCCTGGACCACGAGGTCGGCGTGCTCGGGCCGGAACACCAGGGGCGGCCGGATCTTGAGCACGTTTCCGGCCGGGCCGGTGGCGCTGAGCAGTATTCCCCGCTCGCGCATGGCCTCGGTCACCTGGTGTGCATGCCCGGCCGCTGGCCCGCCTTCCTCGTCGATCAGCTCGACGCCGAGCAGCAGGCCCTGACCCCGGACGTCCCCGATCAGGGGATGGCGTGCCGCCAGCGTCAGCAGGCCCTGCCGGAGGTAGGCGCCGACCTGGCCGGCGTTGGCCACCAGGTCCTCATCGTCGATGACGGCCAGGACCGCGAGCGCGGCCGCGCAGGCTACCGGGTTACCGCCGAACGTGCTGAACAGCTCGACTTCCTCGGGGATGGCGTCCAGCAGCTGCGACTTGACCACCAGCGCGGCGACCGGGAAGCCGTTGCCCATCGGCTTGCCCATCACCACCATGTCGGGGGTGATCCCGGAGGCCTGGAAGCTCCACAGGTGCGTCCCGGACCGGCCGTGACCGGCTTGCACCTCGTCGGCCACCACCAGCCCGCCTAGCGCCCGCGCCCGGCGGGCGGCCTCCTGCAGGTAACTGGGCGGAGGTGACAGGATGCCGTCCGCGGTGAAGCCGGGATCCAGGTAGATGGCAGCCAAACCGCGGTCGCCGAGCGCCCGGGCGGCGTCATCGAGGTGGGCGGCGTAGCGCTGCACCCAGCCGTCGTCTTCCCGGCGGTACGGGCCCCGGTACCCGTCCGGTGCGGGGATCGTGGCGACGTGGGCAGGCCGCTCC
>Ga0335085_10016352_pt1 | contig 10726 bp, 8 predicted proteins | sample Lox_Sample_45_FD_206712 | JGI IMG/M metagenome (GOLD analysis project Ga0335085, IMG submission 206712) | Soil microbial communities from Loxahatchee National Wildlife Refuge, Florida, United States - Lox_Sample_4.5 | ecosystem: Environmental > Terrestrial > Soil > Wetlands | place: USA: Florida... | reverse complement strand
CGACCGCGGCTACCTCTCGCCCTACTTCGTGACCGACGCCGAGCGGATGGTGGCGGACCTCGAGGACGCCTACATCCTCATCCACGAGAAGAAGATCTCGAACATGAAGGACCTGCTCCCGCTGCTGGAGCAGATCGCCCGCTCGGGCAAGCCGCTCCTCATCGTGGCCGAGGAGGTCGAGGGCGAGGCGCTCGCCACGCTCGTGGTGAACAAGCTGCGCGGCACGCTGCACGTCTGCGGCGTGAAGGCCCCCGGCTTCGGCGACCGCCGCAAGGCCATGCTGGAGGACATCGCGATCCTCACCGGCGGCCGCATGATCGCCGAGGAGCTCGGGCTCAAGCTCGAGCAGGTCGCGCTGAAGGACCTCGGCCGCGCGAAGCGTGTCACGATCGACAAGGACAACACCACGATCGTCGACGGCTCCGGCAAGAAGGAGGACATCGAGGCACGGGTGAAGACGATCCGCGCCCAGATCGAGGAGACCACCTCCGACTACGACAAGGAGAAGCTCCAGGAGCGCCTCGCCAAGCTGGTCGGCGGCGTGGCCGTCATCAACGTCGGCGCGGCCACCGAGACCGAGATGAAGGAGAAGAAGGCCCGGGTCGAGGACGCGCTGCACGCCACCCGCGCGGCGGTCGAGGAGGGCATCGTCCCCGGCGGCGGCGTCGCGTACCTGCGCTGCCTGGCCGCGATCGGGAGCGTGAAGGTGAACGAGGGCGAGAAGTTCGGCCTCGACATCGTCCGCCGCTCGCTCGAGGAGCCGCTCCGCCAGATCGCCGGCAACGGCGGCTACGAGGCGTCGATCGTGGTGAACAAGGTGAAGGAGTCCAAGGAGACCGCCTACGGCTTCAACGCCGCCACGGGCGAGTACGAGGACCTCGTGAAGTCGGGCGTCATCGACCCGACGAAGGTGTCCCGCTACGCGCTCCAGAACGCGGCGTCGGTCGCCTCGCTGATGCTCACCACCATGGCCCTCGTCGCCGAGAAGCCGAGGGACGAGGACAAGGCGGGCGGCGGCATGGGCGGCGGGATGGGCGGCGGCATGGGCGGCATGGGCGGGATGATGTAGCTCGGTTCGCCGCCGGCGGCGGCGAACCTCAGGGCCGAGCCGCCCCGGTGGGGGCGGCGAGGCGCTCGAGCAGGATCGAGACGTGGAAGGGCTCCCGGATCACCGGGGGCCCTTTCCCTTTGTAGCTTGCTCGCCCTGATGCGGTTTGCCAGCATGACCGCATGCACGCTCGGTCCGTGCGGTCGCTGGCTCTCCTCCTCTGCCTGCTCCCCTCACCGCCCGCCCGCGCCTCGGACGACTTCAAGTGCGAGGCGCGCGGAGGAAGGCCCTGGCGCGAGGTCACGACCGAGCACTTCGTCGTGGCGACCGACCTACGTGCGAGCGCGGCGACGGAGCTGGCCGAGGAATTGGAAACGATGCACCACGCGGTCCAGTACGCGCTCTTCACGAAGCCCCCGCCGATGCCCGGACGGCTCCGGGTGATCGCCTTCGACGACGACGACGAGTTCGAGAGATTCGCGCCCAAGAACGCCGCCGCGTACTACAGCCCCTCCCCCCAGGAAGGGCCGATCATGGTGATGCGCTCGCACTTCGCCGAGGAAACCCGCTACGTCGTCGCTCACGAGCTCGCCCATCACGTGCTGGCGAGGGTGCTCGCCCGCCAGCCGGCCTGGTTCGCCGAGGGCATGGCCTGCTACCTCGAATCGGTGGGCGCCAACGGTCCGGACGCGACGCCCACGGTGGGCGGCATGTCGAAGCGCTGGCACCGGGCGGTGTATCCCTACATGGGCGGGGTGTCGAAGGTCCTGCGCGCCCGGGGCCTGATCTCCTCCGACCAGGAGGCCTCGGAGAAGGAGTACGGCACTGCCTGGGCCCTCGTTCACTTCCTCATCAACACGAGATCGAAGGAGTTCTTCGATCTCATGGGCAGGTTCCAGCGGGCCCAGGAGCCCGACGCCGCGTGGCTTGAGGTCTTCCCGCAGTGGAATCCGGGCGACGCCAAGGCCATGGCCGACCTCGACGACCAGCTCGGGAAGTACCTCGCGCACGGCAGCTTCGGGTATCGGACCATCCAGCTCGACAAGGACCACCCGGTCGCGCAGCGCGCGATGAGCGCATCCCAGGTCCACGACCTCCGCCTGAGCATCCCCCGCCGTGAGGATTCCATGGCGGCGATGGAGAAGTCCCTTGCCGCCGAGGCGGCGGAGGCCTTGAGCGAGGATCCCGCCAACGTCGGCGCTCTTCGAGTGCAGGCCGCCCACGACAAGGCCAGGGCTTCCGCGCTCGCGGAGATGGCCGTGAAGGGACATCCGGAGGACTACCGGGCATGGCTCTTCCGGGGAGGGACGACCGAGGTCCCTGCCGCCCGCGAGGCGGACTACCGGAAGGCGCTGGAGCTCGCGCCCGAGTCCGAGACGGCGTTGAACGAGCTCGCCTGGCTGCTCGTGTCCACCGAGCGCGAGGGGGAGGCCCTTCCGCTCGCGAAGAAGGCGGCATTCCTCGCTCCCTGGAGCGCGCCCACCCTCGACACCCTCGCCGCCGCTCTCCAGGGGCTCGGCCGGTGCCAGGATGCGCTCGCGATCCAGCGCCGAGCGGTGGACGTGCTCACGGAGCAGGCGTCCGCGGAGACGCGCAAGCGCTACACCGACCGCGTCGACGCCCTCGCCGCGAAGTGCGGCGCCCCGGCGCCCGCCCCCGCCGCCGCCCCGCCGGCGAAGAAGCCCTAGACCGGCCTCCGCGAGATCGGCGCCCTGCCCCGCCGCGACGGCGCCGGCTTCCCGCGCGCGGGCAGCACCGTGAACCGCGCACCCGGGAACGTCCTTCCGTTCACGACGAGGTCCACCGCGTGCGGGCCCGGGTTGGGCTTCCGCGTCGAGTGCACCGCGAGCGAGATCGTCTTCGCCACGACCGCGCTCGCCCCGGGCGCGAGCTCGAGCGTCCGCCCCTTCATCACCTTCGGCCTCGCCCGGCCGTCCTTCTTCACGAAGTGCACGGCGAGGTCCACCGCGAGCGACTGCGGCGCCCGCGACCTGCTCGTGAGCGTCGCCCGGAACGCGACCTTGCCCCCGATGCGGACCGCCGCCGGCTCGACGCGCGCACCGGTCACCTTCACCCGCGGCGGCGCGCCGTGGCCGAGGAGCGACAGCGCGCCGCGGTCGCCGCGCTTCACGAGCGTGCGCAGCGCATGACGAACGAGCGCCGTCCGCTCCGGGCTCGCCCCGGCGAGCCAGCGACGGCAGGTCTCGACGACGAGCTCGGGGTGGTCCTTCGCGACGTCGTTCACGTGGTTCGCGACCGACCGGCGCACGTACGGCTCGGGGTCGTCGCGCAGGAGCTCCACGAGCGCGAGGCCCGGCCGCGGATCCTCGACGAGCCGGTCCACGCGGGTCGCCCAGGGCAGCCGCGGCCGCGTCCCCTCCGAGACGAGCCGGCGCACGTGCACCGAGGGATCGCGGGCCCACTCCCGGAGGAGCGCGAAGGTGCGCTCGGGCCAGCGGTCGAGGAACGGCCGGATCGACCATTCCGCCGTGAAGCGCCGCGTGAGCGCGTGGTTGGCGCGCATCGAGACCTCGAAGTGCTCGACGCCGTGGTCGCGCACGAAGGCCACGTGGGGCAGGTACAGGAAAGGCGTCATGCCCTGCCCGGCCAGCTCGTTCCCGTCGATCTCCGGGCCGAGCGAGCGGACGAGCACGTCCACGGCCGCCTCGTAGTCCGCGGGCAGGTGCCGGTGCAGCGCGGCGGCGACGTGGATGCCGCGGGCCAGCAGCTCCAGGCGCGAGAGCCCGCGCGTGGCGTCGGCGACGAAGTCGCGCCGGTCGAACTTTGGATGAACCCGGCTCACCGCGGCGGCGATCTCCTCCACCACGCGACGATCGAAGAACGACTTCAGGGTGGCGGCCACCGGGCTCCGATCAGGAACGGCCGAGGTGGGGAAAGAGCAGACCCGCCGCCGAGGCGAGCAGCGCGACCGCCCGGTCGAGCCAGATCCACAGCGGGATGGCGCAGAGGAGCCCGGCGAAGAACGACCAGGCGCGGCGGTGCGCCCACTCGAGCTGGATCGCGATGAGGACCGAGGCGCCGAACATCGCCAGCGTCAGGATGCCCCCCACGAGGAGCGCGGCCGGCCAGCTGAGCCCGAGCGCCCGGAGGGCGGTTCCGATCGCCACGAGGCCGGCCACGTTGAGGAGGTCGCGGCCGCTGCCGGCCCACCACGCGCGCTGCTCCTCGTGCTGGAGGCGAATGCCGATCTCCTGGACGAGCAGGAAGGCGATCACCGCGGCCGCGTAGGCGGCGGTGGCGAGGGCGGCGGCGGCTCCCTGCCTCGGCTCGATCGTCCACACGCTCCTGGATGGTAGCGGACCCGCAGGCGGGGAGACACCACCGGAATCTCAGTGCAGGGTGTTCCTCGCGTCCGCCGGGTCCGGATCCGGGCGCACCGCCCGCGCCTCCGGCGCGGAGCCGTCGGCAGGCAGCACCAGCCTCGCCCGCGCGCCTCCCCGTTCCCGGCGCTCGAGCGAGAGCTCGCCCCCGTTCCGTCGGGCGAGCGCCTGCGCCAGCGTGAGCCCGAGGCCCGGGCCCTCGCCGGGCGGCTTCGTCGTGAAGAACGGCTCGAACGCCCGCGCCAGGGCCTCGGCGCTGGGCCCCGCCCCGTCGTCCTCCACGAGGAGCTCGATGCGCCCGTTCGGCGCCCGCACGGCCGTGAGCGTGACCGTGCCGCGCCGGGCGGCGGGTACCGCCTCCGCCGAGTTCTGGAGCAGGGCCAGCACCGCGTGGTGCACGTCCTCCTCGGGCGCCGCGACCCGGATGCCCTCGAGGCGTCCGATCACGAAGTCCACCCGCCCATCCACCGCGCGCGTGGCGGCGTCGTCGAGGGCGCGCCCCACCGCTTCCGCAAGATCGCAGGTCCGGCTGCCTCCACCGTGCGCGGCGAGCCGGCCCGCCTCGGCGAGCCTCCGCACGAGCGCCGTGATCCGGCTCATCGCCGCGGTGCCCTCCTCGGCGGCCTCGAGGATGTCGGTCAGGTGCGGACCGCCGTCGGCGTTCTCGACGATGAAGCGCAGGTTGGCGGTCACCGCCGCGGCCGGGTTGTTCACCTCGTGGGCGATTCCCGCCGCGAACTGGCCCAGCGAGGCGAGGCGCTCGGCCTCGTGCAGCGCCACCTGGGCCCGGGTGAGCAAGCGCGTCCGCTCCTGGACCACCGCCTCCAGGCTCGACCGCAGGGCCGCGAGCTCGCGGGCCTCCTGCACGAACCGGGCGGTCGTGGCCGCGGCGACCGCGGCGATCGGCAGGACGAAGCCGGCGTCGAGGAGGTAGGGCGTGCTGATCACGCCCGCCGCGTTGAGGATGTCGTTCAGCGCCATCGGGAACATGAGCCCGACGGAGACGGCGTGGAAGGCCGCGAGCGGGACGCCCTTCCTGTGCGCGTGGGCGAAGCGGATCATCACCGGGACCAGCCCGATCATGGCGATGTCCACGAGGACGTCGCCGAGGGTGGTCGCGGTGACGTCGCGGTAGACGAGGTGCCCGCCGAGGAGGACGTGGGCGCGGGCGGTGCTCACGTCGAAGAGCCGGTAGGGCAGGAGCGCCGCCGGCAGCGCCAGGCATGCGTAGAAGGACCGCCAGACGAGCGCGAGGGGCCGAGGCTTCGTGCGGGCGACTCCGTCGGCGTACCACAGCCAGGCCCAGACGCCGAGGTAGGCGAACGCCAGCTGCAGCCCGGACGCGACGGGCAGGAGCGCATCCGCCAGCCCCGCGTTGGTGGCCGCGCCGACGGCCGCATAGGACGCTCCCGCCAGCGAGGCCCCCGCGAACCAGCGCTGGTGACGCCATCCGGGCGCCCGGGCGATCCGGAGCGAGAGCGCCGCCGCCACGAGCCCGATGGCCGTGGCGGCGGTGGGGATGAGCGCGCTGAGGTTGATGGTGCCCGTGTGGGACTCCCGTGGTCGAAATGTCCGCCCGCCTCGAAGCACGTCGGGTGCCGGACGCGGGTTCCCCAACCGGCCGGACCCTCGGGTCTTTCTGGCTCGACTGACAGGTCGGCCGGCACTCGGGTACGGGCGACCCGCTCACCGGCCGCTGACGAGGGCTGGCGTCCCGGAGGACGGCCCGCTGGTCCCGCGCCCCAGCTGCCCGCGGTCGTTCGCGCCCCAGCACATGACGCCGCCGTCGGAGAGCAGCGCGCAGCCGTGCGCCGACCCCGCGGCCAGGTCGGAGGCCAGCGGCAGATCCGGCGTCGCGAGGCCCAGCACCGCCGGGGGCCCCCCGAGCTGGCTCGACGTGTTCGACCCGAAGCACGTGGCACCGTCGGCCACGCCGATCGCGAGCGCACACGTGTGGGCGCGGCCCGCGGCGATGCGCGTGGGGGTGGGCGCGGTGCCGAGGTCCACGGTATGCGGCGTCGCGAAGGAGGCCTGCGTGTTCAGTCCCGCATCCGACTGGCCGTCGGAGTTGCCGCCCCAGCACTGGACCTCCGCGCCCGGGCCGGGATCGACGACCGCGCAGGTGTGGAAGGCGCCGGCCGCCACCGCCTGCGCCCCCGAGGCGACCGCGAGCACGGGCGACGGCCGGTTCGCCCCGCTCCCGTCGCCCAGCTCGCCGAGCTCGTTGTCGCCCCAGCAGTGGACCGCCCCGCCGGCGATGGCGCAGGTGTGCCGGTCGCCCACGGCGATGACCTGGGCGGCCGACGGCAGGGCCACCACGGGCCCGGGCGTCAACCGCTGAACCTGGTCCCCCACGCCCAGCTGGCCCCAGGCGTTGCCGCCCCAGCAGCGCACGTCCCCCGAGGCGAGGAGCGCGCAGCTGTGGCCGTACTCGGTGAACGGCCCGATGCTCGGCCCACCGCCCGCGGCGACGGCGCTCGCGCCGGTGAGGCCGCTCACCTTCACCGGACGGGCGGAGGTCGTCGTCGTGCCGTCGCCCAGTTCGCCCGTGGCGTTGTCGCCCCAGCACCACACCTCGCCGGCGGCGACCGCGCAGGAGTGGAAGAAGCCCGCCGCGAGCGCGGTGGCCGCGGCCGGCAGGGCCACGGCCGCGGGGCGCGAGCGGTCCACGACCGTCCCGTCACCGAGCTGGCCGTGCTCGTTCGCCCCCCAGCAGAGCACGCCGCCGCCCTCGGCGAGCGCGCAGGCGTGGCCAAACCCGGCGGAGACCGCCACGGCCTTCTCGCAGGCGTCCCCGCTGCGCAGGAGCCCGGGCCGGCACTCGATCGCGCACGCGTGCGCCTCCGTGCAGACCGCCGAGGCGTCGGGCCCCGGCGGAGGCCCGGCCGTGCAGTCCGAGCAGGCAGCGCCGCAGTGCGAGGCGTCCTCGGCGACGCATACGTCGCCGCAGCGCACCTGCCCCGACGGGCATGGCGGACTGAGGATCGCCGGGTCGGCGCGGTGGTCCACGAGCGAGTCGCTGCAGCCGGCCAGCGCGGCGCCGAGCGCGAGGCCGGCCGCGAGCGCGGCGAGGAGCGGAGCGTGGCGCGCGGGTGCGGGTCCCATCGTCAGAACCCCCACAGGACGAGCACCGAGGCGTGCGCCCCGGGCAGGAGCGTGCGCTCGAAGTTCAGGTTGGCGAGCTGGTAGCCGACGCCGGCGTCGAGCCCGAAGCGGAGCGGACCGAGCGGCGCGGTCACCATCGCGGCGAGCCCGCCCCAGGCGATCACCGAGCCGAAGCTGCGGCGGTCCTCCAGCCGCTGCCAGGCGTAGCCGCCTCCGAGCTCCGGGCCGGCCTCGACGAGGACCGAGCCCGTGTTGAGCGGGTAGAGCGCCGCGGCGGCGGCGCCGGAGTAGACGAGGTCGAACCTGAGGCCGTGGTCGTTCACCGTCCCGGCCGAGTAGTCGAGGCGCACGCGAAGGCCCATGGGGCCGATCTCCTTCCGCACGCCGAGGCGGATGGAGGGGGTCATGCCCCAGCTCGCGGGCCCGACGGTGCCCCCGCCGAACCCCGCGAAGACGAGGCCCGGCTTGGGCCCGCCCTTCGAGCGCGCCAGCTCGTAGCGGGTGGGCGCGAGCGGCGGAAGAACCTGCGTCGGGCCCGGCGCGAGCGAGATGTCCGCGATCGCCCGACCCTCGGCGGCGCGGCGCTCGACGCGGTACGGGCCCGCCGGCAGCGCCAGCGTCACCGTCTTCGTTCCGCCGTCCACCTCGGCCACGATCCGCATGGGCCCACGCAGGACGTAGGTCGATCCGGGGTCGGGGGGGATCGCGAGGCGGGCGTCGGCACGGCGCAGGTCGGAGAGCACCACGTCGCCTCGCCCGGACATGCGGAAGTCGTACGTGGGGTGCTGCGGCCCCACGACGGTGGCGAGCGTCCCCGCCCGCGTTCGGGCCGCCGTGTAGCGGAAGGCCTCACCGAGGGTGACGAGGCCGTCGCCGTCCGCGTCGCCGGCCCCGCGCAGCGCGATCTCGAGGTGGTGCGTGAAGAAGCTGCCTCCCAGCGCGGCCGACTCCTGCGCCGCCTCGCCGACCGCGGTGGAGGCGACGAGGGCGGTCCCGCGCACAGGCTCGTCGGCAGGCAGGGCGAAGTCGAGCGCAGGGGCGGCGGTCGCGCCTTTCACCTGGGTGAGCAGCCCCGATTCGCAGGCGTCCACGATGGCCACGCGGGCCTCGGCGGCGCTCCCCCCCACCCGCTCGCGCAGCTCCTCGAAGGGCAGGACCGATCCGCCGAGCTCGAGCCCGCCGGCGGCGGCATGGCCCGAGAAGAAGAACACGAGGAGCGGGTGGTCGCCGGCCGCGCGGGACCCCCGGATGCGGGCCTCGACCGCGTCGAGGGCCCGCCGCACCTGTCCGGCGTCGGCACCGCGCAGGAGCACGGCGCGGTCCTCGTCGAAGTCGCCCAGCTCGACCAGCGTGCGCCGGAAGCGCTCCGCGTCGCGCTCGGCGAACCAGAGCCGGGGCCGGGCCGGATCGCCGGCGTCGTTGCCCACCACGACGGCGAAACGGGCCGCGGTGCCCGCCCGAGCGGGACCGGCGGCCAGCGCCAGCGCCGCGATCGCGGCGAGATGTGCTGCGCGGTACATCGCCCGTTGCCTAACGCCCCTCCGTCAGCGACGCTTCTCGAGCAGGACCGTGGCCTGGAGCGCGCCGTTCGGCAGGTCGGGCAGGGTGCGCAGCGAGCGCACCGAGGTCTCGCCCCCGGGAGCCGCCGCGCGCGCGATCCGCTCCACCTCCGCGAACGGCAGCGGCGAGGGCGTGCACACCGCGAAGAGCCGCTCCGGTCCGGGCGTGCCGTCGAGCATGGCACCTCCCGGCAGCACGGTGTCGCCCTTCACCCTCGGCGGATCGCCGGTCGCGGGATGCAGGCGAGAGACCTGCCCCGAGGCGTCCACGGAGACCAGCCAGAGGTGGCAGGCCCGGGCGGCACGGACCTCGAAGCGGATCGCGGCGTCGGGAGGCACGACCTGCCCGTCGCTGGCGGCCCGCGCGCCCTCGCCACCGGCGTCGCGCACGTACACCGAGAGCGCGAGCCCGCCCTTCACGCCGACGTAGTCGGGCGGCGGCATGGTGGGGCGGACGAGGAGGACCAACACCGCCGCGGCCGCCAGGGCCGGGATCGGCGCCAGCATCCAGGCCCTCGGGCGCCAGGGCCGGCTGCGCTCGACGACCGAGTCGAGCGTGGCGGGGAAGACCTGCCTGCGGAAGGTCTCGGCGGACCGGAGCGCCTCGGAGATCCGCGCCGCGCAACCCGGGCAGGCCTCGGCGTGCCGCTCGAGTTCCGGCTGCGGCGCGTGCAGGTGGCGAAGGATGTCCAGCTCGGAGGGGCAGCGCCCCGCGGCGGCCATGGCACCGGTCACGTGGCACCTCCTGCGAGCAGCGCGCGCGCCTGGAAGAGGAAACGCGCCAGCGTGCGCTGGACGGTCTTCCGGGAGATGCCGAGCGCGCCGGCCAGCTCCTCGTGCTCGAGGCCGTCCACGAGCACGCCCACGGCGATGGCCTGCGTGCGTGCGTCGAAGCGGGAGAGCAGCTCGCGCGCCAGCCGGCCGTCGGGCAGCGACGGCGTCTCCGCCGGCGCGAGCTCGAGAGCCTCCTCGTTCGCGGCGGGCCGCCGCCGCATGCGCGCGTTGCGCGCCTCGTTGAGGCAGTGGTTCGTCGCCACCCGGTAGATCCAGGGGAGCGCGCCGTCGGGGTCCGACAGACGGTCCGCGTTGCGCACGAGCTTCACGAACACCTCCTGCGTCGCGTCCCTCGCCGCCTCGGGTTCCCGGAGCAGCCGGAGACACCGGTGGTACACCGCCGGGCCGTATTCCCGGTAGAGCCGTGCCACGCGATGTGCGTGCTCGTCGTCCTTGTGCACGATTCCTGTTCCCCGTCCCGAAGCCTCCACGGGATGCGAGGGGCCCGCAAGGTCGTACACCCCCCGGGCCGCCGGGAAGGGACACGTGGAGGAGGTGCCCGACCCGGGCCTCAACCCGGGCTGGAGCGCGAGCTTGAACAGGACGGGCCCCGCGAGCTCGTTCACCGAGACGACCGCCAGGGCCAGCGCCCCGAAGGCGGCGCCGAGCGGGGCGGAGATCTCCGCGACGCGGATCCCGCGCAGGCGCAGGTGGTGCCCCTCGGGCCCCGCTCCGGCGGCGCTCGCCGAGGCCGGAGCCATGCCCAGGCCCACGGCGAGGAGGATGGCCGCTTTCGACCTTCAGCCGGGGCGCAGGGCGAAGAGGAGCACGAGGTACCCCGCGACACCGGCCAGGACGGACGCGGCGAGGATCCCGAGCTTCGCGGAGGCGACGAGCAC